>Ga0255058_10001648_pt1 | contig 12553 bp, 9 predicted proteins | sample Cases_109_9_MG_FD_188637 | JGI IMG/M metagenome (GOLD analysis project Ga0255058, IMG submission 188637) | Seawater microbial communities from Amundsen Gulf, Northwest Territories, Canada - Cases_109_9 | ecosystem: Environmental > Aquatic > Marine > Gulf | place: Canada: Northwest Territories... | reverse complement strand
ATCGCAGGGTGGCTAGACCGGTGCCACATTCGCCCGATCCTTTTCTTCCTGCCTAATTAGTTATTTTGCAAGAGTGCTGCATATCGTTTCGTCCAGTATATAAGGGCAATGTCCGCATTGGGTCGTCAGCGGCCCCTCAGCACTCTATCATCCCAGCGGCCGCTTCCGGGGGTAAAGCGGACGTCAAAATCGCTGGAAATACGAAATTCTGACTTCCGCTTTCGGCCAAAAGCGGACGTGGCATAGTCGGCTATTACTTTATTAAGGCAGTCAGATGCAATCATCAATCAATTCAGCACATATTCAATGGCTGAAGATCTCAGTTCGCGTTTCTAATAACTGATTAGGGTGACTTGACCCCAAGTCGCTCCAACACATCCTCAAAGCGTGGATCGTCCCTGAGATTGTCAAGAAACGGATCCCCTACAGCGAAAACTAGCGACGAATCTCGTCGGTCGAAAGCCCGATCCAGCCAGACGAAGGCTTTGTCCAGCTCTCCACGAAAGGCGTAATTCTGTGCGATTTCGTAGGTCCACTGATATCCAAGCTTGATTAGTGTCTCGAGCTCAGCTCTGGCGCGCTCTTCGGCACCCATTGCCTGAAACACCAGCGCACGGCCAGCAATACGTCGCCCATCGGAAACCTCCCTGTTCATCGACGCAAGCGCCGCATCAGCGTCGCCCTTTAGCAGAATGACGGCGCCGAGATGCGCATGGGAACTGATGCGCTCGGGCTCCAGTTCTATCGCTCGTCGATATGCACTCTGTGCGACGTCGAGGCGACCTGCGACAAAAGCTGCATGACCGAGGATATACCAGGCGCGGGAAGACACCGGATCAAGTAACGTGAGTTTTTCGCCCAACCGAATTGTTTCGTCAAAATCGCCAATCAGCCACGCGAGAATCGTTGCATATCTAAGCACGAGGGGATCGTTGGGGGCCAGTGCCAACGCCTGTTGCGTTTCTCTTATGGCGGTCTCAATGTCACGATCGTACATGGCAATTTTGCCAAGCAGCGAGTGTGCCCTGGCATTGTTGGCGTCGAGCCGTTGAATCTCATTCACTGCCTCAAGTGTAAGGCCATCCGCTTCTTCCGCCGACCGGATGCCGATACTGTTGCTTATGGCGTAAGCTGCAGCAAGCCCCAACCATGCGGTCAAGTATTCCCGATCGATATCCAGCGCCTGCTTGAATAATTCTTCGGCCTGGAGGTGGCTGGCAACACTGCCCTGTGTAGTCAGGTATTGTCCCTGCAAATACAGTGAGTATGCGTCGGGTGAGGTTTCCACGGCGCGAGGTGTATCGCCAAGCAAGCGAATCCTGAGCTCGTTAACCACGGCTTGCGCAATCTCATCCTGAATGACGAAAATATCATCGAATGAACGATCCCAGGTTTCGGACCAGATGTGTGTGTCGGTCTTAACGTCGACGAGCTGCGCCGTAATGCGTATCGTGTCACGGGAGCGGCGAACGCTGCCCTCAAGGACATGGTCAACGTTCAACTCCCTACCAACATCGGCGATTTTGAAATCTTTGCCCTTATAGGAAAATGCCGAAGACCTCGAGGTCACGCGCAGCTCTGGAATCCTTGTCAGCAGGTTCAGAAGTTCTTCAGCGAGTCCATCGGAGAAGTACTCCTGTTCCTGGTCGGAACTCATGTTGACAAACGGTAGCACGGCGATCGTGCGCTGACTGTCGTTCGCCGTCACAACAGGCTCCATCGCCTCCGTATCTTTTTCTTTCTTAAGTCCTTCCGGCGTGAGCTCGAAAGCCCATGCGAAAATTATCGCCACAGGAAAACCGATGACAAGCAGCAGCAAGATGCCTTGAAACACCCAGGTTGGTGCCTCAATATTGTCAAGGATGACATCAGCTACCTGAAGAAGCAGCCAGCTAACGATGGCATAGGCGATCGCAACGCGGACGACGTTGCGTCGTTTCAGCTCCCCCCAAACTGTGGCCATGCCTCTTCCCCGTATACGAGAATCAGAGTTACGCCAGATTTTACCCAGATTGGGGCTCCCAAAGACCGAAAATCAGGTGAAATCTCAATAAATCGAGATCGAATTCGGACTGCTAAGAGAATTTCTGTACGTCCGCTTTGGGTCACTAGCGGACCTTTTGGGGAAGTTTAGCCGAATGTCCGCTTTCGGGCGCATAGCGGCCGTTCGAAAGCAGACGTCCATAAGGAAACGACGGCCCGATAACAGTCGGGCCGGCAATTCGTCTCTAAGCCATTTCCCACTAGTCCCTGCCCGTCCATCAGCCGAACTGAGACAAGTTCCCCGACTCCTGCCATGTTGCTTGCGATCTTCTGTCACCGGAGTGTCACCGGCGCATGCTATAGACACAGACATGCTTTTTGTTCGGAGGAGAGGTCGGGAGAAGGCGCACCATGGTGGGAGAACATAGTAAGGAGTCTTTCGTTGCGCGCATCTGGCTGGAGGATGGTGACAACGGTGATAAAACGTGGCGCGGACACATCCGGCACGTTCAGGGCGAAGAAGAGGAGTATTTTCAGGACCTAATGGAAATGCGTGAATTCCTGGGCAGGGTGAGTGGGATGACAGGGCCGCCATTGACTGCAAAACCGCTCAAGGACGCCACGAGATCAGGGCAAGACACAGTCACAAACATGAAGCAGAAGGGTTAGTCGGAGACACGAATACACTCCATAGAATGACCAAACAGGTTGGCAAACATGATGACCGGGTTTTCTAAAGTATGGCGGGTCCCAGCATTAGGGACTCTTGCGATCATTGTTTTGTTGGGGTCGATTGAGCAAGGTAAGGCTGCGCAGACTGGCCAGGAAATTTACCAAAGTTTATGCACGGCCTGCCACACCATCGGCAAGGGAAAATTGATAGGACCCGATTTAGCGGGTGTAACCTCGCGCAGGGAAGAAGGTTGGCTCAAACGGCAAATCAAAGAGCCCGACAGGCTGCTTGCCGAAAATGACCCGATTGCAATGCAACTTTTGCAAGAAGCCAACAATATACCGATGGTGCCACTCGGATTGAGCGATGCAGATGTCGTAGCAGTCATTGCGTATTTGAAGAGCACCGAACAACAGGCGGATGTAGTTACCGGCCTTCCTTCTCGATATATACCTACTGTGCTCATTAGCATCTTTCTGTTGATTTGCCTCACTTTTATAGGGCTCAGAGTCGGGAAAAAGGAAGTGGACGTTCGTTGATTTCATACAGCAAATAAACCGAAAAGACATATTATGAAAAACGGCAGCAAATGGTTTAGCGTAAGCAAGGACTCTCGTTCGTGGGAGGACTTTTATAGAAAAAGATGGAGCTATGACTACAGCGTGCGCTCCAGTCATGGCGTGAACTGTTCCATGGCCTGCAGTTGGGAGGTCTTTGTAAAAGACGGGCTGATCTGCTGGGAGCTCCAAAAAACAGATTATCCGCAGATTGATCCTGACATCCCGAATGTTGAGCCCAGGGGTTGCCAGAGAGGCGTTACCGCGTCCTGGTATCCCTACAGCCCTTTGAGGCCGAAGTATCCTTACGTACGCAAAGTGCTGTGGGACTTTTATGCCGAAGAACTCAAGAACGGCAAGGACCCGGTTGATGCTTATGCGAGCATTGTTGAAGACGAGGAACGCTCGAAAAAATACAAGTCTGCAAGAGGCAAAGCAGGCTGGAAGAGGGTCAGTTGGGACCAGTCGGCTGAACTGATCGCGGCGGGCCAGATTTACACGATCAAAAAGTACGGCGCCGACCATATGGCCAACTTCTCGCCAATCCCGGCGATGAGTTTGCTCAGTTTCATTTCAGGACACCGCTACAACAACCTGCTGGGCGGTATTTATTGCAGCTATTACGAGTGGTATCACGACCTTCCGCATGTGTCTTCCTCGATGTTTGGTGACCAAACGGAAAACTGCGAAAGCTCCGACTGGTATCTCGGTACGTACTGGGTCGTAGCCGGTTCGAACATCAACATGACTCGCACAGCCGACGCCCATTTCCTATCCGAAGCGAAAATCCGCGGCTCAAAAATAGTCGTGCTTTCGCCCAACTATTCGGATGTGGCGAAATACGCGGATACATGGGTGCCGCTCGTACCCGGCAGTGATGGTGCCTTTCTTATGGCGTGTATCCACGTCATCTTGAAAGAGTTCTATGTCGACAAGAAAACGTCATATTTCACCGAGTACGTAAAGCAATATACCAACCTGCCGTTCCTCGTGATTCTGGAAGAGGACGGCGACAAATATCAGATGGGTCGCTTCCTGCGAGCGTCTGACATTGCAGAATACGTTGATGAAGAAAACGCCGATTGGAAACTGATAATGACCGATGGCGACGGGAATCTGCATGTTCCCACCGGCTCCATCGGATTCAGGTGGGAGGAGGAGCCAACCGGCAACTGGAACCTGCAACTGAAAAACGCGGTTACTGGAAAGGACTTCGACCCACTCCTCACACTGCTCGACGCTGATAAGCAAAAGGCAATGGTCTCGTTCAGCGACTTTACCGATACCTTCAGCATTTATATCGGCAAGACAAAAGAGAAAGGGCAGAAGGCAAAAGAACTGTTGCGCGAAGTCCCTGCCACCAGAATTAAAACGAAAGATGGCAAGGAATTACTCGTCACCACTGCCTTTGACCTCACGATGGCACAGGCGGGCGTGTCAAGAGGCTTGAATGGCGATTATCCAGAGGACTATAACGACCCGAAACCCTATACGCCGGCCTGGCAGGAGGCGCAAACGGGCGTGAGCAGAGACCTTGCGATTCAGATCGGCAGGGAATTCGCTGAAAATGCTGAAAAGACAAAAGGAAAATCACTGTTCATAACCGGCCCGGGAGTGCAGCATTTTTACCATGGCGCATCCCTGTATTACCGCAATGAGGCCGTGATGCTTGCGCTTTGCGGCTGCAACGGGGTGAACGGCGGTAACTTCAACCACTATGTTGGCACCCAGCACACTCGTTTGAACGCTGCATTCGTCAACATGAGCGGTTGCCTCGACTGGTCGAGGCCCCCACGGCTAATGAACTCCACCTCATTGTGGTATTTCCATACCGGTCAGTGGAGATACGACAACATGTCTCTCGACACCCAGTGGGCGCCGGGAGCCAAGAAGCTTCCCAAGTTCAATCATGCGGCCGATATGAACGCCCTTGCCGTCAGATTGGGATGGCTGCCTTTCTTCCCTCAGGTTGACAAGAAGAACCCGATGGAGCTTTACAAGGAAGCCATAGAAGCAGGCTGCAAAACCGATGACGAAGTAAAAGACTGGGTCGTGAAGCAGTTTAAGGAAGACAAATTGAACTTTGCCATTCATGACGTGGATGCTCCCGAGAACCATCTGAAAATGGTCACGGTGTATCGCGGCAACCTCATCGGAACCAGCATGCGCGGGCACGAACTGGCGCTCAAGCACTGGCTCGGTACCCATAACAATGTCATGTGGGACGAAGAGCCGGCGAAAGACCTGGTAAAGGAAATAAATTGGCACGACGAATCGATCACCGGGAAACTCGATTTCCTGGTGAACCTGAACATACGAATGGACTCTTCCGCCAATTATGCCGATGTGGTTTTACCGGCCGCTTTCTGGTACGAAAAATACGATGTCACCTTTGGCGATATGCACACATTTGTTCATCCTCTGACGCCTGCAACGCAGCCGCCATGGGAAGCCAAGCACGACTGGGAAGCGTTCAAGATCATCGCCAAGAAGTTTTCAGAAATGGCAAAGAAGCACTTCCCCGAGCCTGTAAAAGACATCGTGTTCAATGCCACGTGGATGGACACCCCGGACCAGCTTGCCCAACCACTGGGAGAGATACGGGATTGGCGTAACGGCGATACGGAGCCCGTCGCGGGCAAGACGTTCCCGAATATTGCCATCGTCGAAAGAGATTACACCAAGGTGTATGACAAGCTGGTATCACTGGGCCCGCTCCTCAGCCAGCCCAAAGGCTATGGCGCCAAAGGGCAATACACGGACCTGACGCCTATCGTGGAGGAAGAACTCAAGCACAACGAAGCTCTGGACGTAAAACACGGACGCGTGCATTTTGAAAAGCCCGAACAGTTCTGTGAGCTTATCTTGCAGATTTCTCCCGAACTCAACGGGCGGCTGTCGTGGCTCTTTTTCAAGGAAATGGAAAAGAAAGTGGGGCTTCCCCTTGCCGACATGGTTGAAGTCGTCAAGGGCAGGAAAGTTCATTACAAGGACATCATTTCACAGCCGCGAAGAATCCATACCACACCACAGTGGAGTGCCATGTTGCACGACAAGGATGGCAAGCAGAGAACCTTCGCTCCGTGGACAATGAACGTGGAGCGGCTGAAGCCCTGGCACACGCTCTCAGGGCGGCAGGAAATATATTACGACCACCAGGGCATCAGGGAACTGGGAGAGGCGCTGCCTACCAACAAACCGCCGCTGGATATGGTGGCGATTGGCGATATCAATTTGGACAAGGCCGGTCCCAAGTCCAAGGTATTCCGATTCATCACACCGCATGGCAAATGGCAGATACACAGCTCGTTCAGAGACCATTGGCCGATGATGCACATGTCACGTGGTGGCCCTACGGTATGGCTCAATCCCGATGATGCAACCGAGATCGAGGTGATCGATAACGACTGGGTGGAAATGTTTTGTGAAAACGGAATTGAGGTGGTGCGGGCAGTGGTAAGTCATCAGGTGCCAAGAAATATGGCAATCACCTACCATCAGGTGGAACGACATGTGAACGTTCCCTTTTCGCCGCTTGCCAAGAAACACAATCGCTCGGACTTGCGCGGCGGCAACAACAACGCTACGACCAGAATCCTGATGAATCCACACACTATGATTGGCGGATATGCCCAGTTTTCGTATTACATCAACTATTGGGGAACCAGTCCGTCTGAACGTGATCACGGCGTGATCATCCGCAAGATGCCCCTTGGCGCCGCGAAGAGGCCGATTTATCAGGAAAGTGAATTGCACAAACTTCCGTCAGCGTAAACAAGAGACTATGAAAGTAAAAACACAGATAAGCATGACCTTCAACCTGGAAAAGTGTATTGGCTGCAATACCTGTACGGTTGCCTGCAAGAATGTATGGACCAACAGGGAAGGGGCCGAATACATGTGGTGGAACAACGTGGAAACCAAGCCAGGCATCGGCTATCCGAAGCAATGGGAGAAGCAGGATATATGGAAGGGAGGATGGGTGAAGAAAGGCGACAAGCTGAAACTTCGCTATGGTGGCAAGCCCTACATGCTCTCCAATCTCTTTCACAATCCCCACATGCCCGAGATGAAGGATTACTACGGCGAAGGTGACGTCTATTCGTTCACGTACGATGACCTGCACTCTTCCGAACAAACTGAACAACAACCGGTTGGAAGACCCAAATCCATGGTCACGGAGAAGGAAGATGTGCCCATCAACTGGGGCGTAAATTGGGAAGATAACGCCGGTGGCGCCCACGTTACCGGAAAACACGACCCGAATTTCAAGGACATGAGCAAAGAAGAAATGGAAGCGACCCTCAAGTTCAGAGACGTCTTCTACTTCTACCTTCCGAGGATTTGTAATCACTGCCTTAACCCGGGCTGTGTCGGCGGCTGTCCCTCCGGTGCTGCTTATAAGAGGGAGGAGGACGGTGTCGTTCTTATTGATCAGGACAGATGCCGCAACTGGCGCTATTGCATCTCAACCTGCCCTTACAAGAAACCGTATTACAACTGGGCCAGTGGAAAGACGGAAAAATGCATACTCTGCTACCCAAGAATCGAAGCTGGCTTGCCGCCCGTTTGTTTTCATTCCTGCGTCGGCAAAATCCGCTCGTTCGGAATCCTTCTCTATGACATGGATCGGGTGGAAGAAGCCGCATTGGCAGATGATATGGATCTCGTGGATGCACAAAGAGACATCATCCTGGATCCCTTTGATCCCGAGGTGATAGAAGCCGCCAAGGAAGAGGGCGCCAGCGACGACTGGATTGACGCGGCCCAACGCTCGCCCATCTATAATATGGTCAAGAAATGGGAGTTGGCACTTCCGCTGCATGCCGAGTTCAGAACGCTGCCCAGCCTCTATTACATTCCGCCGTTGGCACCCATCGTCACGAGCGCCGGAAAGGACTCTCCTTCGGATACCGATGTCTTTGATATGGAAAAGCCGGCCAATGGCCCGCTTATCGGCCTGGATGAATTGGACAAATTCCGTGTACCACTCAAATATCTTGCCAGCCTGTTTGGCGCCGGAAATGAAGAGGTGGTGAAGAAGTCACTTCTGCGTCAACTTGCGGTGAGGCACTACGAACGAAGCATAAGGGTGGACAACAAGCCCAATGTGGCAGTGCTCGACGAAGTGGGATTGAGCGAGGAAGATGCGAAAGGAATAGTACGGGCAACCTCCCTCGCTTTTTACAATGAGCGCTTTGTGATCCCCACGACAAAACGCGAAGGCGCTGACATCAGTCCCTATACCGAGCGCGGCCTGGCCGGATTTGATCAGATGAATCCCTGGTCGCCAATGAAAAGAAGAAAAAGTTATCACAAGTCGTACCACGAACGCTCGAAGGACTATGAGTAGCATGAACCAGGATAAATTTTTGACAGAATTCTATGCACTCATCGCCGAGCTATGGTGTGGCCCGCCGGTAACAGATGCGGTCAATGAGAAGCTTCAGAAAGATGCCGAAAAAATAGTCGCAAAATTGCAAAGTTTTGACAAAGAGGCTGCAACGTTGCTTTCCAGCTTCCTCGCCGAAAACGCTATTGCCGAAGAGGATTATATTGATCTGTTTGAACTGGATCCTGAATGTGCTCTTTATCTTGGCAGCCATAGCTACGAGGAACCCAAGTCATGTGCCAATGCGGGCACTTCCGATCGAAACGAATACATGATTGATCTGATGGGCGTTTACCGACATTTCGGGCAGATACCGAATGGGCAAGAGATGCCGGATTACCTGCCGTTAATGGTGGATTTCCTGGCCATGACTGTCGAATCCAAAGACGACCCCATAAGACAAAAACTCATTGACGAATATCTATTGCCGTATTTTCCTCCGATGCGTTCGAGGCTGGAAGCGCTGGGAACGAACTATCTTTATCTTTTCGACGCAATGGAGAAAGTCATTTGTCTGGAATCAGAGTCACAGCCATTGCCAAGACAACGCGAGCAAAAGGTGGAAGCTCATGTGGGATAACTTCTTGTTCATCGGACTGCCCTACATCGTCATCATTTTGTTCTTCGGTGGCATCATATATCGCGGCTTTAGCGGAATTATGGGTAGGTACAGAGGCAGGTGGGACTTGAGTGTCCGTGGGGATTATTTGTGGACAACCCGTTCCACCGGATTCTTTGGCCGTGCTTCCATTGGCCCTGCATCTTTGTGCCTGCACTGGGGCATCTTGATCCTGTTTGTTGCACATGTCGCGGGACTTATCGGCGGCGCATACAACATTGTCTCCTGGGTCGATTTCTTCAGGTGGGCCGGGCTCGGCGGCGGGATTCTTTTTTTCTACGGAATAGTATGGGCGTTCGTGCGCAGAATCGCTTTCGCACGGGTAAGGGCAATGAGCACACCGGATGATTACATCATCCTCTTGTTCCTGATTCTTATCAGTGGAATTGGACTTTATCAATCCGCTGTCGAATTGGTCTTCGGAATATCATATTCGGTCGGACCCTGGCTGGGTAGCATTGTCAATTTGCAACCGGATATTTCGATGATCGCAGGCGTTCCGCTTGTCAACAAACTTCACATCATCTTTGCACTTCTCTTTTTTGCTTATCTGCCCTTTACTAAACTGGTGCATATTTTTAGCTTTCCTTTCGGATATATTACCAGGCCCTTTATTTCCATGAGAAAGTACGTGGCATTGAAAAAATAGGGGTCTTCAATAATCGCCGAGGCATTCTGTGCACTCGCGTTACATCACCTCTTCCGCTGCATGGGCCTAAGTATTTAGAGAGATTTTGCTGTGGAAAAAGTAGCGACTGCGAAATCACATAAGGCCCTGTTCCTAAACACCACTGCATTTACCATTTTCTTTGCGGTATGGATGCTGAATGGCGTGCTCGTAACTTTTCTGGCATCCAATCAGGTATTTGACTGGGGACCTGTGGAAATCGGCTGGTTGTTGGGTATCCCCGTCCTGACGGGTTCGATCTTTCGCCTGCCCGCAGGCATGCTGACGGACAAGTTCGGCGGCAAGCCTGTTTATGGGGCGTTGTTCTTCATATGCGCCGTGCCGATGTATCTGCTTTCCACTGCGGACGGTTTTCCAGAATTTGCTCTTTATAGTTTTGGTTTCGGTTTGTCCGGGGTGAGTTTTGCCATTGGCATTGCCTATACATCGGTCTGGTATCCGAAAAAAAACCAGGGAACGGCATTAGGGATATTCGGCGCGGGAAACGCGGGTGCAGCACTGACCTTGATTTTTGCGCCAACGCTGTTGAACACGCTGACTGATAATGGCACCAATATCGAAGGCTGGCGTCAGTTGCCTGTTTATTACGCTGCCATGTTGGTTGTCATGGGCGTTCTGTTTTTTATTTTCGCGGAGAACAAAAAACGCAGCAACCATGCAAAAGACTTGGCAACTATGCTGCAACCATTAAAAGACCTGCGGGTATGGCGTTTTGGCCTGTACTATTTTCTGGTCTTCGGCTGCTTTGTCGCCTTTTCCCAGTGGTTGGTTCCTTATGTCGTCAATGTCTATTATCTGCCTCTGGTCGCGGCCGGCTTCCTGGCGGCCCTGTTCAGTTTTCCATCCGGGGTCATTCGGGCCGCGGGGGGCTGGATGTCCGACAAATGGGGTGCCCGCGCGGTCATGTACTGGGTGCTCGGCGTGTCTGTGGCCATCAGCTTCATGTTGGTGTTCCCAAAGATGGAGATCTACTCACCGGGTGTAGGAATTCTCGCCCAGCGCCCGGGTGTGGTGACCGAGGTCACGGACACCCGCATCGTCGTCGATGATCAGGTCTACCCGATGAAGCAAAGCGAGACAGATTTCGAAGATCTGGACGACAGCCTCATGGTTCTTCCCACCAAGGACACCTGGCAGGAAGCTGTGGTCGAAGTAGGCCAGGAGATCAAGAGGCGAGAGCTGCTGGCCAAAGGCATCACACGTATCTATTCCCAGGCCAATGTGTGGCTTTTTGCGGGTCTCGTCATTGTGCTGGGTAGCGTGTGGGGCATCGGCAAAGCGGCGGTGTACCGGCACATTCCCGACTACTTCCCCGAACAGGTGGGGGTCGTGGGAGGCATGGTAGGCGTGCTCGGGGGTCTCGGTGGTTTCTTTTGCCCGATTATCTTTGGATATCTGCTGGAGTGGACCGGCTTGTGGACCAGCGCCTGGATGTTCATGTTCGTCCTGTCGATCATCTGTCTGTGGTGGATGCATCGGACGGTCATGAAATTGTCCAGGCTGCCGTCCGGTTTTGAAGCGAAGTTTGCCAGCTTGTTACGGGCGGGTGCCAGCAATTTCCTGAAACCGCTGCTCAGCTGGGATGAAGAGTTCAGCATCGGGATTAAATCGATCGACCGCCAGCATGCACGCATGATGCGCTTTATCAACGAAATAGATGAAGTGGTTCAGGAAGGTGGCACCTACGAGCAGTTTGCTCCGGTCCTGAGCAGGCTGATCAATTACACCAACCAGCATTTCGCATATGAAGAAAAACTACTGGAAGAGAATCATTGTCCAGACTTCGAAAGGCACAAGAAGACGCACGTTCGCCTGCGCGAAGAACTATTGAATTGGCAAGAGAAGGTTGCAAAGGCTTCAAAGGAGGATATGAACGAATTTGTGGTCTTTCTCAGAATATGGTTTCCGGGGCATATTCTCGACGAGGATAAAAAAGATGCTGCCTATCTAACTTAGGCCCTTAAAATTAAACTAAGCAGGTTAAACGATGAGTAATTTGACAAAGTGGGAAGTTGAAGATAAGGAATTTTGGGAGTCCACGGGAAAGAAGATAGCAACAAGAAATCTCTGGATATCTATCCCGAGCCTGCTTTGCGGTTTTGCCGTTTGGCTGATGTGGGGCATCATCACCGTGCAGATGCTCAATCTGGGATTTCCGTTTTCACAAATAGAACTATTTACGCTGATGTCTATAGCCGGTTTGACCGGCGCCACCCTCAGGATTCCCAGCACTTTCTTCATCCGCATCGCAGGTGGAAGAAATACAATCTTCTTTACCACGGCATTGTTAATGATTCCCGCCGTTGGTGCGGGCATTGCGCTACAGGACATCGATACGCCCCTGTGGGTCTTTCAAATCCTGGCCCTGCTTTCAGGCTTTGGAGGCGGCAACTTTGCCTCTTCTATGTCGAATATCAGTTTCTTTTTTCCGAAACGCGTGCAAGGAACTTCGCTGGGACTCAACGCCGGTCTCGGCAACTTCGGTGTCACCACCATGCAGATCCTGGTGCCCTTAATGATGACCATCGGCATTTTTGGCGGCGAAGCGATGACACTGATCAATACCAGTGGCACCCTGATCGGAAAAATCGCTGCCGGAACAGATACCTACATTCAAAATGCCGGATTTGTCTGGCTTATA
>Ga0255058_10001647_pt1 | contig 12558 bp, 10 predicted proteins | sample Cases_109_9_MG_FD_188637 | JGI IMG/M metagenome (GOLD analysis project Ga0255058, IMG submission 188637) | Seawater microbial communities from Amundsen Gulf, Northwest Territories, Canada - Cases_109_9 | ecosystem: Environmental > Aquatic > Marine > Gulf | place: Canada: Northwest Territories... | reverse complement strand
GAATCTGCATCTCAAAGGACGTGAACGTAGCGGAGCGGAGGGCACGGCCTTTGACTTACGCTATAGTTACATATGTATATATGAAAAAGACGCTTTTTTACCCACAGTTTCTGCTGATGATCCAAATTTATAGATAAGGCGCATGATGCAGATAAACCATTTTTCGTCTGGTATAACACAACACGCATGCATGTCTTTACCCGCCTTAAGCCTGCATCAGTCGGGGTAACAGGCCAGGGCCTGTATGCCGATGGCATGGCAGAGCATGACGCTATGGTCGGCCAACTGTTAAATAAGTTGGATACGCTAGGTATTGCAGACAATACCATCGTAATGTATTCCACTGATAACGGTGCCGAACTTATGTTGTGGCCTGACGGAGGTTATACTCAATTTAGAAGTGAAAAGAACTCTAACTGGGAAGGTGCCTACCGAGTACCTATGATGGTGAGATGGCCGAATAAAATCAAAAAAGGGCAGGTTTCAAACGAGATTATTTCTCTTCAAGACTGGCTGCCAACCCTGATGGCTGCCGTGGGTGATACTGATGTTAAGTCGAAACTCAAGAAAGGTATGCAGGTAGGAAATCGGCAATTCAAAGTGCATCTGGATGGCTATAACTTCCTGCCGCACTTTACCGACACAAGCAAGAAAGGTCCCCGTAAAGAATTTATCTATACCTCGGATACAGGTCAGGTAGTTGCTATTCGCGATGGTGACTTCAAAATCGTATTTAGAGAGCAACGGGCTCATGGACTGGAAGTATGGCAGGATCCCTGGGTGGAGTTGCGCGCCCCTAAGTTATTCAATCTAAGAATGGATCCCCTTGAGCGTATGGATCATGAAGCTGGTGGATATCAACAATGGTTTGCTGAACACATGTTCCTGTTTGCACCTGCAATGTATAAGGTCGGCCTGTTTAAGGCCACGTTCAAAGATTTTCCTCAGCGGCAGAAGCCGGGAAGCTTCGTCCCGTGATCCGTGTGCTTGAATCTCTCCAAATCGACGAATGACAAGGCCGGGCAGTAAAGAGGAAACTTCCGGCTCTTACAAAGAAAGATTACGGGTGTGCCGGTGCTATTCGGCCGGCACACCATAAAATTACGGGAGGCTTACCCATAATGAACGCACATGAACAAATCATGGAACTGAAAGGCCGTATGTCTCAATCGATCATCGGTCAGGACTATGTGGTTGAACGGCTTCTGATCGCCCTGCTGGCAAACGGCAATATCCTCGTGGAAGGATTGCCCGGCCTTGCAAAGACAAGGGCCGTCAAAAGCCTGGCAAAATACATGGACACGGATTTTTCCCGTATCCAGTTCACCCCTGACCTTCTCCCCTCCGACATTACCGGATCAGAAGTGTATCACAGTGTTGACGGAAGGGGAGAGTTCCGGTTTGAGGCAGGGCCAATATTTGCCAATATAGTCCTGGCTGATGAGATCAACCGTGCACCTGCAAAGGTGCAGGCAGCACTGCTTGAGGCCATGGAGGAGCGCCAGGTTACTGTTGCCAAAAAGACCCATAAGATGCCCGACCTCTTTATGGTCATGGCAACACAGAATCCCATAGAACAGGAAGGTACCTATCCCCTTCCTGAGGCGCAGATGGACAGGTTCATTATGCATGCCTATATTGATTACCCGGATGAGGAGTCTGAGGTGAAGATCATCCGTCTTGTCAGAAATGAGACGCGACAAAGCCAGAAGTCAGATGATATTTCAAAGCCGACACCCGATACCATAGATGGGCCGATTTCGCAGCAGGCGGTTTTTGAGGCACGGGCTGAAATAGATAACATTCATGTCTCTGAAAGTATCGAGAAATACATAGTCGGCCTGATCAGCGCAACTCGCAAACCTGATAGATACAGTGATGAGTTGAAGAAATGGATACAGGTCGGGGCAAGCCCCCGTGGTGGTATCGGACTGGACAAATGCTCCCGCGTTCATGCCTGGCTGAATGGCCGTGACCATGTGATACCTGACGATGTGCGGGCCATTGTTCACGATGTGCTTCGACATCGCATCATGCTCAGCTATGAGGCGAATGCCGAAGGTATTTCGACAGATCAGGTGATAACAGAGGTTGTGAAGCTGGTAGCTGTGGCGTGAAGGGAAGACGAATAACGATTAAGGCTGTAAGGGCTTATTGCAATAAGCCCCTACTTCGACAATCCTTGTTCGATATTCGATATTCTTTTTTTTAAAGAAAACTATGAAATATCCAATGGTAAAACCCCGCAAACCCGGAGAAGAGAAAACTAAAGGCGTCTACGCTGATCCGGATGAACTCATCAGATTGCAATTCAAGGCAACGGGCTTTTGCTTCTTTCCGAAGCAGCCGGTTCACAGCCTGCTCTCCGGCAGGCACGCATCAAGACTCAGGGGGCGCGGACTGGATTTTGAGGAAGTCCGTAACTATATTCCCGGAGATGATATCCGTACCATAGATTGGAAAATCACCGCCCGAACACAGAAACCCTATACGCGCGTCTACACTGAAGAGCGGGAGAGACCTGTCCTTGTGGTTGTAGATCAGCGTATATCCATGTTCTTTGGCACACGGGTGAACATGAAATCAGTAACTGCGGCTGAAGCTGCTGCACTGGCAGCATGGAGAGTTGTTAGTGCGGGTGACAGGGTTGGTGCGGTTGTCTTTAATGATTCAGAGATCAGGGAAGTACGGCCGCATCGAAGCAAAAAGACAGTCATGCAAATACTGGACATTATAGTCGATCAAAACCACTCGCTGGGTGTTGACCATGGAATTACTTCTTCGCCCGATATGCTGAACAAATCACTCGAAAAGATCGTTCATCTGGCCAAACATGATTACCTTGTATGTATAATGAGCGACTTCTTTGGGATTACAGATGATACTAACCGTCTAATTAAACTCATCTCCCGACACAACGATGTGATAATCGGTCTTATCTATGACCCCATTGCCAAAGAACTTCCCGATGCCGGAAAGATCGTTATTAGTGACAGCGGGAAACAGATCGAGCTCGACATGGGCAGCAGAAAACTGCGGGAGCAGTATCCTGAAATTTTTGAGGGAAGGCTTAAAAGTCTGACTGATGAACTGACAAAATATGGAGTGCCTGTTCTGCCTATCCATACTGCCGAAGGAGTGGCCGAGCAGGTGCGAGCGGTGCTTGGGTACTCGCCGGGAATGAGGAGGAGGTAAAGGGAAATGAATATGTTCGCTAACGACTTCGGTAATAAAGAAATAGCTGGACTGAAAGAGATAGCTCTTCCTGATCCGGTTTCATACATGCCGCAGACTATCGGCTGGTATATCCTGTTTGCCGTTGTTCTGATTCTAGCGGTATGGCTGGGCTATAGAGGATATCGCCGATGGATGGTAAATCGCTACAGGACGTTTGCTTTGAGAAGGTTAGATGATATTGAGCAACAGTTACGGCAACCGGATACACGCATGAATGCGTTGACAGCTATCCCGGTCCTCATAAAACAGACAGCGCTAAGGTGTTACAGGCGTGCGGAAATTGCACAGGTGAGTGGCAAGGAGTGGCTGGCTTTTCTGGATAAGAGCTATGGGGGTAAGGAATTTAAGGAGGGCGCAGGACGGCTTTTGCCTGATTTATCCTATCAGTCATCAGCAAACCTTGAAGGGGTTGAGGATTCAAAAGTTGGTGAACTGTTATCACTGATTAAAATATGGATAAGGAAACATAAAAACAAGGAATAGTAGTTAGCTGGCAAACCAAAATTGAAGGAGGTCTAACATATCGAATTCTTGCCTGAAAACAATTTTCCTAGGTGTCACCCTGATGCCCTGCTGGTCATGGGATGCGCGAAGACGGAGCAAGCACAATCAACCCACTATGACGAACTTGCCAAGTTGCCATTCCCCGGCGCCTACCCAACTGAAGGGTCGGCAAAAATACTGAAGGACGAACTGGCATTTCATCGCGCTGTGCAAACCTATCAAGTGTGAATTAATGCTGTGATAAAACTAAAATGTTAATTTTAAGTAAGGAGAACAAAATGAAAAGGAAAAAAAGAGCAATCAGTGTGGTGTTGACGCTTGCGGTCGTTTTCGCTGTTAGTGCTTTGACAGCAATGCAGGTGCAGGCACAGGAAACGAGATCGCCGGGTGTGCGCCTGCATTATAACGGCAATTGGCCAAGCGATAAAGAAGCGCAGCAACTGCGTGACGAACTCTACTATAACATGGCGATCCAAGCATACATGACCATGCTACCGGCGTTGAATACGATTGGGATGCGTGACGGTTCCGAGAAGGCATTTGGCGCGGGTTACAACGTCTTACCAATGTGGAAAGACCGGATGGATGCTAAGGCCTGGGTGCCAACACCCAATGCAGACATCATGTATTCCATGTCCTATCTGGACCTCAAGAAAACCGGTCCATTGGTTGTCGCTGCGCCTCCCGGTGTTATCGGTATGTTCACAGACTTCTTCCAGCGCACGCTCACGGATGTCGGAGCGATAGGACCCGACCGAGGTAAAGGTGGCCTTTACCTGCTACTGCCTCCTGATTACCAGGGACATGTCCCTCCCGGATACTTCACCTTCACTTCTTCCACCTACAATGTCCTTCTGTTCTTCCGAACCGTGATGCCGGGTGGAGAGAACGGGCTTGATCCAGCCCCTGCCGTCGAAGTAGCAGAAAGAAATCGTATTTATCCGCTCTGGGCAGAGGAGAAGAACATTAAGCCAATGGAGTTTCCCAATGCTTCAGGCAAGCGCATCAATATGATGTACCCAACGGATTATGCCTACTGGACAAAGCTCAAAGCATTTGTTGATTATGAGCCGGTTGAAGCCATAACTCCCGAACTCCGTGGCGTGCTTGCCTCCATCGGAATCATCAAAGGGCAGCCCTTTGCGCCTACAGCTGGGCAGAAGAAACAGTTGGAGAAAGCGGTGCTAAGGGCGCCGAAAATGATCCTGGCACAGCGCATGGTAAATCGACCCGACAAGCGCGACCTCTATTACAAGGATCGCCAGTGGCTGCGTATTTGGGCGGCAGGAACGGCAGAGTGGATGCAGGAGAGCTACCTCGATGTCAGTCAACGTAACGCGTTCTACCAAATCGGCTACTCCAATGCACCGGCCATGGTGATGCGTACCATCAATAAGGGGTCTAAGTATCCTGTAGGACTAAAGGATGCGGACGGGAATTTACTGAGCGGTAGCAACAAGTACAAACTACACCTTCCTGCAGGCATCCCTGCCAGATTGTTCTGGGCTGTCACCATATATAACATCACTGACGGGACAATGCCGGAGACTTCACAACGGTTTCCCGGAGTGAATGGCTTCGACAACACGGTCGAAAACAAGGACGGCTCGATCGACCTCTATTTCGGCCCGACCAAGCCTGAAGGAGCGCCCGATGCCAACTGGATCCAGACTATTGAAAACAGGGCCTTCCTCGTAGGTCTCCGCATCTACGGAAGTGCTGTCGAATTTTTCGACCAGACCTGGATCCCGGACGATATCGTGAAGCTGAAGTGATCGAGGGCTGCTGAGCTATAAGCCATGCCCCTTAGTTGCTCGGGGCATGGCTGTACATGAAGATGGGCAACAGTAAGAAACATCAAAAAAGGAGAAAAGAAATGAAGAACACACTAGCTATCATGTTAGCCATCGTTTGTGCGGCAGGCTTATTGGCAGGATGCGCGACGCAAACCGGGGAGACCCTCGATACCCGCGTTGGGAAGTTGAGCTTTACCCATGATTTCGTCAACGGCTACCCGACGCATGAAACCCGCAAAATACTTTTCAATGAAATGGACTTCCAGCGTGCCACTCAGGCCTATCTCTGGTCTATTCCCATCATCAGCATGGCGCAGTGGCAATGGAGTTTCGAGAATACCCTGGGAGCTCAGGTAGGCGATATCGTCTACTATCCTGATCACAATTCCAAGCTCGGCATTCTCACGGCCAATACAACGACGCCTTATATGACCTCTTTTGTTGATCTACAGAAAAGCGGTCCGCTGGTAATCGACATTCCAGAAGGCGAGATACGCGGCATGCTCACCAATATGTGGCAGATAGAATTCTCTTACATCGACGGCGCGGGAAAATATCTCGTTCATGCACCAGGTACAAAAGCTCCAGCAGTGCAAGGCTATAAAATAGTGGAAGCGACAACCAACAATTTCATGTTTGGCATGCGCCTCATGAGCCCGGATGCGGCAGTCCGCGACAAACTGCTCGATGCGATCAAAGTTTATCCTTACAAAGACCGGGCCAATCCTCGTCCGACCAAAGTTCTGCGCAAGGGCGGCGAGCGCCTCTTAGACATCACGGTTCAACCGAGGGGTCTTGCTTACTTTGAACGCCTGGCCGATATCCTCAACCGTGAAGTAGTGGACGAACGCGACCGTTTTTTCCACGCCATGCTGCAACCCCTGGGCATTGAGAAAGGCAAGGCATTCAAGCCGACGGAATCCCAGAAGAAGATTCTGACCGAAGCCGCATTGGTCGGTGAAGCGATGGCCAAAGCTAACGACTTCTATAACCCGCGTATCAAAGCATCAATCTATCGCGAAGGCAGTGCCTGGGAAATCGCCACGACCTCGCCGGCCAATCAGCGCTGGGAAAACTTCGATGCCCTCGACGGCCGCGCCGCCTGGTTCTACGAAGCTTTGACCAATGGCCCCGCGATGAATTCACAGAAGCCCGGCTGGGGACAAAAGTACCTAGCCTCTTATCTCGATAGCGACAAGGACTGGCTCGACGGAGCTCAGAGTTACAAACTGCACGTCCCAGCCGATGTGCCCGCCGCGGCCTTCTGGTCCTTGACCGTGTACGATGTGTCCACGCGCTGTCCGATCGATAACAAAACAAAACAGGCGGACCGCTCTTCACGCATGGAATTGCTCACCAATGCCGACGGCTCGATTGACCTCTACTTCGGCCCAGAAACCCCCAAAGGCAAGGAGAAAAACTGGGTGCAGACAGTGGCGGGCAGATCCTGGTTCCCGTACTTCCGTCTCTATTCTCCGACAGAGAGATTCTTCGACCAGTCCTGGATTCTGCCGGATATCGAGAAGGCCAAGTGAGATGACAAAGAAAAGCACATTGGCTTTGACGATGGCATCGCGGACCCACAAACATCGAAAAAGTGAAGTGAGCATTCAAAAAGAAACATCAAGAAAGGAGAGAACAATGAAATCAGTCAAATATGCGATTTACTGCTTTGTGGCGTTGGCCCTGCTGGTCGCGGGGTGCGCGTCATCGGAGAGGTATTCTGCAAAGGAATCACAGCCGGTCGTATCGGAAACGGCTGTCGTCAAAGAGGCGAAGACGGAGCAAGCACAATCAACAGATAAAATGGAGACACGCGACACGCGAATAGGAAAGCTTGTGTTCGAGAACGGCTATCCTGATCACAAGACACTGGAAATGCTCTACGATGAGCGAGACTTCCAGCGCGCCTGCCAGGCCTATAACTGGTCTTTACCCGCCCTCTCGATGATGGAATTTATTATTACATTCCAGGAAAACATCGGCGCCAGATTCGGAGACCTCATGCACATCAAAGGATATGATGATGCCAGCTATGGCATCACGGCCAACGCGACCACCGAATATATGGTTGGCTTTCATGACCTTTCCCTGTCGGGGCCGATCGTCATCAGCGAACCCGTTGGAGCTATGGCCGGATTTGTGAACGACATGTGGCAGCGCCCGGTCACCGATCTGGGGATTCCCGGAAAATTCGGTGGCAAGGGAGGCAAGCAACTCATCGTTGGACCAGGGCAGGAGGTCCCGCAAGGCTTGTCGGGTTACAACGTAGTCCACTCCAAATCGAACTATGTCCTATACCTGACTCGCATTTTGGAGACTGATCCGGAACTCAAGGCAAAAGTGCTGAACGGGTTACAAATCTATCCCTACTCGGACAGACTTAGTCCCAAGAAGACCCGCATTGTCCCGGTTGCCGGACGCCCCTGGCGCTCAAACCAGCCTCGGGGAATGACTTACTGGGAGCGGTTGTCTGAGTTTATCAACCACGAGCCTGTGGAAGAGCGTGATCGCTTCTTTATGGCCACGCTGGTGCCGCTTGGCATTGAAAAGGGCAAACCTTTCAAGCCAAACGCGCGTCAAAAGAAGATCCTGGAAGAAGCAGTCTTTGTGGGCGAGGCCATGGCTGGTGCCAATAATTTCCACAGCCGTTTTGCCAGCGCGTTCTATGCACCGGGCACGAAGTGGGATCTGGCACTGGCGCATAACCTGGATCAAAGAGCCGAGCATTACAATCAACTGGATGAACGTTCTGCCTGGTATTACGAAGCACTTACCTCTTCTGAAGGCATGACATCGAGTCGTCCAGGGATCGGTTCGACCTACCTTGGCGGTTATCGAGATAAAGACGATGATTGGCTAGATGGCGGCAAGTCCTACAGGCTTCGTGTTCCTGCAAATGTTCCCGCTAAACGATTCTGGTCGGTCACCGTATATCACAACGACACGCGTTATCTAATCCAAAACAAGCAGAAGATCGCGGATCGTTCATCAAGAATGGAACTTATCAAGAACGAAGATGGCTCTATAACCATCTACTTTGGGCCAAAACCGCCCAAGGGCAAAGAGAAGAATTGGATTCCGACCAACCCAGGCGAGGGATGGTTCAGCTATTTCCGGATCTACGGTCCGCTGGAAGCATACTTCGACCGGAGTTGGGTGTTGCCGAATTTTGAGAAGGCAAATTGGAAATAGAACCAGCCAACAAGCGGTTGCAGTCGGACAAAGTTCCCGTTGCGCGGGCACTTTGCCGCTGAACCAAGCGATATTCGACTTTATAGGTTATTTATGCTTGAATTTGACTACATATGGATTTTTGCATTTCTTCCTTTGCCGATCTTGATCCGCTGGTTACTCCCGGCGTACAGAGAGCAGAAAGAAGCGGTGCAGGTGCCTTTCTTTGAGCAAATTGTTGAGCTGACAGGACAAACTCCTTCAAAAGGCGCTGTGGTTCTTCGCCGCAAATGGTTCCAGCTTTTACTCATGCCGTTCTGCTGGATTCTGCTTATTGCAGCGCTTGCCCGTCCCCAGTGGGTTGAAGACCCTATTGTAAAGATAGAATCATCCCGTGACCTGATGATTGCAGTAGACCTCTCAGGCTCCATGGAGACAAGGGACTTCAGCGATGCAGAGGGGAACAAAATCGACCGTCTGGAAGCTGTCAAGCTCGTGCTTGATGATTTTATTGCCCGCCGCAAGGGTGACCGTGTCGGACTGGTCCTGTTTGGCACATCAGCCTATCCCCAGGTGCCATTTACATTAGACCATGAGATATGGAAGACATTACTGCATGAATCCCGGACTAAAATGGCAGGCCCTCAGACAATGTTGGGTGATGCTATCGGTCTTGCTATCAAATTGTTTAAAGAAAGTGAATCTGAAAACAGGGTCCTGATACTTTTGACTGACGGTAATGACACCGGTAGCAAGGTCCCTCCTGTCCGTGCTGCGGAGATAGCGGCTGAAAGCGGAATAACGGTGCATACGATAGGTATTGGAGACCCGGAAAGTGCAGGAGAGCAAGCACTTGATACGGATACCATGAAGAAAATAGCTGGAGAGGCAGGAGGCAATTTCTTTTATGCCATGGATCGGGAAGAACTGGTAAAGATATATGAGCAGATTGACAAACTTGAACCGGTGGAGTTTGAGAGTATTTCTTTCAGGCCAAAATTGCAGCTTTATCACTGGCCGTTAGGTGGGGTACTCATATTGTTAGTGGGGTATCACATGATTATGGCAGCGATGATACTTAGCCGGGAAAAATGGAATGTTGGAGAAATGGAGATTTGATATGATTGAATGGCAACAGCTTACCAACTTCCATTTCCTCCGTCCGCTCTGGTTATTGATGCTTATACCGAGCGTAGTGGTTTTTGTCATGCTTTTGCGTCAACAGGGAACACAGAAACAGTGGCAGAGGTTTATTGCGCCTCACCTGCTCGATCATCTGATTGTCGGTACTGAACAGAAGGCACGCTTTCGACCGGTCCATGCACTTTTTACAGTCTGCATTTTTGCGTCTGTTGCACTTGCCGGACCGACCTGGGAAAGGGAGCCTTCACCGTTTACAGAAGATACAGCCTCTCTGGTCCTCGCCCTTGACCTCTCCATGTCCATGAACGCAATTGACATTCAGCCTACCCGCCTTCAAAGGGCACAGCAGAAAGTCCGTGACCTTTTGGAATTGAGAAAAGGGGCCCGGACAGCATTGATAGCTTATGCCGGTTCTGCCCATATGATCTTACCTCTTACAGATGAATCCACCATTCTTGAAACATATTTAAACTCTCTCAGAACAGATATTATGCCCATTCAAGGAAAAGATCCATCCAGGGCATTGGCCCTCGCAAAGGAGATAATGAAAGAGCAGGAAGCGCCTGGGACGATACTTTTTATCACAGACGGGATCAGCAAGGAGCATCTTCCTTCCTTTATCGATCACGGCCAAAAGAGCAATTTTAAGGTGATGGTCCTTGGAATCGGCACAGCGAAAGGTGGTCCGGTCCTCATCAGGAAGAATGAGTATATGAAAGATGCTTCAGGTATGACGGTGGTAAGCAGGTTGGACAGTGAAGGGCTGGAAGCTCTGTCTGATAAAGCGGGCGCTTTTGTTACTACTGTAACTGTGAATGACAGTGATGTGCGGCGTATTAACAGCCTAATAGAAAGCCACCTTAAGACAATGCAGAGTGAAGATGAAAACATGCGGTGGAAGGACTACGGTTACTTTATGCTCATTCCTGTAGTTGTTATTTCACTGTTATGGTTTCGCAGGGGATGGACAATTCAATGGGGATAAAAAATATGAATTACGAATATAGAAGTAAACGACACTTTATCATTCGACATTCTTTGATCGATATTCGATATTCTCTGTTAATCTTTTTTGTTTCGGTGTTGATGTTTGTTTTTCCGGCACATGCTCATTCAAAGGATTTCGAATTCATGAATTTATGGCTGTCGCCTGATCAGCAAGGGCGTTACTACTTTGAAAGTGGCAATTATGATGAGGCAGCCAAACGGTTCAAAGACTCGCTCTGGAAAGGCGTTTCTTATTATTCAAATGAAAATTTTGAAGCAGCTATTGGTGAGTTTGTAAAGGTCAATACCCCTGAAGGATATTTCAATCTCGGTAATGCCTATGCACACAGCGAAAACTATGAAGAGGCTGTACGGAGTTATAAGATTTCAATAAGGCTTAAACCGGATTATAAGGAAGCACTTGTAAACCTGGAATTGGTTCAGTCACTGATCGAGAAAAAGAAAAAAGAAGAGGGCGAACAGGAGCAGGAGGGCGACCCTTCCTTTGAAGCGGATGAGATCAAGTTTGATGAAAAGGGCAAAAAAGGAAAAAAAGGTGAGATAGAACAATCTATGTTCACGGAAGAGCAGATCGCTGAAATGTGGATGCGGAATATCCAGACTTCGCCAGCGGACTTTTTAAAGATGAAGTTTTCAATCCAGACGAGAAATGGCAAAAGGGAGAACGAATGACGACGAATCATGAATATCGAACAAGAAATATCGAATGTAGAAATAAGGGCGTATTGAAATATGCCCCTTTATCCATACTTCTTCAATCAATATTCGTAATTCTACTTTTCTTCCTGCCAAATATATCACGAGGAGCGGAGATAAACAGCGACCAGCCATTCATCCGTGCCAGCATTGAACCAGACAGTGTGACCGCAGGCCAGCCTGTAACGGTTGCCGTAGAGGTATTGGCCCCCAACTGGTTTACGAAGGCCCCGGAGTTCCCGGATATTGATGTTGATAATGCAATAGCAATGCCCCCAGGGCGCTCGCTCAATTTTACTGAGAAGGTTGGAAGTATGACGTATGCAGGACAGAGGCGCAGTTATATTATCTATCCATTGACAGCCGGAACCTTTAAAATTCCATCGATACATGTAACGTTCAGTTATGCCAAGGAGCCGCCCAAATCGTCTCCACCGGTTACAGTATCATCCCAATTTAGGCAGTTTGAGGCAACGGTACCTGATGAGGCAGCCGACCTGGGGTATTTCATTGCTACATCAAGCTTTACTCTGGAGCATACAGTCAGCCGGAAGATCGACAACCTTATGGTTGGTGATACATTTATGCGCTCTATCACCATGAACGCTCAGAATATTGTAGCAATGGTATTACCATCGTTGAGATTTGAATTGGTTAAAGGAGTTAGCATATATCCTGATCAGCCTGTGCTGGTTAACAAAGGAGGGGAAAGGGGAGAAATCAGAACAGGAACAAGGACAGAGTCACTGACGTATGTTCTTGAGAAGGAGGGAGACTATCTGCTTCCTGAGATTAATGTCTTTTGGTGGGACCTGAAAAATGAAAAACTTCAGAAGGAAACTGTCCTGTCAATCAAACTGGCAGTAAGATCTAACCCCGACCTTGAAACCGAACAACTGGCCCTTCTGGCTGATGACAAGGGACAACTTCCTGCAACTGGAATCCATACATTGGGCTGGCAGCATCTGGCGGCCCTCGTAGCTCTCATTGTTTCGGGTAT
>Ga0255058_10001646_pt1 | contig 12558 bp, 12 predicted proteins | sample Cases_109_9_MG_FD_188637 | JGI IMG/M metagenome (GOLD analysis project Ga0255058, IMG submission 188637) | Seawater microbial communities from Amundsen Gulf, Northwest Territories, Canada - Cases_109_9 | ecosystem: Environmental > Aquatic > Marine > Gulf | place: Canada: Northwest Territories... | reverse complement strand
CATCTATGTCCCCGATATACCCCTCCAGAGGCGCATCCGCGACATGCTGCACAGATTAGAGCCCGCTATTCCGCCCGCCGCTATTGAGGCCATGCCCATACGCGCGCTTTTATACTGCAGCCAAACAATGGGCTTGGTCTGCTCCGTATCTGAAATCGTGGCCCGAGAGCACGGGTTTTCTGCCCACGAGATGCGCTACAAGAACATCGCCCACATGTGGCCGGAGTCTGTGCGCGAGATGCACGAAAGGCTGGATGCCATGGATGCTTGGCGCTCCGGTGACGTGGTGCTGGTGCGTGCCAAAATTTTCCGCATCAACAATGAATGGTGCGATACCACCGCCGTCCCGGTGGCCGGTTCTGGCCTCGTCTTTTTCAGGGCAGGTCTGTCCCAGACCCCGCCCGCCATCGACACGAGCCAATGCGAGCTCACCGTCGTCACCAAGGACGAGATGGTCGCCTGAGCGATATTTCGTCGGCGCATATATGCGCCTAATGACCCAGCCCCTAATATCTGCTTCAATTCCCCGGCTCGGCAGCGGGGTAAACTTTCTTTTGCGATGACAAGAGCGAGGACCAATCCCGCTGTTGCTTGAGAAAAGGATTGGTCCTCCACGAAAGATCTTGATCTCCCTCGAAACGATCTACGTGAGCCTCCACGAAGTCAGTATGCTACGTATAATAGTCATATGGCATTTGACTTTGGTCCGCGCGCAAGCGGTGTCCCTTACGCTGCAGTGGGGTTTTTGGTGCTGCTACTTTCCGCGATCCTTAGCGGATCGCCTCCTCGGGGAGAGGGCATACCCCGGCGGGAGGGGGCACAGTAGCCCTTGATAGGCGCTGGTCTCGGCGGACCGGCGTCTTTCTTTTCCATTCGATCCTTCTTGTTCGCGGGCCGATAGGCAATCGATACCGTGCGCGCGAGCTGGGTACAGCTGAGCGTTGGTTCGCCCTATCTGGTCAATCTGACAAACCTAGATGCTTCCTTGATTTCCGCCGATAAGTTCACCGTCTTCGGCAGGATGAACCATCCGGCGATGGCGCCGACGATCCCGAAGGGCACGTTGATCCAGAACACCCACTGCCATCCGAGTGTGTTCAACAGCATGCCGCCGATTACGGGTCCGGCACTCAAGCCCACCGCCTGAGCGGCTGCTTGTACGCCAACGGCCAAGAAGGCGCCGATGGAGACGACGCCTACGACCAGCCAACGATAGGAGGGAAGCTGCGCCAGCGACGCCACCGGCGGGGGTTCGCGCCCCTTCAAAATGGCGTCCGGGATCGCCGCGATCGACCAAGCGCTAGCCTCCATGCCGAGATTGGCCTCGCTCGAAGCGTGAAGTGAGAAGCGCGCGTCGCCCCCTGTCAGTATGGCATTGGTGTCCGCAGCTGCGCATTAACGAAACGCGTGCGGACGATTGGCAAATAGGAGCCGCTGTCAGATTCTCACGCTCGGGACAAAAGGCCGTTACCGCGGCACGGAAAGGGGTCGCCCTTTTGCCGAATGGTCTGTTACACTATAGCATTATCGTCGCCTGTCATGTGGGCCGGCGTACCCAATGAACATGGGGCCCGCGCACGCCCCTTAGGAAGTACTGCGGAGTAAATAGATGAAGAAGGTGCTTTTCACGGCCGTTGCGGTTTCCCTCTCGCTTGCTGGACTGAGCAACGCAGCCGAGGCTGCCAGCCTTATCTCCGGCAAGAGGTTGGAGGTCAACGTCGATCCAGACAAGGTTGCGGCAGAGACCGCCGCGCTGTGGAAACAGTTCGGCGGCTGGTGCGCCATCGCCGAATGGCATCCATCCGTGAAGTCATGCGAGGAGAGCAAGGACGGCGACACGGTCTATCGCATGCTGACGCTTGAGGATGGCGGCAAGATCAAGGAGAAGCTCGTCGGTCAGTCGGATATCAGCTACCGCTATCAGATCATCGAGAGCCCGCTCCCGGTGAAGAACTACGAGGCGCAGTTTTCGATCGTGCCCGACGATGACGATCTCGACGAGGTCAACATCGTATGGGCGGCGACATACGATGCCGCCGACGGAAAAGAAGACAAGGATGCGCGCAAGACCATTGACGGCATCTTCGGGGCCGGGATCGAGAACATCGAAGAGGTGCTGGGCGACAAGGCGGTCGATGATGACTGAGGCTGTCTGACGCGCGTATCTAAGGGAGACTGGGCACAGGGCTCGCGAGATGGTTCGCGGGCCCTTTGTTTTGGGCTAGGTAAGATTTAGTGCAAAGGCCGAAACAGCGTCGGCCGCAGCAGTGATATTGTCCGCGCGGGTGAACGGGCTGCCGCGACCGGGGCTTAGGTCATGATTGCCGTCGCTGGCCCAAACAATTTTGATCGCCCGCGATAGCGCATAGGTTTCGACCTCGGCGCGTGAGCCGAAAGGATCGCGCTCGCCTTGCACGATGAGCGCAGGGCAGCGCAGATCTTTAAGGTGGCTGGTGCGCAGCTTGTCGGGTTTGCCCGTCGGGTGAAACGGATAACCGAGGCAGACGAGGCCGGCGATATGGTCCTCAGCGCAGAGCTGATCCGCGCACAGGCTGGCAATGCGTCCGCCCATGGATTTGCCGCCAATCATTAGCTTCTGGCGACGTGGCAGGTTCTTACGCAGCTCAGCTACCACATCGACATATTCAGGGATCATGAGCTCCGCCTTTGGCGGCGGGCGGCGCTTACCATCTTTGCGACGTTGCGCCATGTAAGTGAACTCGAAGCGGCTGACGCGTAAGCCCCGCTCGGTGAGCAGGCTCGTCATCATCTCGAGAAATGGGCTGGTCATCGGCGCGCCGGCGCCGTGCGCCAGCACCAGATGGGCGGCGGCATCCTCAGGTCCGCTGGTTCGAATTTCTCTCATGGGCGCCTTGTCGTTCTGAGTTTAGCGAATCGTTTCCACAATCATCGCTGGCAGCAACACCACCAGGCATGGCCTTGGCGACACTAAGCGGCTGGTTTGCCCGGCTTAAGGGGGCGGGTCGCAATTTGGCCGAAGAGGCCTAATATCGGGGAGTATTCGCCATTCGACGGGGGCAGTCCTATGCGCCGGAGCCTGATCCATTTCCTGATTGCGCCGTTCGTCTTCATTGCTTTTGCCGCACCGGTCTTCGCTGTCGAACCGATTGTTACGATTGCCGTACCTGTGCCGGTCGAAGTTAAGAGAGGACCGGTACCGGTCCCACCGCGCAAGCCCGAGCCTCCGAAAGAAGCGCAAAAGACGAAGACAAAGAAGTCCGCAGTCGCCAAATATCATTTCGGCGCGAAAAAGACCGCTGCTGCGCTCCGGCCCCGCTCCATTGGCTGGTATGCCAAGGGCTGCCTTGCCGGCGGCGAGAAGCTGCCCGCCACCGGCCCCGCATGGCAGTCGATGCGATTGTCGCGCAACCGTCAGTGGGGTCATCCCAAGATGATCAAACTGGTGAAGGCCCTGGCGATCGAGGCCAAGAAGCATGACGGCTGGCCGGGTCTGCTCGTGGGTGATATTTCGCAGCCGCGCGGCGGTCCCATGATCACAGGGCATGCGAGCCATCAGGTCGGCCTCGATGCTGATATTTGGCTGACGCCGATGCCGGATCGAGTCCTGACGCGCATAGAGCGCGAGCAGATCTCCGCCACATCTATGCTCGACAAGACGAGCCTTGCCGTCAACGAAGAAGTCTTCACCGACACGCAGGTCGCAGTGATCAAGCGGGCAGCTTCCTACCGGGAGGTGCAGCGCATCTTCGTGCACCCCGCAATCAAGAAGGCGCTATGCGAGAAGGCCGGTAGCGACCGCAGGTGGTTGGCAAAGGTGCGCCCGCTATGGGGGCACTACTATCACTTCCATATCAGGATGCGCTGCCCTAACGGCGGCTGCCGGTCGCAAAAGTCGGTTACGGGCGATTACGGGTGCGGCAAGGAAGTCGACCGCTGGTTGAAAAAGATCGAAGCGTCGTTGAAGCCAAAGCCGAAGCCCAAGAAGAAGCCCACCAAAAAATGGATACCGCCGAGCGAGCGCCGCAAGATTACGATTGCGCAGCTGCCGCGTGCATGCCGCAAGGTTCTCGAAAGCGCTGGCACCCAAGTGGCAGCCGAAGAGGTGCCGGTTAAAAAGCCGGTGCAAGCGACTGCGACGGCAAAGAAGTAGCTAGTCTGCCGTAACACCAGTGGGCAGCGGGCAGGCAACGCCCGTTCCGTCCAGGCCGCAATATCCGTGCGGAACCTTTGACAGGTACTGCTGGTGATAGTCCTCGGCGAAATAGAACTCAGGCACCGGCACGATCTCGGTGGTGATGGTGCCGAAGCCGCCCTTTGCCAGCATCTCCTGGTATTGGGCCTTTGAGGATTCAGCCGCTGTGCGCTGGGCGTCGCTAAACGTATAGATGCCGGAGCGGTATTGCGTCCCGACATCGTTGCCTTGGCGCATGCCCTGCGTCGGGATGTGACTTTCCCAGAAGGTCTTGAGCAGTTGCTCGTAGCTGATGCGCCTTGGGTCGAAAACGACGAGCACGACCTCGTTGTGGCCAGTGAGGCCTGAGCAAACCTCCTCGTAAGTGGGATTAGGTGTCAGCCCGCCGGCATAGCCAACGGCGGTAATCCAGATGCCGTTTGCCAGGCTCCAGAACTTACGTTCCGCACCCCAAAAGCAGCCCATGCCGAACACCGCCTTCTCGGTGCCCGGCGGATAGGGCTCTTTGAGAGGGCGGGAAAATATGTGGTGCTCTTCGGCTGTGGGAATGGGATTGGCACGGCCTGGAAGGGCTTTCTCAGCGGCTGGCATCTCGGTCTTCTTCCTGCGCAAAGGCATCGCAAACACCCTAGAGCAAGATCGTTCTTGATGGAATTGCTCGCCAATCCCGCGAGATCTCCGGCAAGAACGTGAAACAGGCTCTAGGCTTTGGAACAGTTACGCACCTGATATAGTGGCGCCATAGGGTCATGTGCAGTCCAGCGCCGCCCTCATGTTATCGTGATTGGCGGCCATGTTCGGCTGAGACGTGAGTATAGGGGAGTTTAAGCCGATGACCGATGCCTTGGCGGCAATGGGGCAAGCTTCGACAGCAACGCCGGCGCCGAAGCATGAGCAAACGGTTTATGAGTCCGGCGTAGGGCGCAAGCTGGCCTTTTCATTTATTTTCCTGCTGTTACTTCCGTTCTTTATCAGTCTGCCGCCGATGCTCTTTTGGCGTCTCTCACAGGGCCAATGGCTCGACACGATTGGGTTGATGATCTTGGCGGCCGGGTTCACGTTCATCATGGTCCTGGTGATCATCGAGCTCATGCACTCGCTTCGCGCCCGCATCGAGCTTGGTGAAAAGTCGGTGAAAATGACGCTGCCCTCAGGCCGCGGCCCGACGCCGGTTGTGCGCTACGCAACGCACGACATCCCTTATGATCAAATCCAGGCGGTCGAAACGCGTCGTGAAATCTATGGTGGCTCAGTCGCGCCGGTGCTGCTCAAAGGCGCGCGTCTCATTCTGAAGGATGGAAGCAGGGTGCCGCTCGGTTACGTTAGCGAGGCGAACACCGACCCCTGTTTGCCCTTTCCCGAGATTGCGCGTCAGATTGCAGAGCGTGCCGGCCTCAGCGTCAACGATCGCGGCAACGTGCGCCGTTCGATGCAAAAGAAGTTCCTTGGCTTCAAAAAAGAGATCGTGGACGAAGAAGAGGGGCCAGTTGAGGAGGCGGAGATTGAGACCCTCAACAAGAGCCATCACCGCTGGGTAATGCGACTGATCGGATTGCTCGGCGTGCTGGTCGTGCTTGGCATTGCATTGGACATCATTTTCCCGCCGAGCAGTGGTTTGCCGCCGGCGCTGACGAGCCTCATCAAGACGTACGTTATCCCTGCCGACACCACGCCTGGAAACTAGCGGTCAAGACGCGCTGCGTTTGCATCGGCGTCAGTTGATGTGGACTTTGAGTTTGTGGCGGTGGCGGCCAAAATAGCCGCTAAGAATTGTAAGCAGGCCGAACAAGACGAACGTCGGCAAGTTCAAGACACTCATGATCACGGTATCCCAGACCCATGCGGGTGCGGACTGGTTGACGGTCTTGCGCGCAGCTTCGAGCGAGTCCGGGGCCAGCTCTTTCCAATGACCGATGACGCTCGTTGTCTCGAAGGGGCCCGTTCCATTCCACGCAGGCGTGGCGTCCGTGACGAGTGCCACGACGGCAACGAGCGCGAAAATGCCGGCGAGAAAACGCAACGCAGCCATGGGGCGCTGTCCTCCTTTTCAGTCGTCTCAAGCCTTGCGCGAACTAGAGTGCAAGGCCCGCAGCGCGCGAGCCATCATGTGATGCCCAAAGTCTTGTGCAAACTCTGCAGCGTCGCGATGGCGCCTTGCCCGGCAAACAGAAAACCATCGATTCCGGCCGCTTTCAGTGCCGCCTCGTTGTCTCCAGGACGCCCTGCCATCAGCACTGCGGTTGCGCCGGCAGCCTTGAGTGCTTTTGCGGCGGCCGCGGCCTGGTCTGCGTAAATCGCATCGGACGAACACAGACAGGCAACGCTCGCACCGGACTTCGTGAATGCGGCAGTTGCAGCGTCCGCATCCTTGTAGCCATCGCTATTCAGCCCGTCGATGCCGCCAGCGGCAAGGAAGTTCCACACCCAAGTCGATCGCGTGTTGTGGTCGATGATCTCACCGAGGTTCGCCTGGAACACGCTCGGACGTTTGCCCGTTTTTGCGAAGGCTGCATCAGCGGCGTCGCGAAGCGCTTCAAACGCTTCGCCAAGACGGTGCGGTGCCAACGGGCGCGCTTGTTGTTTTCCCGGGACTGGTGATGCCTCGGGGTGCGGTGTGACCTTGACGCCGTCATCGGCCAGCAGCGGAAAGACAGAGACGCCGGTCAGCGGTGTGGCGCCCTTGGCGATCGACGCGTTGCGCGCTTCAGCGACGCGCGCGATCTCGTCTTGGAAGTAGCCGGAAGACAGAGCTGCGGCCAGCCCGCCCTTGGCCTCGATTTCTTGGAACAGGGCCCAAGACTTTTTCGCCAGCTCGTCGGTGAGCTTTTCCACGTACCAGGAGCCGCCGGCGGGATCGACGACGCGTCCGAGCGAAGACTCTTCTTGCAAGACGAGCTGCGTGTTGCGCGAAACGCGCCGTGCAAAACGGTCGGGCGCGCCCAATGCCCAAGTGTAGGGCAGAACGGTGATGGCGTTGGCGCCGCCGAAAGCCGCGCCCGCGCACGCTGCGGTGGTGCGCAGCATGTTGGTCCACGGATCGCGCTTGGCCATCATGCGCTCTGACGACACGGCGGTGATGTGCATGACGGCTGGCGAGGCGTTTGAAGCTTCACCGATGCGCGCCACGATACGGCGTGCGGCGCGCACTTTTGCAGCGGTAAGGAACAGATCGGTATCGACCGACAGGGCGAACGCGATCTGCCCGAGCGCATTTTCGGCCGCTATGCCGGCCGCCTCGAAGGCGTGCAAATAGGCAACGAGTGCGGCGGCAAGAAAAGCCAGCTCTTGGGCCTCGCTGGCGCCGGCCTCGTGCGGGATGGTGGCGTCGACGAGGACGCTGGTAAGTTTGGGCTGTTGACCGTGTGCCTCGCCGGCGAGATTGACGGTTTCAGCAAGCGCAGTGTCGAGCGGTGCCCAGGCGTTACCCAAGCGCGCAAGTGCGCCCAGCGGATCGACGTTGAGATGACCGGTGACGGTTCCTGGCTTGGCGCCAAGGGTTCCAAGCGCGCCCAGAAAATGACGCGCGGCGTCGCAACCGGCGAGGCCGCCCTTGAGCTGGACCGGCGCGTAGTCGAGATAGACGCCGGTGAGCGCGGTGGCCATGTCAGCGGGGCTCGCGATCTTGACCCCAAACTGGCCGGGGCTTTCGATCTGCAGCACCAAGCCGTTTGCGCCACCTTCCAATTCTTCGAGGATGGCCTTGTTTGCTGCCGCCGCATCGGGTTCGCTTATGCGTTGGTGGATCTGCCAGCCAAGTCCGTCGCTCTGCGCATTGGTGCCCCGTGTGAAGGGTGCAGCACCCGGCATCGCCGTATCGGCCCCTTTGAGCTGATCGGCACGCGTGTAGAGCGGCTCAATGCGCAATCCGTCGGCGGTGTGCGCAACGAGCCGCTTGTCGAAGTCGGCGCCTTTGAGCGCTTTCTCAACAAGCTGGCGCCACGTCTCGTAAGTGGCAGGCTCAAAGCCGCTTGCAAGAGCGCGCGGTGCGGGGTTGTCCGTCATTGTTCCGAGGTCCTCGCTTGTCCTCATTGTCGATTGCCGATGTCCGGCATGCTCCAGCCCATTCTATAATCGCTCAAGGCGCCGCTTCGCACGCCCTAATCGCAGGTTGCGGCCTTCCGCGTCGCTTCAACGCGGTGAGTAATCTTCTTTGCCTGCGCGCCCATAGTCTTCCCCAAGTCCGCCATGCAACTGATGTTTGCAAACCCTACCCTCTCATGCCAAGACGCGATTGCGACGCGATGAGTCGCAGCATTTCCCAACTCAGAGCCGGAGCCAGCCATGAGCCAGTCGGTATTGCAGGACGGTAAGATCTTCGTCGGCAAGAGCGTCAAGCCGGAGTATCTGGACCTGCGATTGGCGAACCGGCACGGACTTATTACCGGCGCCACTGGTACGGGCAAGACCGTAACATTGCAAATCTTGGCGGAAGGGTTTTCGCAGGCGGGCGTGCCTGTCTTCGCAGCCGATATCAAGGGCGATTTGTCGGGAATTGCTGCCAAGGGCGAACCCAAGGATTTTGTTGCAAAGCGCGCTGAGGTCGTCGGGCTGGAGAATTTCGAGTACGGGTCGAGCCCAGCGGTTTTCTGGGATGTTTTCGGCAAAATGGGACATCCCGTCCGCGCCACCGTCGACGACATGGGGCCGCTGCTTCTGTCACGCATGCTGGAACTCAACGACGTGCAGGAGGGTGTGCTCCACGTCGCTTTTCGCGTTGCCGCCGACGACAAGTTGCCCTTGATGAACCTCGCCGACCTGCGGGCCATCATCAATCACGTGGCGGAACGCTCTATAGAGCTTTCCACAAAGTACGGGAGTGTTGCGACCAGCTCTGTCGGTGCGATACAGCGCCGTTTGTTGGTGCTGGAGGAACAGGGCGCCGATCACTTCTTCGGCGAACCGGCGCTCGATATTTGGGATTTTATTCGCACCGGGTCGGACGGCCGCGGGGTGATCAACATTCTCGCCGCCGACAAGCTGATGGAGAAGCCGCGGCTTTATGCAACGTTTCTGCTGTGGATGCTGACCAAGCTGTGGCAGACGCTGCCCGAGGTCGGCGACCAGCCCAAGCCCAAGCTCGTGTTCTTCTTTGATGAGGCACACTTGCTCTTTGACGATGCGCCGGACGCGCTGATGGATCGCGTGGAACAAATCGCGCGTCTTGTGCGCTCGAAGGGCATCGGCGTGTACTTCGTCACGCAGAACCCATTGGACGTGCCCGACTCGGTTTCGGCTCAGCTCGGCAACCGTGTTCAGCATGCGTTGCGCGCATATACGCCGAAAGAGCAGAGGGCCGTGAGGGCTGCGGCCGAAACGTTTCGCCCGAACCCTGAGATCGATACGGAAAGGGCGATCCTCGAACTTAAGGTCGGCGAGGCACTCGTCTCGATGCTGGAGAGCAAGGGCGAACCTTCCGTCGTGCAGCGCACGTTGATCCGCCCGCCAAAAGGCCGGATCGGTCCGCTGTCGGATGCAGAGCGACGCACTCTCATTTCCCAGAGCGCGCTCTATGGCAAGTACGAAGAGGTCAAGGACCGCGAGAGTGCGCACGAGATTCTGCAAGAGCGTGCCGGGGACGTGGCTGAGGAGGCGAACGCATCGAGGGGCGGCTGGATCGATTCTATCTTTGGAAGCACGCGGGGCCCCTCCGGACGAAAGCGCCAGGGCATGGGGGAGATGATCAGCCGCGATTTGCAGCGCTCCCTTTCGCGTACTATCGCTTCGGCGATCAGAGACATTATCAAGAAGTCCCTTAGATTGCGCTGAGCGGCGATTTGACGGGCGTCAACGCCGCCGCCGTGCTGCGCGCTAATATGGGGCAGCTAGGGGTGTGCTCAGGGGACGTCCAATGAATAAGTTATTTGGGACAGGTGCAGGATTGTTTGCCGCATTGCTGCTGGCAGGAACAGCGCTTGCTCAAAGCGGCAATGGGACCATTGTCCAAGGCCGCGCGCTGCTAGAGGCGAATTGCGCGCGCTGTCACGCGATCGGGCAGGATGGTGCGAGTCCGCATGAAACGGCGCCCCCGTTTCGCGTCGTCGTGACGCTTTACCCGCCAGAGTCGCTTGCCGAGGCGCTGGCCGAAGGCATCGTCTCAGGGCACCCGGATATGCCTGAGTTCGTTTTCAAGCCGCCGGAAATAGAAGCCATTATCGCTTATCTCGACAGTCTTAAGCCGGCAGAGGATGTCTCGCCCCAAAAAGATTGAAGCAAATCATTTTCGGGAAATGCAAACGGCGCTCCAAGATCTTGGGGCGCCGTTGCAAATGACGATCTACGTGGTGAAGTGCTGTAAGCTCAGCCCACCAGCTCCTCGACATGCTCCCAGTTGACGAGGTTGTCGAACCAGGCCTCCAGGTACTTCGGCCGCGCATTGCGGTAGTCGATGTAATAGCTGTGTTCCCACACGTCGCAGCCGAGAATGGGTTGCGCTCCGTGCATCAGCGGGTTTTCGCCATTGGGCGTTTTTGCTACTGCAAGTTTGCCGTCCTTAATGACGAGCCAGGCCCAGCCAGAGCCGAATTGCGTTTTGCCGGCCTCGATGAAGTCGTTGCGCAATTTATCGTAGCCGCCAAAGTCGGCCACGAGCTTCTCGACGTTGCCCGGCAACTTGCTGCCGCCCCCGCCCTTCTTCATCCACTGCCAGAAATGGTTGTGATTGAAGGCTTGGCCCACGTTGTTGATGATCGGCTGGTCTTTGTTGGCGAACGCTTCCCTGCAGACCTCCTCGATGCTTTTGCCCTCGTATTTCGAGCCCGGGACCAGCTTGTTGGCCATATCGACGTAGGCTTGATTGTGCTTGTCGTGGTGAAATTGCAGCGTTTCAGCCGACATGTATGGCTCAAGCGAGTCATATGCATAGGGGAGGGGGGAAAGCGTGAAAGTCATGTTTGGGGCCTCTAAGCGATGGTCGTTGCGCAGAATGTGCGTAAAGGGCGGGAAAGGCACGAAACGTACCGGCTCGCAGCCCTGAAATCAAACGTCTGTTGCTAGGTAAGAGTTCCGGATCCGGCCCGTCGGCGTCAAAACAAGAAAGGGCGCAGCGACCCTGAGCGCTGCGCCCCCTTGGATCACTCCGGGGAAGATAGGATTTCAGGGTAGGTGCAGCCTAAGAGACGCCAAGTGAACGGCATCTGAACGAGCCGTTCACCGGCGCGACAGCCCTTAGCCAATTTGCAGCGGGCAATCCATCACACGACAAGGTCGTGCGACTTGTGAGCGACGGGCGCGGGGATTTCCCAATAAGCAGAATGTGCAAGGCAAGTTCGCGCCTAGGCTGAGCTGTATAGAGTTATTTAATTCATTTCGTCGTACCACCAGCCATCGCCTCCCGCTGTGGTTGCAACCGTCCGTATTGCTCGCTTCTGATACTATTGGGCAATCCTTAGTTTAGTCATCTTGACAATTCCCGGATGGAAAGTAATTCAAAAGGCCTTCGAGGCGATTAGCCACTAATAGAAAAGTCAAAGGGGAAATAGGAAGGAAAGTGGGATGGCCACTGTCAACGTTGACAAGATGTCGCTTAAAGACCTTTTGGATCTGGAACAGAGGGTTCAAAAGTCAATCAATACCGCCCGTGATCGTGAGCGTTCCGAAGTGAAGCAGGCATTGGCGAAACTGGCGGAAAAGCGCGGCTTTTCCGTTTCGGAATTGTATGGAGGCCGCGGCCGGGGCAAAACCAGCGTTGCAAAGTACGCGAACCCTGCCAATCGCTCCGAGACCTGGACGGGACGCGGGCGCAAACCGAATTGGCTGGTGGCAAAGTTAAAAAGGGGCGCCAAGATCGAGAGCTTCGCCATTTGAGCGCAGCACGGCTGCATAGCCAAGGGCTTGCAAAAAAAACTGCGAATACTGTCTCAAAGACCCGTGCCACAGAGGTGGCGCGGGTCTTCTCAATTTGTGGCAAAGTCATAGGCGTGCATAATTTTCCGCCGGTGAGGCGCAATAAAATTCCGGCCATTATGCCGGGCGCCATCATAGTCGGACACTGTTTTCGATTTTCGACCAATCTCGGCCGATCTAGGAGCGCAACATGCCTGCAATTGCGGATAGTCGCATTCTCATTATTGCAACGCATGGCTTTGAAGAATCGGAGCTCATCAAGCCGCTGAACGATTTCATCGCGAAGGGGGCGAAGGTCGACGTTGCCGCGCCCGAAGCAGGTGAAATTAAGGGTTGGCTGCACAGGGATTGGGGAAAATCCGTCAACGTGGATTTGAAACTGACCGACGTGAAAGTTGACGATTACGACGCCCTTGTCCTGCCTGGCGGGCAGATGAATCCCGACACCTTGCGCATCGATGACAACGCACTGGCAATCATCAAAGGGTTTCTCGCCAAGGGCAAAACGGTGGCCGCGATCTGCCATGCACCGGCGTTGCTGA
>Ga0255058_10001645_pt1 | contig 12561 bp, 12 predicted proteins | sample Cases_109_9_MG_FD_188637 | JGI IMG/M metagenome (GOLD analysis project Ga0255058, IMG submission 188637) | Seawater microbial communities from Amundsen Gulf, Northwest Territories, Canada - Cases_109_9 | ecosystem: Environmental > Aquatic > Marine > Gulf | place: Canada: Northwest Territories... | reverse complement strand
TGCAACCCAATATAGCGGCAACACGTTGATTGGGATGGCTGGATCAGCATACAGGCAGGGTTATGTCTTCCTCGTGAGTGTGATATTTATGATGTCAGTCATTGGAGCGTATCTGATTTATGCTCCAAAACTTCATCATCTCTCAAAGAAGTATGGGTATATTACAGTTGGGGACTATGTTCAGCACCGATTCGGATCTCCGGTCTTGACAGTTTTTATTACCATAGTCTGTATAGTTGCAGTTGGCAGTTATATACTTACTAACCTGAAGGCAATTGGTTATATAGTAGAGGCATCCACAGGAGGCCGTGTAACCTTTGTGCAGGGAATAATTGCGCTGTCACTGGTTATGGTGATTTATGAGACTCTTGGTGGTATGCGTAGTGTTGCATGGACTGACGCAATTCAGGGTATTTTGCTTATGGTCGGGTGTCTATTTATTTTTTGTGGGATTGAATACCAATATGGAGGGATATCAGCAACAGCTGAAACCCTTGTAATATCACGACCTGACCTGTGGCATCCCCCTGATCCTGAACAAAAACGATTATGGCTTAGTACGATAATAATCATATTATTTGGCATCTCAATCTATCCACAGGCTATTCAACGCATCTATGCCGCTAAAGATGCAAAGACTCTGAGGCGCTCATTTCAGATAATGGTTTTTATGCCTATTGTAACAACATTTTTTCTGGTCATGGTGGGCATAGTTGGCCTGGCAAGGTTTCCTGGACTTGACAAGCAGGGCAGTGAGGAAATTACTATGCTTTTGTTAAATGATTTGTCTACCCATATTCCGGGAGTAAAATATTTTATAATCCTTTTTCTTTCTGCTGCGGTTGCAGCCATAATGTCTACCGTGGATTCAGCACTTCTTGCGATCTCATCACTATTTACACAGGACATATACAGGCGAATTCACCCAACAGCATCCCAATCTAACCTGACAGGAACCGGCAAGATATTTTCATGGGTCTTAATGGCTTGTATGGCTTATTTTGCTACCAATCTTCCACAGACAATATGGAGATTGACTGAAATCAAGCTTGAAATCCTGTGCCAGGTAGCGCCTGCTATTTTTCTGGGATTACATATTAAATCACTGCATGGCAGATCAATTTTTTTAGGACTCTCAATCGGCATCTTTATTACGTTATTTATCATGTTCTCTAATTCAATAGGGGTACCCATTGAGCCAAAGCCATGGGGAATACATGCAGGTGTGTGGGGCCTTGCGGCTAACTTTTCGACTGTTGGAATAACTTCTATCTGCAAGAGACTACCTGTGAAATGTTGATTAGTATAAAAAAATAATGTATATTTTAAAGAAAGAAAATCAATTTAGCCTTACAGAAGAAAATCTATGACAAAGCTCAGGATGTGTTTAATATCTGCTTTTCTTATTATTGCCTCTGTTCCATGGTTTTTTACAGAATTCAGGTCAGGTAATATTCTTGGATTTCCATCATGGGCCTTTTATAGCCTTTGTATAACGGTATTGTATGCAATAGTTACTGCCTGCTTTTTTCAACGTTACTGGTCTTTATTCGTCGATGATGAATAAGATATTCTAATAAAAGTTTTTATTAGTGTTAATTTGTGAAATTCGTGTCTGGAAATTAAATGATTGAGATATATAAAAAACTCCCTGAAACTAATTGTAAAGAATGTGGGGAAAATACGTGCATGGCGTTTGCGTTGAAGGTGAAAAATGCACAGTGTAAAATGTCGGAATGTCCTTATGTTAAACACGAAGATGAGGAGAATTCAACTCAAGAGCCTGTAGTTACAATGGAGAACAATTACAAGCGTGTAAGTAGAGAATTGGAAGAAGAGATTAAGCACGTTGATTTGAAAGAGGCCGCTGATGCAATTGGTGGGAATTATGATGACAGGAACGGCGGGGGAGTTATATGGCTCAAAATGATGAATAACGAGTATGAGGTTCGCAAAGAAGGTTTGTTCAAAAGCAACCAATATTGTCAGGACCCATGGCCAAAGATCATAATTTATGACTATGTTCGCAGAAAAGGAAACTCTCCTTTAACGGGAAATTGGGTTTCACTGGGACACTTTCCCAACACGGCTTCTCATTCAAAAGCGTTTCAAAAAAAGGCTGAGACCAAGATTGCAGAGAAATTTAATAGTAAAATGAGCGGTCTGAAGGAGCGTTGTAAGGAGCTTGAAGGGGTAGAAGTTCAGGACAAAATTAAGGCAGACTATGTTTGCGGATTTAAGCTTTTGCCACGCGTGCCCATTTACTTATGCTTTTGGGAGGCTGATGAAGAGTATGCTGCAAGTTGTAAACTACATGTAGACAGCAGTGCAGAAGTATACATTGATATAGAATATCTTGCATATCTTCTTGAATGGTTTGTCAAAGTGTTTGTTGAATGTTAGTCTTTGTTATGTTGATATTATACCTGGGTATTGCTTTTCTCACAAAATTCTTTAAGTTGGCAATCGTTAATTTCCTTAAACTGCACTCCAATACCGGGAATGCTCATTTCATTGCCCCAATCAACCTTCCATCTTACCTGTCCGCGTATAGGTGTCTGGTCTGTTAATTCTTTTATTATAAACCATGCATCATTATTTACTTCCCAGCCACCAGTTGAAAAGATAAAACATCCTCCTCGTGAGATATTCATTGTTACTGTCCTCTCACTATTTTCATCACTTACATTTTTGGTTTTAGACAAAATAACGTTAAATATTATATCTCTTCTACGGTCGGAGCGAATTGTTCTTTCTGTAAAAGACCGGCAATGTTGGGTTAAAAAATCATCTAACGTTCCACCTTCTGTAATCTGGTTAGAGTAAAATACACACAGTTGCCCAGATTTTTCATTAAAAGTAAGACGTGCTACTGGATATAGTTCAAGTATAACCTCAACCCTTTCTTTGTCATTTCTAAGAGTTATTATTTTTGTTGGCATATCAATCAAGATTCCGTTATAGGAAGTCTTTACTATTGCCTTGTAAAAATCGTCGAATGATGAAGCAACATCAATTCTGGCATCTTGTCCTTTGCAAGCATCTAAATATTTCTGTAGGGATGTCCCTTCTCTGCACACAAGTAATACTCTGATACTCATAATAGTTGCTTGCCTTTATAAATTATGTTTTTAATCAGTGCATGCCGGAAAAGAGTTACACTTCACACGCTTCGTTCCGGTAGCGGACGGCCAGCCATATGGTCTCTTCATTAGCATCAGTCCATTCTACTCTATGTTTCTGGTGAGCAGGTATGTTGACATAATCACCAGGTTTCATAATAATCTCTTCGTTATTGCTTTCAAACAGCAACCCGGCACTTCCTCTCAGCAGGATTACCCATTCGTCTTCGTCCTGATCATACCATTTTCCTTTATCGGTTGATTGCCCGTTGGATATAATCCGTTCTATTTTAAATTGATTTGTCTTGATAATTGTCTCAAATATCTCTTCAGAAGGTTGTTTTTTAATGCCTGAAAATATGTTCTTTATATCCACTGTCATTTATTCAATACTGTGCCAACTCTAATAAGATTCCATCCGGCCCCCAGAAGTAGATCAGACGCTTACCTGTCTTGGGATAAGTATGGATTGAGCTGATGAATTTAATACCTTTATCTTTCAAGTCTTGAACTATCTCATCGATATTTTCTACTTCAAACGCAATATGGCGGAATCCCAACTGGTTTGCCTTGCCCATATCAGGATCTCGTTCAGATGATGGAGAAGTGTACTCAATTAGCTCCAGATTTGTCTCTGTGCCTGGTAACTTCAATGTGACATATCGTGCCCTGACATTCGGCAGGGCAACTATAGAAGATATCCACTCTCCTGACAATTCGGATTCATCTCCTACTGTAAAACCAAGCTGGATAAAGAATGACTTTACTTCATCAAGATTACTGACAACCATATTAATATGATTAATCTTTTTTAGCATTTAATAGTATTGATATAAGAAACAAATTAAATCAATTCAGGAATTCTCCAATTCCTTAATTCTTATGGTTCATCTTTAAAGCCTGATATCTCTTTTCCTATAGAGAAGGCCTGTCCAATGGTCTTTCCAATTCCGTGATATGTACGGCTCCCTGGAGAGAAAATAAATGGCATAACCTTATCAATATCAGGAAGCCCTTTTTCTCCTCCAAGTACAGCTTCTTCAGCCTTGACATCCATTATTTCACCAACGAATTGTATGTGTAATCCAATTTCAATCTTGTGGGTCATCCGGCATTCTAATACTAATGGAAATTCTCCCACGTAAGGGGCGTCGACCAGGTCACTCTTTACCGGAGTGAGACCTGTATCTGCAAATTTATCTGTCTTTCTACCTGAAGCAATTCCGAAATAATCAGCCTCCATAACATGCTTTTCAGAAGGAATATTTACAGTAAAGGCCTTACGTTCAATAATACTATCATAAGTATATGTAGCCTTTCTCAGGGCTACATTGATACATGCAGGTTTTGAACAGCAGATCCCGCCCCAGGCAACTGTCATTGCATTAGGTTTGCCTTCTTCATCATATGTTCCAACTATCCAGACAGGCGTTGGAAGAGCCAGTGGTTTTGCTCCTAAAGATTTTTTCATGAATTATTCTCCTTTTTGGTTGAGTACTGCTGATGCTCATTGTATTTATAAACCAGCTCGATACCAGCTTCACTGAACATTTTTTCGGAATCTTCTCCCTGCTGATATTTCCGCTCACAAACAACTCTTTTAATACCACAATTGATAAGAAGCATTGCACACGTCCTGCACGGGGTCATTCTGGTATAGAGAGTAGCGCCTGATATTGAAACCCCGATTCTAGCCGCCTGGCAAATCGCATTCTGTTCGGCATGGACGGTACGCATGCAGTGTTCAGTAACCTCGCCGTCTTCATGTGTTACCTTCTTGATCTGGTGTCCCGATTCATCACAATGCTGGAAACCGGTTGGAGACCCTACATATCCTGAGACGATAAGCTGCCTGTCTTTTGCAATTACGCAACCGCTTTTTCCACGGTCACAAGTTGCTCTCTTGGAAATGGCATTAGCCACTTCCATAAAGTAATCATCCCATGATGGCCTTTTGTCGGTATCTTCAATATCGCTATGGTGTGCCATTATTTGGTCTCTACGGTTGAACTATGTTTTTGAAGTCTATGTCAGCAGTCTGCGACTAAAAGAATATGCAAATTTAACAAATGACTGTTCTTAAGATTAACATGCTCTGAATTCATCAGAATTCTACATCAATTGAAACGTAGAATCAATCCTTGATATCTTATTGTGTGCATGAAATTGTAATATTAGTATCTTAACGGTAGTACCTTGATAGATAGATTTGTGTAGCAAAAAATGCCTTTAAAAATATTATTGAACAAAAGAAACAATTAAATTAGAATAACTAAGAACATTTTATGAACAAAACATATTTTTAGTTAAATATCAGGTGTTTAGTTTATGAAACTAGAGCGATAGTGTAAAATTAATTATTGTAATCCATGACTACAAGAAAGGAGTGTGAATATCCATATGTACAATGTAATGAGATTTTGGGTTTTTATTGTAATTGCTGTTTTGTTTCTTGTGGGTTCATTAGATTTTGCTGAAGGCAAGTCAAAGGGCAATGGTGACAGACCACAAGGTTGGGATAAAGGCGAAAAGAAGGGTTGGCATAGTGATGCACCACCCGGCTTAGATAGAAAAGGCAACAGTGGGGAGGATAAACCCAAGGGTAAAAAGACAAAAAAGAATAACAATGACAAAAGTAACGACGATAACAGTGATGATAAGAAAGAGAAAAAGCAAAAGGATAAAAAGAAAAAGGATAAAAAGAAGAATAAGTAGTCATTTTGGAGAGGGTAAAGCTATGAGCAACAAACCATAAAATGGATTCTAACTTTATAAAAAATAAGAATGCCTGGAGTGTTCTGATGGCAGAGATAGTTGGAAATCTGATGAAACTAATTTAGATCGATTTGATGGACAGCAATAATATTATCTAACTGTTTAAGTTCTTTTTGTACTATTTCATCGGCCGGTTGATCAATGTTAATAAAGGATACGGCTTCCTGCAGGCATGATGAGCTTGATCCAGGTTGAAAGGAATTCTCCAGGGTCAATTGCATGCGGGAAATATTTATTTTATGATCTCCAAGGATAGAAGTGACTTTTCCTATCACCCCGGGCCTGTCATAGTTATGAAGAACCAGGAGATAGCCATCCGGTATGACCTCCAGGTAAAAGTCATTAAATCTCACAAATCGATAATTTTTGTTTCCAAATACAGTGCCTGCAATCAGATTAGTCTGTTTTTCATCAGAAACTGAAAGGATTATCTGATTGGCAAAATCCTGTACGTGATGCACAACGTTTTCTTCTACCACGATACCTCTGGATTCAGCCAGGCTGAGTGCATTTACAAAATTAACTGATGCATCCAGAATGGTATTCAGAAATCCATGTACCAGGGCAGATGTCAGTACTCCGGTGTCATAGTCGGTTACTGAACCTGAATAGCTGATGATTAATTTTTTGACTTCCGCCTGATTTTCACGATAGATTTGTCCTTGAAAAGAGCCTAATTTATCACAGATTTTTAAGTAGGGGCTGAGTAGCTTAAGCATTTCTGAACTGATAGATGGACAATTTACCCCGTTTCGTATTTCTCCGGTCTGAAGATAATCTCTAATCTGTTCTGCAGCCTGAACAGCAACGTTGACCTGCGCCTCTGCTGTAGAAGCTCCTAAATGGGGTGTGCATATAACACGCTCATGTTTTAAAAGTGGATTATCTTTTTGAGGCGGTTCCTCTTCGAATACGTCAATAGCAGCGCCCGCAATCTTTCCGGAGCTTAAACCGTCCAGTAGAGCAGATTCATTGACAATTCCGCCACGGGCACAATTGAGTATGCGGACGCCGGTTTTCATTGACTGAATGGTTTTATGGTCAATCAAGTTGTGAGTAGTATCGTTGAGAGGAACGTGTACTGAAATATAATCAGATCGTTCGAAAAGTACATTATTGGAAACCAGTTCAAAACCATGTTTTGCGGCAATCTGTTCATTCAGGAATGGGTCACTGACCAGGACTCTCATTCTGAGGCCTTGAGCGCGGTCGGCAACAATCTTACCAACATTGCCGAACCCAAATATACCCAGGGTTTTTCCTGTAATCTCCGTGCCGGTAAATTTAGATTTTTCCCAGGCTCCCTGATGCATACTTTTGTCAGCCTGTGGAATGTGGCGGGACAGAGACATGAGCATGGCAACAGTATGTTCAGCCGTTGTGGTGGCGTTTCCGCTGGGTGTATTAATAACGACAACTCCATTTTCAGTAGCAGCAGAGCAGTCAATATTATCAACTCCGATACCGGCCCTTGCAATAATCTTTAGTTCTTTTGCCTCTGAAATAACTTCCCTGGTAACTTGAGTAGATGAACGCACGATGAGCGCCTCAACATTCCTGATTTCATTTCTCAACTCCTCCGGTTCCAGATTCGTTTTGTAAATTATCTCGATTCCATCAACATCATCAAGTACATCAATACCTTCTTGAGACAATTTATCAGATATAAGGACCTTCAATCTTCTTCCTTTCTATATAGTATATGCGGAGACGGATATGTAAAATATTTTTATTCAGTTCCCCATATGTTTTCCAGGTATTGTTCTCTGCCTGATCCGGACTTATACATCTTATACTTTAGTGGGCATTTCTCGTAATATTTCTGATGGTAATCTTCGGCCTTATAAAACGTAGAGGCCGGAGTGATTTCGGTAGCGATTGGGTCATCATAAACGCCTGACTGCTCAAGCTCTTCTTTTGATGATTCGGCTGATTGCTTCTGTTCATCGCTACTGTAGAAGATGGCTGTTCTATATTGTGTTCCTACATCGGCGAATTGCTTGTTGAGTGTAGTAGGATCGATATTCCTCCAGAATACATTGAGCAATTCAGCATAAGCAATTTGTGAGGGATCATACAATACTTCAATGGCCTCGGCATGTCCTGTGTTACCGGCACACACTTCCTCATAGGTAGGATCGTCCTTATGGCCACCGGTATAACCAACGGCGGTTGATACAACTCCATTTAATTCGTCGTATGGATTTTGCATGCACCAGAAGCATCCGCCCGCAAAAGTGGCTTTCTCTATTGTTTTGTTATCCATGCTTGAACTTTTACTTACATTATCAGCATACACCATATACGTTTGAGTTAAAGTGATCAGGCTTAGAAGAGTAATTACGATAAATCTCATAAGGGAAATTAACATATTTTCCTGTGAATTGTAAGACAATTTGCTTTTGTTGGGGATACTATTTCTTAGTTAATTACGAACATTTCATCTTAAGATACTTAAACCGTTGTGTCAACCTACCGTTTTGTGTGACTACTGCGTTTCGAATGACATCAGGCAGTGCGTGATGGTTGGTAACGTCAGTAATTCCATGTGCCGCTATTTGGTACACAAAGTCGCGGACTTGACCGGCAAATTCCATTGAGGATTCTTTAGGAAATTCACACGGTAAATTGTCAATGGCCATAACGGCAATCCCACTATCGGACAAATCATTGCTGATTTTCCTTGATACAGGGTCATAAACGAAAGCAGGTTCCGATGAAGATGTCACTCTTTTCGTAATTTCTATTGTTCCCTTAATATCACAGGACAAATCACCAATTACTGATAAACGGAAACCGGGCTTAGTACGGTAAAGTTTTCGAAGCATTGTTTCCGAAAGCAGCCGTGGATAACGCTTGTCCCAGTAACTGGCATTAACGATTATATTAAGAAGTGGCAGATGTCTTTCAAGGTTTGATTCAAATCCATCCGGATGTTTAAGATATTCTTCAAAATAAAAATTGTTTCCAGTTTTTGACCTGAGTTTTTCCTCACGCTGAAAAAGCAGTTTGTAAATTATATTTTTATGGGAGGCACGGCTGCGGGTTAAGCGTTTTACATCCCTCGGATGTATATCAACTGCCTCCATGTATTCAAGAACTTCCTGTGCACCTTGTGACACATTCCCATGTCCCAGAATCCCGATCACAAAAGGAGTAATTTTTTTATCAAAACCTTTTCTTCGTATTTTGCCTGCCGCTTGATCAAGAGCTTTCCTGGCAGAGCTGTAATTGCAGTATTGAACTGCACTCTTTAAATCAGAAAATGGATTGGGGATTCCCTGTAGTTTTAATTTCTGGCCAAACACATGCAGTGTATCAATCATTCCGCATATACCTGCATATCTGCCAAAATACACAAGTCTCTGTCCCAGAGAACCGGTTATATGTTCATAATCAATAAGTGTAATCTTCTTTTTCAAAAATGAAGTAAGAAGATTCCGGTTGTATTCCTGCCCCTTGGTGGTGTGAGAGAATACCATATAAATACTATCAGGTGTCAATGTGTCAATAGGGGGTTCTTTTATACCGAGAAAGAGATTTGCTTTTTGAAACTTTGTGACAATTTCTGCTCCGGAACGCTTATATTGAGAATTCTTATAGATACGGATTGGATTGGATGCAACTTCTACCGGAATTTTCCTCTTTACCAGCCACGAAACATCTTTTGGAGTTAATGGAGTTCTGCGCTCCCAAATGCTTTTAGATTCTGGTAAAATTCCTACTACAAGGCTCTTTCTCATAAGTAACAAGTGTCAGGTCTTGACATGATACATAAAACTAAAAGGTTTAAATTCGTGAGTGTGCAAAAAGAGTATGATGTCAAGACCTGACACTATGCATCGCTCTCAATGATGCCATCACGTAGTCGAATGATACGATTGGTTTGTTTAGCAATATATTCTTCATGAGTTACTAAAATAATGGTGTTACCCTGTTCGTATAACCTCTGCATGATATCAATGATCTCTTCACCGGTTTTACTGTCAAGATTTCCGGTAGGTTCATCGGCCAGAATCAAGGATGGTTTGTTTGCCAGAGCTCTGGCAATGGCAACTCGTTGACGCTCTCCTCCGGATAACTCATTTGATTTGTGCATCATGCGGTCTTTCAGACCAACTCGTTCTAATACATCCATGGCTAATTGTTTTCTTTTGAAGGAGGGCATACCAGAATAGATCAATGGTAGTTCGACGTTATGCAGAGCAGTTGAGCGAGGCAGCAAGTTAAATGTCTGAAAAACAAATCCTATCTTTGTATTCCTGATATCAGATAATTGGTTGTCGTTCAAACTGCCAACATTTTTCCTCCCAATATAATATGTACCCGTAGTCGGTGTATCCAGACATCCCATAATGTTCATCAATGTAGATTTTCCAGACCCGGACGGTCCCATGATAGCCACATATTCATTGTCTTCAATATTCAAACTTATAGCATGCAGTGCAGGTACTTTTACCTCTCCCAATACATACGTTTTGAATACATTGTTCATTTCTATAAGCATTGCTTTTATATTTCAGATTATTAACCGGTTATCATTCTAATATTAAAGATTCTATTGTCCTATTCATATCTGAGAGCGTCGATAACATTCTTATTGGCAGCTTGAATAGCAGGATACAGACCTGCGATACTACCGATTCCAGAACAAATGATAAAACTATAACCGACCCAGTTTAATGGAATACTCAAGCCGTTACCTGTAAAGAAATAATTAAAGCCCAGACATCCGACTATTCCCAATATACCACCAATAATTCCAAGAATCACTGCTTCAACAAGGAATTGAGTAAGAATATGAAACTTCTTTGCCCCAATTGCTCTCCTGATACCTATCTCGCGAGTGCGCTCTGTAACAGTTACCAGCATCACGTTGGCAACGCCTATGCCACCGACTATCAGAGACACGAGTGCAATAATAATGATAAAATTAGCTATTTCCAGGTTGGTTTCTCGAACTGTTGAAAGATATAAATCCTGTCTCCGAACACGGAAATCATTGACTTCATCAGAACGTAAGCGGTGGTTACGTCTCAGGATCGTTTCTATGTCAAAAAGGGATTCGTCATAATCGTCAGCAGAGCGCATTTGCGCAAGGATGCTGGTAAGGTAGTCTACTCCATAGAGGCGTTCTTGTGCAGTGGTAAGGGGAATAAAAACCTGGTTGTCCGGATTATGCCAACTCTCTCCTTTTGAACCCAGCAATCCTATTACTGTGAATCTCTTTGAGTTGATTAAGATTGATTCACCTATTGGAGAAAGATTTCCAAACAGCTCTTCGTGTACCGTAGCACCCAGCAGACATACGCGTGCTTTACTATTCAACTCGTCTTCAGAAAAAAACCTCCCTTCAATGGGATGATCGTTATTTACTGTTTCGTATTCCGGAGTTGTTCCAGTTATACGGGTGCTCCAATTCTGGTCTTTGAATTCAGCAACCCCTTGTCCTGTATATCTTGGTACGGCAAAAGTAATAACATCCGAGGCCGTTTTAATTTCTTTTGCGTCATCCAATTTTAGATTGATAACTCTTGCAGCGGTGCGAACCCCCCTTATACGGGAATAGCCGGGACGTATTAACAAGACGTTTGATCCTAATGATTCTAAACGTTCATTGATCCTTTGTTGAGTAATTTCTCCGAGAATAACGACGTAGAGTACCGCACCAATTCCCACTGCAATGCCGGTGAGTGTTAATACTGATCGCAGGGGATTCGTCTTGAGGCTTTGCAATGCCATTTGAATATTCTCAAGAATGATCATGATTAATCCGGATTAAGTGAGTATATTCGATTCAAAGTTAACCGGGATGGAAAAACAACTTAACAACATTTAGTATTAGAACGATATTTATGTATGGAAATATATTCTAACCTTAGATTTATTGCGCTGTATTTATTACACCATTAAAGACTATTTCTCTATTTCGATGAGGATGAACGCTTTTTAGATCCAAAACTGCGACTGCTTCTTATACGCTTTATACGTTCCTCAAGTCGTTCATTTTCTTCTTTCAATCGTGATGTCATTGGTACGCCCAGAATACTGCCTTCCTCAACACCAGCTAAGATGACCACTTGCTTAAAATTGTAAAGTCCGATTTCTACTATCTGCGGTATAAACTTATCTCCCTGTTTTAATAGAACCTTTCGTATGTTAGCCTCTCTTTTCTGATAGTCTTTCAAATCTTTAACATCAGGAATTTGCATGGTAATGGTGGGAGCTAAAAGTACGTTTTCTTTCTTAACGATTTCGATTTCTACTCTGGTATTCATACCAGACTTTAGTTTACCTTCACTATTCTTCACTTCCACTACAAGGTCGAAAAGGGTTACATTCTGTTCAATCCTGGCTTCCGGAGCGATACGTACAATTTCTCCGTTAAATTCAAGCTCTGGATAAGCGTCTGCAATCACCGTAGCAGATTGTCCAATTTGAACTTTGCCAATATCAATTTCATCAATTCCGGTTTCAATGTATACGGAACTCATGTCTGCTATATCAACAATGGGAGTTCCACCGCTAACGTTGCTAACGCCAGAAGCAATAATTTGTCCTTCTTCAACGTATTTTTGTAGAATAGTCCCATCGATTGGTGCGCGAACTACTGCTTCGCTTAGCCTCTCTTGTGCACGTTCTAAGGCAGTAGACGCTTGAATAA
>Ga0255058_10001644_pt1 | contig 12566 bp, 8 predicted proteins | sample Cases_109_9_MG_FD_188637 | JGI IMG/M metagenome (GOLD analysis project Ga0255058, IMG submission 188637) | Seawater microbial communities from Amundsen Gulf, Northwest Territories, Canada - Cases_109_9 | ecosystem: Environmental > Aquatic > Marine > Gulf | place: Canada: Northwest Territories... | reverse complement strand
AAGGTCAATAGCAACTTTAATATCTTCCGGAGCTGCTCCATAAGTAGGCATCAGTGTAATTCCGTTCCTCCAAAATTCGTTTATCGGCAAAGGGATGTCAATACCCGGTTCCGGAGCGGCAAAAAAAAGGACATTCCCACCCCTATCGACAGATTGCAAGGAGTGGGATATAGCTTGCATGGCAGAAGTACATAGAATAACATGATCCACCAAGCGACCATCATTTGCTTTTTTAACGCAGGAAGGGATATCATCCTCCCCATTAAACACAAATTCAGCCCCAAATTTTTTGGCCGCTTTTAAACGATAGTCGTTAATATCTGTGGCAATGATTCTTCCAGCTCCGGCGGCCCGGGCCATTTGAATATGGATTAAACCGGATATACCGCTTCCCATGATCAGAACAGTTTGGCCTGGTTTAAGCCCTATCATTCTTTGACCACGAACCACGCAGCCCAAAGGTTCAACAAAAGACCCCTCTTCATAAGAGACATTGTCAGGAAGAATAAAAACCCCTCTGTCAACATTAATTTCCGGAACACGTAGATATTCTGAGAAACCACCTGGATCAAAATTAGTGGTGTGTAGTGTGTGGCAAGCAGTATGATTACCTTTGAGACAATAACCGCAAGTGTTGCAGGGAACGTGATGAGAAACGAAAACCCGATCGCCGATTTTAAAATCTTTTACCTTTTTTCCTGCTTTTACAATTTCGCCAGAAATTTCATGGCCCAAAACGCGTGGAGCGGACTTTACACGATACCATTCCAAGACATCGCTTCCACAGATGCCGCTGGCGATAACCTTTACAAGCAGTTCCCCCGGTCCGATTTTAGGAAGAGGCATTTTTTCCAAACGAACATCATCATTTCTATAGTACATTGCGACATTCATAATTTATATTGAACAAGAGTTAAATAACTTCCTTTGTAAGTTTTCCCATCAACCACTATTTGAAATCGGAAGTTTATTTTGGGAAAGTAAACCCCGTTAGAGGACTATGTTCTCTAACGACTATAGTATGCATATTTTTTTGATTGGACGGGCTTTCAGTCTGGATGGATTGATTAAGTACCTGAACCTTGCATAATGAATTTTTCAAAAAGGGAATTTATCCTGATCATCCTGTAATGATAAGTGCTTGCAAAGAAGTAAGCTTAAAGTTGACCTTAACCCAATTGGTTAACAAATTTTTTATTTAAAATTTTAAAAATTCATCATCTGAAGCCGCAAAATTTTACTAGATTTGCTGCGTTATCAAGCGTTTGAAGTAAAGCACTACGTCGGCGCGTTTGATGCCTTGCAGCACCGGCAAACTTTTGCGTGCAAGATTAAGGAAGTAAATTAAAATAGGTTATAATTGTTATTTTTTTTCTTTGATAATTTTTATAACAACCTCATTCTCTTTTGCAAGATCGAGGTCTTCACGGGCAATTTTTTCGATCTGAAAATCTTCTAATCTATAAGATATTATCGCTTCTTCCAATGTTTTATTTTCGCTTTCAAGAAATCTAATGTTACTTTTCATTTTGGTTAATTCTCGATTCACCTCAATTGCTCTTAGTATTCCCTTTTTGTTGAAAACAGCAATGACAAAAAGAAAACCAAAGATTGCAAATGCAATTGTTACTTTAATTTTATTTGCGCTCCAAAACCTTTTGTTCATATTATTATTTTAAAAAATTACTAAAAACGGCCTTCCCCTTATAAATTGCTGAATCTCCCAATTCCTCTTCTATTCTAATTAATTGGTTATATTTCGCCACACGGTCAGATCTCGACATTGAACCAGTTTTTATTTGCCCTGTATTCAAGGCAACTGAAAGATCAGCAATAATTGAGTCCTCAGTCTCGCCTGACCGATGAGATATTATTGCCGTATACCCTGCTTTTTTGGCCATTTCCACCGCATCAAGTGTTTCTGTCAGTGTTCCTATCTGATTAAGTTTTATGAGAATAGAGTTTGCTATCCCTTGCTCTATCCCCTGTTTGAATATTGTGGTATTAGTCACAAAAATATCATCTCCCACCAACTGAACATTTTCCCCTAATTGGGATGTTAGCTCTTTCCATCCATCCCAATCTCCTTCTGCAAGGCCGTCCTCAATGGACAAAATCGGGTATTGCCTTACCATATCCTCGTAAAAAGATATCATTTCAGCGGAAGACTTTTCGGGGGAGGATTCCGCGGACATTATATATTTGCCATTTTCATAAAATTCGCTTGCGGCGGCGTCTAAAGCTACATACACATCCTTGCCAACTCCGTAACCCGCTTTTTCAATAGCCTCAAGAATAACTTCGATAGCATGAACGTTTGATTGTAAATTAGGCGCAAATCCTCCTTCATCTCCAACGGAAGTATTGAGCCCTTTTTTATTTAATATTATTTTTAACGTATGGAATACTTCGGACCCTATTTGTACAGCATTTTTAATACAATCAGCCTTGACAGGCATAATCATAAATTCTTGAATATCCACATTATTATCGGCATGAGAACCGCCATTCAGTATGTTCATCATCGGAACCGGCATTTCTTTAGCATTAACTCCCCCAATATATTGATAAAGCGGAAGGTCGCAATCCAGCGCCGCAGCCTTAGCCACAGCCAGAGAAACACCTAAAATGGAATTAGCTCCTAATTTTGACTTATTTTCAGAGCCATCCAATTCAATCATTAAGTTATCAATAAAAATTTGATCAACGGCATCATATCCAATGAGTTCGGGAGCAATAACATCATTTACATTATTAACGGCTTTTTGGACCCCTTTTCCAAGGAAATAGTTATCATCCCCATCTCGCAATTCTATTGCCTCACGAGAACCGGTTGATGCTCCGGAAGGGACAGCGGCTCTGCCTAAAGCCCCGCTCTTTAAACCCACGTCAACCTCTATAGTGGGATTGCCTCTGGAGTCAATTATTTCTCTGGCAAAAATTTCATTAATTTCACTCATAATTAACCTTAAAGTTTTTGAACAGAAATTCGAGCAGATTCAAGAGTCTTCGATAAATCTTCTTCGCTATGCGCGATAGATATAAAGCCCGCTTCAAATTGCGAAGGGGCCAAATAAATGCCATTATGGAGCATATTTTGAAAATACCTGGCAAATTTATTCAGATCCGATTTTTTTGCATCTGCATAATTTTTTACCACCAAGTCGGTGAAAAATACGCAAAACAATGAGCCAGCTTTTGTAAAATAAGCTGGGATTCCCTTTTCTTCAAAAATAGATTTTAACCCATCGGTCAGGAAGTCCGTTTTTTGGCTTAGTTCACTATACACCCGGTCCTGAGACAATAAGTTTAGGGTAGCCACGCCGGCAGTCATCGCCAGGGGATTTCCTGATAATGTTCCTGCCTGATAAACAGGTCCCACAGGAGAGATGTAATCCATTATCTCCTTTTTGCCCCCATAAGCTCCCACTGGAAGGCCTCCTCCAATAATCTTGCCTAAGCAGGTTAAATCAGGTTTAACATTATAGAGTTCCTGGGCCCCCCCTAAGGCCACCCTGAAACCTGACAAGACTTCATCGAATATTAAAAGGGACCCGTATTTTTCTGTGATCTTTCTCAAACTCTCTAGAAATCCTTTTTCAGGAAGGATCACTCCCATATTGGCTGCGACGGGTTCAACTATCAGGCACGCTATCTGTTCACCCTCTTTTTGAAAATATGCTTCCACCTCTTCAATATCATTGTAGGACAGAGTTGTTGTTAGTTTTGCCAATTCTTCAGTAATTCCCGGACTGTCAGGGACACCCAGAGTGGAAGCGCCTGATCCAGCCTTAACCAATAGGCTATCCACATGGCCATGGTAGCATCCTTCAAATTTAATTATTTTACTTCTCTTTGTGTAAGCGCGAGCTAATCTAATAGCGCTCATTGTTGCTTCGGTTCCGGAATTCACCATCCTAACAGACTCGATTGATGGCACCAACCTGGCGACCAATTGAGCAAGTTGAATTTCAACCTCCGTTGGCGCTCCAAAACTGGTTCCATTTTTCAGAGTATTCTTTATGGCATGGATAACTTCATGATGGGCATGCCCTAAAATTAAAGGGCCCCAGGAGCCAACATAATCTATATATTCATTTCCATCCACATCGGTGATTTTTGAGCCTGAGGCGCTTTTAATGAATAGCGGCGCGCTTCCAACGGCTTTAAATGCCCTGACAGGGCTATTTACACCCCCCGGGATAATTTTTTTTGCTTCACTAAACAAGGATTCTGATTTGAAATTCATCTGATATATTTTCCGATCAAAAGATTTAAATCTTTCTTAATTTTATCAGGTATTACCTTTGGGTCCGTTATAATAGCATTCTCAATCGCGTTAATACAGGAACATTGCCTTTTATCTGGAATCATTTCAATACTTTTAACCACAATTTTCTTCGCCATGGTTACGTTCTTTTTGATGATTTCTAAAACCGAGTCAGCGGTGACATTTTCTTCTTCTTCATACCAACAATCATAATCGGTTGAAAGAGCAATAGTCACATAACACATTTCCGCTTCACGCGCTAATTTAGCTTCATTAAAATTTGTCATTCCAATAATATCCATTCCCCAACTTCTATAAACATTGGATTCGGCGCGTGAAGAAAAGTGAGGCCCTTCAATACAGATATAGACGCCGCCTTTGTGAACCTTGGCGCCTACTTTTTGTGTGGCGTTGAAAATAATATTGGCGGATTCCATGCAAATTGGATCTGCCAAGGAGGAATGACAAACAATACCCTTTCCAAAGAATGTGCTTGGGCGAAATTTTGTATGGTCAAAAAATTGATCAGGAATGACGATGTCTCCTGGTTTAATTTCTTTCTTCAAGCTTCCTACCGCGCTTACCGATAGAATTCTTTCAACTCCTAAGAGTTTCATTCCAAAAATATTCGCCTTAAAATTTAACTCTGAAGGCAAGATTCTATGTCCCTGGCCATGCCTTGCCAAAAAAACCACTTCTTTGGAATTTATGCGTGCTGTAATAAATTTATCAGATGGAGAACCAAAAGGGGTTTCAATATCAACATATTTCTTATCCTTAAGGACCTCCATTTCATAAAGACCACTCCCGCCAATAATTCCGATTTTCCCCATAATTCTATTGTTTTTCTATTTTTCCTAACAAAAATTTTAATTCCGCTATTTTATCTCCAGCTTGATTTATAGTATCTTCCTCTTCCTTTAAGTTTTTAATTTTTACATTAGCATCTTCAGCTAGCAGATTCAGATCAACCAAACGTTTTTCAAATCCTGCTATAGCATTAATTTTATTTGATAGCTCATTATTCTTCTTATCAGCCTCTTTCATAACAGAGTCTAATTTGTCTATATATTTGCTAATTTGATCAATTTTTCCCTTTTCCTTTAAAATTTTGTCTTTTTCAGATTTCATATCCTGAATGCTTGTTTTAATCGACTCCAATTCTTCCATCGTATTATTAATCATTTCTTCTTTATTGTTTATATAGGAAATTTGTTTAGAAACGTTTTCCATCATTTCTGTGAAATAAGTAATTTTCTTTTCGTTAGAAGTTATAATTTCACCATTTTCTTTAAGCGATTCCGTTCGCAGATCTAGATTTTTAATTGTGTTGTCTATCAATCCTATTTTTTGATTAATTAGTTCCGTCTTATGAGATTTATTTTTAATCTCTTCCAGATTGGCTTCAAATGAAGAAGCAGTTTTTTCAAGGTCGTCTTTAAACTCCCCTATTTTAGCCACCAAAACCTGCGCCTCTTCTATTTCTCTCAATCTTTCTTTCATCACTTGTTCCACAGCTTTTAAATTAGATGAAGCGCTATTCATCCTTTTTTCCTGATCATCAAGGACCTTCTTTTCCTTTGCGGCCTCAATAATCTTTTCGTCAATAGTCAATGTTAAAAATTTTAGATCTTCTATTTTTTTATCCACCTGTTCGAGAAAATTCATTTTGTTTGAGATTTTTTCTGTCCTAGCATCTGCCTCAGTAATGTGATAGCTCAACCCATCAAGTTTTTTTTCTAAACTTTCCGCCATTGATTTTCTTTGCAACTGGGTTTCCATCTTTGCATCCACACTAATGGCCATATTGTTCAAATCTGAAACTTTCTTTTCAATTTCGGAGACAGACTGTTCCTTCAACAAAATATTATCAAACTTTTTATTTGTGACATCGCTTATCTTATTAATCTGTTCTAATGTTGCGTCAATGCCATTCATGATTTTTAATGAGTCATCTATTTGTGAAATTCTTTTTTCTCCCTCTTCAACCATTATGTTAAAACGCTCAATTATCAGTTTGGCGTCATCAATAATTCTCATATCCCCTTTTAAGACTTTCATCCTATTTCCCAAAGTATTCATTAAAAAAGTGTTGAGCTTATTAATTCTCTCTTCAATTTTATCCACTATTATTTTTTCGTCTTTAATTTGCTGAATTTTTGATTTAACATCTCCGCTTTGAGCATCAAGGGTCCTGAGTTTCATGCTGATTTTTTTGATCATGTCAGTTTTTACAAATATATTTTTCGATTCTGTTGTTAGCTCGGTCATTCCTATGGACAGGTTGTCCATCGTTTTTTTTATTTCCACCACATAATCTTGCTTTTTCATCAACTCCGCGGTTTCTTCCTTAAGATTATTTAAAAACTCTTGTAATTTTTGAGATTCTCCAATGAAATCCCCAACACTTTCCCTTTCACGTTTAACAAGGCCGATCTTGGTTTCCATATCTTTAGCCAATTTTTCCATTTCACTTACATTTTGTGAAGTGTTTTTCATAAACTTTTTAACGCTTTTAACTTCCTCCATTTCCTTGAATATAGCTGCGAGCATGGACTCAAGTTTCCCGATGTTTTTTTCTGTTTTTAAAACAAGCTTATTTTCTGCGCGCAAATTTTTCATTTTAGATTCCATATCCCATATCAAAACGTTGAGACGACCGGCTTCATCATTTGCCTTTTCTACCAGTGTTCTTTGCTGGGATAAATCCTTTATTTTTCTGCTTACATGCTCCGATAACATATTTAAATTATCAATATTGGATTTTGCCTGGCCAAATTTATTATCCGTTTCCTTATGAACTCTCTCCAGTTCGTTAATTCTTGTGTCAAATTTATGAATTTGGCTCAATTTCTTATCAAAATTATTCAAATAATTGCCCATTTCTGGCAAAGTCTTTTCAACTCTATCTAGTAAAGTCTTTTTTTCAGATAGTTCTTCCCCTTTTTTATCAAGAAACTCCAGAAGCATTTGCAAGTTTTTTCTTTCTTGAGTTGCAATTTTTACAATTTCTTTGTACTCCGCTAAATCTATAGATTGATTTTTGCTTGAATCAACTTTTTTCACGCCCACAGCCTCATTTTTCATAAAATTTCTCCCACTAATTTAGTATTACATATTAAAATTCAAAGGAATTCTCATTAAATTTTCTTTTTTAATAATAGCATTTGTATTATTTGAGTATGCTCAAGGAATAGGGTTATTGCGCCAATCCAATTAAATGCTCAGCAATTTGTATGGCGTTTAAGGCGGCTCCTTTGCGGATATTATCTGAAACTATCCATAGATTTAATCCTTTTTCTATAGAGTGGTCTTCCCGAATTCGACCAACAAAGACACAGTCCTTCCCGGCCACTTTAATGGCCATAGGATATTCGGATTCTTTTGGATCGTCAAGCACTTTTAGACCGGGACTTTTGGAGAGTAATTTCTTGGCGCCTTCAGCAGAAAGCTTATTTTTGGTCTCAATGTTGACAGACTCAGAATGGCCAAAATAAACAGGAACTCGAACAGTAGTGGCTGTTATACCGATATTTTGGTCTCCAAGAATTTTTTTCGTTTCTTGGATCATTTTTTCTTCTTCTTTTGTATATCCATTCTCCATAAAAATATCAATATGAGGCAAACAATTAAAAGCTATTTGATGAGGATAAACAGATTTTTTAATAGGTTTGGAATTAGAAATATCTTGAACCTGTAATGAAAGCTCTTCGATTGCTTTTTTTCCTGATCCGGACACTGCCTGGTATGTTGATACAATTATTCTCTTTATGCCCACTAGATCATAAATTGGCTTTAAAGCAACCACCATTTGAATAGTGGAACAATTTGGATTTGCAATAATTCCATGGGATTTCTTTATCATTTCAGGATTCACTTCTGGAACAACCAAAGGGACATCACCATCCATGCGAAAGGCGCTGCTATTATCAATCACAACGGCCCCCGCGTTTACTGCGGAGGGAGCAAAATCCCTGCTCCGTGTTGCTCCTGCCGAAAAAAGCGCAATGTCAATCCCCTCAAAGGAAGCGCTCTGTAATTTTTGCGCTTCAAGAGAACCTTTATTGAAGGATAGACGCTTTCCTTCAGATCTTTCAGATGCAAGTAGCAATAAATTATCCACCGGGAAATTCCGCTCTTCAAGGATAGAAATCATAGCATTTCCCACCGCCCCGGTGGCGCCAACAACGGCGACATTATATTTTTCTTTTTTCTTTATAGTTTCCATCGCTTTACTATTAAATTAACCGCCTAAAGGCGGGACTAAAAACCTGAAGGGAAAAGTTCGTAGTTCCGCCTTTAGGCGGTTTCAAAAAGGAAATTCCTATACGATCGAGTTAGGCCTTCGGCAACTTTTACTTAATGTGTCAGTGGGTTTAGCTGCATAGCCACGAGCTTTAGCTCGTAGAATAAGGCAAAAAAATCTGGACTTTAGTCCGTTTAATGATACAGACACTGTTAAATTCTGGGGTTAAAACCCCTGAGAGATTGAGCATCCCTAGTCCACAAACTAAAGCCCGTGGCAATTCACATATCGGATACATAAACATTGATATCCCTATGCATCGAAATAAGTTTAAACCTAAATCCTACAGGTAAACCCCGTTAGAGAACTATGTTCTCTAACGGGGTTTACTTCATAATTTCATCCAAAATCAAATCACCCATCGCGCTGGTTCCCACCAATTTTCCACCCTTATCCATGATATCTCTTGTCCTGAATCCCTTTTCCAAAACACTGTCAACTGCTCTTTCTATTAATTCAGCCGGCTTGTCCATGTTAAAAGAATATTGAAACATCATCGCGATTGATAAAATTGTAGCTATGGGATTAGCAATGTTTTGTCCTGAAATATCCGGGGCGCTGCCGTGAATAGGTTCATACATGGCATTATTTCCTCCCAAGCTAGCCGAGGGGAGCATGCCTAAAGATCCAGTTAGCATGGCAGCCTCATCGCTCAAGATATCACCAAACATGTTCGTGGTGACAATAACATCAAATTGTTTTGGATCTCTTACCAGCTGCATGGCACAATTATCCACATACATATGGGATAATTCTACCTCCGGATAATCAGCATGGGTTTCAGTAACAACTTTCCTCCATAATTCAGTAGATTCGAGCACATTGGCCTTATCAACAGACAACGTTTTTTTTCTTCTTTTAAGGGAAATATCAAAGGCGATTTTGGCAATTCTTTTTATTTCAGGAGAGGTATATACTAAAGTATTAACACCTCTTTCATCGCCATTTTTCATCTTTTCAATTCCTTTAGGCTTGCCAAAATAGATGCCCCCAACCAATTCTCTAACAAACATAATATCTGTATTTTCTATAACATCACTTTTTAATGTTGAAGCATTAATTAGATTTTTAAAAACTCTAACAGGCCGTAAATTTGCGTAAAGTCCTAAATTTTCCCTTAATCCCAAAAGGGCTCTTTCCGGTCTTATTTTATAATCCAGTTTTTCCCATTTGGGCCCTCCTACCGCCCCCAGGATAACAGCCTCTGATTTTTTCGCATTCTCAAGGGTATTTTCAGGCAAAGGAATGCCATGTTGATCAATGGCAGCGCCTCCAACAATACCCTCTTGAACATCAAAAGAAAAGGCGAACTTCTTGGCTATGCCGGACAAAATTTTCAACCCTTCGCGCACCACCTCAACGCCTATCCCATCTCCCGGCAACACAGCTATTGTATGTCTCTTGCTCATTAAAATTTCCTAAAAATTATAAGGAATGATCTATACCACCGACAGGAGTCGGTGGTTTTCTCAAACGAGAGTAAAGATGCATTAAACCAAATTTTTAAGTTTATTTCCTTGGACTTTTACGCCTTGCTGACATTTATTTTCTTTTTGATATGACGGATCAAACCACCATCATCAATAAGCTCTTGCATAAAAGGCGGAACGACCTGGGTTTTGTATTTTTGATTTTTTGTAACATTTCTTATGATTCCTAAATTAGAATTCACCTCTAGGTCATCCCCTGTTTCAATTTTTTCAGATGCTTCAGGACATTCAAAAATGGGAAGACCCATGTTGAAAGCGTTTCTATAAAAAATTCTTGCAAATGTTTTAGCAATTACACAGGAGACGCCCGCTTCTTTAATGGCAATGGGGGCATGCTCTCGCGAAGAACCACATCCAAAGTTTTTATCCGCCACAATAATATCCCCTTTGGTCATGTTTTTTACAAATTCAGGATCAGCATCCTCCATACAATGTTTTGCAAGTTCTTTAGGATCTGAAGTATTTAAATATCGTGCTGGAATTATTGCGTCCGTATCAATATTTATGCCAAATTTCCAGCTTTTCCCCTTTAATATCACATTTTCCTCCTCATAATTTTTTAAAAGCTCCAGTTATGACCAACAAGATTTCGTTAAAACCTCCAGAAATATTCGGTAACTAAGAAAATACGTCTCTAACTATAACATTATTTTGGATATATTTATCAACCTAATGACCCTTGTTGGTTTTGGCGCATTTAACCTCGACAACACTGATTTTATAGATTTAGGGAGATATAATATAAAAATAGGGCGTTGTATGCAATGGCAAGATTATGGGATAGGCCAATTTTTTTTCGCAACAAGCCAATGGGATATTGCCTCTCACTTATTTAAGGGGTAATTATATTCCTGAATCTTGCATGATGGATTTTTAAAAAGAAAATTTATGCTTGCTTGTTTAGATATTATCGATACTTCCCAAAAAAGTAATTAAAAATGGTCTTAACCCAATGGGTTAACCCTAATTGTATTTTAATTTTTCAAAAATCCATCACCTAAAGGCACAAGATTTCACCGGATCTGCTACGTTATCAAGCGCTTGAAGTAAGGCGCTACGTCGGCGCGCTTGATGCCTTGCAGCTCCGGCAAACTTTTGCGTGCAAGATTAAGGTTATTACTTTAAGTTATATTGATTTTAAAATTGTAAAAGCTATAATGAAAGCGCATATTACATAAACAATTAACCTTTGGGACAACAAATGATAACCTCATTATTTAAAAAAATAGTTGGGACTAAAAATGATCGAGAATTGAAGCGATTGGACAATTATGTGATAAAAATCAACGCTTTGGAAGCTGATATTCAAAAATTATCAGATAGTGAATTGAAGGGCAAAACTCCTGAGTTTAAAACCAGACTGGAGCGGGGAGAACCTTTAGATGACCTCATCCCTGAGACCTTTGCGGTAGCCCGAGAAGCCAGTAAAAGGGCCCTCAACATGCGCCCCTTTGATGTTCAACTTTTAGGAGGAGTTGTCCTTCATGAAGGGAAAATAGCTGAGATGAAAACCGGGGAGGGGAAAACCCTGGTTGCAACCCTCCCCATTTATTTAAATGCCCTTACAGGAAAAGGAAGCCACTTAATAACGGTAAATGATTACCTTGCCAAACGCGATAGCGAATGGATGGGAGCAATTTACAAATTTCTTGGATTGAGTATTGGGGTAATCCAACATGACATGAATGATGAGGAGCGTCAACAGGCTTATAACTCAGATGTTTGCTACGGCACCAATAATGAATTTGGATTTGATTACCTGCGAGATAATATGAAATTCGATAGTTCGGATTTTGTGCAGCGATCCTTAAATTTTGCCATAGTGGATGAAGTCGACAGCATTCTGATTGATGAAGCTAGAACCCCTCTGATTATTTCAGGCCCTTCAGAAGATTCCACCGATAAATATTACAAAATTAATCGGATTATACCCCCATTAAAAAAGGGAAAAGATTTTGAAATAGAAGAAAAAACTCGTTCTGTCTCTTTAACTGAAAGCGGAGTTTCAAAAGTAGAAAATCTTTTAAATCTAACCAATCTTTATGACCCCAAGAATATTGAAATTTTACATCATGTTAACCAGGGGCTCAAGGCCCACGTTGTTTTTAAAAAAGATGTTGACTATGTTGTTAAAAATGGCGAAGTTCTTATTGTCGATGAATTTACAGGTCGAATGATGCCTGGACGAAGATATAGTGATGGATTGCACCAAGCCCTTGAAGCAAAAGAAAATGTAAAAATTGAAAATGAAAACCAAACTCTGGCCACCATTACTTTTCAAAATTATTTCCGCATGTATAGTAAATTGGCCGGAATGACCGGCACGGCAGATACTGAAGCTGCTGAATTTCATTCAATTTACAAATTAGAAGTGATTGTGGTTCCTACCGACAAAAAAATGATTCGAATTGACAACTCTGATGTTATTTACCGCACAGCAAAAGAAAAATTTAAGGCGGTGGTTGACGAAATACTGGATTTGCATAAAAAAGGTCAGCCT
>Ga0255058_10001642_pt1 | contig 12583 bp, 9 predicted proteins | sample Cases_109_9_MG_FD_188637 | JGI IMG/M metagenome (GOLD analysis project Ga0255058, IMG submission 188637) | Seawater microbial communities from Amundsen Gulf, Northwest Territories, Canada - Cases_109_9 | ecosystem: Environmental > Aquatic > Marine > Gulf | place: Canada: Northwest Territories... | reverse complement strand
TTTTCTAGTAATCCTTCTCCCACTGCTTGTGCAAAAGTTTTTGGTCTAAGTTTAAGATTTTTGTTTTTCAAAGGAGAAAACATTTCTTGATATCTTTTACCAAGATTGCAATTGGTTGTCGCATGAGGATCAATAACATATACATGTAACGGTTTCTTGTTCTTACGGTTTGCCAGTGCTCCTTGAAATAAAGCTCTCATAAAGCCGTCACTATCTGGCATACTATAACCTATGAATATAAGTGTCCTGGCGTTTTCTATGGCATTGAAAGCTTCATGCCAAATATCCCTTAACCATGAATATCCTTTTAGTTTGGCATAAGTAGGAGGAACAATAGCAGGAATAAGCGATTTATCTTTTTTCCTTAATTTCCAGATTGCATCGACAGCAAAAATTGCTGCATGTTTGTGTCCAAAAACGGATTCCCCAATTTTATCATCTTTCGTTGCTATCTCTTTACTAATAAATAATTCATCGTTCTTATTGAAAGAAGGATTATCTCTCTCATCTTGATTATGAAAATAATTTATGCTTCCGTGTAGTTTACATACTAAAGCTGCTGTATTATTATCGTCTTTGGCAATATATTCTTCATGTTGATTTTCAAAAAAAGTAAAGGGTTTAACATTTTTGAAATTTGGATATTTACAAGGAATCCCAGTGGCCCAAGAAGAATGCTCAAATATCAAATCATAATTAGTAGTTAGTACCGTTAGCCTTTCTGATAATTTATTGTCCTTCAATAATCTAATAAAATCTTTATACAGCTCTAATTTTTCTACATTCTTCCTATTAATTAGGGGGCAAACATGATAAATTTTCCAAAGCCAAAGTTTAATTTGTTTAATCAATTCCTCCATAGTAATCTTATTATTCAGGAGCGTTAAATCTTGAATATTTGCCTCGTGCATAGCCTCTGCTATGCAAAAGATTTCCTCCATGTTGTTTGTTTCAACCTTCACATAGCTACTTGCTGAATTGCAGAACTCTTGAAATCCCTTGAAAGTTGTACCCGCATCATACAACATTTGACTTGCATTCCTATCTTGTATAAGATTATATTGCGCTTCAAGTTCTCGTTCCGATTCTTGTCCAAATTTTTCCATAGTTGGCAAGTCCGCATCACATGAAAAACCAGCACCCAAAAACAACACAATATCTCGTTTACATTGAGTCATAATATCAACCTATTATTTTGTTTATCTAGCAACAACCAATCGTTTTATATTCTTTACTCTTAAAGTCTCCTACTTAAATTAGCACCATGATTATACTCATTTTTTCCATCACTCTTACGTATTGTTTAACGGTCGATATCCTTTGTTTCTTACGGACTTGTAGTCGTTTCAATACGTTTAATTAAACTTTCTATTGTATTAGAGAATTTGTCAAGTAATTTACCTGATAATTCAATTCGATCAAGTTTGACGCTCAACCCGTCACATGATTTATTTATAATTCTTTCTAGATCATTCTTGTCTGTTGATATACTCACTCTTCCATTTGCATGAAGTAAACAATTTCTAACCTTTCCACAATCACAAATAAATTCCCATTCACGATCCTTGTTCAAATCTAATCCTATAACATTCTTTATAAGCTCCTTAAACCTCTTCACACTTCCAGGATCATTACCAACTTGTTTTCGGCCAAAGCTTTTCCGGACATGATAAAGAAACTCCTCCAAATGCGAATACATCATTAAGAAAGTATTTGTACATAACATTTTATCAAATGTATTAGTATAAACTGTCTTTGCATATAACAACTCCCTTCTTTCGTCTTTATCATTACAAGCATCCAACTTTTTATTAATTGTAACAATCTGATTTCTCATTAAACGCCGTTGTTCATTGTGAAACTGAACAATCAATTGCAGGTTATTTTTATTAGCCCAACTAAACAACTTATTTCCAAACTCATCTTGTGAATTATTCATTATTAATTTGTACTAACTCAATAGTTATTTCTTAATTTTCTCTATAATTTTCTTGAAATTATCGGATTTCACAATTTTTAATTCTGAAAACTTTAACAAAGTCATAATAATGGGTTTTCCTCTTTTTATAGATAGGTTATTTAAATAACCATGTGGGATTTGAGAATCCACCTTAATATCTGCATAAAAATTAGACATGTGAAAGCCATAATAGTTGAATCCATTTAAACGTGTTTTACCAGGAGCCCTTACAATATTGCCTGATTTGTCTGTAAACCTATGTAAAATGACAGAAAGAATTGATGTACTAACTTTTTTGCTCAAAATCATTTGTTTTGCCAATTCTTGATACTTACCAAGTCTTACAGCTTTGCAAGAATCATGTTTGGAAGCAGAAGCTCTCCAAAGCATGGAAACAAAGAAAAGCATTAGTTTGTCATAATTAAATTTATTGTAAATATCAGCTATTGGCTTATTTTCGTAAAATTCTTGCCGATCTCGTTTGGTATCAAAGAAAAATTTTTTGGCATAATTATCACAATCTGCAAACAAGCCCTCACATCCTCTACAAACTAATTCTTCGTCGTAAAAGCCTTTAAATGCACGTTTTTTGAAGCTGTTTTCTCGATCGTCAACAACAAAAAGACGACCATCATCACCTTTTACATTCTTAAAGAATGAATATGGAATTATATGTGCTTTAATTAAATCCTTTTCTTTATTGCAAAATTTACACTTCATAATTTATAGATATTGACAAAAGTAACGTTGAAGATGTTTTATGTGAAAAATCTTCGAAGTGTTTCTTCGGTTAGTCTTCATTTTTTCGTTTGGCATTTACTTTCTCCCAAAAATAGGTTCTATATATTGACCTCTAATTGACCCTGTGTCAGGATCATTTGTATGTACAAACATATCCATATCTACTTTATAGGTAAATCGGCTATGTACTTTACCATCGGAGTCAATCAACTCTAATTTATCTAAAGCTACTCTCCAAGTATTTTCGTTATCGTTTCTACCTTTTATTATCTCCCCGTCTTTAGAAAAAGTTATTTCTTTCCGCTTTCCCGCTTCAGGATTATAAACAAGTTGGTATCGACGTGTAAGCAAACGCTTTTTGATTCTATGGTTATCTAATATGATTTTGGGTAAATTTATAAATAACTTTTTGAATACATTTTTACATAACCAAAGAATAAAGGTTGCAAGAATGATTCCTACAACGCTGACTAATACGAGCTCCAAAAAAGATGTTGCTTGCCCATCCATTTCCCTCTCCTAACATTGGTTTTAATGGTTGTAATAAATAGTAAATCTAACCCTTAGACCATAAAAAACGGCATTTTAACAAAATATTATTTGACAGTACCCAGCCAATCCCTCAAACCTTTCCATCCCCTATCTTTATAAGTCCTTTCTGGTTTGGAAGGTATATCTTTAGGTAATTTCTCCTTTCTAGTTAGTTTACCTTTACGGTATTCTACCCATTCAATCTGATTTTTCAATCCGAGATTATGGACGAATATACGTGCTTCCTTGAAGGTACGATACTTTCTATCCTGTGTAGCAACTGTGCCTGTACCCAACCAATCGCCTATACCTTTCCATCCCACATCTTTATAAATCCGCTCTGGCGAGGTTGGAATATCTTTGGGTAATGTCTTCTTTTTAGGTAGTTCGCCTTTACAATATTTCCACCATTCACTCTGACTCTTTAGCCCAAGATTACGAACATATGTCCGTGCCTCCTTGAAGGAGCGAAACACTCGATCCTGATGAGCAATCGTACCTGTACCCAACCAACCACCCATTCCTTTCCATCCTCTATCTTTATAAGTCCTCGCCGGAGTGGTAGGTATATCTTCTGGTAGCTTCCCCTTCTTAGTTAGTTCACCTTTACAATATTCTGCCCACGCACCCACACTCTTTAATCCAAGATTACGGACAAATGTACGTGCGTCTTTAAAAGGACGAAACTCTCGATCAAATGTAGCAATTGCACCTGTACCCAACCAGTCACCCCAACCTTTCCATCCTTTGCCTTTATAGACCTGATCAGGTGCATTAGGAATATCTTTGGATAATGTTCCCTTTTTAGGTAGTTTCTCTTTGCTGTATTCTTTCCATTCATTGCAACTTTTTAACTCTAGACTATGGACATATGTACGTGCGTCTTTAAAGGGACAGTACTTTCGATCCTGTGTAGCAACCGTACCTGTACCCAACCAGTCACCCATATCTTTCCACCCTCTATCTTTATAAGTCCCAGAGGGTTGTGCCGGTATATCTTTAGGTAATGTTCCCTTTTCTGGCAGTTTACCTTTACAGTATTCTGCCCACTCACTCCCACTCTTTAATCCAAGACTACGGACGAGTATGCGTGCTTCCTTGAAGGTACGATACTTTCTATCCTGTGTGGCAACTGTGCCTGTACCCTGCCAGTCACCCCAACTAACCCATTCGTTCTTATAAACATGATCTGGTTTATTAGGAATATCTATGGGCAATCTTCCTTTTTCTGGCAGCTTACCTTTACAATATTTCGTCCATTCATTCCAACTCTTTAACCTGATGCTACGGACAAATGCACGTGCTTCCTTGAAGGAACGGTACTTTCGATCAAATGTTGCAACTGTACCTGTACCTAGCCAGTTACCCCAACCGTTCCATCCTCTATTTTTATATGTCCTCGCCGGATTGGCAGGTATATCCTTTGGTAGTTTCCCCTTTTCTAGCAGCTTACCTTTACGATATTCTCCCCATTCATTTTGATTTTTCAATCCGAGATTATTGACAAATGCACATGCATTTTTGAAGGAACGAAACTCACGATCCCGTGGGGCAACTGTGCCCGTACCCAACCAGTCACCCCAACCGTTCCATCCCATGTCTTTATATACTTTGTCTGGAGTGATAGGTATATCCTCTGGTAATGTTCCCTTTTCTGGCAGTTTACCCTTACGGCATTCTGCCCACTCACTCCTACTCTTCAACCTGAGACAATGGGTAAACGTACGTGATTCTTCAAACGGTCGCCAGGATAGTTTTGCCAACCGTGACCAGAACTGCAATTCAACAGAATCGATGAAACTTCCTGCATCGACAACTACTTCATCAGGGACATCAATCTCTATCGGCCTTGTTCCTCTCCTCCACCGTTTACCCTGCGATACGCTTCGGAAATACTCGATAATACGCTCATCATTTGCTGCTAATGCACGAAGCACCATCAATACCGCATCAAACGCATTCTTCCGGATAGAATTTTCATCTGCTACCTCATCATCCAGCAACACCGGCACGACCACATACCCAAATTTCTTACCTTTAGCAACCCTTAGCGCCCTTCCCACTGCCTGTACAATGTCTACGGCGCTTTTCCTGGGGTCGGCAAACAAAATACAGTCAATGTTTGGCACGTCCACTCCTTCGGTCAGACATCTGGCATTTGTGATTAAGCCCCGCTTTGCAGCCTCAAATGTATCTATCTCCCGGCTTCGTGCGGCGGTTGGCGTCTTACCGGATACATGGAAGGTATCCAACTTGCCATATTCAGGAAAGGCTGAACTGAAATTGTCTTGATTGGTCTGAAACGCCCTTGCACGGGCAATACTATTATGAAAGGAAATAGCATGGCGAATGGGGTATTTTTTCATTGCCTTCCGCAGGGCTATCAATGCCGCGAAACTCTCGGCTTCAACATCAGCGTCCCATTTACCTCTATCAGGTTTTACAAACACATTGCGTTTGATCAATCTTGCAACTTCTCTGCGTGTAACCTGAACTGTAACGATCTTATAATCACTGAGAATGGCGGGTTTTGATTCTAACGCCCTTTTAAAACTCAACAGCTCAAAAGTTTCTCCGTACAGGTCAGGATCGTCCATACTGGCAATCTCATCACTATTACCCATGTAGCGGCGTTCGGTGGCAGTCATGAAGATACGTTTCTTTATCCTGATGTTCGCATCGTATAATAGATGACTGAATAGCTTGTCTTTTTTACCCACTGTTTTGTGTGCTTCATCCATGATTCCAATGTCAAATACTACCCGGGCACGCCTGGCTGCTTCTGCTGTTGACTGACTGCTTTGATACGTAGTAAAGACTACTGTGGTTTTGCCTCTTTGATCTTTCTGATCTTTCTGATCTTTAAGCCAACGTGCTATTTCTCCGGGTCCAGTGTGTATGCGCACACCCAGGTCCTGAGTCAGTACGGCAACATCTTCACGGTTATAGTCTCCAACAGTTTCATCACTACAAACGGCAATCCAGTGGACATTTTGCCGGTTTGCGATTGTCTCTCTTGTCCATACTTCCAATGTCTGTCGTACCAGCGACAAACTCGGAACTGCAACCAGAATAGTCCTGGCCTTCAGTTTTCGGGCAAGCCAGTATGCAGTCAGGGTCTTGCCTGCTCCACAAGGTTGTATCAATTTGCCTCGTGAATTCTTCTCTTTAACGAAATGTTGATGGGCTTGTTGGATAGCAAAGCTCTGATGTTTTCTTGGCTTGAGAGGTTTAAGTGTTGGCGCTTTATTGTTCAGGGAGTTACGTAGTCTTTTGATAAACTCCTTGTCCAGTCCACGCCAGACATCTCCTGCACAGAAACTCAGCCTTTCTCCATACATCTTGAGTTTATGGCTGAAACGATCAGCGCTCGTACACACGAGCGCAAGTTCTATGTTTTTACAAATGCCAAAAGCCAGGTCTGTGAAGGTGCTTAATTCCTTGCGGGTAAGTGATTTTTCTTCATCATCACGGTACTTACATTGGATGGCCCAATACTTACCATCTTTAGTTTCTGCAATAAGGTCAATGCCCTCATCCGGCATGGGAAGATTAAGACGTTTATGCACACGAGTAGGCACATCACTCAGCATCCGGACATCCTTCAACTGGGTAGCATATTTAGGGTCTAGTTGCAGGAAATACCTGGTTAAGGCTTCAAAACAGTCACCTTTTTGTTTTTTGGATAAGGGATTTACGTGTGCTTTGAAATCCTGCCAATTATTACATTTGCGGAGAATGGTAGTGACATTCATTTAAAAAAGATATGGCATATCTAATGAATTTATATATCTAATTAACGCCTTTATGACGACCAAAAGTTTTCAACTGAAGAGAAATGAGTGTCACATCTCGCCACTTGACACAATTTCCCCATTTAACTCTCTAATTAAAACTTATGTATTTTCAAATATCGAAAGGAAAGGGCCAAGTCTTGTACCCTGACATTTGCCAATATGTTTTATGAACAAAAACATTAAACTATATAGTATTACTCTGTAAATTCTTCTTTTTTTAGAAGTATTTTATCGAAACACAGGTTTTGAAAAAGCATAAGTCCCATGGATTTAACAATTTAGGGATTGAGAAATTCCTAAATTCCTGAATCCCTAAATTGTTTTTAATTTGGTTGCGGCTACGCCGCGCTATGAGATATATCCAGCACACCTTAAGCTGTCCGAATGTTCTAATTCGGACATACAAGATAAAAGTAGTCCTACTACGACCTATAAACTATTTTAATATCGTAAGTTGTTATGGCTATTAAATCAATAATAATATAAATAATTACAATCTCGACACTTGACACAGATAGATTGATATGTATAAAATAATGAACAGAGATTTAAATAAGACTATTACAAATATTAGTTATTTTGGATAATTGGCCTATTTTGATAAAAAATAGTTAACTGGTGGCAAATCGGCAATTTAATGTAGGAGGAAAAATACACATGAAACGTGCAACTATTAACGTACCTGATAATTACCCTCAAGACAAACTGCAGGAAAAGATAAAATTGTTAGAAGAAAGTTTAATGCAAGAAGTAAAGTCGTACTCTATTCCAGAAAAAGCCGTTCCTTCAAAATGGGCTAAATTAGTGGAAGAAATTGACAATGATCCCGACCTTGATGATCCTGAATTTAAAAAGGCATGGAAAAATATAAGGACTCTGTTGAGTATAACAAGTTACAAACAAAAAGGAAGAAATCAGAGAACATAATATTGATATAATGCTCGCAAGTACGACAATTGTAGAATCCTGTATACTTATAAGTTCAGACAAAATATACTCCGATCTTTCAGGATTAAATCCTCAATTTCATTTTGAAAATTGGTTGACATAGATACTTCAATAGGATGGATATAACTATTGAAGTATATACCCTATGGGTTAACTCGCATATGAACAGGGCACACTTATAATAACATAATTTAAAATTTAAGTGTACCCTGTTCATATGCGAGTTAACCATTGGGCCATTTTTTTATGTATCCCTTTCAGGGAAAAAATGTGTTGTTTATTATGAGCCCCCAGGGTAACCTTTCAGGTAACCTTGGGCTTTAATATATAGCCCTTTCAGGGCATATTACTTAAACTGCTTCTTTGCTTTACTCAAGCAGGGCTATATTTTATCAAATAGGCCCATTAAACTGAAGAGTCTGTCTATACAGCTTGCTATTAAGTAGTCTTCTTTGCTCTACACTAAATCCAGATAAAATATTAATTTGGAACTTAAGCGAAGCAGAGAAGCAGTTTACTTAATTCATGTTTAGCAATTAGTAATATGACTCACACGCAATTTCAAGAGTCTGCCCTGAGAAATCGAAGGGTTATGGCTACCCGCCTGAACGTACAGTTCGGTATGGACGGGCGTAAATCGCTCAATTTAGGTTTTACTTATTGAATCGTATGACTACTATGTCTCCGTCACGGACTTCGTATGTCTTGCCCTCAATGTGTTGTTTTCCCGCCTTGGTTACGGCAGCTTCGCTGCCTTGTTCGATCAGGTCTTCGTAACGAATTACCTCCATCCGAATGAAACCTTTTTCCATATCGGTGTGGATTTTGCCTGCTGCAGTGGGAGCTTTGTCCCCTTTGAGGCATGTCCAGACGTGTACTTCCTTTTCCCCTGCAGTAAAGAAGTTCACCAGGCCCAACGTTCGGTATGCAGCGCGAAGCAGCCGGTCGATGGTCGCCTCTTCCAGGCCAAGGTCATTCATGAATTCCTGCCGTTCATCCGGTTCGAGTTGACTGATATCTGCTTCGTCTTTGCCGCAGACGGTGATCATCTCAGGACCTTCGGCATCCGCAACAGCTTGAAGGGCCTTGACGTAATCATTACCTGATTCGTCCATGGATTTGATGTTTGCAATGTACAACATGGGTTTGAGTGAGACCAGATTGCACTCACGCACGCTGGCCAGCTCATGTTCGTCCAGGCCTTGTTTACGTGCAGGTATCCCTTCATCGAGACCGGCTTTCACTTTTTCACAATCCGCTACTCCACGGACTGCATCTTTATCACCAACCTGGGATTTCTTGGATAAACGTTTGATCTTGTTTTGCAGTGTTTGACTGTCTGCAACCATCAATTCCAGGTCAATAGTTTCCACATCTCTGGAAGGATTAATGCTGTCGTATTCAAAGGGAACATTGGTATCTTCAAAACATCTCACCACATGCAGGACAGCATCAACGTCCTTGATGTGCCCGAGGAGTTTGGCGCCGTGGCCTTCACCTGCGGTGGACCCCTCTTTGAGGCCGGGAATATCAACCACCTCCAATGTAGCGGGTACTACCTTGGGTGGTTTGTACATTTCCACCAACGGTTGAATGCGCGGGTCGGGCACATTAACGCTGGCACGGTTCATCTCTGAACCGCCATAGCTGTCCGCCCCGGCCGCTGTTATAGCATTAAAGATAGTTGTCTTTCCACAACTGGGAAGACCTACCAGTCCACAATTTAGTCCCATAAAGAAACACTATACTTTTAACAGAAAAGATAATTCGTTAGTAATTTTATCCTGGTCGCCAATATTAAGGTCTAATAACCTTCTAAGATGGGTCATTGTATCGATGTCTATATCTAAAAACTTAAACCCAAAGTCATTTTGTTCTAAATGAACTAGTTCTGCGTTAAATGTTAATGTAATATCTGACGAATGAAGAAAGATTCTTAAAATACAACAATTCCCTCTTTCTAAGAGGGGCTGTGTTTTTGGACGTATCAATGCCCCTTTTAAAGCTATGTCCAGCAGTTCCGATTCAAAAATTTTACTATTAAACTCTATTTGAGCATTAGCAGCAAAATTGATACGGCTGAAATTTCGTTTGCTATTTGTTGTTTCCATTATTTAATAAATCTCCTTCTTGTAAAATATAATAAAGGGGGTAGCTTTCTTGTTTACGCTGATTCCTTTATCAATAGACCAATATCAAACATTTCGTTATCGACACTGAAAATACTTATACATTTTTATCAAATATTTTGCAAAGCATATTTTCTGAAGAAATTAAATATTATGCTAACGCTTTATCCAGATCGTCTATTAAATCCTCAGCATTTTCAATCCCAACAGACACCCTTATCAGTTCATCAGATATCCCTATCTCATCTTTGATTTCCTTCGGGAGGCTGGAATGTGTCATTATTGCCGGGTGTTCTATTAGTGATTCTACACCGCCAAGACTTTCTGCCAGGGAGAATAGTTTTACTTTCTCCAGGAATTCCCTTGCTGCCTCAAGTCCTCCCTTTATGAAAAATGATATTATGCCTCCGGCCCCGGACATCTGTTTCTTTGCGAGTTCGTATTGTGGATGTGATTTCAGCCCCGGATATATAACGCTCCTTACCTTTGGATGCCTTTCAAGGAATTGTGCAATCTTCATTGCATTCACCTCATGCCTTTCCATTCTGATTGAAATGGTTTTAATTCCCCGCAGTACAAGAAAGCAATCAAAGGGACCCGGGACAGAGCCTGTTGCATTTTGAAGAAATTGAATTTTATCATATAATCCTTTGTCCTTCGTCACGACAGCGCCGCCAACAACATCACTGTGGCCGTTTAAATACTTGGTAGTGCTGTGCACGACGATATCAACTCCAAGGTTAAGAGGTTTCTGAAAGAAGGGGGTTGCAAAGGTATTGTCAATAACGGTTAATATCTTCTCCGCCTTTGCAATGTTTGCAACGGACTCGATATCCGTGAGCTTCAGGAGCGGGTTTGAAGGACTTTCCAACCATATGATTTTTGTATTGTCTTTTATGTGTTTTTTCAGGAGATGTTGGTCCGTTAAATCTATAAAATCAAATTCAAGGTTATATCTTTTAAAGACCTTTTCAAAAATCCTATACGTTCCACTATAGGCATCATCGCAGCAGATAACATGGTCTCCTGCATTTAACATTTGGGTGATTGTTGTGATAGCCGCCATTCCGGACGAGAAAGCGAGTCCGTAAGTCCCATCTTCGAGGGAAGCGAGGTTTTTCTCCAGGGCCACCCTGGTGGGATTGCGCGTTCTTGAATAACCGTATCCTTTCTTCTTGCCGGGAGACTCTTGAACGAACGTGCTTGTCTGGAATATTGGTGTCATTATAGCGCCGGTTTCTGCATCAGGTTCACATCCAACGTGAATGGCCCTTGTTTCAAATCGATGTTTCATTGTTTTACCTCCCGTTTTATGAAACAAAATTGCTAAGCAATTCCGACATATGGCCGTAATTTAATAGCACCTGTTTGGTCCTGGCTTGTCCAGGTTAGGTAGTATACCACTTGAAATGCTTTATTTAAAGTTAATGTTCACACAACGCAGCTTTATGTGGGGGAATATTTCGAGGCTGCAACCATTCGTTTATCATCAGGCTCCCATACTTGCCTGCCCTACAGACTGCTTTGACCCTCGGGGCTCTATGCCCATTCGACCACAGGGCAGTGCTCGCACCGTTACCGGTTACTAGCTCCGGTATCACAACGTCCCCGAACCGAACAATTGACACGACAGGACTTATGACGGCATTCGCCTTCACTCACCTGCCAGACCGCAGCCTTGTCGGCTGCTCCTTACCCCTTTTTTGCTTTTTACCTTTTTATCCATGGCGTACCAACTTTCTGAATCTATTTCACTTCGGTCTGTCTGTTCTTGTTCCTGGAAGATCTATTCCCCCTGGAACTTAAACTTATCATAAACAACCAAAGATGATTCCTCAGAATTCGCAGATATTATATTTTCTGTCTCTGTGTCTGTGTCTGTAGCTTCCAATTTCTCAATTTTTTTCTGCATTTCCTCCACCTTCTTCATCATTGACTTTAGTTGTGTTTTCAATTCCGAAATCTCATCAGTATGAGCTACTCTGGCAAGGAAAAAAATAAAAACAACTGCTGCACATAATGAACTTAGCTACCCAAGTTGATTAATGAAAAGAGGAACCACCGATTTCTAAGGTATTGAAAATACCCGATAACACAGATTATTTTGTTGTAAAATCTGTGGAATTATGAGTTAATCAATAACAAGCTATGGCATATACAACAGGTGTTATAACTTTCAGACATTTCCACTGGAATTGAGCCCCACTTAAGTTACCTGATTTCAGCACCACTTTTCAGGTTATACTCATCTATTACTTTCACTTTAACTCCTCGCCCACCCCACCAAGATACCTTATTTAAATTTGCCTTATCACGGTTTTCCAGTATTGACGACAAATGTTTTTTTACCAAGAGGGGGTCACCATCCAAGTATGTTAACAGTATATTATTATCGTCATCTACGGATAAATTGCAATTTTGATTACTAAAAAGAGTAGTACGAACTGTTGAAAGTACACATTCCCATTCCTCCGGTG
>Ga0255058_10001641_pt1 | contig 12585 bp, 10 predicted proteins | sample Cases_109_9_MG_FD_188637 | JGI IMG/M metagenome (GOLD analysis project Ga0255058, IMG submission 188637) | Seawater microbial communities from Amundsen Gulf, Northwest Territories, Canada - Cases_109_9 | ecosystem: Environmental > Aquatic > Marine > Gulf | place: Canada: Northwest Territories... | reverse complement strand
GTGCGCAACGTATGGTCTCTTTCGACCTTGCGCCAATGGGTCGGCGGCGAGGAAGCTACACGAGACCAGCGCGTCAGGACCTACCTCGAACGCTTGCCGCGTCAGGTGCGGGGCCGCCTGCTGAGCGACGATGGCCGCGCCACCCTCATCACCGGATTCATTCCCGATCTTGAGGCCAAGGACGTTCAGCATATCGAAGCCAACCTTGCGCGCGCCTTGCAGGGCGTCCACACCCGCTACCCGGAGCTTCAACTCGACATCACCGGCATGTCGGTCATGTCGGCGGCCGCCGCAACAAGCGTTATTGACCAGCTGAACCGCAGCCTGCTGATTGCCGTTGCCGTGGTCGTTGCCGCTCTAGCTTTAACATTTCGCTCAGTGAAGGCCGCAGCACTCAGTATTCTCCCTAATATGTTCGCCCTCGTCGCTACAGGCGCGCTGCTATACATCTTCGGCTGGGGACTGGAGTACGCGGGTATCATCGCCTTAACGGTAGCATTCGGCCTTGCCGTGGACGATACGATCCACTTTCTCAATCGCTACGGTCAGGAGCGAATGCGATTGCCGAACCCAGCCGCTGCAACGCGTGAGACCATTCGGCGCATTGGTCCGATACTGGTGGCAACGACGGTCGTTCTCGTTTTTGGTATGAGCGTTTCTGCCTTCAGCTCGGTTCCCCCAACAGCCCTATTCGGAAAGCTGTGCATTGCGACCGTTATCTTCGCCTTGCTCGGCGATCTCGTTTTCCTTCCGGCAACAATCTTTGCCGCCCACACCTGGGGCTGGCTGGGATCCCCGCGGCACCCCAACACGCCATAGGCCGCGGTGCAGAAATTGGCACCGTTCTCAAGCGAGCGTTTGCCTTGCGCGAAGAGGCCCGATGCACGTAATCAGACTGCCGAGATTCACCCAGCAAGTGCCTCGATGACCCGCAAAGACACTCCACCCAGCGCGCCCGCTTTCGCGCCCCCGCCCGTCTTAGAGCACGCCGGCGATCTTCTCAGCCGCTACGATGTTCTTTTCTGCGACGTGTGGGGCGTCCTGCACAACGGCTTCCGCGCCTTCACCGCCGCTTGCGATGCACTGCACTGCTTCCGCGCCAAAGGCGGCACCGTCATTCTCGTCTCCAATGCGCCCACACCTAAGGACAATGTTGCGCGCATGCTCGATGCGTGCGACGTGCCACGCAACGTATGGGACGATCTGGTGGCCTCGGGCGACATTGCGCTCCACCACATCGAAGAAAAAGGTTATTCGCGCGTCTTTTGCGTGGGTCCAAGAGACCGCGATGGTACAACCTTCAAGCGCGTCTTGGGCAAGGCTGCCAAACTTAACAAGGCGGACGCTATTCTATGCACCGGACTCAACGATGACCTCACCGAGACAGCCGACGACTACCGTCCCATGCTCGAAGAGGCCTTAGCGCTGCGGATACCGCTTGTTTGCGCCAACCCCGACCTCGTCGTTGATGTGGGTGGCCGCCACTACATTTGCGCCGGCGCAATCGCCGATCTCTACGAGCGCATGGATGGCGACGTATTCTGGGCCGGAAAACCTCACGCAAGTGCCTACGATACAGCGCATAGGGCCGCTGCAGCTATTCGCGGCAACACCACACCGCGCAAGCGCGTCCTGGTGATAGGTGACTCCTTACGCACCGACCTAAAGGGCGCGGAAGCCGCGGGCTTGGATGCGATTTTCGTTGCATCGGGAATTCACCGCGACGAAACCATGGGCACCAAAACCCTCTCTGCCGATAAACTTGGGGTCCTGTTTGCCCCCCCCGCTCCACCTGCCATTGCCGTCATGCCAGCGTTGGCGTGGTAAGGCGATCAAGGCCGTCGAACGTTATTGCCGGATTGCGACTTTCGTATTTGAGTGAACAGATCCGCCACCCGCGGGGAAGAGCCGGCAAAGAGGGCATATCGAATGGACGATGATCTGACGCCGCTTGGCTGGGACAAAAAGATTCGTAGCGAGACACCGTTTTTCCTCGGCGCACTCACGCTTGGAATTTTCTTGGCATTCGGCGACTCGTGGTTTGCCGACCACTCGCAACTGCTCTTGCGCGCGGGAATGCTCGTGTGGCTCGTGGCAGCCATCCTCTATTGCATCTTTGGCGTCGTTCGCCATGCCGACCGGCTAGCAGAAATCCTCGGCGAGCCGCTCGGCACGCTCATACTGACAATTTCGGTGACCGTGATCGAGGTCTCGCTCATCGCAGCCGTCATGTTTGAAGGCGGTTCAAACCCAACGCTTGCCCGAGAAACGATGTTCGCCGTTGTCATGATCATGATGAACGGGATGGTTGGTCTGGCATTGCTGGCCGGTGGCATTCGCCACATTCAACAGGAATATAACCTGGAGGGCGCACGCGCCTATCTTTCCGTCCTCATTCCGCTTGCGGTCATCGCGCTCATTCTGCCGAACCGGACGATCACAACGGCTGCCGGAACGATGAGCATTGCCCAGGCCGTCTTCTTTTCCGTCACGACGATCCTGCTCTACGGCATCTTCTTAGGACTTCAAACGATGCGCCATCGCGGGTTCTTCGTCGAACCCAGCTTGGTGGACGTCGAACTTGAGCCAGCGGATCCCGAACTCACGCCGCCTGCAAAGCGCGGGCGTGCCATCGCAGGGCATGCGGCGATGCTATTTTTAACGATGGTGCCGATCATCGGTCTGTCGAAATATCTCGCCGTCATCGTAGAGCAGGGCATCACCGAGTTGAACATTCCAACGGCCTTTGGCGGTATTCTCATCGCCTGCCTGATTCTCGCACCCGAAAGCATCGCCGCACTAGAAGCAGCCCTCGCCAACAGGCTGCAGCGATCCATCAACCTGTGCTTGGGCTCCACGCTAGCGACGCTTGCGCTCACCGTCCCATTCGTTCTGACTATCGGGCTGGTGACGGGCCACACGATCAATCTGGGACTGACCGGGGATAACGCCGTCCTGCTGCTGCTGACGATCCTGGTTAGCATGCTCACCTTCGGCGGCGGGCGAACGAACATGCTCCAAGGCGCCGTCCACCTCTTGCTGTTCTTATCCTTTCTGCTCCTCATCTTCAGTCCGTAGGGCCTTTGCGGCCTCAACGGAGCCAATCGGCAAATGCTGGTCTGCCATCGGATTGACCAATATCGATTGTCCAAGTAGGACCGTGCTCGGATCGCCTGGAGAGCTGCCGGGTTTAAGGGCAGCAGTTATTCGTGATTACGTTGTGGCTTCAGTCACTTAAGATCCGGCTCATCTCTAGCGCACGGGGACCTTTCAGATGTCAAAACCAGCCTTGATATGCTGCGCTCATGCGCTTCTTGTCGTGCTCGTTTCGGGGTCATTTGCAGGTCAAGCGGCGGCTGCGAAAGCAAAGCTGTGCGCGTTCCGCAGCGGCCCGAGCGGGCCATGCACCTGCAAAATGCCCAATAACGGCCCTGGCCAGTTTACAATCGTCTCCAGAAGATATTGCCGGCGTCCCGAGGCGACGGCAGCACAGCCCGCCGAAAGTGACATCATAACCGGGACCAACCCGTCGCCATCGATCGAGCCGCCCAAAGCTGAGGCACCAAAGCCTGCGGCTGAGACGACAAAAGCAGAGGCGCCTCAGTCCGAAGCTGCCCCCGCCAAAGCAGAGGCGCCTCAGCCGCCGCTCGAAACACCCGCGGCGCAAATTGGCGAAAGTGACGTCGCGACGGCGACCACCACGGCGGCATCAGACGAGACGCCCAAAACTGAAACGCTCAAGCCCGCACCAGGCCCGTCGCCGGCGCAGGCTGATCCCAATACGGCAGCACCTGCAGCCGGCACCAAGCCGCCAACGCTGATGGCAGCCACCCATCCTGCCACCGTACCAACTGGATCGGGCCAGAAACTCAAAGATGTTCGCGCGCGCGGCAAGCTTCTATGCGGTGTTAGCACGGGCCTGCTCGGCTTCTCTGCCCAGACCCAATCTGGCGAGTGGCACGGGCTCGATGCCGACTTCTGCCGGGCTGTTGCTACTGTCGTGCTCGGCGACCCGTCCAAGGTCGAATTCGTGCCGCTCGAAGCCGAAATGCGCTTCGACGCACTGAAGTCCGGCAAGATCGACGTACTGTCGCGCAATACGACGTGGACCATGGAGCGCGACGTGAACCACGACATTGAATTCGTCGGCATCATTTATTTCGATGGCCAGAGTTTCATGACGAGCCAGGATCGCGGTCTCGTCTCCGCCCAACAGTTGGCGGGAGGCACAATCTGCGTGGAGAAGGCGACCACCACCGAAAAGAACGTCGCCTACTACCTCAAGACCCATCAAATCGACGCGGACGTTCGCACCTTCGACGTTCGAAAGGAAATGCTGAAGGACTATCTGGATGGGAACTGCGACGCCATTGCCAGCGACCGCTCCGCGCTGTTCTCCGAACGCGCCCAATTTCCCGAGCCCTTGAGGCATGTTGTCCTGCCCGAAGTCATCTCCAAGGATCCGCTCGGACCAGCGGTCATGCACGGCGACCTCGCCTGGGAAGAGATCGTGCGGTGGACACTTGCTGGCCTCATCAACGCTGAGGAGGTTGGCCTCGATAAAGCCTCAGCCCTGTCGACCCAGCCGCTGAGCGGTGATGCGCTGCGTTTGGTGGAGAGTTCGGGAGCAACTGGCGAGAAGTTGCACCTTGCCAGAAATTGGCTGCGGGACGCAGTGGCCGCTGTGGGCAACTACGGCGAGATGTTTGATACAAACGTCGGCAAAGCCAGCCCCCTCGGTATGAATCGTGGGCTCAATTCCTTATGGAAAAAGGGCGGCATCCTTTACGCGCCGCCCATGTGGTAAGGGCCGACAAACCATCACGCTCAGAGTTCAACCAAACGGGTGACGTGCGTCATGTTTCGTAGAGTGCCAAGAAAATCCAAAATGCAGACGGGGCGACGCCTCGTGAGCGGTCTCATCGCCCTGGGTCTTGTGGCGATCATCGTTGCCAACGTCCCCGTCCATGCCGCGACCCATCGATACATGCCGCCCGAGCCCAGCGGGCTGCCATGGATCAGCGCGCAAACGGAACAAAGTTTGGTGTCGGCCGTCGACTTCTATCAGCGCATCGTTGCTGCTGGTGGCTGGCCCAAACTGCCAGGCCGCATCACACTCCGGCCCGGGGATAGTCACGAGAGCGTCGTCATTCTGAGAAAGCGTCTCAAGATGACCCGCGATCTGCCGGCCAATGCGCGCGGTGACTATGCATTCGATGACAATGTGGTTGAAGCCGTGAAGCGGTTCCAGCGGCGTAATGGGCTGGAGCCCACCGGCGTCGTCTACGGCATCACGCTACGCTCCCTCAATGTCCCCGCTAAGACGCGCCTGCGTCAACTCCAGGCCAACCTTGCGCGCATCCAGGCGCTGCTACCCAAGCTTACCGGCTCACCCAAGTACATCATCATGAACTCCGCAAGCTTCGAGCTGCAGGGAATCCAGAATGGCCGGGTCGCCATCACAAGCCGTGTCATTTCCGGTAAGCGCGCCACGCCGACGCCGGACGTCAGCGCCCAAGTGCGCGCCATCAATATCCTGCCCTACTGGCATGTTCCCCGCACGATCGCCAAACGGGCCCTCATCCCCGCCATACGTAAGAATCCTTCATACCTGTACAAAGAACGCATCCGCGTTTTCTCGACCTTCGGCGGCGACGAAGTTGATCCCTCCACCGTCAACTGGTGGGGACCCGAAGCCACGCGTTATGTGTTCCGCCAAGACCCTGGTCCGCAGAATGCGCTTGGAGTTCTCCGTTTCGACATGCCCAACAAGCACATTGTCTACATGCACGACACGCCGATGAAGAATCTATTCGGCTACTTTGAGCGGGCATACAGTGCGGGCTGCGTTCGCCTGCAAAATTTTCTCAATGTCGCCGATTGGCTCATTGCCGGCCAAGGCAGCTGGACCACGGCACGGATTCAGGCTGTAGTCGCGAGTGGCAAGCCGCAAACCATAAAGCTTGCCCACCCTGTGCCCGTTCACTTCATCTACCTGACGGCATGGGTAACAAACGGCGTCGTTGAATTCCGCAACGATCTCTACAATCTTGATGACGCCGCACCCAAGGGCAACGTGGTTGCCGGGTGGCAGGTGCTCACGTCGACCGTGACTCCATAGGCCGCTAACCTTTGGCACTCGACCCGGCGATGTTTGTCGCTCGGTGGTCATAGGGTTTGTGACGGGCAGGAGAGGAATGGGTCGCTCTAGGGCTGGAGGAGCGCGTGGATTTCCGCAAAGAGTTCTTGGTCAAACCGGGCCGCAAGCTGACGTTGTCGAATTTCGATGCCGGCTACCACGGCAAGCACGAGTCGGAAAAACACGCTGCAAAAGACCTTGATCACTATCGAGACAAGATCAGCAAACTTCAGCGGATGCTCTATGGCGATGGCTCCAAGGCGCTACTCGTCGTGCTCCAAGGCATTGATGGCGCCGGCAAGGATGGAACCTGCTGGCACGTGATCAGCGCCATGGACCCGCAAGGCGTTCACGTGACGGGCTTTAAACAGCCGACCCCTACAGAACTTGGCCATGATTTCTTGTGGCGCGTTCACGCACACGCGCCCCGAAGGGGCGAGATCGCTATCTTCAACCGATCACACTACGAGGATGTGCTCTTTGTGCGCGTCCACAATCTCGTACCGGCGCACACGTGGGACGCCCGGTATGATTTCATCAACAATTGGGAGCGTCTACTTCACGTCGAAAACCACACCACCATCATCAAGCTTTTCCTCTATATTTCGAAGGAAAGACAGCTCGAGCGCTTCAAGCAGCGCCTTGATGACCCGGAACGGCAGTGGAAAATCTCCAAGAACGACTACTCTGAACGTGAGTACTGGGACGACTACATCACCGCGTTCGAAGGCGCGCTCAACAATTGCTCGACGTCATACGCGCCGTGGTACGTAATCCCGGCCAATCACAAATGGTTCCGCAACCTTGCCGTCTCCCAGATCATTGCGGACACGCTGGAAGAGATGAACCCCATTTGGCCCAAGCCCACCGTCGATATTAATGAGATCCGACGGCTTTATCACTCTGCCGAGGAGCAACAATCCCCGACCAAGAAGTGATCCGTCGGTCACTTATGCGCGGGCTCGGGTTCGGCGACGTGTTCAACACTTTCCTGCTCATTGGGATCGGTACGTGCGACGATCGCTTCTGCCGCCTCCGTGGCACTCAGGTTGATCGGCTTATGCGGCAGATCGGCCGGGATGTAGAGAAAGTCACCGCCCTCGGTGATCACGCTCTTTTTCAATCCCTCACCGTAGAGCGTCTTCACGCGCCCCTTGATGAGGTAGACGACCGACTCGTAGCCCTTGTGCACGTGCGCCCGCGCTGCGCCGCCCGGCGGGATAACAACCCGGTTCATCGAGATGCCCTTTGCGCCAGCGTTCTGGCCCGAGATGCCCTGAAAGACGGGCAAGCCTTGCTTGGAACTAATGCTGGCGTCAGGCCTGATGACGACGATCTCCGCTTCCTCTGTGCGATCGCCTGCAAAGAGCGGCTGAGCGCCTGCCCCGACAAGCAGAAGTATCAGCGTGAGTGCAAAGGACCGCATGTGTGGCTCCCATCGGGGACACGGTTTCTGGCGATGACATCAGCCTGCCTGAAAATATCGACCGTCCCAAAACCAGTATGGCATGAAGCGTTTCCGACCATCCCACGGCCGCCCAAAATGCCCATCTATCTTCGGTAGTTCACGCGACGACCGTTCGACAGCCCTCCGATCCCAATAATTTATCGATGCTGTCGGAGTTTCAAGCTTCGATCCTGACGAAAGTAATGCTTGCCAAGCCCCACCTGGTAAATTTGTCTCGATTCGAAATCTGGGTCTTGCTCAAGATGACGTAGTTTTTCTTTATCGGCGCCTTCGGAAAGTACTGCAGCGGTTTTGCGCCATCGGCAATCAGTGATGAGCAATCGGCTTGCGGAAACTTGAGTGCCAAGCCTACGGGCGTGAGAGTCATGAAAATCTTGCCGTCGATATACGCCGCAGCCCCGCTAAAGAAATGCCGACTCTTAACCGCTGCTACGAGATCGGCCTCCAGCACCAGGCGGCCGATCAATTCGTTGAGCCTTGTCAAGTAAGGTTCAGCCATTTCTCAATCGCTATCATATGCGGGAGTTGCCCGCTCGCATAGAAAAAGCCCGGACGGTGGCTGAGGCCATCCGGGCCAGACGTGTCGCTCAAGCGTGGCTTGCTAGGCAACACATTCGCGAAACGACGGATTTCCAGTTCAATGAGACGTGTACGACTCACGGTGACGCCGACGTTGTGGCCGTTATGTGGCGTGGACTCTTTAAAGGCCATGTTGGAGAGCGCTGAGACCTATGGTGAGGGCGCCTCGTAGCAGGAGACGCCCTCTTGCCTCCGATCTACGCTGACCGGGGTAATAAGGCCAAAGATCGGGGGGAGTTGGGTCAGCCTCATTAGCAATGACGGCGATAGCGTGACGCGCTATCGCGCAATCTGTGGGAAGTCGGCCTTGCCGCCAAGGGAAGGCCCGGACAGCTCTGTTGAAGATTTGAGGGGAAGGCCATCCGGGCCAATGTGTGCTGCCCAAGCGTGGCTTGCTCCGCAGCACGCGCCTGGCATAGCGGCATTCACTTTCGATGCGAAGCCCGCCAGATACGTTGGTCTTCTTTTGCTGTGGATGACGCGGCAACAGCGCTGTTTGAGGCTTGAAGGCTGGCCGCTTGAACCAACAGGCGAAAAGCACAGCCTCACAAGAGGTTAGTCCTGCTTCAGGGCGTTACGCCCAATACCTTGAGGGCGACCGTGGCCATTTGGTTCGACGGGTCGATCTGAAGTGCCTTACGATAATCGGCGATGGCTCGTTCCTTGTCGCCCTTTGCCACGTAGGCGCTGCCTCGGTTGGCGTAAGCCTCGGGATCCTGAGGGTTGATCTCGATGACCTTGTCGGCGTCCGCAATGGCGCGGACAAATTCACCTATGTCTTTGTAGGCGCTGCCCCGTCCATAATAGGCCAAGGCGAATTCCGGGTTGAGCTTGATCGCCTCGTTGTAGTCGGCGATTGCCTCGTCAAGCTCGCGCTTCAGGTAGTAGGTGTTACCCCGGCTCCAATAGGCGACGGCTCTGTTCTTCTGGCTTTCTCGCTTTCCGCGATCGATGATCGCCGTGCAGCCGCGAATCGAGCGGACCGGGTCAGCGGACTGATTGCAATCGCTGTATCGGTCGGCGCCAACATCAGTGGCCCATAGAATTGGCGAAAGAGCAAAGACAACAAGCCGCACCATTGGCCCCCTCCATCATCGTCAGGCAAGTGCGCACACACTAGAGAAAGAGGGGGGCCCTTGCCAGCGCGCTCAAGCGATTGTTGCCCAACGTTGCAATTATGAGCCGTATGCAGACTGGCGCTCGTTGCTGAGCTTTCGGAGACGTTACGTAACGCGCGATCTTAATGTCTGGTGAAGAACAGAAGTGACAAACCCGATCGTCGCTCCCGATAGGCACGTATCCGAGATAAGGAATACGGGTGATACTCCAGCGCCCTGGATGCCTCGGTATCCTTTGCCGTTGTCGTTTCGCTTGATTGACTGGCCCAAATGCCTATGCTTTGCCGCTAAACTTACTGAGTTGGGGGACCTGTCCAGTGAATACGCCTGTCCGAATTATCCTTTACGTTATCGTGCTTGGTGTCATCGGTTGGTTTGTGTGGCGCTTCTACATCGAGCCCAAGGTCGACACAGCGACGACACCCGCCGTTGACACGACACCGGCACCAGCCGTTGAAACGGCACCGGCACCTACCGAGGCCGCGCCGCCCGCTTCGCCTGAACCTGCAACGGAACCTGCTCCGGCGGCTGATGCACCCGCTCAGCCAGAACAGCCGTCTGCGCCTTAGGCAACAACGCGACCCAAGCTGGTAGATTCCCAGCCCTTTGCTCCGAGCCAACATGGCCCGTGTGACGCTATTCTTGCGTCCGATATATGCTGTCTGAAACGATGGCCCCGCACGTGGAGAGTTAGGACCAACAAGCTCTCTCCCCTCTGAGAAAATTATTGGTCCTCAACCGGCGATCCTGTCTTCCCTCGAAACGATCTGCGGTTGACCTCCGTGGGTAAGTCTAACGGGCTAATTCGCCATTCGCACGGATATAAGGATGAACGTGACGCCTCGCTCGTGAGGTGCGCAGAAACCAATGCACGACCTGTTTTCAACAAATTACAGGACGTTGGCCGACATCTGCAGTGCAATGATTGCAAACCTTGTTACAAAATTTGATCACGCTGCAGCCCCGTCGATCGTCTTCTATTCTGCCGGCGGCTTCGCTATCGCGCGTGTAGTTGGTGCGCGCAGAACAATCCTTGCGGGAATCAGAATGCCAAGTGCGCTTCGGCTCTTTGGGTCGCCGCGATCCAGCCCGCGCTCACTGAAGATGGTTTGGCCAACGAGCCTTGGGTCGATAAGGTCGCTGAGCGCCTATTGACCTCGTTCGAATGTTCCGCCGGCGCGCTTCGTGCCAGACGCTAAACAGAGGGACCACCCTACGAGATGCACTCGGTGATGGCACACCTTCACACAGTCATCAGCACCTCAGGCGGCCGGCGCTTCACGACGAAAAGGTAACAACATCCATGGCCTACCAGCCCATTGAGAATTACGGAATGATCGGCGACATGCACACGGTCGCGCTCGTGGGAATCAATGGCTCCATCGACTGGCTGTGCGTTCCCGACTTTGATTCACCCAGCATCTTTGCAGCCATTCTCGATGACAAGAAGGGCGGGCATTTCAAGATTGCTCCCATTGGCGATGATATCGTCTGCAAACAGTTCTATTGGCCAGAAACCAATGTCCTTATTACCCGTTTTCTGACCCCGGGCGGTGCGGCTGAACTGACCGACTTCATGCCCGCAGGACGCGCTGTTTCCGGCGATCGCCATCGTCATCAAATTATCAGGCGCGTGACCGCCGTGCTCGGCCCGCTAACATTTCGAATGGAGTGCCGGCCAGCATTCAACTATGCCCGCGACACACACGAAACAAAGGTCAGTAACGAAGGTGCAACATTTAGATCGCAATCGCTGACCGTGGGGCTTGCTTCAACAATGCCGCTCGAGGAGCAGGATGGGTGCGTCGTCTCCGAGTTCACACTTGCTCAAGGCGAGACCGCCGTATTCGTGCTCGGCCACGTTCCACCCGATTTGAATAGCGAATTTGGCTTATCGCCGGACGAAGCAGAGGACTTGTTTCGACGCACCGTCACGTACTGGCGCGACTGGGTTGGCAAGTGCCAGTACACAGGACGTTGGCGCGAGACCGTTCACCGCTCGGCACTTGCACTGAAGCTGCTGACCTATGAACCGACCGGCGCCATCGTCGCAGCGCCGACGTGCAGTTTGCCTGAGGGCATAGGCGGAACGCGCAACTGGGACTACCGGTTTACGTGGATCCGGGATGCCGCATTCACAGTCTACGCATTCATTCGACTTGGATTCACGGACGAAGCCGGGCAGTTCATGCATTTCCTAACTGAACTGTGCAAGGAACCGGGACCAAACGGCTCTCTACAGATCATGTATGGGATCGATGGGCGCAAGAAGCTTACCGAAGAAACGCTCGACCATTTCGACGGCTACATGGGATCGAAGCCGGTGCGGATCGGCAACGGCGCTTATGATCAATTGCAGCTCGATATCTATGGAGAGCTACTAGACGCGGTCTATCTCTACAACAAGCACGGCGCGCCAATTTCCTATGACTTGTGGACGTCGCTTAGAACGTTGACCGATTGGGTCTGTGATAATTGGAAACGGCCCGATGAGGGTATCTGGGAGGTCCGGGGAGGCCAACAACAGTTTGTTTATTCCAAACTGATGTGCTGGGTCGCAGTGGATCGATCCATCCGCCTTGCCGACAAGCGATCATTTCCAGCGCCGCGAGAGCGCTGGCTCAAGGTACGCGACGAGATCTATGAAGACATCATGCAGAAGGGCTGGAGCGAAAGCCGACAGGCGTTCGTTCAACACTACGGAAGCACCTCGCTCGACGCTGCCAATTTGATGCTGCCGCTAACATTCTTCCTGTCCCCGGCCGACCCTCGCATGTTGAGCACCTTGGATGCCACACTTCTTCCCCCTGAGAAGGGCGGCCTGACCGCAAATAGTTTGGTCTACCGCTATAACCTCGAGGAGACGACTGACGGTGTTGATGGCGAAGAGGGAACCTTCAACATCTGCACGTTCTGGCTGGTCGAGGCGCTAACCCGTGCCGGCCGGCATGACCGGAAGCGGCTTGAGCAGGCTCGGCTGATGTTTGAACGCATGCTCGGATTTGCCAATCACCTCGGACTTTACGCCGAGCAGACCGGTCATCGCGGCGAGGCTCTTGGTAATTTCCCCCAGGCCTTTACTCATCTGGCGTTGATCAGCTCTGCGTTTAATCTCGACCGCGCATTGGGACCGGGGGCGTAACACTATCGTCCAGGCCATAGTGAATGGCACGCGCCCAATGAAGTGCGCTTGAACGGCGCGCGCGTGGGTGCTCAAAGCTACGGAGCTCCAGCCGGAAGAAAGAAAGCGCCATGTCCCCCTCAGCAGCGACTGCCCTGCG
>Ga0255058_10001640_pt1 | contig 12585 bp, 11 predicted proteins | sample Cases_109_9_MG_FD_188637 | JGI IMG/M metagenome (GOLD analysis project Ga0255058, IMG submission 188637) | Seawater microbial communities from Amundsen Gulf, Northwest Territories, Canada - Cases_109_9 | ecosystem: Environmental > Aquatic > Marine > Gulf | place: Canada: Northwest Territories... | reverse complement strand
CTCGAGATGCCCGTGCCTGATACCTCGGATCCACCGTTTGCTCAGGATAAACGGAAGGTCAAGCAGCCTTTGAATTTGAAAAAGGCGATCAAAGATACAATCAGTACTGTAACCACTCAAATTTTGCATTTGGGGCGCGCACTCAAACATGATCCTGTTGTCGAATCCGATGAATATGGCACAGATACGCAGACCGATTTATTCAGGGAAACTGGAATACTGTTTGATAACGCCGAAAACCACTACTATTTCGAAGAAAAAGCACTGAAACTGAATCTGACTGTTTGCAACAAGGGTACCGAGGGAATCGAGGGTGTGAGCATAGAACTCGGCTTCCCGCGACTTCCGGACTTCGATGTGGCCGATCAGGTATATATCAGTCCGTTTGACAAACGCCCATCGTATGAAGTCAAAAATCAAGGCTACCCGGAGGTAGAGCACCGCGACGGCGCAATACTGGTGAGAAGCTCGCTCGGCGCTCTTGCCCCTGACCGCCCGGAGCCGGCATTTAAATGTGCGCTGCGTCTGGCGGTGGGACCGCGCATGACGGGAAGAAAAGTAGCGATCCTCTACAAGCTCCGCGGGCAGAGCGAGCAAAGTCTTGGTAAGGGTCGCTTGAAGATCAAATTTGTCAAAGAATCTGCCTGACCGAAATGAAAACCCGCGCAGTGGCGGAGCCTTCTTCAGAGGCTTGAAGGCTGCTATTTGCCGTCAGCTGCCTGTCACGGTGTCATTTCTGATCGATTGAATGACCGGCGGCGAAAGCGGCCTTTCGAACTCGATCTGATCTGAATTATCACACCTGGATCATGAAACCGAGATCGCGCAGTGCGAAATTGGCCAGGTTCGGCGCAACAACGTCAAGATCGGCATCCGCGATGCCGAACCATTTAGCAAGTGTCGCCGCATACTGATCCGCCGACGTCGTCGGAATCATGCGACCACCGCTGACGTCATCGTCGCCGCCAATCTGCAACAGTGGATAGCTGCCGTAGAGATCGCGCCCCCGAACTGCGCCGCCCAGGACAAGCTGGTTTCCTCCCCAGGCGTGGTCGGTGCCGTCGCCATTCGATGTCAGCGTGCGCCCGAAATCGGACTGCGTAAATGACGTGACGCTGTCCGAGATACCGAGCTCGACCGTTGCCGAGTAGAACGCGGCCATTGCGTCGCTGACGCCGCCCAGCAAGTCGGGCTGGTCGTCAATCTGATTGTCGTGCGAGTCGAAGCCGCCGGCGGCGACGAAGAAGAGCTGCCGTTGCATCTGCAGCTCGTCGCGTACCGCAATCAGGCGTGCAACGGTCGCAAGCTGGGTGCCAAGTTGCGACTGCGGAAACACTGTCGCCATCGGCGGCGCCGACGCGATTGCGTTTGATACTGTGTCTGCGGCCTGAATCGCACGATTTTGGATATCGGCGAAGCCACGTTCGTAGATCGAACCATAGCCCGCATCCACTATGCGCTGAAACGCCACACGTTGTTCGTAGAAAAGACTGCCAGGATCGGTGGAAAAACCCTCGAACTGCACCGGCCCTTCGGAGCCCATGACGTAAGCAACGGTTTCATCGGCGGACTGAAACAGGTTCGAACCAAATAGTGACGCGTTTGTGGCCATCTGCTGGCCGCTGACACCCGTACGGATCAAATCCGCCATGCGGCCCGCCCAGCCGGTTTTGCTCGTCGCATTGCCCTTGAGTGACGACCACTGGTCCTGCTGGTCGTTGTGAGAAAAAAGTTGCGGTGGCAATGCGACCGACTTACTGAAAAACTGATCTTTTGTAGTCGGCTCGATAAGCGGGCCGACATTGGTGACGAATGCCGCGGCACCGGACTGTTCAAAGACGTTCTGCAGCGCGGACATTGACGGGTGCAGACCGTACTGCACACCGTCGCTGGTTACCGGGTTGATTGGCAGCAGATCCTGCTGTGCAATCGCGAGATTTTGTCGGGATGCCGCATAAACAGCGTACTCGGCATCACTGCGCGGCACGAGCATGTTGAAAGAGTCATTGCCGCCGAACAGAAACACGCAGACAAGCGCGCGGTAGTCCGCAAATGAGGCGCTGCTGCCGATGACCTGCGAAAATGCAAGTCCCGGCGTTGCGGCGAAAGCCGCCGCTGCACTGCTGTGCTTCAGAAAGTCACGTCGATTCAGTTTCGTCATTGTCCTGCTCCGGGCCATTCGTCCATGGGCTCTACAACTGGTACGCATATTCGGGCGAGGTCACGATCAAATAGATCGTCTCCGCCGCGCGAATTACCGAGTTGCTTTCGGGAATCCGATTCACCATCCCTGCGATCTCCTGGCGCAGCGTTGCCGATATGTCTCCGGCAAGCAGCTTGTCGGCGACTCTCGTAATCAGCGCGTCAGTGTCGCCGGCCAGGTTCATTTCCTCGGCGAAGTCGATGAACACGTCGTCGGCTCCGAGTGCGCCGTTCGTATGGTTCAACGCGAAACATTGCAGGAACATGAGATTTGTCATGACCGTGTTCTGGTATTCGGTCGCGATCTGCAATTCCGGCGCAACTAGTCTGCTATCGCGAATCTCGCCGGGCGGAGCGTAAAACGGCCTGAAGAAATTGAATACCGATGGCGATTGCAACGGGCCTTGCCCGAACAATATGTAGGATGCAAGCAGCGGATAGCGCCCACTCGCAGATCGTGCCCCGAAGGCACGCCATAGCTGCGTCAGTCGCAGCAACGGCTCCTTTACTTTGCCGTCGATTTCGATTCGCATGTCCGGTCGCGCTTCATCGTCCAGCAAAATTTTTCGGACGACGGCGGCAAGATCACCACGTATGCCGGATCCGTTGTCGTTGAACACGCCCGCAACACGCTCAACATAGCCAGGTGACGGGTTACTCGTCACCAGCCTGTGAATCAGACGTAGCGCAATAAACGGGCCAACATTGGGGTGATCGAAAATATTATCGAGCGCAGCGGCGAGATCGGCAGCACCTGTCTGCCCGGCCGGTAACTCGACGCCATTGAGCACCTTCTTGGTTCCCGTATCATGGAAATCCGCATAGAGCTGCATCGGCACGACCTGGTTGAAGGGCGTTCGAAACGCGTCTTCGAAGTTCGCGAAGCCTGCATACGTCCATCCGGTGTAAACGTGCGCAAAGCCCTCGATGATCGACTGATCGTAAGTTGGAATGGCCTGGTTCTGCCCGTCGAGCCGCGCGCTGCCGTCGCCATTGAGTTTGACAAGACCGATCGAAAACAGCTGCATCAGTTCGCGTGCGTAGTTCTCATCCGGCCGAATGTTTGACGCCGGGTCCGGTCTTTCGTTGCCGAGCATGCTCAGGTACACGCCCATTGCCGGATGCAGCGTTACGTCTTCGATCAGGTCACGGTAGTTGCCGAACGCGTTTTCAACGAGCAGATCGTAATAGCTCGCCAGCGAAAATGGCGCTTCAATCAACGCACCCTGTTGCGAGACAACCATGATTTCCGACAATGCAAACGCGACACGCTGACGAAGTTGATCATCCCCGTGCAATGCGTTGCGAAACCAGATGTCGACACGATCCTGCTGCAACAGCCCCGCGTTTTCCCGTGGCGGCAAGTTACGCATATGCGGCAGCTGTAGCGATGCCGGCCTTTTCATTTGATCTTCAACCCAGGCCTCCACGCCTAGCGTCATGACTCGCTGCGCCTCCGCTTCCGTCGCGCCGAACGTTGCCTGATTCAGCAGTTGAAACGCTTCCGCTTTGGTGGCGAGGTCGGGCGCAGGCGGTGGTGGTTCTTGCTGCGATCCGCCGGAGCTGCCACCACCGCAACCCGCTATCCCCAGTGCCAGGGACGCCAGGATCGAAGTCAGTTTCGGGCTAGTCACGAGACTGTCCTGCTAGAGATTCCAGGTAAGCGAGCTGGTCCGGTGTCAGCAGGTTGCGCACGCGAATCAACATCGTCATCTGCTGCTTCTTGACCCGATTCTCCGCCGCCAGTACGGCGCTCACATGTTCGAGAACGCGTTTTTCGTTGACTGGCGACTTATCCAGCTCAGCCATGACGTTTTGCTGTGCTTCGCGCATATCCCACTCGAGTTCGGCAACGGCTGCCTGAACCTCGACGACCGCGGCCCTGATCGCGGTGAACTGTTCCTTGGTCAGGTTCAATTCCGCCTGGTTTTCAAGAATGACGTTCGGTGGAAACAGCTTGCCCTTGAACATATCGCCCCTGGGTCCAGCCGCCATCGAACTTGTAAATGCCAGGCAGGCAAACAAAACAATCAGAATTCCCTTTTTCATAACAACGCTCCTCCTGCCGGCTCGGTTGACTCGATCAACACCGGCAAATCTTCATACAGGTCAATTTGTCGTTCGGGCAGCAACACGTCGCTGGGCGACACCCATGACGTGGCTTCCAACAGCTCTGCAACTTCAAGGAATCGCATATCGTCCTGGCGCAGAACCTGATGGTTAAGGACGACGACGGCCACAGCGGCCAGCGCTGCAGCGGCAGCGATCGACCGGTAACGCCTTCGCGATGCGCGATACCGGCCTTCGGCGGCCTGCCAGACACGATCGAAAGGCGGCGCGCCTTCCGCCGCTGGAAATGCTTCTGTCACGGCCTCATTCAATTCTGTTTCGTTCTTTGTCATTGCCCGGATTCCCAGTGATGCTGCAGATGCGCCTGTAGCGCTTTCTTGGCCCGGTCGTAGTGCACGCGGCCGGTGCCGACCGATACGCCCATGACCAAGGACGCTTCCTCGATGGTCATCTCGCGGCAGAAAACGAGTTCCACGATGTCGCGCTGCCGCGCCGGAAGCCGCCGCACGGCAGCCCAGATTAAGTTGTTCGTGTCGGGCTCTGTGACATCGTCCGACACCTCGGCAGGCATGTGTTCGTAGCGACGCACAAGGCGCAGCCTTGATGCGAGGCGTCGAAAGCGACTTCTGGCAAGGTTCTGCACGACGCCGAACACAAACGTCTTCAGCGATGATTTATTGTCAAATCGCGCATTGCCGTTCAACAATTCCACGTAAGCCTGTTGCATCAGGTCCTCCGCGACCGCATGGTCGAAATTGCAGCGGGAGAGAGCCCAGCCGAATACCTGGCTGTGTATGGCTTCCAATGCCGAGCAAGTGATCTGTGGGTTGTTTTCCAGAACATCGCGATCTCTCATGGCCCCTCCCGTATGGTTGGTGGCATTTGCACGATGCTTATATGACACGCGATGGTTGAATTATCGCGATTTCGACATGGTTGCACGCTGACCACGGGCTGGACAGGTACTGCGCCCGGCGCCGGGCAGTTTGTCCTGGGGGGGGTCAGGGCAACCGCTGCTAGGCGCAATCGTCCATTATCGGCGCAAAGGCGGTGTTCGCTACACGGCAGCCCGCCGCCGTCTGCTGCAAGGTCAGCGATATCGGCATTTCACAGCCAAGCGGTTGGATCGTGATGAGTATCGTCACGCCGCGAGGGTCATCAATCACCCGTTTGCTCATACCAGCATCGCAATGCACCACGATGTGGTCGTCCTCTATGGCTCCGAGATCAGCGAGACCATAAAGGTAAGCGTAGACCTGGCCGCGGACGTGTTCGGCCAGCCGCGCATCGGGCTGTTCGAACACGGCCCAGCGCGTAGCTCGATCGATCGCATTGGCGATTCGCAGGCACAATCGCCGAATTGGCAGGCTGTTGAACATGCGATGCGATTCGCTGCCGCGACCCATCGTCCGCGATCCCGTCAGGCGCGCCCTGCCCGCCGCCCCCGTAGCGATGACATTGAGGCCTTCGCGCGCCAGCATCCGCGCATTTTCTTCGTCCACGTCGATGGCCGGCATCAGCGTTCGGTCAAAGCTTAGCCCTTGAGTATCCATCGGCTGCCATGAGCCGTGCGTCCGGTCCAGTTTGCACAGCAATCCGGCCAGGGCGCCGCCCATCGCTCTCGGCGCGTCGTCGGCAACCGTGCGGCGAATCAGGCGCGGAAAATAACCGAGCATATTCGGGCTTGCATAGCCGCACTGTCTGACGCTGTGGACTGCGTCGTCCGGCGAGTGCCAATCCGATCCCGGATCCACGATCAACATCGCGCCACGCTCGCGGCAATACAGCTCGGCCGCAAGCACTGCTGCGGGACCAGTGTCGATTCCCTTCCCGGGCGGTGGCAGGTACAGCAAGTCGAAGTGTTCGACCTGTTGTAATGAGAACAAGCCGGTGCTCTCCCGCCGCGAACCAATCAGGTCGTAGTCGGACAACTCGTTACCATCAGATCCCTCTTGGGCGTGGTCGATGTAGGTCGGCCATAACTGACCATCCACGCCGACTGTCGCCTCTGGCCTGTGTGACGGGTACGGATGTTCGATCCTGACCATCGATGACTTTAGCAGTTCGTCACCGACGAAATCGCCGGCATCGTTGGCAATGTGGAGATGGCTAACCTGGCGAAATATTTCCTGGTCGAGTATGAGTCCGGTACCAGCGTCAATTCGCTGTAACGTCAGGTTGAAATATTCGTCGTTGTCGTCGTCGATGCCATCGTAGTCGACGGCTGCCCGAATACACTCCGTAGAACCGGGCTCCAGCGCGCGCAAGACCATCGCAGATCCGCTGGCCGGAATACAGATCATTGCGCCGCGAGCGCTGTTGGCGACGCGCACGATGTAAAGATTCTTGCCGCCGTGCTGAAAAAATTGCTGAACGGACGGCCCCAGGCTCGAGCGCGACCACACATCACCAAAACGACGCCGAAACTCGCCGAAGTTTTGCACGAACACCGGAATGTTCAACGGGCCGCGAAGAGCACGCCCAACAAAAGCAGCCGTGGTCTCGGGTGATACATCGATGGGTTGATCCATCGCTGCTATTTCGGTGACCGTGATGCCACCATGCACTGCATCTGACAAACCTATCTCCGCGATAGTCAGATAAAGTTGATACATTGTAAGCCAGTGTGCACTGTGGATGCCAATATCGATTGCGAAACTTATTGGGTGACGGTGTCAATTTGTTAGTCTTTCGATCTGTCCTGAGCGAGTCAGAGACGATGATCGACTATCTGGCCAGTGAATACCCGGTGCTTGCCCAGCAGTTGAACAAGACGCGGCTTGCGGACTTGCCCACGCCTGTTGACGAGCAACGCATCGTCGTCGGATCGGAAAGTCAATCAGTGGCCATCAAGTACGATAACCTGACCGGCGTACTGTACGGCGGCAACAAGTTGCGCAAGCTCGAATATCTCTTGCAACGGGCCGCCTCCAGGCAAGCCCTGCGGGTTGCCACGTTCGGTACGGTTGGATCCAATCACGCTCTCGCTACGGCCCTGTATGCAAACCAGCTCGGTTTCGAATGTACCTGCTTTCTATCCCATCAAACCCGGACGCCGAACGCCGCCAGGGCACTCAACATGCATTTGCAAAATCGCACGGAGATCGTGCGCTTCGGCGGCAGTTACCAGGCACGGATCGCCACCCTGCGGCAGTACCTGCGAAATCGTCGCACCTGGGTGATTCCCATGGGTGGATCGTCGTGGCTGGGGACCGTCGGTTTCGTCAACGCCGGCCTCGAGCTTGCGGCCCAGGTTGCGGCCGGCGAGATTCGACGGCCAGACAGGCTCTATGTGGCGATGGGAACCATGGGCACCGCGGTGGGTCTCGCGCTGGGTCTCGCGCTTGCCGGACTTGAAACCGAGATTCAGGCAATACGCGTGACGGATGAGGCCATTGCAAATCGCGACGGCTTGCATCGGCTCCTCAGGAAGACAGCCAGCCTGTTGCACCGGATCGACCGGTCAGTTCCGGTAGATCTCGCAGCACGCACGCGGTTGAAATTTCGTGACGACTTTTTTGGCGACGGATATGCGCGGTCGAACAGTGACACCGAGCACGCGATCGATTTCGCCGCGGACGAAATGGGACTGTCACTGGAGGCTACCTACACGGGCAAGGCGATGGCAGCGCTGTTGCACGATCTGACAGGCGCGGAACTCGCCGGCCGACCCGTGCTGTTCTGGAACACCTACAATTCACACCCACTACCCGTCAGTTGCGCTCGACCTGACACGACCAGCGATCTGCCTGACGAATTCCTGCGTTATTTCGACTGATCCCCGGGTTGCGACGGGTCCACCGAAACCAAGCCAGTGCCTCACAAAACGTCGTCCTCGGCGAGCATCTCGTCGATCATCTCGCGGACTTCGCTCATCGTCGGCGCTCCCGGATCGGGCTCAACCGTATTACGAACCAGGCGTGCACGTGCGAACACTTCGTCGACGTCGTACTGTCCAACCCGAACGGGTATGCCGTGCGCCATGCTCGCGATCGCGCGCATGTGATCACTGTCGTTCGTATTCAACTTCGAGCCGTCAAATTGCCGCACGGACAGATGCTCCAGACGCGCATCGGCATCGATTGGATCGTCTTCCAGCGGCTTGTGACTCTCGAAATAAAACTCACCATCGCGACGGCCTAGCAAGTAAGGCTCGTTGATGATCGCGACTTGCACGCCAAGATCGATGAGGGAATACAGCAATTCGATATTTTCGGGATACAGGCGTATGCAACCGTGACTGACGCGCATGCCGACACCGTACGGTTGATTGGTGCCATGAATCAGGTAGCCCGGCAGTTCCAGTTTGAGGACATGCGTACCGAGAGGGTTGTCGGGACCAGGCGGCACCACGGCCGGCAGGGGATTGCCCATCTCCGCAGACTCGCGACGCACGGATAATGGCACGTACCAGTGCGGGTCCGTCGCTTTCGAAACAACCGTCGTTATGCCCAACGGCGTCTCCCAACCGACGCGACCAATACCGATCGGATAAGTCATGACCGGTTGCAGCTCGCCGATCGCGGTCGCCGGAAAATAGAACAGGCGCATCGACGCGATATTGAGAACGATGCCTTTTCTCGGCACGTCCGGCAAAACGTACTGTGTCGGCAGCAGTACCGGCGTGTTGTCGCCCGGCAACCATGGATCGACTCCGGGATTTGCCGCGACCAGTTCGTCATAACCAAGCCCGTATTCACGCGCCAGGTCCGAGAACGTGTCCTGGCTGCGTGTAAATACGATCTGTGGCGCGCCAATCACCGCCTGCTCGGGAGACCTGAGTACGAAATAATTGCGCGCGATCGGCTCCTCGACGGGGCGACTGCCGAGCTGCGCAATGGAATAGCTTCGCTGGCTGCGCACGCTGCCGAAGAAACCCTCGATCGTGGTACAGCCGTTCAGCGCGACGAGCGCGATGAGCAAAACGAAACGGGAGCCTTTAAAGTGACGTGTAAGCAAGAGAAGTGACCGCAGGTGTGGACGCATAGTACTCCGCCAATATCACCTTGACGGAGTACTGGATCTTCGCAGAAAAATCCCGAGGACACTAGAAGCGGCAGACCTTTAGTGTCAGCGGCCAGCGCACCAGCCTCGAGCCCGTTCCCCACGCGTCATGAAGTTTGCCCTCGATCAGCGCGACGGGGTCACGGGCGTGCGCTTTCTGGTAGCGGCCGCAGGCTGACCACGTTCGCAGGTAACCGAGTATGTCGTCGACGGCCCAGTCCGCGCACATATTCATTCGAGGCACGTCGATCTCTGCCGCCGGCATTGCAATACCAGCGTAGCCGTCTACAACATGGCGCCGCTCGGCTGGCCAGAAATCGTGAACGATATCGGAATAGAGCTCGTCGACGACGGCGTCGCAAGCGTCAGTGACTTGACACAAACCATAACACCAGGCGGCGAGCAGGCCGCCCGGTGCGAGCACCCGTCTTGCCTCCGCGTAAAATCGCTCCCGATCGAACCAGTGCAATGCCTGGCCGACGGTAAGCGCGTCGACAGACGCATGATCGAGACCTGACACCTCCGCGGTCGCAACGCGATAGCTGACTTTCGCATGCGGCATCGCGCAAGCGATTTGCGTATCGCTGGCATCGGTGGCGATCACGGTCTCAAAGAGTTCGCCTAGCGCGACAGCCGCCTGGCCGCTGCCTGTCGCACAGTCCCATGCGAGTTCGCGGCGGCGACATTGATCGGCAACAAATTGAAACAATTCAGCCGGATAGCGCGGCCGGTACTTCGCGTAATGCGTGGACTGCTCGGAAAAGTGATCTTTAAACGACAGAGTCGTCGTCGCTACTTTGAACAATTTGGATTATGGCCCTGCTTCTGTGCCTCGTTGTACAGGGACAATGTTGAGCCAAACCGCGAAACCAATGCATCGATCCGCTTTGAGCTCGACGGGTGCGTCGACAGGAATTCGGCCGGTTCATCTTCTTCGGACTCAGCCGTCATATTTTGCCACAGCGGTACGCTCTCGCGCGGATCGAAACCGGCCTTGGCCATATAGTCCAGGCCGATGATGTCGGCCTCGCTTTCCTGCGAGCGCGAGAACGGCAGCATGATGCCCAGTGCGGCACCAGCATTCAGTGCCTCGTACGCCGTGTAGGTGGCACCCTGGTGCCCGCCACCGAGAAGCACGGCAACGACCTGTATGCCAACACCGGACACGGTCGAGCGCGATGCTCTTTCGTTCGAATGACGCGCCGTTACGTGAGCGATTTCATGGCCGATGACGGCGGCCAGTTGATGCTGATTTTGTGCCGCATTTAGAATTCCCGTCATGATGCCGATTTTACCGCCGGGCATCGCAAACGCGTTGATCGCATCGACCTCGAAAATCGCCATTTCCCAGTCCAGGTCCGAATAAGGGGGTTCCAGGACATCGACTATGGCGTTTGCGACACAGGCGATGTAGTCGATTGTCGCCCGATCTGTCAAAAGCGGCATCGATGCCTTCATCTTGGCGAACTGCTGCGCGGCTTCCACGGCCAATTCCTCGTCGGACTTCCAGATCATCTGGCTGCGGCCGGTCGGCGATGTCGAACAGGCCACTGCCGCAAACGCGATCAGCGTCAGGGAAAACAGTATTTTCAGATGTCGGATTGCCATGGTAACTCCTAGGGCCATCGGCACATTATAGCGCCTCCAACAGTCGTGGCCGCGCATCAGGATTTGACCGTTTCCAGGTGTGTCGGTTCCGTAAGCCATGCGCAGCCGCAGATCTGGAGGCCGAGCGCGGCGAACAGCGTAGTGCGTTTTCCTCGAGCAGTGGCGATCAGCGCGGCAATCGCGATTCGAAGTGTCGCCGCCATCGCGCTACATCGATTTTTTCGAAAACACTTTCGATGTTCGCCATCATGCGCTTTGGCAGTGGCTGCTTGATCTTGAAGCTAAGGTGATAGATATCCCGGTCGGCGGTGATTTCCGTCAATAGCTCGTCGCTCGTCTTGATCTCGTCGGCGAGTCCCAACTCGAGCGCGCGCGTTCCGTACCAGTGTTCGCCCGTCGCGACATTTTCGAGATCGAGGTCTGGGCGGTATTTACCGACTGCTGCCTTGAACAACGCGTGTACATCTTCCAGTTCGTCTTTAAGCTTTTGACGATCAGCGTCAGTATTCTTGCCGAACATGGTGACAGTGCGCTTGTACTTGCCAGCCGTGATCTGTTCAAAGTCCACACCGTGGCTATCCAGCAGGCGATTGAAATTCGGTATCTGCGCCAGAACGCCGATCGACCCCAGGATTGCAAATGGCGCTGCATAGATTTTTGTTGCGACACAAGCCATCAAGTAACCGCCGCTTGCTGCCACCTTGTCCACGCAAACAGACAGCGGTATCTCGCGATCGCGAATTCTCGCAAGCTGAGACGCCGCCAGGCCGTGCTCGTGCACGACGCCACCGTGATTCTCGAGGCGCACGATGACTTCGTCGTCAGCCGTCGCCACTTCGAGAAGCGCGCTCACTTCCTCTCGCAGGGATTGTACGGCGCTTGCTTTCAGGTCGCCCTTGAAGTCGATGACAAAACTGCGCGATCGCGGCGCATCGTCTTTCTGCTGCGCTTTCTGCCGGCGCTTTTCCTCTTTCGCCTCTTTTTTGAGCGCGTCCTTCTTCAGGACTGCGTTGCGAAGTGTTTGCGCGAGAGCCTTGTACTTTTTGTTGAGACTTTCGACTTCCAGCCCTTCATGGGCGGCCCTGCGCCCGGCCGATGCAGCAACGCCGATGACGACGACGATCGCCACGACGATCGTAACAGCCTTCAACAGAAACAAGCCGTAGTCGGCCAGAAATTCAATCATTCAGTCACCTGATCGGGCGCAGTCCCGCGACGCTCGTCATCAGACAGCAAGACCCACGTTATTTTTCTGCAATACCTGTTCGGCACGATAACTGGAGCGCACCATAGGCCCGGCGACGACTTCGAGAAAGCCCTTGTCGAGGCCCTCGCATCGATAGCTGTCAAATTCCGCGGGCGTCACGAATCTCTCGACAGCAAGATGGTTCGGTGTGGGCCGTAGATATTGCCCGAGCGTCAATACATCGACACCGGCGCCACGCAGGTCGTCCATCGTTGCCATGATCTCGTTGTCGCGTTCGCCAAGGCCCAGCATCAGGCTGGTCTTGGTCAAGACTTCCGGACGATATTGCTTCGCGTGTCCGAGCACCTTGATTGTCTGCTCATACCCGGCACGCGGATCACGCACAGGATGCGTCAGGCGCCTCACCGTTTCGACGTTTTGGGCAAACACTTCGAGATCTGAGTCGACGACCCGCTCGACATGCTCCAGCACACCGTTGAAATCCGGCGTCAGCG
>Ga0255058_10001639_pt1 | contig 12586 bp, 13 predicted proteins | sample Cases_109_9_MG_FD_188637 | JGI IMG/M metagenome (GOLD analysis project Ga0255058, IMG submission 188637) | Seawater microbial communities from Amundsen Gulf, Northwest Territories, Canada - Cases_109_9 | ecosystem: Environmental > Aquatic > Marine > Gulf | place: Canada: Northwest Territories... | reverse complement strand
ACCCGAACTGTGAGTGACCTTACCGTACGATCGGTTTTGCCGCGGTCCTGGACCAGAAAATAGAGGCCAAAGCCCAGGCTGCCGATGATGCCGAGCATGACGATAATAATGAGGAGGTCAATCATCCGATTTTGAAGATGGCGGGCATAAGCAATGCGCTGAGGTGAAGGGTCATCAGATTATCAGGATGCCGCCCAGATAACCGTGGGAGATGGAATCAGGAATACTAAATGATGTCAAGGACAGCCGAAATCAAAGTGATAGTCGATCTGGATAGCGACGACCTGCCAACCAGGATCGAGTGGCAGGCAACCGAGGCGCAGGGCGATGATCCCGTGCCATGCCAGTCGGTCATGTTGTCGCTGTGGGACAGCAAAAAGAAGACGACGGCGGCGATCGACTTGTGGACCAAAGACACAACAATCGATGACATAAATCTGCACTTTTACCAGGTGTTTCACAAAATGGCGGACACCTATATGCGCGCCACCAAAAACTCGGACGTTGCGAAACTCATTCATGAGTTTGGCGACGGCTTCGGCGATACGCTGGGACTGAGATGACATGAGCGTTTCGATAGTGCATACGCTAAGAGTTCTGAAGCCGGCAGCCAGGTTCGCCCTGGTTGCGCTGATCGGAATCATTGCGGGGTATTACGCAAACGCAACCTTCTTCCCCGGCACAAGCCCCGAACAACCGATCGACTTCAGCCACCGCATTCATGCCGGCGATAACGAGATTCCCTGCCTGTATTGTCACGTCCAGGCACGGCGTTCTATTTCGGCAGGTGTGCCAAGCGTCAATAAATGCATGGGATGCCATGCCGAGGTCGCAACGGATCAACCACAAATAAGGCTACTCGCGAACTACTGGGAAACGAAGGAACCGATTCCCTGGATCAAAGTACACGACTTGCCGGATTTCGTTCATTTCACACACAAGCGCCATGTTGCTGCAGACATCGAGTGCCAGACCTGTCACGGGCCTGTTGAAACAATGGATGTGGTGAGTCGGGAGGCACCCGTAAAAATGGGCCTGTGCCTCAACTGCCACAAAGACGAAGAGGTCGAGCACGGCACCGACTGCTGGACCTGTCACAAATAAGATGAGGTAGCGAATACGGCAATGTCAAAAGTAGACCGCAGAGAATTCCTGAAGCTTGTGGGAGCTGGCGGCGTCGGCGCCGGCGCCGGATTCATGCTTGCGGAATCGATCAAGCACCCGGTTGAATACCTGATTCCCTACCCGGTGCCACCGGAGGAGTTCAGCCCCGGTATTGCCACCTGGTACAACTCGGTGTGCGGGATGTGTCCGGCAGGCTGCGGCATTTCTGTTCGGACACGTGAAGGGCGTGCCAAGAAAATCGAAGGTAATCCGTCGCATCCGGTGAATCAGGGCCGGCTTTGCGCACTGGGTCAGGCGGGACTGCAGGTGCTGTATAACCCGGATCGCCTGACAGCGCCGATGCTGCAGCGAGGTACTCGCGGCAGCGACGAGTTCGTTCAGACCACTTGGGAAGATGGCCTCTCCAGGGTCGCGGAGCGCCTGGCGGCGACAGGCGACGAGGGCCGTGCCATTTACTTCCTGAGCCAGGGCGTTCGCGGGCACCTCGCGAATCTGTTTGAACGGTTCATGGACGAACTCGGTTCCGATCATTTGTTGCATTACGATTTCGCACATCCACATTCACTTTATGCGGCCAACAATCGACTGTTTGGCGAGGATCAACTTCCTTACTACGACATCCGCAACACGCGCTACCTGTTGTCCTTCGGCGCAGATTTTCTGAACAACTGGCTGTCGCCGGTACACCACAGCTTAGGCTTTGGTCACAGTCGACAGGGCAATAACGTCGCCAGAGGACGGTTCGTGCAGATCGAACCGAAGATGTCCATAAGCGGTGCCGCAGCGGACGAGTGGGTTCCCGCCAGACCCGGCACCGAGGGACTCCTTGCGTTAGGTATAGCGCATCAAATCCTGGCCGGCGGCAATTATGAAGGAGTCGATGCCGACGACTGGAGGGCCGCACTTGACGCCTACTCATCCGGGCGTGTCGCAGAGCAAACGGGCGTGGCGACTGAGACGATTGCTCGTTTATCTGACGAATTTGCACACGCTGAATCTGCTCTCGCCATCGGCGGTGGCGCGGCAGGCAACCATACCAATGGTGTTGATGCGCTCGTCGCCATCAACGCACTCAACTACCTGGTTGGCAATATCGGCAAACCGGGCGGTGTCGTGTTCAATCCGGATCCGGTAACCGGTGGATCAGCAAACAGCCGCCAGGCGAATTATCGGGCAATGCAGGACCTCGCCGAGAACGCCCGACAGGGAAGTATCGGGGTTCTGATTATCAATAACACCAATCCGGTATTCACGCTGCCTCATGCCTCCGGCTTCAAGGAGGCACTGGCGTCGATTCCGCTGATCGTCAGCCTGTCCGGTTTCATGGATGAGACGACGGCGATCGCCGATGTCATTCTCCCCAGCCATACTTACCTGGAGAGCTGGGGCGATGATATGCCACAACCTGGCGTCGGATTCTCGGTCGGCGCCATCTCACAGCCGGTGGTCTCACCGCTGTACAACACCCGGGCCACCGGCGACATTATCCTTGGCCTTGCCGGCAAACTGGGACTAAGCGAGAAAATCCCGTGGGCCTCCATGGAAGACTGCCTCAGGGACGGGTGGCGACAGATTTACGGGCGCGGCTCCCCGGAATCCGGAGATTTCGATACATTCTGGCGCGACGTCCTCAAGTCAGGTGTGTGGGGCGAAAACATTCGCCGAGAGGGCACCATTGCCATCGACAAGCGCATTATCGACAACATTGCTGTTGCGAAGCCGGAATTTGCAGGCAGAGAAGACGATTATCCTTTCATTCTGCATCCCTTTCTGTCCACGGCGATGTACGACGGACGCGGCGCCAATCTGCCATGGATGCAGGAGTTACCTGACCCGATGACCAGCATCGTCTACGGATCCTGGGTGGAAATGAATCCGGCCACCGCACAGGAGATGGGGCTTACGGATGGAGACCTGGTTCGAGTCACATCCGAGCAAGGCAGTATCGAAGCACCGGTGGTCATGTTCCCGGCCATCATGCCCGATGTCATCGCCATGCCCATCGGGCAGGGTCATGACGCTTTGGGACGTTATGCCAGGAACCGCGGCGCCAACCCGATTCAGATACTGGCGCCGCAAACGGAAACTGCATCAGGCGGCCTCGCAACCAGCGCCACTCGCGTGAGTGTCAGTGCAACCGGCAGGCGCGCCGCACCCGTGAAGACCGGCGGTGTATCGCGGCAACTTGGAAGAAACATCGTGCAGTCCACCGGCGGCGATTCCGGCTCGGCTGGGCACAGCGCGAAATTAAACAACATTCCGATCGTGGTGAAATCAGCATGAGCTTCATGGACCGATTTGTTTCCGGTTGGCGGAAGTATCGCAAGCCCGGTTATTACGAAGACTTTGATTACGCCTGGACGATGACGATCGATCTCGACCGCTGTACCGGTTGCGGCGCCTGCGTCACCGCGTGCCAGGCCGAAAACAATATCCCGATCGCCGGTGAATCGGAACTTGACAGAGGCCGGGAAATGCAGTGGATGCGGATCGAGCGTTACTGGGAAGGCGAGTATCCGAACACGAAGCTCAAATTTATTCCGCTGCTGTGCCAACAATGTGACGCGGCTCCCTGCGAAACGGTCTGTCCGGTATCCGCCACGTACCACAATCAGGATGGCCTTAACACACAAATCTACAACCGTTGTATCGGAACCCGGTCATGCGCCGTTTATTGCCCGTATGAAGTCAGATATTTCAATTACTACGATCATCACTGGGATGCGCCGCTGGACCAGCAACTCAATCCGGATGTAACGGTTCGCGAGAAAGGTGTCATGGAGAAGTGCACGTTCTGTGTGCAGCGCATCCGGCAGGCCAAGGATCATGCGAAGGACGACGGCCGGCGTCGAATCAAAGACGGTGAAGTACAACCGGCCTGTGTACAGACCTGCCCGGCCGAAGCCCTGGTATTCGGCGATCGCAAGGACCCTGATAGCCTGGTCTCGAAGTCGATGAGTGATCCGCGCGCCTACCACGTGCTGGAAGAGCTCAATACGCTGCCATCCGTAGTCTACCTCAAGCGAGTTGATGCCGATGCAGGCTGAAGAAAAACAACTGCAGTTTGCCGACGTCAATAATGATGTCATCCGGTCGCTCGTCGTTACCGGGAGGAATTACTACATCACTCTCGGCGTCGCCATATTCGTGACGCTCTCCTGTTTTTTCTTTCCCTGGTTCTATCAGCTCTTTTACGGCATCGGTGCCGCTGGCAATAATCATCCCGCCGTCTGGGGAACGTATCTCGCCAGCTTCATTTTCTGGATCGGTTTGAGTCATTCCGGAACCCTGTTGTCGTGCGTTCTGCATATCACCAACAGCGAGTGGCGCAAAGCGATGTACCGCAGCGCAGAAGCGATGACACTCTTCTCGCTGATGGTCGCGGCGACGATGGTAATGGTGCACGTTGGCCGGCCCTGGTTCATTCACTGGGCGGCGCCCTACCCCAATCAGATGGAACTGTGGCCCAATTTCCGGTCTCCTTTGCTGTTCGATGTGATGGCGATCGCCACCTACGTCACTGGTAGCTCGATATTCATTTACATGGGATCGATACCGGACTTCGCAGCGGTCAGAGACCGCACGACTGGCTGGCGACATCATTTGTACGTGCTTCTGTCACTCGGCTGGCGTGGCACTGATACGGAATGGCACCGTCTTGGCTGGGCGTACACATTCCTCGCGGTGTTGATTATTCCGCTGGCAGTGTCCGTACACAGTATCGTTTCCTGGGATTTTGCGATGTCGCTCGTGCCGGGGCTGCACCAGACTATTTTCGCCCCTTATTTTGTCGTTGGCGCCATTTACTCCGGGACCGCCGGCATCGTCACGGTGATGTTTGTACTCAGGAAATACATGAATTTCGAGCAGTACATCACCAAGCTGCATTTCGACAATCTTGGCAAGTTGCTGATCGTTTTGTCGCTGATCTGGAGCTATATCAATGTGCTGGAGCTATTCACCGGCTGGTACAGCGGCACGTCCATCGAATACGAGCAGTTGAAGTACAAGTTGTTCGGATTCTATGCGCCGCTGTACTGGGAGATGATCCTGTTCTGTGCGGCAGTACCACTGTTGATGATTTCCCGGCGCATCAGAACCTCGTTTGTTCCCATGCTGTTGATTTCCATTGCCGTCAACATCGGCATGTATACCGAACGGTTCCTGATCGTCGCCACTACACAGTCACGGCAGTATCTGCCGGACGCCTGGGGCATCTATATTCCGAGCCTGGTAGAGGTTTCGATCATCGTCGGGTCACTCGCCTTGTTCACGACCCTGTTCCTCATTTTCGTGAAGATCGTTCCCAGCGTCTCAATTTATGAAGTCAAGGAGACCATGGACACACCGAGGAAAGAAGGCAGTTCAATTTGGCAGGAAACAATGGAAACTCCGAAATCAGAAAATGGCGACCCCGCATGGTGAACAACGCACTAGGATTATTTCACGATCCGGATTCGGCGCTGCAGGCAGCCGGCCGGCTTAAACGTGGCGGTTTTGCACAGCCGGAATTGCTCTCACCGATCCCGATTCATGGCGTGGAGGACGTACTTGGAGCCAAAAAATCTGTGATCAGGCGATTTACTTTTTTTGGGGGGCTGTTCGGCGCGCTGGCAGGATTTACCCTGGCAGCCGGCACCGCTGTGTTGTACCTGCATCCGACTGGCGGCCGACCGATCATTACCTTCCCGCCATTTCTGATCATTACCTATGAGATGACCATACTGTGCGGCATTCTCGCCACCGTGCTGGGTTTCCTGATCAGCGCACGTTTCCCTGCCATTCGCGAGCGCGTCTATGTGCCGGAGGCTGCTGTCGACAAATTCGCGGTGACGGTTGCGTGTGACAGTGAGGAACTTTTCAGCCGCGCTGAGGCGATCCTGCGCGAGGCAGGCGCCGAAGTAGTTCGAAAAATCAGCGAAGGTGGATCATGAGACGCTCGAGACTACTGACGATTTCATTGCTGATGACAGGCCCGGCGTCTCTTGGCTGGGCATATCCCTGGGACCAGGACATGGTGGATCAGCCATCGCAGAAAGCGCAGGAATCGATCGCACCGCCAGGGCCCGGATCTGTACCGATCGACGGCGGAGAAGCATTGCCCTTGCCCCTGAACGATGACGAAGCGTCCGCTATGAAAGATGCGGCAGCGGCGTTATTGAACCCGGTTCACGCCAGCGCGGATTCAATCGCGCGCGGCAAATATTTCTACGAGATCAACTGTCTGGTCTGCCACGGTCCTGAGGGCCGCGGTGACGGCCCGGTGGGAAGCAAATTCGTCGAGAAAGCGCCTGTCGATCTGCACGACGCTTACACGCAGGACCAGGCCGACGGCCAGCTGTTTTTTACGTTGACCCGCGGACGGGTCAAGATGCCCTTTTATCGTGACGCATTGAGTCCGTCGGAAAGATGGGACGTCATCAACTACGTCAAAAGCGAATTCGGTGAAGAATGAATAGCTCGAATTCTCAACGCGGTGGTATCGCTTTCTGGCTGCTTGTCGCTATTTTCCTGCTGGGAGTTGCGAGTCTCGTCTATGGTCTGTCGAGCGCGGACGCACGACCTGATTTCGCACTCCTGACGGTCTCGTTTCTGTTCCTCTTGGGGGTCAGCCAGGTCGGCGTCGTCTTCACCGCGATCCTTCGCCTGGTTCAATCCGATTGGGGCAAACCCTGGTACCGCCTTGCCGAACTCTCAACGCTGGCATATTTCCCATTTGCGATACTCGGGTTTCTGCTCATTTTCTTCTACGCCAGAGACGAACTTTTCTACTGGCTGCAGGTATCATCGAAAGACCATATCAGCCCATGGCTGAACATTGACTGGCTCCTGATCAGAGATCTGGGAGGGCTGTTATTGTTTTACGGCCTGGCTGCATTCTACGTCAGAAAGAGCCTGCGACCGGACACGGCCAGCACTGAGGAAGCGTCGTCGATCGATCACGATGAAGTCGAGAGACAGCTCTACCTGCTCTCACCGATCGTGTTGCTTGGCTTTATTGTCTGCAACACGCTCATCGCCTGGGACTTCGCAATGATGCTGATCCCACACTGGCACAGCACCGTATTCCCGATTCACTACTGGTTCGGCAACGTGTTCGCCGGGTCCGCTGCCATGATTGCGATCGCCGTCGTAATGCGAAGTGTGGATGGCGGCGGTCATTTCGGGCCGCGCCAGATCAAGAGCTTAGGGATGCTGATTACGTGCTTTACGCTGCTCTGGCTTTACTTCTTCTGGGCGCAGTTTTTTGTGGTCTGGTTCGGCAACCTGCCGCAGGAAACCGAACCTATGTGGCGCCAGATGTATGGTCACTACAGCCCGTATTTCTGGACCATGATTGCTGGCTGCTTTTTCGTGCCGTTCGTCTCGTTTCTGTTCGCTATCGTCAAGCGATCAGTATTAGCCATGTGCATTATCGCGTTCGCCATCAATTTAGGCATTTGGATCAACAAATATCTGATGATCGTGCCGGTATTCTCACCCGATGACCGGCCGTTCGATCACTGGATCGATATCACATTGGCACTTGGACTGCTTGCTGGCTTTCTCGCGGCCGTGACGATGCTGGCAAGGCGGCTGCCTGTGTACTCGAACTGGGAGATGAGTCGCGAGTCTTAGCACGACTGATCCGCATTGGTCGATTGCGCCAGGACTTACTCGTTTATGATCCCCCAGACTATCGGGCTACTTCGCCACGCATGATGCGGAGTTAGCGCGGCACGGAGGATTCGCTGATTAACGAACTTCCCGAGCACGATGCTCCCACACCGCCCGGCAATGCCATCATCAATGCTGGAGCAGTTATTGCTGTACTGCTTGGAATTCCGGGTTTTTTCATCGGCGTTTTTGGCGCAACAGGCGTCATCATGGGTGAGAAACTGATTGCCGGCAGTTTGGGTGCCGTGTGGGGTTACCTGGCCGTAGTCGGCGCCTACGAGTTGAATCGCCGCAAATTCCATTGGATACGCGGCAGCATGCACGGCGATTGGCACCTCCTGGCGGGAACCCTTGCAGTATCTGTCAGCCTGGTCATCAGCGGCGCCATGAATGAAACCATGCCTGCTCTGGCAATCGTTCCCGCACTCTCGGCCATCAGGCAGGCTAACGACGGACATGACAAGAAATATTTGTCATTGATTCATGCGGCGATTCTTGCGGCTGGAATTGGCATCGGGATCTGGTTTTACTTAAACGGTGTAGTCGGCAAGGTATTGCTTGAAATAGTCGATGCACTGCCATGAGACGATATCGATCAATTTCGGCATCGTTGGATGTATGGGTCTCCCCGACAAGCTCAACAGACAAGTTGCTAGTCCGATTTAGAACTTAGCATTTCCCGGTACACGTCGTTTCGTTTGCGTCCGCTCAACTTGCTGACCAGATCCACAGCCTGGCTGCCCGGCAAAATCTCCACAAGCTCCGCCAGCAGTTCACTGGAATCGATCGTCGCATTGTCTTGTGCCTGTCGCGGCGCACCGGAGACGACGATGACAAATTCACCGCGGGCAACTATCTCCCCGGAATTCAGCATGTCGCACAGACGCTGCAACGTTGCATGCACACATTGTTCATACAGTTTGCTGATTTCTCGCCCAATAAATGCCCGGCGCCCGGCACCAAGAATTTCCGCCATGTCACCCAGGGTGTCACTAATACGGTGTACGGATTCGAAAAACACCAGCGTGCGAGTCTCAGATTGCAGGATTCGCAGCCTCGTGACTCGCGCTTCGCGCTTCGCTGGCAAAAAACCTTCGAACACAAACCGGTCGCTCGGCAGTCCCGCAGCCGACATGGCAGCTATTGCCGCACTCGCGCCCGGTATCGGCATCACGGTAATAGCGGCTTCATGCGCTGCGCGTACAAGCCGGTAGCCCGGATCACTGACGAGTGGTGTGCCTGCATCGCTGACGAGTGCAATCGACCGGCCACTCCTCAGCAACTCGATTATTCTACCGACCACGTCAGACTCATTGTGATCGTGCAGCGCAACCTGCCTGGTTTTAATCGCGAAATGCGCGAGCAGTTTGCCGGTGTGCCGGGTATCCTCGGCGGCGATCAGGTCGACGCTTGCCAGCACCTCTTGTGCGCGTGGCGACAGATCACGCAGATTGCCAATCGGCGTTGCAACAATAAACAACGTGGCTTCAGTCAATGCTTCAGCAACCTCTGTGTAATCGGGGTCGGTCCCACTGCTGTACCATAAGCTGTGAATTTCGGGGACTGTCCCCCCATGATGAACTTCGCTTCACGGACATAATTTGCGGGGACCTTTTGAGACACGCCGTGAATACATCCCTGTAGGCTTAGGAACCGCATCCCTGCGGGCCACGGTCTCAGAAGATCCCCGCAATTAATGTCCCTGGTCGTGAAACTTACGTTTATGGTACAGCAGTGGGGTCGATGCCGATTTCTGGCCGTAATTACGCCAAGGTTCCCTATGTTCATAAAATGGCAAGAATGTAAATATTGCCTATTCGTTCGTATGTGGCATCCTGCCCTCTCGAACCGCGATCAGGCAAGCTGTAACCATGAACAATTTGCTGCAAAAAAGCCTGTCACTGGTCATTGTCGCCATTCTGACCAACGCCTGTGCCAGTATGGACTATGGCAGCGGGCAATCCGAAAGGCGTGCGGAAAGTCTCGCACGCAGCGGACAACACGCAGATGCGGCTGCGGCATACATAGGCCTGGCCAGCGGCAAACAGGGGATGGAACGCGATCGGCTGACCCTGCTGGCCGTGGAGCAATGGCTGGATGCCGGCGACGGTCGCCGTGCCAGAAGCGCATTGCGCGGTGTCGCGACGCCGACCAGCGGAGAAATGCTGTGGCTGTGGAGCGCGAATGCGTCAGCGCTGGCGCTCTGGGAGGGCCGCCCGGACAGCGCCCTGGCGCTGCTTGAGCCGCTCAGCCGACAACCCCTGCCGACGCATTACCGGGCGCGCGTTGAAGCCCTGCGCGCTGATGCCTGGTTCCAGATGGGCGATCCGGCACAGGCGGTGGAACTCTATATACGTCGGGAAAACTGGCTGCGCGACAGCCGTGGCATCGATCTGAACCGCCAGCGCTTGTGGGCAGGCCTGCTGGTGACCGACGCCCAGGTGCTGAGAAACGCGGCCGGGGTGGCAGCAGACCCGGTCGTCTCGGGCTGGCTTACGCTCGGTGCCATCGCCACATCAACCGGGCAACAGGGTATCGGCTGGAGCAACGGCGTGCTGCGCTGGCAGGAAAGTCACGTCGGGCACCCTGCCGGCAGCATTCTGTCTGAATTCACGTTGCCGGAAGGGGGGTTATTGAGTTATCCCGGCCGGATCGCGCTGTTGCTGCCATTGTCCGGCAAGAACACCTCGGCCGGCAACGCCATACAAAATGGCTTCTTCGGTGCCTATTTTTCCACGGCCGCAAGCCTGGACGACGAGCAGCAGATTCGCGTGTATGACGTTAGAAGCCCTGGTGGCACACGAGCTGGGTATGCCAGGGCGGTCGAAGAAGGAGCTGAATTCGTCGTCGGCCCGCTGCTGCGTAGCAGCGTCTCCGATCTTGCCGGAGAAGGCCTGTTACCGGTACCGCTACTCGCGCTGAACTATTTGCCAGACCATCTCTATGCGCCGCCCGGCATGTTTCAGTTCGCACTTGCGCCTGAGGACGAAGCGGCCACCGCAGCGCAACGCGCCCTCGCCGACGGCGTGCGGCACGTGGTCGCGCTGTTTCCCAACAACGATTGGGGCCGTCGTGTCGTCGCCGCATTTCGCACTGAGTTCGAAGCGGGCGGCGGCGTCTTGCTCGACTACCGCAGTTACCAGCCTGCCAGCCAGGATTTCTCTGTGGAAATCGAAGGCCTGATGAGCCTGTCACAAAGTGTGCAACGATATCAGCGCTTGCGCGCCAACATCGGTGGCCCATTGCAGTTCGACCCGCGGCGCAGGCGGGACGTCGACATGGTGTTTCTGGCGGCGGACTCGAAGGCCGGCCGGCTGCTGAAGTCGCAACTCAAGTTTCACTATGCCGGCGACCTGCCAGTGTATTCCACCTCGTTTATCTATTCCATGGATGGCCGTTCCGATTCAGACCTGAACGGGCTGATGTTTGCCGACACCCCCTGGATTGTGGCGCCGCCGGCCTGGATTGCCGATTATCCGGAAATTTACGCTCATTACTGGCCCGCCGAAAACCGTCTCGGCCGTCTGCACGCAATGGGCTACGATGCCTACCACCTCGCTACCAGCCTGTTCGCTGCCCGCGACGGCGTGATGGATGAAATCAGCGGCGCTACCGGTCGTCTGTATCTCGCCAGTGACGGCCGCATTCATCGCAAACTCGCCTGGGCGCAGTTCGAGCGCGGCACACCCGTGGCGATACCGGAGATCGATCCGCTGGAAAACGTGATGCAGGATTTTGATCCCGAGAGTCAGGAAGACCGGGCCATTGAATGGCCGGAAACTCTGCCAAATCCCTAGCAAAGCGCGCAGACTCCTGGGCCGCGCGGCCGAGCAACTGGCTGAACGACATCTCGTCACAAACGGCCTGATCACCGTCGAGCGTAATTTTTTGTGCCGGCATGGCGAAATTGACCTGATCATGCGCGACAACGGCACCCTGGTCTTCGTCGAAGTACGCTTACGCCACAAAAGCGGCTTCGCCGGTGCCGCTGCCTCGGTGGATCAACGCAAGCAACGCAAACTGATTCGCGCTGCAGGAATCTACCTCGGGTGCCGGCGCCAATTTCGCGATCATGTGATTCGTTTCGACGTACTGGCACTGGATACCGAACGCAGGGACTCCTGTCCGATAAGCAACAATTTCAGGATACAATGGCTGAAAGACGCATTCAGGCCCGGAAGTTGGGAGTTTTGATGGACGCAGAAAAAAGAGTATCGGAGCACTTTGCCGAGAGCATTGCCGTCAAGCAGGCTGCGGCTGCGGCTCTCGTGCCGAGCATAGCCGAGGGCGGACAGGCGATGGCGAATGCGTTGCTGAACGATGGAAAAATACTGAGTTGTGGCAACGGTGGCTCTGCCGGAGACGCGCAGCATTTTTCGTCCGAGTTACTCAATCGTTTCGAAATGGAGCGGCCGGGATTGCCTGCTATGGCCCTGACCACGGATTCGTCGACACTGACTTCGATTGCGAATGACTACGCCTATGAAGAAATTTTCGCCAAGCAGGTCCGGGCACTGGGGCGCGATAACGATGTCGTCCTGGCAATCTCCACCTCCGGTAATTCGGAAAACGTGAATCGGGCCATAATCGCAGCGCATGAACGATCAATGAAAGTCGTTGCATTAAGCGGCCGCGACGGCGGCCGCATGGCCGACCTCTTGACCGAGGATGATGTCGAAATCAGGGTACCGGCAGAAAGGACCGCACGCATTCAGGAAGTGCACCTGGTCATCATTCACTGCCTGTGCGATCTTATCGACACAACCTTGCTTGGCGGTAAATCCTGACACGCGGCCGAATGGCA
>Ga0255058_10001638_pt1 | contig 12588 bp, 11 predicted proteins | sample Cases_109_9_MG_FD_188637 | JGI IMG/M metagenome (GOLD analysis project Ga0255058, IMG submission 188637) | Seawater microbial communities from Amundsen Gulf, Northwest Territories, Canada - Cases_109_9 | ecosystem: Environmental > Aquatic > Marine > Gulf | place: Canada: Northwest Territories... | reverse complement strand
AGATCCTCGAGTATCGTTTGTACCACTTCGTCATTGACGGTCCCTGTCACTTCGCCGGTCGCCCAGTCGAACTGAAGGTCGGCGCGCGCCTTGTCCCTGGACAATGAATCCGAGGACAGGTAGCGGGTCGGCAGGAACCCGTCTGCGGCGATCGCGAAATGCGACGTTTCGCTGATTGAACCTCTTTTGAAGAGCTTGGAAATGCCGGTGGGCACTATTTCATGCGTGGCTTCGTAGCCGTCATCCGTCGCTCGAAGTTCAGTCCTGAGGCGCCCGCTCAATACGCTGATTTTGACTTTGTACTCGGCCGAGTGCGGCGTCAGTGTTTTTTCGGCCATCGCCGGCGATGCCAGCAGCAATAATGCGGCCATGGACAGCCAGAACGGTGCGCGAATCAATGTCGCGCGAGATGATCGTGTTTTTGCCACAGGCAGCGTCCTCAGTCGTTTTGCAAAACGTGCTCACATTCTCTCATTAGAGACATGACTGCTTCCTGAACGTTCTGCCGATGGGGTTCGATTTCGTCGAGAGGCACGTCCGGCGGGACCGAGTAGGGCTTACCAATGCCGATGACGACTCGCGCAAAGGGCTTCGGAATCATGAAATTGTCCCAGCGGTCCAGGTACCATGCGCGCTTCGCCGCACATGCGACAGGTATGATTGGTACGGCAGCGATGCGGGCCATCAGGATTGCGCCGGTCTTGAATTCGTACTTGGGTCCGCGCGGTCCGTCTGCCGTCGTTACGATGGAATAACCACGCTTCATCATGCCCTGCATGTCGCGTAACGCCAGCGCACCACTGCGGTTTGCCGATCCGCGTATGACTTCCGCCCCCCAGGCGCGTGCGATTCGTTCCGGAACATCTCCGTCCACCGATCCGGAGACAAGAAAACAGGCCTTGAAGTCCCGCTGCACCCAGCGTCGAATCAGCGCTGAGCAAAGAACATGATGCTGGTGCCAGTAACACGGCGCACAAACGGTTTTGCCGGCGACGAATGGTTCGGCATTATCAGCGCCGACGACTGCTCCGTAGCGATAACTGGCAGTGAGCAGTCGTATCAGGCCGCGCAGCACGGGCAGGCCAAGGAAGTAATAAATACGCCGCGCAGGCGACATACGCCGCAGTGATGCTTCGCTTCGGCGCGACTCGACAGAGTCGAAATCCCTGGAATGATATTCGCTCAAGGCGGCTTCCGTTTGCTGATGAAGGTCAATCGACCGGAACTTGCGTGGCACGAGTTTGCAGTATCGGTTCCGCGCCGGTCAATGTAGAATTCGGCTGCATTTCGACAGGCGGCCCGTTTCCCGTATTCAATGACTGCAGTCCGTACAGCAACACGGCGGCCGCCCGGCCCGCAAGAGCCTGTCTCTCTCGGCATCGATGCCGAGACCTTGGCGACGCTGCAGAACATTCGCAGCCAATACGGCAACATGGTTTGTGTTGAGAAGCCGAGCGGCCGTCTCGCGTATTTCGTCAATGATCCGTCCGAAGTGCGCCGAATCCTGGTCAGGCGACACAGCAAGTATGTGAAGGGCCCCGGATTCGAGCGTGTCAAGATGCTGCTCGGCAATGGCCTGATCGTCAGCGACGGTGATGTCTGGCGCCGCTCGCGCACGATGATACAGCCGTCCTTCAGCCGTCAGAACGTGCACCGTCTCATGGCCGTCATGGTGCAGTGTTGTGATCGTCGTGCCGCGGCATGGGCGCGCGCGGCAGCCGCTAACAAAGCGATCAACATCACGTCGGAAACCAGCGATTTTGCACTCGAGCTGATCCTGATTTGTATTTTCGGCGCGGACTATGAAGAACGGATTATTGCCGGAGGCGAGAACCCATTCGCGTTTCTCAGCAGGGACTCGAAGCGCGACCTCAGCGTCGTCATGCGAGTACGGCAAGCGCGCGAACTGCTGCTCGATATTATCGCGGCACGGCGAAACGGCGCCGGTCGCGATGACTTCGACTTCCTGTCGATGTACCTCGCGGCGACCGACAAGAACGGTGAGGGGTTCACCGACAAGGAGTTGCTTGACGAATTGACGACGTTGATCGTTGCGGGATTCGAGACGTCCGCGAACACACTTAATTGGGTCTGGCATTTGATCTCGGGAAATGCCGACGTTGAGGCTGAGCTGCTTGAAGAAGCAGGGCGCATTCTGCCCAGCGTATCGGCCGTCAATGTGGAGTCCGTCACGGCCATGGATTACACGCAACAGGTGCTTGAAGAATCCCTGCGCCTGTACCCACCCGTATGGTTATTCACGCGACGCTCGCGCGAGGATGATGAACTGAACGATTACGATGTTCCACCGGGGACTGATATATACCTGTCACCGTATATCCTGCATCGAACCGAGGATTTCTGGGCCGATCCTGATCTGTTTGACCCAAAACGTTTTGCGACCGCAGACAAGCCGGAAAAAGATCGGCCGTATTTCCCGTTTTCCCTGGGGCCGCGGCGCTGTCTCGGTGAGTATTTTTCGTTTCTCGAAATGAAGATTCATATCGGCCTGTTGTTGCCGAAGTTTCGCATGAGTCGCGTCGATGACGGTGACCCGGGTCTTGAGATCGCCATCAATTTGCGTTCACAAAAAGACATTATGCTGCAGCCCGCTCTGCGATAATCCGATCATGATGCTTTACGACACACTGACGGACCTGGTCGCGGAGGCGCGCGGCAAAGACCGGCATATTCGGTTTATTGACGGCGAGCACGACGAAAGTGTCGTGCCGTTTGTCGATCTCTGGAATCGTGCCAATGCGCTCCTTGGGTCGCTGCAATCGCGTGGCATGCAGCCGGGTGATGAGCTGGTTATTTTCAGTAAGTCCAACGAGAGTTTTGTTGTCGCTTTCTGGGCAGCAATATTAGGCGGCATTGTCCCTGTACCGGTCGCCGTCGGAATCAGTGACGAACACCGCTTCAAATTGTTCCGCATACTTCGACAACTTCAGCATGGAACCTTGTTCACAGAAAGCGGCCTTCTCGAGCGCCTTCTTGACTTCGCCAGGGAGCGTCAACTGCAGGAGGTGCTCGCACTTCTCCAGTCCCGCACGGTTTTGATGGGCGATGTCAGCTCCAGCGACAGCGGACAGATCTTTGATGCATCCCCGGAGGACCCGGCATTCATTCAATATTCATCGGGTTCGACCAGTGATCCGAAAGGTGTTTGTCTGACGCATCGTAATCTGTGCACGAATATTCGCGCCATTATCGAAGCGACGCACTGGATGCAGGATGACCAGAGCCTGAGCTGGATGCCACTGACTCACGATATGGGCTTGATCGGCTATCACCTGAGCGTGATGGCAGCCGGCATGAATCACGCGGTAATGGATACCGTTGTTTTCGTTCGCCGGCCCCTGCTGTGGATGAGCAAGGCGAATGAACTCAGGGCGACGCAATTGTGTTCGCCCAATTTCGGCTACAAACACTTTTTAAAGCTGTTTGAGCGCAAGGGTCTTGCCGATCTCGATTTGTCCTGCGTCAAGCTAATTCTCAACGGTGCGGAACCGATTTCCTATGATCTTTGTGAGGACTTTCTCAACGCACTTGCGCCTCATGGACTGAAGCGGTCCGCAATGTTTCCCGTTTACGGTCTTGCCGAGGCAACGGTCGGCGTATCGCTTGGAACGCCCGGCGACGAGTACTCGAGGATAACCGTGAATCGGCACAGCTTGCGGATTGGCGACGCGTTCGAAGAGGCGCAACCCGGTGACCCCGATGCTGTGAGTTTCGTCAAAGTGGGCAGCGCGATCCGGGACTGTGCAATTCGCCTTGTCGACGATAATGACGCTATTCTGACTGATGGCCTGGTCGGGAATATCCAGCTGCACGGTGCCAGCGTCACGGAGAAAATATACGGCGATCCGCAGGCGACCGCTGAATTGTTTACGGCAGATGGTTGGCTGCGCACGGGTGACTGTGGCGTCTTCGTGGACAAGCAACTGGTTATCACAGGGCGCCTGAAAGACATCATCATTGTCAACGGCCAGAACTACTATCCGCATGACATCGAAGAGATCGTCGCGCAAATCGATGGTCTCGATCTCGGCAGGGTCGTTGTCGCGGGGGCGACGACGACGGCTAGCCAAACCGAGGAGTTGCTGGCTTTTGTTCTTTACAGAAAGGATCTCGCCGATTTTTCCAGTATTGTCGACGACGTGCGGCGTGTCATCGGCGAGCAGATCGGCCTCGAGGTCGATCACGTCATTCCGGTGCCACGAATCCCGAAGACAACCAGTGGTAAAGTGCAGCGCGCGCACCTGTTGCGCGACTATCTCGATGGTGCGTTCGACGATGTCATCGAGGAACTGGAACCTCGCGCCGAGACGGCAGCCGCCGTGGACGACGATGCACTCGTTGCGGAACTGGAGTTGATTTGCCGCGAGTTTGCGAAGGAGCGAAGAATCGGACCCGATGACAATTTGTTTGAAGTCGGCGTGAGTTCGCTGACGTTGACGGAAATTACGTTGGCAATCGATGAGCGATATCCGGGCAAGCTCGATATCAGCGACTTGTTCGACTACCCGACGTTGCGAGAGATCGCTGCGTTCCTCAGGCGCTGATCAGAGCTGGCCCGACAAGAAGATATTCACTATGACATTCACACGTATTGCGGGCACGGGCGGATACCTGCCCGAAAAAGTACTGACCAATGATGATCTCGCTAAGATCATGAGCACCACCGACGAGTGGATACGCGAGCGTACAGGTATCAAGAGGCGCCATGTGGCCGCCGATGATGAGACGAGTTCGGACATGGGGCTGGTGGCCGCTCGCAACGCGATGGAAATGGCCGGCACGGATCCTGCCGACATCGATCTGATAATTGTCGCCACGACGACGCCGGACAAGGTTTTTCCCAGCACCGCTTGCATCGTGCAACGCAGGCTGGATATCCACGTTTGTCCGGCATTCGATGTGCATGCTGCCTGTGCCGGGTTTGTGTACGCCCTCGATACGGCAGACCGCTACATTCGCACCGGTGGTGCGCGAACCGCACTCGTTATCGGCACCGAAACCTTTTCACGAATAATCAATTGGGAAGACCGTACGACAGCGGTGCTGTTCGGCGACGGCGCCGGCGCGGTGGTGCTCGAGGCAGCCGACGAACCGGGACTGATATCAACGCACATCCATGCTGATGGCAAATACGAAGAACTGCTGCAGGTACCACAGGGCATCTCGTCAGGCTATGACGTTGTGCGGGCGGAACAAGCCTATATTCAGATGGACGGCAATGCCGTATTTCGCAAGGCCGTAGCGACGCTTAGTTCAATTGCGCGCGAGACTCTATCTGGCAATAACGTGGACAAGCACGACATCGACTGGCTGGTTCCGCACCAGGCGAACCTGCGCATCATCGCCGCCGCGGCCAAGAAGCTTGATTTGTCGATGGACAAAGTCATTGTCACTGTCGACGAACACGCGAATACATCGAGTGCTTCAATTCCACTGGCACTCGATGTCGCGGTACGTGACGGTCGAATTCAACGCGGCGACCTGTTGCTGCTTGAAGCATTCGGCGCCGGCTTCACCTGGGGATCTGCACTGCTGCGCTATTGAGAGGGACGCAAGCCGTCATCGATCACGGTCGAAACAATGGCGAATTGAGTGAATTTTAGCATCGAAATTGTATTAAATTTGCTTCATTTCTTATTGTTTTATAAGCAAAAACATAATTTTTCAAGAACTGATAGACTGTCCGCGCACACAGCCGCTGCTGCGGCACAAAACAACAATTCAAAATATTCACACCAAGAAAAATAACCAAGTACAAGGGGACTCATTATGGGTGTAGGCAAGATTATCCAATTGGTTGGAGTGTTGGTCGCTGTCATCGTGGGCCTGGGCGTCTCATTCGATTACAGTGCGGCGGTGATTGCCGTGCTCGGCGCTGTAGGCGGATATTTTATTGCGGAGGATGACCGGTCACGTTTTCTGATCGGAGCACTCGCATTGGCCCTGGTCGCCCAGGGTGCGCTGGGAGGCATTCCGGTTGTTGGTGAGTACATCAGTGGTGCGCTCGGTGGGCTGAGCAGCCTGTTCAACGCCGCAGCTGTAACCGCTATCGTCCTCACTACGGTCGACAAAGTAAAACCTTAAGAAAGAGCACCGCTTCGGTGGTGCCAAAAACGCCGCGTTGGCGGTGACAAAGGAAAGGTTGCTTCGCTGAAGCAGCCTTTTTTTGTGCTCGCGGGAACGTGCAGCATGAAAGTTGTGCCGCATTTGGCGACGCTATCGCCCTTCGAAGCCACTGACCGAACATAAGTCGACCAGAACGGCCTGTTATGGCAATTTTTGTGTGAACCAGTTCACACTTCGGCCGTAACCCGATCCTTATACTGCGCCAACACATTCGGTCTTCAGGGGGCCAGACGTGACCGTAATTAGAATGGACAAGAGTGACACGGACGAGAGTGACATGGACGAGTCGTTAGCCGACTCGACAATATCTTTGAACCTGGCCGATTTCCAGGAACGATGCAAGGAACTCATGGCAGCGTCAGAGTCTTCGGACGAAGCACCTCTTGAAGAAGAGTCAGGCGTCGAGCAAGCGTCGAGCGGTTAAAACAATCGCGAATACTGCGTCCGCAATTGCTAGGGGAAATCTCGTTCTTGAGATTTCAACGCATCCCGCGCCTCCGTAGCGCGCTTCGCTTCCTCGTGAAGCGTGCGCATGAGTTGTAGCCGCCAGATCCAGATGGCGACGATGACTAATGAGGCGATCGGCAGCGCGTTAATCGAGATTTGCAGTACCGCAAAGTCGTACAGGCCGTGCAGCCCCGCAGCGATCGCGAAGCCACGTGCAGCCGCGAACCAGATCGAGCGACCTGCAATGTGGACGCAGCCGATTGCGAATCCCCAGATTGACGCGAACAGGATGTGCACGACGGGGCCTGCGAAACCGCGCGCGGCCGCCTCCAGCGGCGTCAGGAAATCGAGGTAATACCAGTTTTCGACCGTTGCGTAGCCGAGCGCAATAAACGACGCGTAGATGATGCCGTCCAGCGGTTCGTCGAAGGCGCGAAAGCGGCGCACGAAAATGATGAAAGGAATGAGCTTCGCAAGTTCCTCGATTGGCCCGATCGCCAGCAAAGAATAAGTCAACAGACCGAGGGTGCTGGTGTCCGCGAGCAGCAGGGCGTCGAAGCGCAGACCCACAGGCTCGAGGGCGATGTACAGCGCTTTCGAAAGACCCGCCGCCAGCACGCCGAGCCCGAAACACAACAGCAGGTTCAGTGGTGGTTCCGGAAGGTGACGGTCCTTGTGGTAGTGATATGCCGACCAGAATACGATCGGCAGTATGATCGGGAGCGTCAAGAGTCCTTGCGGCACGTTGTTCGGGCCTTACTGTGCAGCCAGTTCTTGCACGCGGCGACCCAGCCAGCGCATTGCGTCTTCGGTCTGTTCGCTCCAGGGATGTCCGTAACTCAAGCGGACGAAATTCGCATAACAACTGCACGGCGAGAAAATATGACCAGGCGCAATGCTAATGCCCGCATCGACGGCTTCATCGAACAACTGCTCCGCGCTGACCGCCTTAGGTAGCTCGAGCCACAGCACCGAGCCGCCAACGGGCTTCGATGTGCGGGTTTCCGCGGGGAAGTGTTGGGCGATCAGCGCGCCCATGCGTTCTGCATTGCGTTGCAGAATCGGTCGCAATGCCTTCAGGTGACGGTTGTAGTCGCCCGATGCCAGGAAATCGGCGAGCGTCAGTTGTTGCAGTAGTCCCGACGAGCAGGAAAACGCGCGTTTGAGCCGCGCGATCTTGTCGATGTAACGATCCGACACAATCCAGCCGATACGATAGCCCGGCGCCGCGGTTTTCGAAAATGAGCCGCAGGTAATTATGCGCGCCTTGCTGCCCAGGAACTGTGCCGGCATCGGACGATAACCGTCGAATCGCAAGTCGCCATAGACATCGTCTTCGATTAACACCGTGTCGTACTCTTCGAGAATCTCCACGAGTTTGCGACGGTCGTCATCGGGCATCGTTACGCCCAGTGGATTGCCGAGCGTTGTCGAGAACATGCAGACTTTGACGGGATGCTCCTCGAGCGTGCGTCTGAGATCGGACAGCGTCACGCCTTCTTCGGGACAGGTTTCGACTTCGACGGCGAGCATGCCGAGGCTATCGATGAGTTCGAGCAGGCCGTGATAGGTCGGTGTCTCGACCGCAATGACATCGCCGCGTGACGCGACCGCCATGAGGGCCAGCAGCAGCGCCTCCTGTCCTCCATTGGTGATGCCGATGTGGTCGGGATCGACCTGTGTGCCTGTCGTGTCGAGATAGTGGTAAGCGATCTGGCGGCGCAGCGCGGGCTCACCGAGTGTCGACGCATAATTCAGGCTGCGTTCCTCGGCCCGGGACATGATCCTCTTCATGGCCCGGTGCAGCGCCTTGGCCGCCGGTTTGGCCATGCACGGATTCGCAATGCCCAGGGGAACGAGATTGGGGTGGTTGATGCCGTCGTAAACACGCTCCATCAGCGGGCGGCAGTTAAGCGCCACGGGCTCGCTCCGGGTGGAGCGGGCCGGGCGCACGATCTCGTTCGACGGACGATGGCGGACGTAAAAACCCGACTGCGGGCGGGACTCCACCCGGCGCTGGCGCTCGAGCTCGATATAGGCCTGGCGCACGGTGGGCACGCTCACGCCGACCGTTTGGCTCATTTTCCTGAGCGAGGGCAGGCGATCGCCGGGCTTCAGTAGGCCGGAACCAATGTTTCCAGCTACTAAATCAATGACTTGACGGTAGAGATAGGTCCCGTCCTGCTTGTCGATGGCTAACATAACTGTATAGGTCATATTTTTAATAAACTGTGTCTGTTATAGCGACAAAGTATCCGTATAGTCAAGTCCTCGTTCCACAGAACCGGAGGATATGACCATGAAACACTGCAATCACAGCCACGGCCGCGTTGTTTTCGATAATGCCTGCTGCGGTTCCGGAGCGACTCATCGCGGCAAGAATGCGCATCCAACGTCGAAGTGGCGGCTGGCCCTCGGCGCGCTCAGCCTGGCGCCAACGCGGATACACCAGTACCGCAACCTGCGCACGGCAACGTTTTATGACGTCATGCGCAAGGTCGATTGCAAGGACTGACCATGAGCAATGCTTTGTTGTATGTCATCACGGTACTCATCTGGGGCACGACGTGGTTCGCGATCGAGTTCCAGCTGGGCGTCGTGGCGCCCGAAGTATCGATCGTTTACCGCTACGTGGGCGCGTCGCTGCTGCTTTTCGGCTGGAGCTATGTGCGGCGACTGAATCTCGGCTTCGGGCTGCGTGCGCACGCCTGGTTCGTGCTGCTGGGATTTTTCCTGTTCGGCCTTAATTACGTGTTCGCGTATCGCGCGCAGATATACATTACGTCCGCATTAACCGCGATCGCCTTCTCGTCGATCGTGTGGATGAACATCATCAACGCCCGGGTTTTCTTCGGTGTCAGGGCAGGGCGCCGCGTCATGTTCGGCGCTCTGCTCGGTATTGCCGGCATTGTCACCTTGTTTGCACCGCAAGTCGCCGAGGTGTCACTCACAGACGGTGTCTTTTTTGGTTCGATGCTCGCTGTCGGCGGCGCACTTGTCGCTTCGTTCGGCAATATGGTGTCGCAGGGTGCGCAGAAGGCAAAATTACCGATTATCCAGTCCAATGCCTGGGGCATGTTGTACGGCGCAGTGCTGACGACAATCATGGCTGCGGTCGAGGGGCACGAGTTCAATTTCGATTGGTCGGCAGGCTACGTCGTCTCGCTTACGTATCTGACAGTCTTCGGTTCTATCGTTGCATTCGGTGCCTACCTCACCTTGCTGGGGCGCATCGGTGCGCACCGTGCCGGGTATTCCATGGTGATGTTTCCGGTTGTCGCGCTGATCATCTCGATCCTGTTCGAGGGACTGGCTATCGATCTGAATATTGTGGCCGGCGTGATCCTGGTGCTGGTCGGCAACGTTTTTGTGCTGGAAACCAAGGGTGATTCGACGCAAAGCAGGATATCGCGACGGTGGTCGGGTTTTTGGAAAGCACCCGCGCGCGTGCCGGTGCGCGTGCGCGCTGATGATCTCGATTGACGCCCCATCGTTCGAGGTTCTGCCTGCAAAGCCGATCAATGATGAGAAATCACTTGCGGTACACACAGTAATCCATTGATTTAACAACCCTTACGAATTCACAAAGCCCCGATAGTTCCAACCGGGCCCTGGCTCGCTTGACACTCAAATCGTAACCGCGTGTAGTGCCGGTCTTTCGACAGGCCGCCGAGTCAATTTGTGGACGAATTTGACCTGAAACGAACAAAAAGCGGGGATCAGTTGCGAGTGCCGATGAGCGGCCCGCATCTGCTGCGTTACCCGCTGTACAACAAAGGAACCGGATTTACTTACGAGGAGCGACAACGGCTCGGCATCGATGGTGTGCTGCCTGCACAGCACAACGATATCGAGACCCAAGCGGACCGTATCTACAGGTCTATCTGTTTCTACCCGGATCCTGTCAGCCGACACATCGGTCTCGCATCATTGCAGGACCGAAACGAAGTGCTTTTTTATAAAGTACTTAGCCTGCATCTCGAAGAGTTGATGCCGATCATTTACACGCCCACCGTGGGCCAGGCATCACAGCATTTCTCAAGAGTTTTTCGCCGCGCACGCGGCGTCTTCATCACACCGGACTATGCCGGTCGTATCGAAGAGGTGCTGCGCAATGCGGCGCCGTTTAGCGGCGTGCGACTGATGGTTGTGACCGACAACGAGGCGATCCTCGGCATCGGCGACCAGGGTGCTGGCGGCATGGCGATCAGCATCGGCAAACTGGCGCTGTATTGCGCCGGTGCCGGTATTCATCCGGCGCGAACGCTGCCGATTAGTCTCGATGTCGGCACCGACAACCAGGAATTGCTCGACGATCCTCTGTATCTCGGCTGGCGTAACAAGCGGCTGCGCGGCAATGAGTACCTGGCAATCGTCGACGAGTTCGTCGATGCAGCGAAGCGAGTCTTCCCCGACGTTGTCATCCAATGGGAAGACCTGCGTAAGGATAACGCGCTGATGATCCTGGACCGCTATCGGCAAACCTTGCCGTCATTCAATGACGACATCCAGGGTACGGGTGCTGTCGCGACAGCGAGTGTCCAGGCGGCGTGTCGAATCAGTGGTAATCGATTTCACGACACGCGGATACTTATGTATGGGGCAGGGGCCGCCGGCCTCGGCATTGCGCGGCAACTGAGGGATCAATTCACGCAGTCCGGATTAAGTGGCGAGGCTCTTACCAAAGCAGTGCTGGTCATGGACAGCCGCGGTGTCATCAGCGCGGATCGTGACGGGCTCGACGAGTACAAGCAAGAGCTCGCCTGGCCGGCGGAACTGGTCGCCGAGCTCGGCCTGGGTGAGGCTAACCGGCGCAATCTCGAGAAGGTCGTGACCGCGTTCAAGGCAACCGTACTCATAGGCGCGTCGGGGCAGGGCGGCTCGTTTACCGAAGGCGTGGTTCGTGCGATGGCCGGAAATACCGATGCGCCGGTTATACTGCCGATGTCGAACCCGACGTCGATCAGCGAGGCCGTTCCCGAGGACATATTTCGCTGGACCGACGACAAGGCCCTTGTCGCGACCGGCAGCCCGTTTGAGCCGGTGCAGCTCGAGGACGGTTCGCGGCGTGTCGGTCAGGCGAATAACGTATTCGTGTTTCCGGGTATCGGCCTGGGTACGATTGTCGCCGGCGCGGGGGAAATCACTGACTCAATGATCAGCGCAGCAGCGACAGCGCTTGCCGATAGCCTGACCGACGAGGAAATTAACGAACCATGTTTGAAGCCCAAGGTAACTCGCCTTTGGGACATCTGCGGCGAAGTTGCGTTGGCTGTGGCGACACAGGCGGTGCTGGATGGCGTCGCCAGGCAAAAGAATGTCGGTGGCCTTGAGGAAAAGATTGCCGAGTACCGGTGGAAACCCGCGTACCCGGAGATCCTGGTCGAGGTGTAGCCAGGAGTGCGGCTTCAAGACGTAGGCCGCGGATCTGAGGTGCCAATGTTGTCGAGAGACTTATGCGTATAATGTATATTATGTTAAATAACGCATATAAATAGAAAGACAAGCGCTCAAGGCACTCGCCTTTTCCATCGGGACCTTATTGATGCCGATAGACGTTCTTGCGATCGCCGACACGAATCACGAAGACGACGAGTTCGGCATCTTCAATGCGGTACAAGATGCGATATCGATCCTGGCGAATTCGATAGCGCTCCATTCCGGATAATTTTGTCGCGGATCAAGCCAGCCAGCCAAACACACCGCCCGTGAGCGAACCATAAATCAGCGCATCCAGAAGGTTCTTTGCCGTCACCGGCCACGGTTTGCCGAACCAGATACTGTCCTGAATGTATGCAATGCCATACGCGATCCAGGCGACGGTGCCGCTGATGCGAAATACGGCAAGATAGCTTGCCTCGGCATCAAGCGTGCGGCTGACGAAATACGCACACAGAACACCGACCAATACGTTATAGAGAAACGACATCACAAGCTTCGGAGCCATCTGTGGCAGTCCGTTTGGCACTACGGTAATGAACGCCTGGGGGCCGT
>Ga0255058_10001637_pt1 | contig 12589 bp, 8 predicted proteins | sample Cases_109_9_MG_FD_188637 | JGI IMG/M metagenome (GOLD analysis project Ga0255058, IMG submission 188637) | Seawater microbial communities from Amundsen Gulf, Northwest Territories, Canada - Cases_109_9 | ecosystem: Environmental > Aquatic > Marine > Gulf | place: Canada: Northwest Territories... | reverse complement strand
CGATCATCTGCTTCGTTCGAGTGAGGCCAACCTGCGCGAACGACAGGTTACCGTCAAGCAACAACAAGCGATCGTACGTGTCGGCGGACTCCTGCCATTGCTCACGGCTTTCGAGCGTACCAGCCTCGCGTTCAAGGGCAGCGATATTACCCAGGCGAATGCCCTGATCGACCTGCATCAATCCGTCTGCAGGCTCACGCGTGCCCGGCTGTAATTCCTGCGCCATGCGAAATGCCGCACGTGCCCCCAGAAAATCGTTTTCGGCAAGTGACGAAATTCCTTCAGTCATGCGCTGATCAAATTCCAGTTGATTCATCGTCCGCAAAACGCGCTGCAGACCTGTCTTTGCGACTTGCCATTGCGGATCAAGTTCAACCGCCAGTTCGAAACTCCGGCGTGCCGCATCCAGCTCGAGGTTGCGTTCAAGTTCCAGTGCCTGCTCCGTAAGAGAAAGCACTTCGTCGAAATTTCTGGCCCTCGCCAGTCCTGCACGCGCCGGGCCGTGACTCGGGCTGATCGCCACCACGAGTTCGAATAGTCGCAATGCCTCTGCTGCGTCTCCATTTTCCAGCGCCTTTTCGGCGTCGGCAAAATTTGTCCTGAAAACATTGTCGACCTGATCGAGCAGTGGCTTGAGCACGTCAAATGCCTCACGATATTTTTCTTCGGCAAGCGAATAATCGTCCTCGAGGTAGGCGGCGTCGCCTGCGGCGTAGGCCTCCTCAGCACGTTTGAACGGCAGGCCACCCCAGCGCTGGACCGCACGGCCTTCAAGCGTTCGCATGCGCGATAGGAGCCGGCCGAGAATGGCTTCCGCAGCCTGTCGAGACTGGACCCGCGTATCGCGGTCCGGCAGTGGCAAGTCCTGCGGCTCTAGTGCGGCCGCTTGCGAGTCTTGCTCCTCTGCTGCTGCGTCGGCGTCAACGGGTGGTGTTTCCGTGGTCACGGTTTTCGGTAACAGGAAAATAACGCCCAACAGGACCACAAGCAGTGCCACGAGGCCAATGCCCAGCACACGCGGACTAATCCCGCTGCTTACGCCAGCAGCGGGTATCGCCGCCTGCCGGGCTGGCCGCTGCACTTGATGAATCGAGGTCTCAGACTGGATAATCTCATCGCGAACAGCTCGCACACCATCCACATAGGACGCCGGCGCGGGTCCCGGAGCAAATCCGGCAGCCGCCAGTGTCACGGCCACCTCCGGCGCGTCGGGGCGTACCGCAGCGTCCTTGTCCAGCATCTTCTGCAACAAGCTTTGTAGCGTTTCCGGAAGCGGCGATCCATCTGCCGCGACCAGCGGCGGCGGTACAAGCTTGCGTATGTCATCGGCAGTCGCGGCCGAGGAATAGGGCGATCGCCCGCTGATCAATTCGAAGATCAGCCCGCCCAGCGCGAAAATATCGTCGCTCGGCTGGGGCGCCTGACCATCCAGTTGCTGTGGGCTCGCTGCTATCAACGAACCGCCGCCAATGTGACTGGTCCGGGTTGCTGCGACGCCGAAGTCAATCAGGTACGGGGCGCCATTGACGTCCAGCAGGACATTGCTCGCCTTGATATCGCGGTGCACGACGCCTTTTTGATGTGCATACCGAAGCGCATCCACGAGCAAGCCGACCGGTGCAAGAATATCTGCCGGCGCCGCGGCACTGAGCGCGGATAAGTCGGGCCCATCGATGTATTGCATCGAATAAAAAGCGCTGTGTTTGCCAGCAGCGTCAGCATCGTGAAATTCGAAGACGCGCGTTATGTGGGGGTGTACCAGGCGAATACTGAGTTGCCATTCGCGTTTTAAGGATTGTGCTGGAACGCTCTCGTCGACGAGTGATTTCAGCGCGACGGATGCGCCTGTCAGTTTGTCTGACGCAAGCCATGTCTCCGCGCCGCCACCCGCGCCAAGTTTTCGAACAAGTGTGTACCGATTGGCGAGTTGCGTCCCGCTCTTTAGTTCACGCATCAAAACTCAACTGACCTATCCCGTGGGTTCGGGCGCTCGTACCGGTACGCCGACATCGATTTCCTCGGTGAACCCTGTCTCAGCTTCGTAGATATCGCGGAGCAGCTTGCGCCACGACTCGTATTGTGCGGCGGCGGTACCCGTGAGGCGCCGTGACTGGCCTTCTATGCTCACAACCATGGGCGCCGCTTCGGAACCGAAGGACTCGGCAAGTTCTTCGATCGCCTCAACGTGGATCGCTGCTTCTGAATTTCGAGTAATACCGCCCATGATCGAATTGAGCCCCTGGGATATACCGACACTCTGAATGCCGCGCTTCATCTGTTGGCGCGAATAGCTGCTGTCATTGGTATCCACAGCCAGTGATCCCGCAACCACGATAATGCCCATGATCGTCTGCATCCTGGCCGAACGTTTGACCTGCCTGTAATTGACGGCTTCCTCACGGGACGCCTTGCGGAAGGAGTGATAGGGAATCGCTATTCCATAGTAGAAATTCGCATAATGCTCATTGAGCATGTCCACGACGAGGCGGTCACGTTCCCGGATTTGCCTGAGGCGAGAAACGGCCGGGTCATTTTCGGCAGGCAGACGCTGTAAACTTACAACGCCATCCTCATCAGTCAGCAGATGTTCGTCGTAGGTCAATGGCGACATATCGGCAAAAAATTTCAGCTCCGAAATCTGTTGCAGACGCTGCACTCGTTCGGGCGTCAGGGTGTCCGCGTGTGCTTTGACGTCGTTGGCAATATCATTAAAAACCTTCTGGTAAGGGTCCTGACGCCGGTCGCGACGTTCCGAGTAGGACGATATGCCCGTTTGCGCTTCGTAGGTCTTCGTAAACCAGTGCTGTCCCGAGGTATCGGAAACAGTAATCTCGATTTCGACGAATTCTCCGTCAGACTGTTCGATCCGACCATTGATCCGGATGTCGGTGAACGCCTCGGTAGACGGCAAAACCCGAACCGCGCCCCAATGGCCGGTGCCCTGCATTGTCGCCTTGAGGTGGTAGGCCAGGTAGCGCGACTCGGCATTTCGAATCTCATCGTAGACACGCGTCTTTTCCTGGTCATTGTTTTCAGGAATGCCCGCATCGAATTCGATAACACCGACGTCAAGGAGCTGACTTTCTTCCTTGGGCGCCTCTGCAACGACAAGTTCGGTTTCCTCAGCCGTAATAATTTCGGTCACGGTACACGCTGGCAATGCAAATATCGCCAACGCAATAACGAGTGCAAAAACTACAGGGATTTTTTTCAGCATGGTTTAGTTCGCTACCGATAAGCCTTTGTATTTGCGGTACTCGTCCCAGAGACGATCGCGCAGGTCCGGATCTTTTTCGACGAGCGCAGCTTCTCGAAGCTGCCTCGCTATGATGTCGTCATCCACCATTGTCGGTACATCGTCCGGCGTGAGTTCCTCGATTTCCTGCTGTGTCATACCCGCCAGCGGCTCGCTTGGCGCGCTGCCACCGCCACCCACCATGCCGGACTGGCCATTCGCCCCTGCGGATTGTCCGCCCAGGCTGATCAAGGCGCCGGAGCCATCACCGCCACCACCACCTTCAGTGTCGAAGCCGTCGACAACGCGACCCGCGGCCGCTATTTCACGTTGCTCGTTGCCCAGCGTCTCATCAAATCCACCGATCGACTCATCGAGTTCCCGGCCCAGCCGCGCTGCGCGTTCCTCGGCGCTTTCCTCCGGGAATTCGCCAACACTACCGGCGCCGCCGGTACCCGTGGTCCCGCCGCCGGAACTACCGCCGCCGTCAGCACCGCCGCCGGAACTACCGCCGCCGTCAGCACCGCCACCGCCGGAATCGGCTGCAGACGAGGATTCACTCTCGCTCTCGCTGGCTGCTTCGCCGCCGCTCAGGCATTCGCCTTCTCGACCCATGCCGCCAATTCCACCAGGCAACGCGCCTGTGTCACCGCATTCGCTCTCACCTTCGGACTCTTCAGCGTCAGAGAAGGGATTATCCTCTCCGCCGCCGCCCGAGCCGCCTTCGCTGCCACCATCGGCGCCGCCGCCAGACTCGCCACCGTCCGCGCCGCCGCCACCCTGGCCTGGCGGTGGCGGAATCGAACCGACCTCACCGGCGCCGCCACCCTCCTCGCCACCGTCTGAAGATTCGCCACTCGGGGACGAGTCGCCGCTCGGGGACGGCGCTCCGCCGCTCGGGGGAGGCGCTCCGCCGCTCGGGGACGGCGCTCCGCCGCTCGGGGGCGGCATACCGCCGCTCGGCGGTGCAGGCATGCCACCGCTGGGCGGGGCAGGAGCGCCGCTACTGCCGCCTTGTACGGCCGATTCTTTACAAGCCGCGGTGAAGAGTGTGGCAACTGCGATCACCAACAGGGGCTTGAGCCACATTGACATTTTGCTGGAGGATCCGCTGTGTTTCATTATTTCGCGCCTCTTGTTGACGATGCCAGGTGGTGACCTCGTCGAATAACGGCCGACCCTGAAAGGCCCGACATCTATGGGTTTGAGCAAATAGAGGGCTCCGGAGTTCCGTCTATTTCTTTAACCCAACGCCCGCCCGACACACCAGGTTGACAACAGTGACGATAATACGCGACACGTGCACAATCAACACCAGCTAAATCATTGATATTGTTAACTGGATTGGCCTCTGATTCAGGCTTTCCGAAAAACGATCAGCGACAGGTCATCCGGCTTGCTCGGCTGACCTGTGCGCTCTGTCGCCATGCGCTGCACCGCTTTGGCGATGACGTTATCGGCGGCCTCATCAAGAGGCCCCTTGCGAACCATCTCGACAAGCTCATCGATATGGACGTTATCGGTCACACCGTCGCTCGCCAGCACGATCGTGTCACGTGGCTGCAACTCCACGGCCGCGCCTACGTCAATGGACATGTCAACCGTGCCCAGGAAATTGGAAACGAGGTGTCGTTCGGCGTGATGCAATGCCTCGCGCTGGTCGAGAAACCCCGCTTCGACGGCGAAACCGGTCGGCGAGTGCACCGTCGTTTGCATCTTTATGAGGCCGCGTTGCCCGACGATGAGCGCCTCTGAATCTCCGATCTGGTAGCTACGCACGAGCCGGCCCTCGATCGTAATGACCGTAAAGGTCGTTGCCGAACCATTTGCCAGGTCTCGCACCGCAGCGTTCGCAGCCTCAATGCCGTTCAGCACTGCCGTACGCAACAACATGGTTTTCTCGAGCGAGAGCTGCAGGGATTCGGCGAGGGAAATCGCGGCTGTCAACGAGGCCTTTTTGCCTGCAGGCAATCCACCTGCACCGTCTGCAACGACCAGCACCGCAGCTTGAGGGCCCCAGGGAATGATAGCCACGGTGTCTTCATTCCCGGTATCTTTATCGGGCGATCGACTCGTGTACGCTACCAGCGATCCGCCGCCCGCATCGAGCCTGAGGCGATCGGCCTCGAACGCACCGTCGAGCATCACGACATCGTCAGGCATGTTCGACATCAACACGATCTGCCCGTCATTCCCGCCGCACCGGTTCGCGACACCAGGCACAGTAATTCCAGAACTCACGAGCGATGCCCCATTTACAGGATCGACACTTTGACTTGCTGCCGTTGAGTTTCCAGGGCCGCTTCACCTTGCTACGACACCACGGGCAATAGCGCATGAAGGGCATCAGCTTGCCGCGACATCGTGAATTGCTGCAGCGCGCGCTGTAGCGCTTGTCGGGATAGCTGCGCGCGGCCTCTTCAACGAAACCGGGTCCGTAACACCAGGCACAGTAATCCCAGTCATTTTTGACACCGCGTTCGCAGCGCGGACAGGTTGACGGCATCGTCGTTTCAGATCCGCGCCCGGGACTGGCGATGCCGCACCAGGGACAGGCCTGCATGCTCATCGCTACCGGTCCTTCGCAGCGCCGACATTTATGTTTAGTGTCCAGAACCTTGCGAAACTGGCGTTGAAATTCCCGCCATTGCAATTGCCGCCACGAAGAACCATTGCGCAGCCCGTTTTTTGTCTTTACGCGCTTCTGCCGGCGGGCATGGCTCTTGACGCGCTCGAAATCGGACCGCATTTGTACAGCGGTCCGATAGCGCTTGGCTGGATCAAGCCGGATCGATTTGCGGAGCATTTCGACCAGTTCCGGTCGCACTCTTGTCTTCAGCCGGTCGTAGCCGGCCAACGGCCATTCGTACGGCCATTCGGGCAACTTGCCCGAGAACAGCTTGTAGAGAACCAGGCCCAGCGAAAACACATCGGATTGAAACTTCGGGCGCCCCATCGCCTGTTCGGGCGAAATGTAATCGATCGTTCCTGAACCGGAGGCTTTCAGCGTGCGCAGGCTTAGTTTCGCGAATCCGAAATCCGCCAGCTTGAGCTGATTGCCCGGGAACAGGATGAAGTTCTCGGGCTTGATGTCGCAATGGATGATCTTGTGCTCATGTGCATGCGCCAGTGCCGCCAGCGCCTGGCCCGCGAGGTCCATCGCGCGAGCCATGGACATACGCCGCTCAAGTCGATCCGCGAGCGACTGCTCGCCAAGCTCCATCGCGATCACGAAATGATCGTCGATGTAACTCGCATTGATCACCGACAGGATATTCGGGTGCCTGAGCTTTGCTGCAACCTGTACCTCGTGCAGGAATTCCTCCTCCCCCGTGTGTTCGCCTCCTTTGGGGATCTTCAGCGCCACACGTTGCTTGTGAATCGTGTCGAAGGCCGAGTAAACATTCGCAAGCGGGCCCGAGGCAATGCGGGACGTAATCCTGTACTTGCCAATTTTTTGTCTCGCCCGCAGCAACTCAGGCGCTCCTGACCCGGGTCACAGCGAGATGCCAGCCTTCGATCAATGCGTCACGCCGCTCAGCAGGCATTGACGGTTCGAACACCCTGTCGCTTTGCCACAGCCGCGAGAGTTCGTCGGTCGAATTGATAATGTCGCGCTGCAGTGCCGCCAGGTACGCAGCACCCAGTACCGTCGATTCGATGTTTTGTGGTCGTTCCACGGGGATGTCCAGTATGTCCGCGAGAAACTGCAGGAACCAGTCATTCATGGCCATGCCGCCGTCGACGCGTATGACGCTGGGCGAAATTCCGTCGTCAGACATGGCATCGATAAGATCCCGTGTCTGGAAGCCAACGGCCTGCAGCGTCGCAGTAACTATATCTTCTTGCCCGCTGCCACGAGTCAGCCCAAGGATTGCCCCCCGCGCATGGGGATCCCAGTAGGGCGCACCGAGGCCGGCGAAAGCCGGCACGACATACACATCGTCTACGACGCCCGTTTCCCTGGCGATGGCCTCGGTAGCGGCTGCCGAATCGACGATTCCAAGCGAATCGCGAAGCCACTGAATCGCCGACCCCGCGACAAATACACTGCCCTCTAGCCCGTAGGTCACCTTGCCATCGAAACGACTCGCCACGGTGGTCAACAGCTTGTTGCGGGACTTCGGGGCGCTTGCCCCGGTGTTCGCGATAACAAAGCAGCCAGTGCCGTAGGTACTCTTGGTCATGCCTTCGTCAAAGCCGGCCTGCCCCATGAGCGCCGCTTGCTGGTCGCCGGCGATGCCGCACACCGCAACCTCGCCGCCCAGGATTTCGCTGTCAGTGCGACCGAAGTCCGACGCGCAGTCATGCACTTCCGCCAACAGGCTGCGCGGCACATTGAACAGCGCGAGCAGCTCATCGTCCCAATCCTGTGTATGAATATTGAAAAGCAAGGTTCTCGATGCGTTCGTTGCGTCCGTTGCATGCACCTGTCCGCCGCTCAGTCGCCACAGAATAAAACTGTCGATCGTGCCGAACGCGAGCTCGCCCCGCTCGGCCTTTTCGCGGACGCCGGCAACGTTGTCGAGAATCCAGGCAATCTTGGTTGCCGAGAAATACGGGTCAAGGCGCAAGCCGGTCTTGTCACTCACCGATTCCTCTGCGCCCCGCTCCTTCAAAGCCTCGCATTGTGCCGCTGTGCGCCGGTCCTGCCAGACGATCGCATTGTGTACGCACCGCCCACTTTTCCGGTCCCAGATCAACGTGGTCTCGCGCTGATTGGTTATGCCAATGCCGCTTATGTCTGCAGCTCTCGCATCTGTCGCCGCCATTGCCTCGCGTGTAACCGATTGCACCGAGGCCCAGATATCTTCCGGATCGTGCTCTACCCAGCCCGGTTGCGGATAGTGCTGCGGAAATTCCTGCTGTGCGCTCGCCACTACACGCGTCTCGTGGTCATAGATGACCGTGCGACTGCTGCTGGTTCCCTGGTCGATCGCAAGCAAATATTTGCCTGACATGACTAAAGCTTCTCCACGCCTAGCTCTTCGATATCCTGAAAGTAGTTTAGCGCTTCCGGATTAGCCAGCGCCCCGGTATTTTTGACCACCTCGCCATGTACGATCGAGCGCACGGCGATTTCGACGATCTTGCCGCTTTTCGTGCGCGGGATATCCGGGACTGCGATGATTTTCGCCGGCACGTGCCGGGGTGTGGTGTTGTCGCGTATTGACTGGCGAATCGCAGCCTGTAATTCATCGTCGAGATCAATGCCCTCGCGCAACACGACGAACAACACGACGCGAACATCGTCTTCCCATTGCTGCCCTATCGCAATGCTCTCTACCACTTCGTCGAGCTTCTCAACCTGACGATAAATCTCAGCCGTACCGATTCGCACGCCGCCGGGATTCAGGACCGCATCGGATCGTCCATGAATGATCATGCCGCCGGACTTACGCAGTTCGGCAAAATCGCCGTGCGCCCAGATGCCCGGGAAACAATCGAAGTACGCGGCCCGGTAGCGTGCGTTATCTTCATCGTTCCAGAAGCCGACCGGCGCTGACGGGAAGGGTTTTGTGCAGACCAGTTCCCCGCGCTCTTCAATGACCGGTTCGCCTGCGTCGTTGTAAATTTCCACGGCCATGCCCAGTCCACGGCACTGCAACTCGCCCCGTCGTACCGGCAACACCGGATTGCCGATGGCGAAGCAACTCAGAATGTCCGTGCCGCCCGCGATGGACGCCAATTGCAAATCGCTGCCGATTCCGCCATAGACAAAGTCGAAACTCTCCGGCGCCAGCGGCGAACCGGTCGACAGAACAGCGCGCAACGCAGGCAGTTCGAATTCGTCAATCGGCCGAACACCCGCCTTTTCCAACGCCGCGATGTATTTGGCGCTGGTTCCGAAAACCGTGACGCGTTCGCGCTCGGCCATTTTCCACAGGCCACGACCATCATCGAAAAATGGCGCGCCGTCGAACAGAATCAATGTTGTTCCGGCTGCCAGCCCACTCACGAGCCAGTTCCACATCATCCAGCCACAAGTCGTGAAATAGAAAAGCCGATCCTTCTCGTCGTGGTCGCAATGCAGCAGGTGCTCCTTAAGATGCTGCAGCAAGGTTCCGCCATGACCATGCACAATGCACTTCGGCACCCCGGTCGTGCCCGAGGAATACATCACGAACAGGGGATGGTCGAATTCCACGGCAGCAAATGCGAGTTCCTCGCCCGGGCTCGCAAACTCATCCCACGCAACGCCGTTCGTGATCGCGTTGATGTCGGCAACGCTGTCCAGGAATGGTACAACGACCGTCAATCCGATCGACGGTATCGCCGCCGCAATCTCGGCGCTTGCAGCAATGCAGTCAATTCGCTTGCCGTTGTAGAGGTAGCCGTTCGCAACGAACAGCAGCTTGGGCTCTATCTGTCCGAAGCGATCAATGACTCCATTGGCGCCAAAATCCGGCGAACACGACGACCAGATCGCACCAATGCTGGCCGTCGCGAGCATTGCTACGATCGCCTCTGGACAATTCGGCAAATAGCCGCCGACGCGGTCCCCTTTGACCACGCCGGCACGCTTTAGTCCCGCTGCAATTTCTGCGACCGAGCTGCGCAGCCTGTCGAAACTGAGTTCGCGCCGGCTACCGTCTTCGCCACAAAAAATCAGGGCGGGCCGATCCCCGCCATGGCGCAGGAGATGCGCCGCATAATTCAGAGTGCTGCCCGCGAACCAGCCCGCGTCCATGATGTCGTCTTTACGGGAAAGCGTCGTATCCGCTGCTACGACGAAATCAACGCCGCTAAAAGCGGCCAGCGCCTCCCAGAATGCGGCCGAATCCTGAATCGACCACTCGAAGAGATCTGCGTAATTCTCGAATGCATGTTCCGACATAAAGCGATACATGTGCGAAGCCTGCAATCGTTTGTCACTTGGGGCCCAAATGACGGGGTTTTCGGGCATTTCCGGGTCTCTTGTTCTGGCGAGCCTGACAGTATCCACATAACCACCTTGCTGTCCACGCATTGACGCCGCCGGCTACTTGACCCAAGCTTCGAGCCAGCAGGAGAATTCACGGCTATGAATAATCTACTCATTTGGCTCGTAGTGGCCGCGCTGGCCGCCGGAGCGCTTTGGCTGATTTTCCGTAGTAATACAGGCAGGCCGGTACCGGCCATATTGCGGCGCGGCCAGCCCTTGCCGAACTTCGATGCCATAGACGAACAGGGCGACCCGGTCAGATCGACCCAATTGCACGGCACGGCGACCGTATTGCTGTTCGTACGCGGCACCTGGTGCCCGTTTTGCAGTGCGCAGGTCGAAAAATTGACCCGGCACTACAAAGACATCGTTGACCTGGGCGCCAGGCTCATTCTCGTCACACCCAAGCCGCTTGAAACCACCAAGCGCGTGGCGAGTTTTTTCGAGGTGGAGTTCGACTTCTGGCTCGATGAATCGCTGCAGGTCGCACGACAGTTGGGGCTTGTACTCGCTGCGGGCGTTCCGGGCGATTACGAAAAAGAGTACGGCACCGACACCTTATGGCCAACGGCAATTGTCGTGGACGCGGCCGGCATTATTACCTACATCAAGCCGTCAAAGACGCTTGCCGATCGGCCGGATCCCGAAGAATTGTTGCAGGCGATCAGGGACCAGCTGCGATAATTTGCCGCGCCTGCTCGTCCGCTATGTCATTCGTCAATCGGCCCGTTGCGGCAGACTCTGTAAATATGCCCGTCAGTCTCGGGCCGATCTGAGCGACGAGGTCCATGACTCCCGCATCGTCGATATCCCCTGAATACTCACAAGCCACGTTGATAATTCCCCCGCCATTGATGACATAGTCAGGCGCGTAAAGAATGCCCGCATCTGCCAGTCGCCGACCGTCCTCGGGAGTTTGTAGCTGATTGTTGGCGGCGCCGGCGACGATCTTTACCTGCAATCGGGGAATCGTTGCCGCGGTCAGTATTGCGCCAAGCGCGCACGGGGCAAGCAGGTCGACATCGCAGAATAGAATTTCGTCAAGCGCCACCGCACGCGCTCCAAACTCATCGCAAACACGCTGCACTTTGGTCGCGTCGATATCCGCGACGGTTAGAGTCGCACCAGCCTCGTGCAACAAGCGGCAAAGGTTATAACCGACATTGCCGACACCCTGCACCGCCACGCTTATATCTTTTAGAGTTTCGCGTTCGAGTTTAAAGCGAACCGCCGCCTCGATACCGCGTAACAGGCCGCACGCAGTTTTCGGCGATGGGTCTCCGCCGGCCTTCCCACCGGTTGTTGGCAAGCCGGTTACGTATTTCGTTCGTGTCGCGATTGTCTGCATTATCTGTGGCGACATGCCAACGTCTTCGGCCGTGATGTAGTCACCGTTCAGCGTATCGATGAAGTCTCCGAAGCGGGCATAGAGTTCATCACTGGCCACAAAGTCCGGGGTCTGCATAATGACGGCTTTGCCGCCACCGAATTTGAGCCCGGCCATCGCGTTCTTGTAACTCATACCCTGCGACAGGCGTAATACGTCGTAGAGCGCTTCCTCGTCATTTGCATAGGCCCATTGACGAGTTCCGCCCGCTGCGGGCCCGAGCGCCGTCGAGTGAATCGCGATTATTGCATACAGGCCAGTTAACCGGTCGCGACAATACAGGACCCGTTCGTGATCATCGAAAGCGATGTTGGAATAGACACTCATTGTGAAGCGCTCCCGTAGGTCTAAAACGGCACACCGACCGCTTTGCAAAGAAACTTCATGTAGGGCGTCGCACTCCTGAACGCCGTCTCGACTTGCTGCTGGAACTTCGGGTTAAGGCAGGCATCGACATCCATATTCTTGACTGCGATGAAACTCTTGCGCTTGATGTCCGCTATGCACTCGTGCTCCTTGTCAAAACCGCGTGGCGGACGCAGCAAGGATTCGCCACCAAGCTTGAAGTGCCGTTTGAAAGCACGGTCGTTCATCGTAAGCTTCCATTCCGCCGGCTTTGCTGCAATTCGCTGGCGGATATTTTTTAGCGATTCCGAATCCGGCCGCCACATGCCGGCGCCAAGAAAAACATTGTCCGGTTCGATGTGGACGTAAAAACCTGGCGAATGAACATCCTTCGCCAGCCCATGGCGGAACTGGATACCTATGTTCGTCTTGTACGGAATCTTGATCTTCGAAAATCGCGTATCGCGATAGACGCGCATCAGGGAGCCGCCTACACGAGTCGGCATTGCCACGAAATGCGGCGCGAACTCTGCCAGCGGATTCTGCATTGACTGGATAAACCGTAGCGCCACATCGAGGACCAGATCTTCATAGCGGCTTTTGTTCTCTTTGAACCACTCACGATTGTTGTTTGCCTTGAGTTCTTGCAGGAATCCAATCGTTTGCCTGTCGAATGCAACATAGCGCGGCGTCGCCA
>Ga0255058_10001636_pt1 | contig 12592 bp, 6 predicted proteins | sample Cases_109_9_MG_FD_188637 | JGI IMG/M metagenome (GOLD analysis project Ga0255058, IMG submission 188637) | Seawater microbial communities from Amundsen Gulf, Northwest Territories, Canada - Cases_109_9 | ecosystem: Environmental > Aquatic > Marine > Gulf | place: Canada: Northwest Territories... | reverse complement strand
AGGTACGCCCCTGGGGATGACGGGGTCCTCCGCAACTGACTCACCGTCCCTGCCGAATGTCGCGTACGGACCCGAATGACGCGGATCGCGGTCGTTAGCGTATACGACATGGCAGGAAGCGCAGCCCGAAGAGCGGTAGTCACCAGGTTGATCGTTCGTTCCCATGAACCAGGTGTTCGGATCATTGAGCCGGGTCTTGTGAATATTGAGAAGCGGCACTGAAATCCGTGCGCCGGTACCCGGTCCGCGGTTCGACTGCCGGATGTCCGGCCGCCCTGGCTCTTCGAGTCTCTGAATCTGTCCCAACACATTCGGCAATCCGGTTTCTGGGAACAGATTCACAATGTTGCGCCCACCCTTTTCGAATACGCGGAAAACATCACCGGGCTTCACTGATTCCCACGCCGGCAGCGGGTACAATTCCTGCAACACACCGTGAGCCTGAGCAATTTCCGGTGCGAGCGTGTGGTCCGTGATTCTTGCGGCATCACCTTGTTCGGTATAAGCCTCGCCGAGAATGTAGTTCTTGAATGGCAGGATGCCGTTGTTATAAGAGGCGCCGCCCCAGAGCATTGCACCGGTCGCCATCATGCTGCGGACCGCGGCGTCGATAATCGCTTGATGACAGGCGCCGCATGCTTTGCTCGCAACACGATAATCGGATGGATTCACAAAACGCGTAAATTGCGGGCTCTCGCGGTTGAGTAACGTGTATGACCGTTCGGGGTTTGCGCTTGACGGATAGTGCCAGGATTCCGGGTATAGCGGCTGCACGTGCGCCCGATCCCGCGCAGACTCATATTCATCTCCGCTGACATCGTTGGCCGGTTTGAAAACGTCTGCGGCTCCACCGTGGCAATCCGTGCAACCGAGTACGACAGCAGGACTCACATGCATGCTGGCAGCGTCACTGGCCGTATGACAACTTACGCAGCCGCCGCTCTTGCGCTCAGCCATGCTTGAGTCCTGCTTTTCCGGCGCCGGCGGATAATCCGGATACTCGATGCTCCTCGGATGTTCGTCCTCGGATGCAGACAGAGAACCGGACGTCAGCGCCGCAGCAATGGCGCAACAAGCTATGGCCGCCAGCCCGAATCGTACCCATTTGTATCGCTGCGTCTCCATCAATCAATAACTCAATATTAGGTTAGCTTGTACCGAGTACTGCGTGCCGGAACCGAACAGGCGCTTGTAGGCATTTCCCGGGAACAGCGCGGCGGCTGAAGCGCGAAACACGATGTTTTGCGAGTTCAGTGGCCGATAGATCAGTGAAACTGACGCATCCTGTCCGATGTTGCCAGGCATACCGCCTTGATTACGAGCCGCCTCGAGTACCGCGGTCTCGCTGAACCAGAGTTGATTGAGGTTCATCGACAGCCGTATCTTGGGAGTGATATCGAGATCGGCGCCGAAGCCGATCAGACCCAACCCGGGATTCGTGAAGTTGGACTGACCCTGACCTTTCGAGGATCGCATCGAATTAAGCAGGCCATTCTGACCGGACAAGGTCACTCGACCGCCACCGATCAACGGCACCGCCTGGCGAATCCAGAAGCTCGTATCGGCTCCAGCAATCAATGGGTTTTCGAGTATGGCATCGTAGCCGGTTGCCACGTCGTCAAACGGATCGTCGTCGCCGCTTGCATAGATTACGGTTCCGCGGAATCGCATCCAGTCGTAGTCGCGGGACAACTCCGCGGCAAAGAAGAAGGCGCGAATATCGGAGTCACGGCCCGTGAATGTGCTCAGACTCTCGTCACCGTACGCGAAGTAAGCAGATGCCGACAGATTCCAACGACCAATGTGGCCATCGCCGTTGAGACCAATGTATGTAACGTCGTAGTCGCGAATCAGCTCGCTGCCCAGCGACGCCGGCCGCACGATAAAGCCGTTGTCGTCATAAAAAATTTCACCGGCTTCGCGATTGCGGTTATGAACCAAAGTGAATTGGGACGTGAATCCCAGCCACGGAAAATCCTGCCGGTAGAGACTGAACAGGAATACGTCGTCATCGCGAATACCGTCCGAAAAACTTTGCTCAGTAATGTCGTTCAGACCACTGTTCGTGTCTTTTTCAATACGGCGAAACCATGCGATGTTGTATTGCCAAAGATTGTTGTTACGTGTGCCGAAGAGTCGCACTCCGATCGGGTTGTCCTGATACAGGAAGCCGCGAAAGTCAGCTGTTATCGGCTGGATTCCGATTCTGATGCTGTCGAAATCGAAGCGTTCCGAAACATTTCGCAGGTGCTTGTCCAGAAACAGGCCCTGGATACCGACAAAGCCTTCGCTTCGTGTCGTGCCGGAGCCCGGATCTGCCTTGAGCACGCCTCGCTCCTCAACCCGGACGTCGTTGAAATTGAAGACGGGAATGAAACGGAGTTCGTAGTCCGGTGGCCGAAAGACCGTGTCGCCGCGGTACAGGACCGCTTCGATGATCAGGTTCTGGTTGAAGACTCTTTGCTCGATATTGCCGAGGATATCGAGGCTCCCGGGGTCCTCTGTCGTCGCGCCGCCAACCGGCGTCGGAATTTCCCGATACTCGTAGGTCGAGTCGGAGACCGCGTTCAAGCTCACAAACCAATCGTCGCCGAACGCCGGCCGGTCACCTTTGAGCACATTGTTGCCGTTGTACGGATCCCAGAGGCGCTCGGGATAGCCGACCGCCGAAACGATACGCCAGCGATCGGGTATGGCCACAAATTCGGGCATCGCGCGCCACACGGCCGGCGCCAGGCCACGGTCATCGCAATACCAGGGCTCAGGCGCTGCGCCGCCGGGGCGGCGCCGGCGCGGTGGCTCGCCGGCGATGACATCGCATTCGCTGAGTACTGATCTGTCCGTGGCGTCCGCATCCGCAGAGACAGCGGGTCCCGGCAGCAACAGGGCCGCCGCCGCCGTGGCGAGAACGGCTTTACTTGCCGTCACAAACATTCTGCTCGTCACTGTCCAAATACGGGCTCACCGGGCAATTGACAAAGCGCAAGCGCGTTCCCTGGGGCACCAGCGTGTCAGCCCGCATCGCCGCTTCCGCATTATTGAACGTGCCTGCCAGTTCGCCGGCCTCATGAACACCGAGAAAGGAAATCATGTCATCCTGGTCGACGCCGTCGCCGGACACGCCAATGCCGCCGACAAGCTGAGTACCTCGGTAGATCGGGACGCTGCCCGGAAAAATCTGTACGCCGTTGGCGAGCGCGGGGATGACGCCGGCGACGGCGAACAGGTTGCTGATTCCGTCGACACCCGTGCAGTTGTTCGGAACGTCCACGGCGCCGCCAATTACGAAGACCACATGCTGAATGAACGCGTTGTAAACGAGGTCCAGCTGCAGCCCGGTGGAAAACGGACTCCACTTTCCAGTGGGCTTGCTCAACGGCCCCTCCGGATTGCCATCCAAACCGTCCGGAAAATACGGCCGCGACAGGTTGCCGCCCGCTCGGTCCGAAAACGCGACCGCGCCGTCGGCTAATGCAGTCGGCGATCCGAGAAACGCGCGCACGCTCGCAACGTATTGCGACAGCGAAACAATATCGCCGTTAAGATACTCGGCTGCCGGCAAACCGTTGAGCGCCGCCGCCGCTGCTGCAGAGGAAAAAAATGTCGCAGTGCGTGCTTTTTGCAGCGACACGTCGATGCCGAAGACCGGCGCGTCGCGACTTCGCACAATACCGAGAATCGATCCGTTGCTGTCGACAACGGAAATTGTGACTCTCGCGGGCGAATTCAGCGGCCGGCGTATCTGCCCGCGGGCCCTGTTCGCGACGGCGAGAGCGCTGGCCAGAATCTGCCGCACCTCGATCGCCGTGAGGGCGTTCGCGCCGTCAGTGCCTGGCGCGGGCGGATACCGTTCCGCGTTCAAATTGTCGACAAGCACGAATGCGTCGAGCCCGGAGAAGTCCAGCGTGTCCGGCCGGATACCTGATGCGGGTTGACCGAACGCAGTGCCGGTTTCGATCTGTGTGCCCGTCTTGTACCCGGTGACGGCGATCAGGCTGCCCGCGATGCCGTTGATGCTTGCAAAGTCCGGTGCAGCAGTTGGATCTGCCATCAGATCGCTCGCTTGTGCGTCGCTGAAGCGCAGCGTCTTGCCTTCGACGGTAATTTGATTCGCACGCCGAGCAACAGGCGCCGTAAGATCGAACGCACCGGCGAGAGCAATCATCTCGTCTGCGTCCATGTCCAGATCGGATATATCAGCATCGGCGCTGTAAACGCCGTCGCTGATGACACCGATACCACCGACTGGCGTACCTTCCTTGTACAACGGCAGGCCGCCCGGATCGGCCGACAATCCCAGCGGCGACCGATGCGGTCCCGCACTTGGCGCGCCGTTATTGCGCTGCAGCAGATCGGAACAAGACAGCTGGCTGAACTGCACGCCGAACAACGGGCCCGCCGGCTGCAGGAACTCACCCGGATTGAAATGATCCTGCACGATCTGGCTGGCAGTGCGCGTCGTGAACGCGTTGCCCTCGCTGGAGAGATAGGCGCCCGTGATCGCCTTGGCTATCGCCGCCAATGTGTCCGGCACGACGTTCACGTTTTCGAGCCCGCCACTGACGGCAGCGCCCGGGGAGCGCACGGTCACCGTCAGTCCTGCCGCATTCATGCGGAATACTCCGAGAACGTTGCCCACCCGGTCAACGACCGCGATGGTCGCGGCGACTCCGCGAGCCTGTGCCTCGGCAACGGCCCTAGCGAGGACGCCTTCGATATCGGAGACCGACAGTTGCGTCGGTGTATCGGCACAAAAACCGCTGCATCCTGCCGCCGGTGTCGCAGGATCGACGCCCGCATCCGACGGGCCCGACGCGCCACCACAAGCCGATACGACAAGCGCTCCAGCGAGTATCGCGTAGCTCGCCGGTGTCAGGAAACGCCTCGCCGGCGCGATGCTATGGAATCGCCAACTCATGCCCGCAACCTGGTGCCCGGAGCGACTCGCTCATCAGTAGCTGCCTTTTTCAGCGAAGTGGAATCCGTGACACATGATGCAGGTGCTCAGTGTCTGGCCTGCGTCATTGCGTCGCGCGACGCCGCTTCCGTGGCAGTCCCGGCAACGCTCAAGGTTTGGGATCAGAATGTCGCCGGTCGTCTCAGAGCTTTCCGCGGCATGACAACCCACACAGGTCGAGACCTCCGTATCGTGATCGGTGTGCGAGAAGTTGGCCTTGGGAAAAAACTCAGGGGTAAGGCGGACGGGCAACACCTGCCACGGCAATTCCTCGCTTTCGCCGCCTCTTGTGATCTCGTGGCAGGTTGCGCAGGCGGTACGCTCGAAGATGTCACCGGCGATTTTGAACGCCGTCGTTTTCGCCTCTGCGGCTACCTTATCCCGGTCGGTTCGGCTCAGGGTCTGCCCCGGCCGACGAATTCTCCGGCCACCGGAATCCTCACCGCCGCCCAGCAATCTTGCACTGTAGTACTCGATCAGAACCTGCACGACGCCCTCGGGGTCGCCATGCGGCACCGTTCGATCCGGTGCATCCGGATCGAATGTCAGCGTATGGCACAGACTGCAGTGCTCGTCCATCGTGATCGGAGCCATTCTTGCGCCTCCCGGCTCGGGCAGGTGGCACTCGTCACATTCGATGACACGTCGACCATCCGGCGTAATGATGCCTTCCCTGTCCAGGTGCACCTGATGGTTAAAGTTCAGATTCGATCGATCCTCGATCCCGGCATCTGCGAGTACTGCACGAACGGTCGTCCAATCGAGCGTTTTGTCATCGCGAGTCATGGGTTGTAACAAGCTGACCTTGAACGCCGGATGATCCTCGAGGAAATCCGTAGCGGGTTCGAGGCCCACATCTGCCGGTAAACTGGCGTGACAATCGGCACAAAGACCCTGGTGACGCTTGATCAGCCCAGGGGGCTCGTTGTGCTCCAGGTGACAACTTGCGCAACGCTCAATACCAAGTACGAGTGCCGCGGCCGACGACGAACCGACATGCCGGTTTGCTTCATGGCATTCCAGACAGGCAACGTCCTTGACGCGACTGAACACTTCGGTATGGCAATGCTGGCACTGTGTGCTGCTCTGCGCATGCTTGTTGTGAATCGGTCCGGCCAGCCAAAGTCCGTCATCGGGCAACAGCGGGACGTCCCTCAGCACATCGGCTGCGCCCGGGTGCAACAGGCCAGCCGCCGGGACCAGAAGCGCGCAGACGAGAACGATGCTTATCAGCGCCCAGGAAAGCCGCCGTTTGCTCCACAATGTTCGCGACAGCCGCAGTGAATCGAATTGGGAAGCCAACTCGTCACTGGCTGCGTCGTCTCTAAGCTCAAATGTCATCGCGAAATCGAAGCCCGAAGGAGCCTCGATAACCGTCAATACGTTCGAGCCGACTTCGATGACATCCCGGTGTTGCAATTTCGCATCGCGTTGCGAACGTCCATTGACCGTAACGCCGGCGATCGCGCGCGTGGAGATATGAACATCTCCGTTTCTGGGCTCGATGCGAGCGTGTTGCAGGCGGGCGCGCCTGTCCTTGAGATGCAAAACCTGATCCGTCGCACGGCCGATTGTTATCGTCGGATCGTCAACGATTTTGTCGTAGTGCTCGACACTTCCGGCAGCGCCTTGAGACAAGAATCGAATCAGGTATCTCATCTCATCACCAGTAGATAAATACGGTAGTGATATGCGCGGCGAGCGCGGCCAGCAGACCTGCGGACAATGGCACGTGGACGTACAACCAAATCTCGATCATCGCCTGAAGCCGAATGTCCTGCCGCAGTCGTTCCAGCAGTTTGCGCTTGTTGCGCAGCAGTGCCGAAAGCTCGGCCATGATCGAAGCCGTCTCAGCGTCCATACTTCGTGACTGCTGCTCGGCGAGCCAGTCCAGCGCCGCCTCCTGGCCGGGATTCGCAACAACCGTATAGTCGTCTCCAATAGGCAGCACAACTTGGGAATTGTCTCGGCCGGTGATCATCGCCCACGCGGACCCGCCGGCAACCGTGCGATTGATGCCACTATGGATCAGTTCGCCATAACCTCTCGGCAAGCCGGTGGCAATACGCCTTGACCTGCGATCAATATCCTCAATCTGATCTATGAGATCCGACCGGCCCGACCCCTGCCGATTCTCGCTCAGCCGCGTGGGATATTTTGCATAGACGTAGACGCCGAAGACGCCGCTGACCACTACGAGTATCAACAACACCAGGGCGAGCGTGTGCACATTCATGCCGTACTGGAACCCGGCGTGCAGCAGCACAACGACGATGAGCGCGACCCCCAGGTATACGTGGGCGGAGAGCCAGCCCTGCACGGTGCCTTGAGTCGACGAGTATTGCCGCTTGCGTACGCCGAACCACGCAAGCCAGACGATGAGCAAAGTGCCGGCAACACCAAGCGTATAGCCAAGGCCTGTGCCGCCGTTCGGTGGTTCCTGTGGGTCGTGAAGCAGATACGCAAGTACAGCGGCCGCGATAATGCCCAGCGCTACCCACAAAAAGCGATAGCGTTTGTACATGATGATCGATTCATGCATCTCAGCGTGCCCGTCTGGCCAGTGTGACAAATTCTGACGGACTTACTCTAAGCGCTGCACCAGTCGGGCACGCCCGCACACAGGCAGGCCCTCCGGGCAGGTCTTTGCACATATCACATTTGACCGCCTTCTTGACCGATGCCGTCTCTGCGACCACCCGGCGTTCTCCAGGCCCGGCTCCCCTGCCCGTGACCAGCCACGCCAGCAACCCCGTCGGTTCCTCCTTGGCGCCCGACATCTGAATAACGTCATACGGGCAGTTTCGCTCGCAGTTACCGCATCCAATGCAACTGTCTTCGATATAGACTTCACCGTTCGGGGCCCTGTGAATGGCGTCCGGCGGACAATCCTTCATGCAATGCGGATCCTCGCAGTGACGGCAGGACGTCGGGACATGCACTTGTGCATAGGTCGGTCCGGCCGCACGATCGAGGCGCGAAGTGCCACCGTGTGTCTCGGCACAGGCCTTTTCGCAATTGTCACAACTGATGCACAAAGACTCATCGATCAACAGGACGTCTGTTGCTTCGCCGAGTCCTTGTTGCATGAGAAACGAAATAATGTCGCCAGCCTCTGGCTGTGCTTCCATGCGCAAGTTTTCGCTGATGCGCTCTCTAACCTTTTCCTGAACGCGACCCCTCAGTCCGGGGTTGCGATCGAGCATCGACAGGAACGTATCGGCGTCCAGACTTATCGAATTCGTCGCCACGGTCGCGCGTACCGTAGCCGAGCGGTTCGCATTACCGAGCAGCCCCATCTCTCCGACGTAATTCCCCGCCGCCAGGTACGAAGTAACGATGTCACGACCACCGATGAGCTTTGAGATTGAAACCGAGCCGCGGCGAATCAGGTGCACGCTGTCGGCTTCGTCACCCTCCGAAAACAGTGTGTCCCCCGCCTTGTAGGATTTCAGCTCGGCCGCCTTCGCTACCTCATGCAACTCGTCAAATGGCGCCTCCGGCACCAGGCTTGCGCGCAATGTTCGAATGATGAAGTGTTCGTCGATGACCCGGCGAACCTCGGCATAGGAGCTCATCAGCTTGATGATCTCCCGGCGCGGCGATTCCATTAGTACGCAGGGCTCGGCTGCCCGAACAGTGGCAGCGCGCCGGCGGCCGGACAGCAAGCTCATCTCGCCAAAAAATTCACCCTCCGTGATAGGTATCTTCCGGCCGCCGCCGGCCTCAACCTCGACAGCGCCCTTCAGGATCGTCAAAAATGTGTTTGTGTAATCGTTTTGCTGGAAGACAACGTCCCCCGCAGCCGGGGTCAGAAATTTGCTCGCCAACACGAGTTCACGAAGCACGAGGCCGTTTACGTTTGTAAACAGTGACATCTGCTCGCGAATCAGCGCCAGCGTTTCGTCTACGCCAAGTCCGAACGGCAAACCGGCAAATTTCTGTGCAAGGATTTCATGATCGGCCGGCAGGATGTCGTTGCCAGCAATGTACTCGGCGACCTCATAGCCCTGGTTCATCGCTTGCTTGATTAAAGGGTAGCCGCCTAATGCACCGATGACATACATGCCGGGGACATTCGACTCGTAATGTGTGGAAAGCTCCGGAAGCGTCGTCGGGTCGTCGCTGGGAAATTCGATACCGCAGGCCTCGACGAAGCGGCGCGGCGGTATCGCGCCGAGGCGAGCAATTATTCGGTGGCATTCAATACGCGCCTCCCCAGCTTCCGTGTTGAGAATGATCGCGCCCTTCGCTGTGCCGTCAGCTTCTGTGACTTTGGCTACGGTCGATCCGTAGAAGCACTGGATCGTGCCATCGTCGATCGCCCTGGAAATCAACGCCAGGTTACCGTCTTTCGCTCGCGCGAATTCGTCACGTCGATTAACGATGACGACAGTGTTGTTCTTCGCCAGTGCAACCGCATTTTCGATCGCCGCGTCACCAGCGCCAACAACGACAATCGTCTCCTGACCGTACTCGCCGGGATCATCGAGCGTGTACTGAACAATGCCTGCATCCTCACCCTCAACCCCTAGTTTGCGTGGATTGCCTTGCAGACCGATCGACAGGATCACCGATTCGGCTTCAATCTCTTCGCCGCCTTTCAACGTCAGATGAAACAGACCCTCGGCATTCCGGACCTGAGTAACCTCGGCTTTGTAGCGAATGTTGATGCCGAGGTCGGAAAGTCCTTTTTCCCACGCGCCGAGAACGTGTTCGCGAGTACCGGCCTCGAAGCCGAGAGCGCTGCGCAACGGCACCACTCCCGGCTCTGCCATCACGTGTTTTCCCTTTTGGTATCGCTGAATCGTATTCGCGTGGGCAGGGCTGCCCTCCAGCAGGACGTAGGAAAGTCCGAGTTGCTCTGCTTGCGCGGCTGCGCTAAGGCCGGCTGGCCCGGCACCGACGATAGCAATCTGGCAGGTCACGGCACGGCCCCGTCATGCATATTGGCTACATGACACCATATGCCAGCATGGCATCTGCGACTTTCACAAAGCCGGCGACGTTGGCGCCCTGCACATAATCGACCTTTCCGTTGCTCTCACCATATTCAACGCAGCGCTCGTGGATGTCAGCCATAATCCCGCGCAGACGCTCATTTAATTCCTCACGCGACCAGGACAAGCGCATGCTGTTCTGCGTCATCTCCAGTCCTGATGTTGCAACACCGCCTGCATTTGCCGCTTTGCTCGGCGCAAAAAGAGTCGGCGCCTCCTGAAAAACATCGATGCCAGCCTGCTCCGTTGGCATGTTGGCGCCCTCGGCCATGGCGATGCAGCCGTTCTTGACGAGCTCCCTGGCATCGTCCTCGCTGACTTCATTTTGTGTCGCACACGGAAATGCCAGGTCGGCCGGGATGCCCCACGGGCGTTTTCCTTTGTGGAACTTGACGCCGTACTCCTTTGCGTACTCGGACAGCGAACCACGGCGCACCGATTTCAATTCCTTGACGAAGTTGAGTTTCTCAGTGGATATCCCGTCGGGGTCGTGAATGCACCCGGACGAATCGGACATCGTCAGAACCTTCGCTCCAAGCTCGTTGAGTTTCTCGACCGTATACTGGGCAACATTGCCCGCGCCCGAGACAAGCGCCGTCATACCTTCGATGGACTTGCCATGATGCTTCAGCATGTCCTCCATCATGTAAACGCAGCCGTAACCTGTTGCCTCTACCCGAATTTCGCTGCCGCCAAACGCGAGTCCTTTTCCAGTAAGGACGCCGGTGAACTGGTTGGACAGGCGCTTGTACTGTCCAAATAAATAACTGACTTCGCGTGCACCGACACCGATATCACCGGCGGGCACATCGGTAAACGGTCCGATGTGGCGATAGAGTTCACTCATGAACGACTGGCAGAAGCGCATGACTTCCCGGTCCGATTTTCCTTTCGGGTTGAAGTCGGAACCACCTTTGCCGCCGCCCATCGGCAGTCCGGTCAGGCTGTTCTTGAAGGTCTGCTCGAATCCCAGGAACTTAAAGACGGCAAGGGTCACGTCCTTATGAAACCGAAGCCCGCCCTTATAAGGACCAATCGCGTTGCACCACTGTACGCGGTACCCGCGGTTGACGCGTATGTTGCCCTGATCGTCTTCCCAGCCGACACGAAAGATAATGACGCGGTCCGGCTCCGACAGCCGCTCGAGTATGCGGGCCTCCTTGTAGTCCGGCCGTGTCTCCAGGAACGGAATGATGCTGGTTGCAACTTCGTGCACGGCCTGGTGAAACACTTCTTCGCCAGGGTTCCTGCGGATCAGGCCCACCATGAAGTGTTCAAGCTCGGTTTGTTGTCGATTCACAGACCGCTGCCCGCGGGAACCGGGTCTCCGAATGCCAGTGCCCCGGAAACGACGACTCCACCATCACCACCGTTTTCATCCGTCAACGCATAGGTCAAACCGACTCCGCCGGGTACGGCCGGATCCGGCGAGTTGCCGGGGTCGCTGAAGAATCCGCTGAAGTAACCTTCGGTGCTGCTGGTCGAAGCTCCGATCGGGTCCGTGATCGTAATAGAACCATAAGATCCCATGAACTGATGGGCCGGCAGTCCCACCCGGGCACCGATGTCTCCCACGCCGGACGCGTCCCAGGTGGATCCGTTAATTGTCAGAAACAGGCTGTTAAATACCTGCATGTTCGTGAAGTCCGCAGAAAAAGTCGCGCTACCCAGAACGCCCACATTGCCGTTATTGTCTGTCGGTGATGTGTTGCCTACGAGGGTGTAATCGACACTGCCGCTAATCGGCAGTACCGGCGGCGTTAGCCATTCCGGTCCGCTGACCCAGTGCAGGCTCTGTGCTGTCAAATCCTGGCTGGCATCGCTGCCGTCTTCCAGTGTGATGGTCGCTGTACCACCCGACCACCTGCCCCAGCGCAGCATTGTCACCGAATCGAATCCCGTATCCGTATTCGTCGCTGTCCCAATTTGAAACGTTCCGCGAACGGGCGGTGTGCCCCTGGGCGGCGGGAAAAACCCTGTCGGGTATGGACCATCAAAACCTTCGAGATTGTCGGCGCCATCGAGGAAATATTCTGTCGCCGTATTGTCTTGCGTACCACTGAACGCTCCCGCAAGAAGATTCGTCAACGGCGCGGTGGACCAGCTGATCGTGCGATCGGCCGGCGGCGCATTAGGATCGGTAATATTGATTTCGTTGCCGTTAGGGTCCGTGATGACGTCAGGAGTCTCAGGCGCTTCCTCGTCCGTGGGGTCGTCCCCCGAATCTTCATCACCGCCGCCTTGCGGCGCTCCAACTCGCTGCGGCCGGCGGTCCGCAAGCGGAATCACGATGGTATTGCCGGCCGTAATGTCGATAGCGCCGAATTCGTTGCTGAACACAACGACTCCGGAGGCGACGCTGACATGCAGGCCATCCTGCAGCGACGAACCACCCGCGTCTGTCGTCGATTCACAATCACTCTGGCATAGCAAGACAGAGTAGTCCGTGCCGCGAATACCGAGCGTGCCAACGGGTGTACGCACCTCATATTCGTCTTTCTCGTTCTTGCCGATCGCGCCGGTTATCGATCGGAACCCGCCCTTGATAAGTCTGTACACAGCACGATCACCGCTCACTGTTGCGACTGGCTTGCCTTCTTCCGCCACTTCGCCACTGGGGAATAAGAACTCCTCG
>Ga0255058_10001635_pt1 | contig 12596 bp, 7 predicted proteins | sample Cases_109_9_MG_FD_188637 | JGI IMG/M metagenome (GOLD analysis project Ga0255058, IMG submission 188637) | Seawater microbial communities from Amundsen Gulf, Northwest Territories, Canada - Cases_109_9 | ecosystem: Environmental > Aquatic > Marine > Gulf | place: Canada: Northwest Territories... | reverse complement strand
ACATTGAAGCCGCCCAGGCAGCTAATCCGCCAGCAGCGCTCGAATTCCTCCGCCGTGATCTCCAGCACGCTGCCGGGGCTATAGGCGCCGGCGTTGTAGGAGACCAGGGTGGGCGTGCCCAGGTCCGCCGTCACGCCCTCGAACAGGGCCGTGACAGAAGTGTGGTCGGCGGCATCGCAGGCGTAGGCCTTGCCGCCGATCTCCTCCGCCAAACCCGTGATGTCGTCGGTCTGGCGCCGGGCCACCGCGACCCTATAGCCGCCGTCCGCGAAGCGCCGGGCGAGCGCCGCGCCCAGGCCGGGCCCCGCGCCGACCACCAATGCCACCTTGTCCGCCATCTCGCGCCTCCCTTTCCCTTCGATTAATCGAAATTGCCGGCAATCAACCCAACGCCGAGACTACAAACGGTTCAGACTTCATCGGCCGCCCAGCGTTCGAGAAACGCCGTGAACCAATCCGCCATGGGGTCGTCGAAGCGTGCGGAATCGGAAACCTGCCGTTCGCGGCTGTGGACGCCGGGCTTGTTCAGCCTGTCTTCGTCCAGGTCCAGCCAGCGCACCATCATCTCGGGCGTGCATTCCGGATGGAACTGGAAGCCGAAAGCGTTGCGGCCATAGCGGAAACCTTGGTGGGGATAGGTGCCGCCGGTGAACAGCAGCTCCGCGTCCTGCGGCAGCTCGAAACCCTCGTGGTGCGCTCCATAGACGTGCAAGGGACGGTCCAGCACCGCGCGGCCGGCCTCGGTCGGATGGATCTCGATGAAACCGCGCTCGTGCAGCCCCTCGGGATGGGCCCCGACCTTTCCCCCGAGGCTGTGGGCCAGAAGCTGGGCCCCCAGGCAGAGGCCCAGATAGGGCTTCTCCCGCGCGACCCACTCGCCGATCCAGTCGAGCTCGCGCCGGATGTTGTCGTTCTCGTCGTGCGAGTTCGCCGACTGCACGCCGCCATAGACGATCGCCGCGTCGAAACCGTCCGCCACTGGCGGCAAGGCTTCGCCCTCCGCCGGGCAGGCCCATTCGAGCGCGTGTCCCGCCTCGGCGAGGAAACCGGAGGCGCGGTCGTCCTTCGGCCCGTCGTCGTGGACCACACAGAGAATGCGTCGTTTCATGCCCGTTCCTATACCCGCTTCGGGCGCCCGTGAGAAGCCTCCCGGCGATCAGCATTTCGAGGCGAGTCACTGGAACGGCTGGCGGCTATTCCGCCGCGCTGCGCGCCGTCTCCGGGTCGCGCCAGGCCTCGAGCAATTGCGCCTCGCGGGCCTTGGCGTCGTCGAGGTGAGCCGTCTTGACGTGACCGTAGCCGCGGATCTGCTCGGGGATTGCCGCCAGTTCTACGGCGAGGGCGTGGTTGTCGTGGCCGAGGCCGGCGATGAGCTCTTCGATCAGCACTTCGTATTCGACGATCAAGTGCCGCTCGCGCTTGCGGTCCGCGGTATGGCCGAAGGGATCGAGTGGAGTGCCGCGCAGGCCCTTGAACTTGGCGAGCAGCCGGAAGACCGTGAACACCCAGGGCCCGAAAGCACGTTTTGTCGGCCTGCCGCTATCCGGATCGCTGCCCGGCAGAAGCGGCGGCGCCAGATGGACTTGCAGCTTGGTGTCGCCTTCGAACTGCTCGTTGAGGGCCTGACGGAAAGCCGGATCGCAATAGAGCCGCGCCACCTCGTACTCGTCCTTGTAGGCCAGCAGCTTGAAGTAATAGCGCGCGACGGCATTGGCGAAGCCGTGCAGGCCCGGCGTCTGGTCGGTCTCGGTCTTGCGCGCGCGTTCCACCAGGCGGCTGTACCCTGCGGCATAGGCGGCGTTCTGGTATGCGGTGAGGAAGCGCCCGCGCCGCTCGACCAATTCCTCCAGGCTTTGGGAGAGGTGGTGGGCGCGCACCTCGTGGCGCGGCGCCGCCACCGCTTCGACGGATGCGAGATCGTGGGCCGCGGCGCGGCCCCAGCTGAACGCGCGCTTGTTGTTCTCGACCGCGACCCCGTTGAGCTCGATGGCCTGCATCAGCGCCGCCTCGCTCACCGGCACCAGGCCCTTTTGCCAGGCATAGCCCAGCATGAAGAGGTTGGTGGCGATGGAATCGCCGATCAGCGCGGTGGCGAGGCGGGTCGCATCCAGGAAGTCCGTCGCCTCAGGGCCGGCGGTGTCCTCGATGAGCTGGCGGAGCCGCTTTGCGGGGAAGTGGTAATCGGGATTCCGGGTGAAATCGCCGGTCACGGTTTCCTGGCAGTTGATGATGAGACGGGTCTCTCCGGTCTCGACCTTCGAGAGCGATTCGAAGCCCGCGGCCACGACCAGATCGCAGCCGAGCAAGAGCTGGGCGCCGCCGGCCGAGAGCCGCACGGAGTGCAAGTCTTCCGGTTTCGGCGCGAGCCGCACGTGGCTGACCACGGCGCCGCCTTTCTGCGCCAGGCCCGTCATGTCGAGCACGCTGCAGCCCTTGCCCTCGATGTGGGCCGCCATGCCGAGCAGCGCGCCGATGGTGACTACGCCAGTACCGCCGACGCCGGTCACTAGGATACCGTAGGGCGCGTCCAGGTCGGCAATCTTGGGCTCCGGCAGATCGGGCAGCGCGCCGCCGTCCTGCGGCACCGCGCTGTGCCGCCGCGGACGCCCGCCATGCACCGTGACGAAGCTCGGGCAGAAGCCCTTGAGGCAGGAGAAGTCCTTGTTGCAGGACGACTGATCGATCGCCCGCTTGCGGCCGTATTCGCTCTCCACGGGCAATACGGAGAGGCAATTGGATTGGACCGAGCAGTCGCCGCAGCCCTCGCAGACCAGCTCGTTGATGAAGACGCGCTTGGGCGGGTCCGGATAGGTCCCGCGCTTGCGCCGGCGCCGCTTCTCCGCGGCGCAGGTCTGGTCGTAGAGCAGGACGGTGACGCCCTCGACCTCGCGCAGGTTGCGTTGCACGGCGTCCAGCCGGTCGCGGTGTTCGACCTTGACGCCCGGCGCCCACTCCGTGTCCCCGGGATACTTCTCGGGCTCGTCGCTCACCACGACGATCCGTTTTGTCCCTTCGGCATAAACCTGGCGGGTGATCATGGCCGGATCGAGCGGCCCGTCCATGCCTTGCCCGCCGGTCATGGCCACGGCGTCGTTGTAGAGGATCTTGTAGGTGATGTTGACGCGGGCGGCGACGGAGGCGCGGATCGCCAGGATCCCGGAATGGAAGTAGGTGCCGTCGCCGAGGTTCACGAACACGTGCTTCAGGTCGGAGAAGGGCGCCTGGCCGACCCAGTTGACGCCTTCTGCGCCCATCTGGGTGAAGGTCTCGGTCTCGCGGTCCATCCATTGGACCATGTAGTGACAGCCGATGCCGGCGAGCGCCTTGCTGCCCTCCGGGACCTTGGTCGAGCTGTTGTGCGGGCAGCCGGAGCAGAAATAGGGGATGCGGGTCAACGGCGCCGGCTCGCGCGTGAGCGCCGCTTCCTTCTCCAGTAGGAACTTCAGCCGCTTCTCGATCGCCTCGCTGGTGTGGAAGCGCGCGATGCGCCGGGCGATCACCTGGGCGATGCGCGCCGGCGTCAGCTCGTTGATCGACGGCAGGATCCACTCGCCCTCCTCGTCGAACTTGCCGATCACCCGCGGCCGCACGTCGGCGCGCCAGTTATAGAGCTGTTCCTTCAGCTGGTTCTCGATGACGGCGCGCTTTTCCTCGACCACCAGGATTTCGTCCAGGCCCTCGGCGAAATGCCGGATGCCCTCCCGCTCCAGCGGCCAGACGAGGCCGACCTTGTAGAGCGAGAGGCCGACCTCAGCGGCCATGGCCTCGTCGATGCCGAGGTCCTCGAGGGCCTGGCGCACGTCGAGGTAGGACTTGCCCGTGGTGACGATGCCGAAGCGCCGGTCGGGGCTGTCGATGACGGTCCGGTCGAGCTTGTTGGCGCGGGCGAAGGCGAGGGCGGCATAAAGCTTGTGGCGGTGCAGGCGCTCTTCCTGCTCCAGCGGCGTATCGGGCCAGCGGATATTGAGTCCGCCCGGCGGCATCTCGAAGTCGTCCGGCCGGACGATTTCGATCCGCTCGGGCGCGACATGAATGGAGGCCGTGGACTCGGCTGCGTCGCTAGTCGTCTTGAGGGCCACCCAACAGCCGGAATAGCGGCTCAAGGCCCAGCCGTAGAGGCCGAGATCGAGGAACTCCTGAACCCCCGAGGGATTGAGGATCGGAATGCTGGCGTCGACGAAGGCGTACTCGCTCTGATGCGCCAGGGTCGAGGATTTCGCCATGTGATCGTCGCCGGCGAGACAAAGCACCCCGCCGTGGCGCGCCGAGCCGGCCGAATTGCCGTGCTTCAGGGCGTCGCCGGAGCGGTCGACCCCCGGGCCCTTGCCGTACCAGATCGAGAAGACGCCGTCGTAGCGGCTCTGACCGAAGATTTCGCCCTGCTGGCTGCCCCAGACGGCGGTCGCCGCCAGGTCCTCGTTCACCCCGGGCTGAAAGTGGATGTGATTGCGCTCGATGAAGGGCTTGGCCGCCCAGAGCTGCTGGTCGAAGCCGCCGAGCGGCGAACCGCGGTATCCGGAAATGAAACACGCGGTGTTGAGGCCGGCGGCGGCGTCGCGCTGGCGCTGCACCATGGGCAGGCGCACCAGCGCCTGGATTCCGGTCAGAAAAATCCGCCCCCGCTCGAGGGCGTATTTGTCGTCGAGGGAAACGGCGGCAAGGGCCATGAGGTCGAACTCCAACGGCGGCGTTTTAGCGCAGCCCCCTGCTCATAAGATAAAGGGCGCGCGCTTAATGGGCAATTACGCCCGGCGAAAAGCAACAAAAGGTCTTGGGTGGCATCGGATTTCGCGCCAATCTTACGCGCAAGCCCCCTCCCGACGAAAGAATTCCATCCATGCGACTGAAATCGTAAGGTTGCCATCGGCATGAAGACGGTGTTTAATTGAGCCAGTTCCTGTGTATACTACGTAGGGTTGTTGGATATGGCCTGGATCGCTGCGATCTTGCTCGGCTTCTTCCTGGTTGCATGCGATGTGCCAGTCACGTCGGCCGAGGGCTTTCGTCTGGATATGGAGGGCGGCGATTTTCGAGAAACAGTGAAAGCATTGGCCGTCGAGGATTTGAGCGTCGAGCAAAATGGCTACATTACGGCCTACACCGAAAATTTCTGTCGTTCGTCTGATTCCACCGTCCAGGTCTTGGGGCGAACGCTGCTTACGGAACCGAGTGAAAACGGGCATCGCTGGGACATAAAGAGAGAGGCCGATGACTCCGTAAGCTTGACTTATCAGATTGGTACGAAGCAGGCCGATGCGGACACCGATCTCGTTTGGGCTCTCACGGCGTTGTACTACACCGAATCTTGCGAAGCGCTCATGAGTCAGATCAGAACGGATGTTGGTTCACTCATTCTGATCTCATCCGTAAATGGAACGACAAGAATTTCTGAGTTGGCCGAACAAATGGCCGCACTCCGACCTGCGACCATTTTCAATCCGGATAGTGCTGATTCGCTCAAGCTGGCGCGACAGGAATTGGACAAGGCACGCTGGGACGAAGCTGATGTTCAAAAGGAAGACCCATGGCTCTTTAAACAGATGAATTCGTACGACGATGGAAGTCCGGTTTTTGAAGTTACTAATCTCTCGATTGAAAGAGATCCTCATGACGAAACATATTCTGCTGCACACTTAGTAATGAGGTGCGAACAAGAAAATCTCACCGTGCAGATAGCAAAGCCTGATTTGGTGTTTTTTGCTCCCAATGAAATGTGGGTTACCTATAGGGTGGGAAATGGACGAGCAAAATCGCGCCTATGGCCCAATACAAGATATGGAGGGTTGGGGTTGTGGAACTCGAAAGTTGCGGTCCCATTCGTTCAAGAGCTAGGTGATATGGATCGATTGTTGATATATTTGAGGATAACCAAGAAAGAATCTCTCCGACTGACTTTCGAGCTTCATAAGCTGCGCGAGTACATTTGGCCGTTAGCAGATTATTGCAATTGGGAGATGCCAAAAAACTGATCCGTTGAGTGACAGCGGAGGTTTGTCACCGTAGAAGAGCGCTCGGTCGACCGGGCGAACACAGAAGGTTCGGTTGTCCAGAGAAACTGGTTTATCAGCACCATGCCCAAGAAACCCCGCCTCCTGGTGTTCCAGCACATCGCCCTCGAGCATCCCGGCATCTTCCGCGACTTCATGGCCGAGGACGGCATCGAGTGGGACGCCGTGGAGCTCGACGAGGGCGAGGCGATCCCCGACCTCGGCGGCTACGACGGGCTCTGGGTCATGGGCGGACCGATGGACGTCTGGGAGGAGGACGCCCATCCCTGGTTTGTGGCCGAGAAGGCGGCGATCCGCGAGGCCGTTTTGGAGCGTGGCCTGCCCTATTTCGGCTTGTGTCTTGGCCATCAGCTCCTGGCCGATGCCCTGGGCGGCGCGGTCGGCCGGGCCGAGACGCCGGAGATCGGCGTTCTCGACATCGAACTGACGCCCGACGGCCGGGCGAGCACCCTCTTCAGGGGCATGGGGCATCACGGCAAATGCCTGCAGTGGCATAGCGCGGAGGTCTCGCAGCCACCCGACGGCGCGCGCGTGCTGGCTTCCTCGCCGGCCTGCCGGGTCCAGGCCCTGTCGATCGGTGAACAGGCCTTCAGCCTGCAATACCATGTGGAGATCACCGAGACGACGGTCGGCGACTGGGCCGCCGTGCCGGCCTACAAGGAGGCGCTGGAGAAGAACCTGGGCGCCGACGCCCTGCCCCGGTTCCACGCCGACACCGAGGCCCACATGGCCGATTTCAATCGCAACGCCCGGCGCCTCTACGACAACTTCATGACGGCAACCGGCCTGAAGTGAGCGGGAGGGTAGGGCCGGCTTGGGAACGCCCGGCGCAGCGCGCTAATAGAGCTCTTCCAGGACTTTTCCGTAGGCCGCCCGGATCTTGTGCCGGCGGATTTTCAGGGTCGGGGTCATCAGGCCGTTGTCGACCGTGAAGGACTCGGGCGAGATGGCATAGCGGCGGATCTTTTCCAGATTCGAGAGCTTGTTGTTGACCCGCTCCACAACGGGAACGAAGGCCTTGTGCAGGTCCGGCATGGTGGCCAGTTCGGCAAGCTGGGTGCCCGTGCCGTTGGTTTTTGCCCAGCGCTTCAAGAAGTCCTCCTCGGGAACCAGCAGGGCCACCAGGTGGGGGCGCTTGTCGCCGTAGACCATGGCCTGCGAGACCTCGGGCTCCAGGGTGAGGATGCCCTCGACCCGAGCGGGCGATACGTTGTCGCCGCCGGAGAAGACGATGATGTCCTTCTTGCGGTCGGTGATCTTCAGGTAGCCGTCTTCATCGAGTTCGCCGACGTCGCCGGTGTGCAGCCAGCCGTCTTGGATCGCCGCCTCGGTCGCATCCTCCGCGCGCCAATAGCCCTTCATCACCAGATCGCCGCGCACGAGGATCTCTCCGTCCTCGGCGATCTGCACCTCGACGCCGTGCAGCGGCGGGCCGACCGTCTCCATCTTGATCCGTTGCGGCGGATTGGCGGAGATGGTGGGCGCGGCCTCGGTCTGGCCGTAACCCTGCAGGATCGGTAGTCCCATGGCGGTGAAGAACAGGCCGATGTCCGGATTGAGCGCCGCACCGCCCGAAACCATGGCCTTCAGGCGGCCGCCGAAGCGCTTGCGCATCTTGGCGCGAACCAATTGCTCCACCAGCAGGTCCAGGAGGCGCTCGATAAGGCCTAGACGGCCGGCACCGGCGCGCTTGAGTCCCAGTTCGACCGTGAGGTCGAATAGGCGGCGCGTCATGCCGGTTTCCTTCTCCATGGCGCGGCGAATTCGCTGGTGCATGGATTCATAGAGCCGGGGCACGGCGGTCATGATCGTCGGCCGCACCTCGGCCAGGTTATTGAGCAGCTTGTCGGCGCTTTCGGCGTAGTAGATCTGCGCCCCGATGCAGAGGGGAAAGAACTGCCCGGCGGTATGCTCGTAAGCATGGGAGAGCGGCAGGAACGAAAGGAATACCTCCTCGCCCAGTCCATAGCGTTCGAGCAGATGGTGGGCGCCGAGGCAATTGGCGAGGATGTTTCGATGGGTCAGCATGACGCCCTTGGGCGCGCCGCCCGTGCCCGAGGTGTAGATGAAGCAGGCCACATCGTCGCGATGGGTCCGGGCCAACTGGTCGTCGACGTCGTCCGGCGCCTCGGCCCCTTCGGCGAGCATATCCTCCCAGATCACGACCTCCGCCTCGTGCAGCTGGTCGAATTCCGGCGGCGCCATGGTCACCATGAAATGGCAAGTGTGGGAATCGGTCACGGCCGGCAGGACGCGCTGCGCCAGGCTCGGGGTCGAGACGATCGCCGCCATCGCGCCGCTGTCGGTCATGATGTAGCGGTGGTCGATCTCCGAGTTCGTCGTGTAGGCCGGAACGGTAATGCCGCCGGCGGCCATGATGGCGAGGTCCGCGATCAGCCATTCCGGCCGGTTTTCCGAAACCAGCACGACGCGGTCGCCGTCGCTCAGGCCCCGGGCGCGCAGCGCGCGCGCCAGCAGGCGAACCTGGCCTTCGACCTCATGCCAGGTCCAGGCCGCATAGCTCCCGTCTTTCTTGGCCCAGACCAGGGGGCGTTCGCCACGAGCCTTCGCCTGCTCGAAAAACATCGCGGTCAGACTGGACCAGGTCCCGTATTCAAGACTGCTCATGACGGTCGCTCGCAATCAATAAGCGCGAGGTCGAAATGGAAAAGGTGCTTGGCGACACTCATATGCCGGCCTATATGCGTCAGGGTCAAGGAGTTGAAAGATGAGCGCATCCGCCACAGATCAGACCACAGATCAGACCACCGATCAGACAAGCGAGACAAAGGCCCTGGGCGACCTGCCGGTCTGGGACTTGAGCGATCTCTACCCGGATCCGGGCGCGCCGGAGTTGAAGCAGGATCTCGAGAGCGCCGAGGCCGAGGCGAAGGCTTTCCAGGCGCGCTACCAGAATGGCCTGGCGGCGCTCGACGGCGACGCCTTGGCGGAGGCGATCGGCGAATACGAGGCGATCCAGGAGGTGCTCGGCCGGGTGATGAGCTACGCCCAGCTGGTCCACGCCGGGGACATGAGCGACGCCGAGGCCGGCCGCTTCTATCAGAACATGCAGGAGCGCACGACCGACATCTCGACGGCGCTGCTGTTCTTCACCCTGGAGCTCAACCGCTTGGAGGAAGCCGAGCTGGACGCCAAGCTCGCCAGCCGCGCGCTCGCGCGCTATCGGCCCTGGCTGCGCGACGTCCGGGCGTTCCGCGACCATCAGCTCTCGGACGAGCTGGAGTCCCTGCTGCACGAGAAGCAGGTGGCCGGGCGCGCCGCCTGGATCCGCCTGTTCGACGAGACCATGGCGGACCTTCGCTTCGATTTCGATGGCGAGCGGCTGACCTCGACCGAGGTTTTGCACAAGCTGACCGATCACGACGGTGCGGTGCGCAAGGCGGCGGCCAAGTCCTTCGCGCAAGGGCTTGGCGAGAACATCCGCACCTTTGCCCTCATCACCAATACCCTCGCCAAGGACAAGGAAATCGAGGACAAGTGGCGCGATTTCAAGGCTCCGGTTTCCTCGCGCAACCTGGCGAACTTCGTGGAAGACGAGGTGGTCGATGCCCTGGTGACCGCCGTGAAGGCCGCCTTTCCGCGGCTCTCCCATCGCTACTATGCACTGAAGGCCCGCTGGCTGGGCCTCGATCGTATGCCCTACTGGGATCGCAATGCGCCTCTCCCGGAGGACCTCGATCGCAATATCGCCTGGGACGAGGCTGAGAGCAGCGTGCTCGAGGCCTATGGCGCCTTTTCGCCGGACCTGGCCGATATCGGCCGCCGCTTCTTCGAGCAGTCCTGGATCGACGCGCCGGTCCGCCCGGGCAAGGCCTCGGGCGCCTTCGCCCACCCCACGGTGCCGAGCGCCCATCCTTACCTGCTGCTGAACTATCAGGGACGCACGCGCGACGTCATGACTTTGGCGCACGAACTCGGCCACGGCGTGCATCAGGTGCTGGCCGGCCCGCAAGGGCACCTCATGTCCGATACGCCGCTCACCCTGGCCGAGACCGCGAGCGTGTTCGGCGAGATGCTGACCTTCCGGGCTCTACTGGCGGCCGAGACGGATCCCTCCCGGCGCAAGATCATGCTGGCCGAGAAGGTGGAGGACATGCTGAACACCGTCGTCCGCCAGATCGCCTTTCACGAGTTCGAACGCCAGGTCCACGACCGCCGCCGCGCCGGAGAATTGACGGCCGAGGAGCTCGGCGAGGTCTGGCTGGCGGTGCAGCGGGAGAGCCTCGGCCCGGTGTTCGAGTTCGACGACGATTACCGGCTCTATTGGGCCTACATCCCGCACTTCATCCACGCGCCGTTCTACGTCTACGCCTACGCCTTCGGCGACTGCCTGGTGAACTCGCTCTACGCCGTCTATCAGGAGTCGGCGGACGGCTTCGCGGAGAAGTACCTGGACATGCTGCGGGCCGGCGGCACCAAGCGTCACAAGGAGCTGCTGGCGCCCTTCGGGCTCGACGCTTCGGACCCCGGCTTCTGGGCCAAGGGGCTATCGGTCATCGAAGGCCTGATCGACGAGCTGGAGCGGATGGAGTAGGGCGCGCTGCTCCCGTACAAAACTCCTAGGTCTCGTTCGCTTCGCCACCCTCCAGGTCACCGCCGATCTTCTTCCAGGCGTCGATGCCGCCTTTGATGTGACAGGACTTCTCGAGGCCGGCTTCCTGGGCGGTCTGGACCGCCATGGCCGAGCGTTCGCCGAAAGCGCAGTAGAACACCAGGCGCTTGCCGGTCGCCGTGGCGATCTCGTGCAGCAGCCCGCCGGGCTTCACGTTTTCGCCCAGGTCGGGGTAGGGGGCATGAACCGAGCCCGGAATCTCGCCGTGCGTCGCTCGCTCCGCCTTATCCCTCAGGTCGATCAACACGATATCCGGCTGCCCCAGGCTGTCGCGCGCTTGGGCGCAGGTCAGCGACCAGCCCCGCGCCTCGACCGCGTCCTGCGACAAGCCGATCTTCAGGTTGGCCGGCACGGCCACGTCCATCATCTTCGGGTTCGACAGGTTCAGCTGGTCCATGAGGGCAGCATAGTCCTCGGCTGAGCTCACCTGGAGGCGCGGATTGTGGCGCCGCTCCTCGCCGATGGAGCTGACGCTATCGCCCTTGTAGTCGTGACCGGGGTAGACCAGCGTTTCGTCGGGCAGGGCGAGCAACTTGTTGAACAGAGAGTCGTAGGCCGCATGGGAATCCCCGTGCTGGAAATCGGTGCGCCCGGTGCCGCGGATCAACAGCGTGTCGCCGGTGAAGACGCGGTCGTACATCCGGAAGCAGTAGGAATCGTCGGTGTGGCCGGGCGTATAGAGCGCTTGAAGACAGACCCCCTCGATCTCGATCGTATCGCCGTCGGCGACCCGGATCGACACCACGTCTGTCTGGCTTTCCCGGCCCATGACCGTGGTGCAGCGGGTGCGGTCGCGCAGCGCTCCCAGGCCCGTGATGTGGTCGGCGTGGACGTGGGTATCGATGGCTTTGACCAGTTTGAGGTCGAGTTCCTCCAAGAGCTTGAGGTAGCGCTCCACCTTGTCCAGGACCGGGTCGATGATCAGCGCCTCGCCGCCGGTCCGGCTGGCGATCAGATAGCTGTAACTGCTGGACACGCTGTCGAACAACTGACGGAATATCATGGCGTCCTCTTAATTATGACTACCGGTCACTCCGCGCCCATGGGTGCGCCCGGAACTTGACCCGGCACGACGATGCCGCCACGGCGCCGGCCGGACTCTGGATCAAGGTGCGAATACTATACCCAACGAAGGGCAAAGTGCTCCCGTTTTTGCCGCTCGCAAGCCGCCTTGCCGGCCGCACGGCCGGTCTCGCGCGAATTTGTAAGAACTCAACAGTTTCCTCCGGCTCATTTCAGCCTATATTGTAAGGATGCTGGCTAGCCAGATCGCGCAGATTTACGTGACCGTTCTCCGGACAAGGGGGACGGCAGTCCTTTTGCCTCTCCTCCTGCTGTTCCTCATGGTCCCTCATGAGGCCGCGCACGCTGATTGCAGCGACAAGCCGAAACCGGGTGTCGATTGGTCGAAGTGCCAGAAGATGCGCCTCATGCTGCGTGGCCAGGATTTGAGCAAGGCGCAGTTCGAACGCGTCAATCTGGGCAGCAGCGATCTCATGGATGCCACCCTTGTGGGTGCCATGATGGTCAGCGCGAACCTCGAGCGTGCGCGTCTGAAGGAAGCCAACTTGGAGTCCGCCGACCTCACGAAGGTCCAGGGCGGCCGCGCGAACTTTGAAGAGGCCAACCTGACAGGCGCGATCCTCACCAAGGCAGAATTGCCCCGAACCAATTTCGCCGAAGCCAACCTGACCGGCACCGACCTGTCGAAGGCGGAGTTCGGTCGCTCGGTGTTCTCTGGCGCCGATCTTACGGGCGCCGATCTGAGTTACGCAAATATCTCGCGCGCCCATTTCGATGATGCCCAATTGGCGGGTGTAAATCTCACGGGGACCTATACGCTTCTGGCTCACTTCGAGGGCACGGATCTGTCTGAAACGACCGGACTCCGACAGGATCAGCTGGAGATCGCGTGCGGGGATGACAAGACCAAGATCCCGGCGGATCTCGCGCAG
>Ga0255058_10001634_pt1 | contig 12600 bp, 14 predicted proteins | sample Cases_109_9_MG_FD_188637 | JGI IMG/M metagenome (GOLD analysis project Ga0255058, IMG submission 188637) | Seawater microbial communities from Amundsen Gulf, Northwest Territories, Canada - Cases_109_9 | ecosystem: Environmental > Aquatic > Marine > Gulf | place: Canada: Northwest Territories... | reverse complement strand
CGGCGGGCCGAACCGGAGTGGGTGCGGTGATGGGATCAAAAAAACTAAAAGCGCTGGTGTTTCAGGGAAACCGGAAGCGACAACTGTTTGATGGTCGGGCAATAAAAAAATTGTCAAAAGAGTTGATCCTGAAAGCAAAAGACAACCCCGGCGTTCTTGCCTATAAGACCCTCGGCACGCCGATGATGGTCAAGATTTTAAACAATGCCAATGCATTTCCTACCCGTTACTGGTCGGATGGAAAATATGAACAGTGGGAAAAAATCAGTGCGGATGCATTGCATCGGCAGTGTGATGTAAAGCCCCATGCCTGCCTAAAATGTTTTATGGCCTGCGGCAGAATGACGACTGTTCAACATGGACGCCATGCCGGGCTCAAAGTAGAAGGCCCGGAGTATGAAACCATATACGCATTTGGCGGACTTTGCCTGATCGACAGCATTGAGGAAATCACCTACCTAAATGATATCTGTGACCGGCTCGGTATCGATACCATTACCGCTGGAAACCTGTGCGGTTTCACCATTGAGGCGGTCAGACGGGGAAAGGTTGAATATCCGATCGACTACGGCGATGTGGATGCGATAGCCGATCTGTTAAAATTGATCGCGAAACGGGAGGGCATTGGTGATCTCCTGGCAAGGGGAATTAAATATGTTGCCAAAAAATGGAACCTTGAAGAGATTGCGGTTCATGTCAAAGGGATGGAGCCGCCCGGCTATGACCCCCGATCCCTCAAAGGGATGGGTCTGGCATATGCTGCTTCAGATCGAGGGGCCTGCCATTTGAGGACAACCTTTTATAAGCCGGAATTGACCGGCATGATTAAACCGGAGCAGATCGAGGGGAAGGCGGCGCTTTTTCTGGAATTTGAACACCGCCTGACCATTTTTGATACCCTTATCTTCTGCCGCTTCTATCGAGACCTCTATCCATGGGAGGAGTTGGAACAGGTCATTTATAACATAACCGGCCTTAAGGCTGACGAAGAGACACTGAAAGCCAAGGCTTCGGCAATATCATCGTTAATCCGCCGTTTCAACCTCAGGGAAGGATTGAATCCGGAGGATGATCGACTCCCGAAATATTTACATCAGCCGCAAAAGGATACGGGGAAGGTTATTTCAGAAGAAGAGTTGGGCCGTATGATGAAAGATTACTTTCTGCTCCAAGGCTGGGATGAGAACGGCAATCCCCCTGCGGTTGATCATGAGATTTAATCATGCGCGGGGGATAGACCAGCAGGGCTGAATACGTCTTTTAAAAAACTTTAACTCAAAGGGGGTGTACATTGGTCGATGTAGAGAAGATGTTTGAAACCTTAAATGTGGCAGTTGTGGCGTCTGATCCTGATTTTAAAATTATTTTCGCAAACGAAAAATGCAGGCAAATGTTTAAGAAAACGATGAATGTGGAAAGTTTTGTGGGAAATAACATGGCTGATTGCCACAAGCCCGAAACCATGAAAAAACTAAAAACCTTGTATCAAAAATACAATGAAAAGAAGAAAAAACTCGATTATTATACGGTGGATGTACGCAGTGGTAAACTCACTATCGTAAGTGTTCCCTTTTATGATAAGGATAATTTTGCCGGTGTAGTGGAGTTTATTTTTGAGAGTTCCTTGGCCTGATAAAAACTAACGATTTTGTTTCGAGCTATAGGAGAACCCCTATTTATCCTATGGCTCCGGTTCTTCCACTGGCGTTTGGTCCACCGGAACACCCTCTCCCCGACGCAAAGAGTCAAAACCGTCCTTGAGGATTTTAAGACCGCTCTTTATGACACCGAAGATGGTTTGAGCGGAAGCGGAGGTGTCCTTTTTTACCGAGTGTGGCAATAGGCTGATATTAAAAATAGATATGGGGTGTGGATCGCCATGTGATCGTGTGGACTCTAAATCCACATAGCCGGGTGCAACTCCCGGACACCCCACCATCAACCTATCGGAAGTGTACACGGGCATCATATCCTCTCGGAATATTTCAGAATGATCAATGGGGAATTTATGTCTCACCTTCTCCTGTGGCTTTATTTGTCAAATACTATTCCACTGATTAACCATGAGATTGATTCCTCCTACTGGACGGAATAGTGTCGGCTGCTCTAAAGAAATAGTTCCAATCGAGAACCAACAATTGTTCATCGATAAGAAGATCGTTTGGCACTTTTAAGGATGTTTATAATTGAATCATATTGACGAAATTTGACCTTCTGTGACCTTTCCATCAGTTTCTCTTCTTCTTCGGTCAGCAGCCCGTGTCGTTTTAAATACGCACCCTCTGTTTCATATAAGGGCGGATCCGCGGTGTCTATCTCTGCCCAATCGCAAGGCACCCCAAATTGATAGAATAATCCTGAATACAGTTTGCCCCTTCCATTGACCATCTTGCGTACTTTTGGAAAATATTTTTCATGCCCTCTGTGTATTTCAGGCTTTCGCTTCTCATTCCTGGGCGCATCAAATTCCCACCAGGCGAATGGTCTTGTCCATGGATATTTTTTTATCCACCTGGGAAGAATTTTATCTTTATATAAATCCCATAATTTCTCTTTCCCTTTTTCTTTTAAAATGAAAAACCGGATATCCAGCTTCGGCTCTTTACCGGTCAACAGGTAATTGAGCCAACTATCTTGTAACCTGTTAATTTTTTTCTTAATGGCAAACCCCATGTTTCCTGGCCCGATTCATTTTGTTACAGTTATAAAAATCACAAGCGCTTTTAAAACTACTCAAGTTTCGCACCTGATATTTTAAGGAAAGTTACCCCACACTAGATGCGGCACCGTGTCCCATTGGGAGTGCGAAACTTGAGAAACTATTGCAAGCATTTTCAAAATCGCCCAAAAATATATATATCGCCCCCTTAAGTTCGTAATAATGAGCTTTACCCGGTTCAAGAAGGAAGCCTGGCTTTGATTTTCTCTTTCCTTTATCAATAGGAGAAATCTTTCATGAATTCCGCCAAAAGAAAAAAGCTTCGGGGTCAAGGCAAAAGTAATTTTCTGAAGCAAATTATCATAAAACGTAAAATAGTCAAGAAGTTAAGAAAATAACGAGTCACTAATTTTAATGATTTCAAAAATAATAGTATGATATCATGGCATTATGGTCATTTGGCACGATTTAACCATGGTGAAGGATAATGACCCGTTGAAAAATGTCTATATGATAGGAAGGAAGCGCCTGTGTATTAACCTGCAGGACGTTCTAGGACATGGTTTTCACACATTGAACAAAAGGTGTTTGTAGATAAAGACGGTTTGACAAATATCCCTATCAAATTTAGGTTGACTTGGCCATTGCCGATTATGATATTTAAAATATCACTGTTTCTTTTATCGGCAAGATACACTTCTGGGAATGGATAAAGAAATCAAACTTGATGTTTTCGGTAAGAAAATTTTAGCGATACGATCAGGCAAAGACTGGTCGGTGTTCTATGTAAGTGGAGATGGAAAAAGACGCCCTGCGGTTGATATCATTATTCCGTTATTCGTCAATGAAAATGAAATCGAGGGATATTTGGCTGATCTCTGCCATGAGTGGGCGACGGAAAAATATCCGAATGTCAAACGAATAAAATGAGCCTGTTTTAGGATGATCACTACACAAATTATTTTCTTTAAACCTGATGTAATAGCCAAAACCGATGCTAAGCGTTTGTGAGCATGATGTAGAATGCTTGAAAAAAATGCCGAAGGAGGAAGTGAATGTATAAGGAAATCAGAAGAAAAGATAGAATTTTAAATAATGCATCGGCCCTCGCTCTTCTAGATAGCGGTGAATACGGTGTGTTGTCTACCGTTGATAAAAATAATCAGCCGTATGGCATTCCTGTAAACTATACAGTTATCGATAATACGATATTTGTTCACTCTGCACTTGAGGGCCACAAATTAGATAATATCAAATCAAACAGTAAAGTTTCATTCTGTGTAGTGGGTAGAACCCGGTTGCTTCCCGACAAATTTTCAATCAATTACAAGAGCGTGATCGTCTTTGGTACTGCTTCAATAGTTGATGATCAGGATAAAAGACAGGCATTAATTGCCCTGGTCGCAAAATATTCTTCTGAACATATGGATTCAGGAGGAAAATATATAGACAATCTCATTGACAAAGTAGTTGTGGTAAAAGTGTCTATAGATCATATAACCGGCAAACAGAGAAAATAATAGGATGCATTAAACATTGCAACATTTAACCCGATGCCCAACCACCATCCCTAAAAAGGTGGCTCGATTATGTCCCCAAAATAGCAGGAGGGACAAGCAAAGATGATTCAGAACACGGTACCAGCATCGATTAAAGAAATCACCAGGGTGTTTATCGTATCCGAGACATGGAAAACAACCTATCCCGGGGCAGCGGTCGGTATTTTGGCTATTCGCGATGTCGTCAACCCAAAGCATCACTCCGGGCTGGACAGGCGCAAGGCGGAATTGGAGAGAGAACTGCGCTCTCGTTTCTCCGGATATGACAGAGCCGCACTGAAAGCGCTCCCGACTATCCAGGCCTACAATGCTTACTACAGGCGTTTCAAGAAGAGCTACCATGTGCAGCTGCAACTAGAATCAATAGTCTTGAAAGGGAAGTCGATACCGCGGGTGGCGGCACTGGTTGAAACAATGTTCATGGCCGAGCTCAAGAACCAACTTTTAACGGCAGGGCATGATTTTAAAGCCTTGCAGATGCCGGTGGGGATTGATGTGGCGAAAGATGACCAACGGTTCACTCGGATCAATGGTCAGGAGCAACAGTTGAAGGCCGGAGATATGGTGATTGCCGATGCCGAAGGCATTATCTCCAGTGTGGTGTATGGTCCAGACCACCGGACGCGAATCACTACAGATACGCGGCAGGTTTTTTTCACGGTCTATGCACCACCTGGGATCGGAGAGGGGGCAGTGTACGCGCACCTGCAAGACATTCAGGCAAATATACAGGTTATTGCCCCGAATGCCCGGGTGCAGGGAATGACCGTATTTGGTACCGGATGAAGGAATGGGAAAAGGAAATGTGATTCCCTTGAAAGTTAAAATTGAGTTAGTGAAAGACCGAAAAGCAAACCTAACGATGGGTCGATCAGTATCGAACACCTCCTTTGCTTTTTCTTATAACGGATTTTTCTATCGTTAAAGCTTTTTCAACTGTGGTTTTTGATGCGTCAATTTCATTATTGAATGCATCTTTTTTTCTTTCATAATTTATAATTTTTTCGTTGAGTTTTCCTGTCCTTTTGTTCAGCTCGATCGTTTTTCTTCTTCTGAGCCATCTTGGTTTGTTGGCCAGGCTTTCTTTCTCTGCTTCCAGCGCTTCCTTTTCTTGCATTAGCATTTCAAACTCTTCGTTCAGAACCGCTTTTCTTTGGACAATCTGTTTTTGTTTTTTTAAAATATCGTTTTTTCCCCTCTGACTTTTTCTACTTTCTTGTACATTTTCCTGCTGAAACCGGGTGTCGCTTTCATATTCTTTATACTTCTGAATGCCAGGCAGCTGATCTTCGGGAATTTTATTGAGGTCATCCGTATAGTGGATGGTGCCATCTTTATCCACAAAACGGTAAAATTCGGCGGAAACAGTTGCAGAAAATAAAAACAGGATCATACTGATAACATATTTCCATTGTGGCATGATTTCACCCTATCGATGTGTTAATGATCAAACCTTCAGTTCTAATCCATTTTTTTTGTGCAAATGGTATAACAGGTGATCATCGGTTTCCCCACGGTCTTTCTCGAAGCGGTTCGAAAAAAGGAGACCTTGTGGAGATTTCTTCAAGCTTCTCCCGGGCTTCAAGGGCAAGCTTATCCATCAGTTTTTGTGATTCAGGGGTTGTTTGAAATGGTTTCAATTTGACCGCGTTGCATATGATATCTACGGCACCTTCCACCGTAATTTGTTCTATGCCAATGACCAGGTCGTAAAGGCGACAATCCCACGTATCGATTCCATAAAGCTTCATGCTCCATTTTCTTCTCTCCTCGTCGACCTGCTCCACCATCTTGAGTGCTTCTTCTTCGCTTGATACATGCTCACGTTCCATCATGTACCTTACCCGGTCATCCATATCCGCAATAATTCGAACTTTAAGTACATGGGGAATATCTTTGACAAAGAAATGATCTGCAAAACCATGATAGACAATATTATCTTTTGATAGATGTTCCAATATAGCTGTGCGGATATAGGCAATATATTTCTCCCGTGCAAAGGTATATCGTTCGAAATAGGAAGGCGAGCTGCGAATGGCGCGGGTGAGTTTGATTTCCGGTATGTTGAATTCTTTGGAGATCTCGATAAGTACATCTCTAGAAATACACCCATATCCGAGTTTTTTAGCCAATTTCTCAGCCACAATACTACCGTGGCTATAGGATCCCCTTGAAATGGTAATGATAGACATAAACCACCTTCCTTTCCAGCCTCAAAGCGTCAATTATTTTAATTATTAAGGAAAAAAAGATATGTGCTCGCCATAAGGTCATCCTTTAAAAAGTTGGTCTAGTATCATAAGAAATGCAGAATGAGATGTCAGACCAGGCTCAACTTCGAAAATGCAACGTGCATCCGGTCCGATGTAAAAAGAAATGCAGAAAAGTTGAAGATAAACATATACCACATCATCTCAAGATGGGTCAAACCCTAATTTAGACCATGGATTTGAGGGTAAGGGGATTGTTCATAACACGGAAAACCAAAATAAATATCAAAAGTCAAAAAAGTTGGACACCCTGATCTCGCTTTGATGTTCTTTATATAGGCCATTGCTCCTATTGTATTTGAAAAGATATTCTGATAACATAGCTGATCTAAAATACGTTAAACACAAGTTTACCATCCCATAAATAAATGTTAAAATGTACCGGTATCCTAATGGATCCTTTTTACTTTGAAAAATTTTTATAGGATTTAAAATCATGAATGAAAGCGATTTTTTAGAAAAAGTTTCTATTTTTAGCTACATGAAAAAAAGAGATTTGCGCCGAATCGCAAAAATGGCCCGGCATCATACATACCGTAAAGGAGACGTGATCATCAAAGAGGGTGACCGCGATGGACGGCTCTTCATTATTCTCTGTGGTAAAGTGGAGGTCATCAAGAATTTAGGGACTAAAAACAAAAAATGTCTTCGAACCCTTGGTCCCGAAAATTATTTCGGTGAAATGGCTCTGATAGATGATTTTGTTCGGTCAGCAAGTGTGGTGGCAAGTGAAGAAACAAACGTTCTGTCTCTGGATCAGTGGAATCTGCGTCAGGAATTTGAAAAATATCCTGTTTTAGCCATCGAATTGCTTCAAGTGATGAACCGGCGCCTCCGGGCTGTTGAAAAAAATCTCATAAATTCGCTGGGCACTTTATTACCGATTTGTGCCAATTGTAAGAAAATACGGGATGAAAACGAGGCCTGGACACCGATAGAGGAATATATTTCAGATCATTCTGAAACTGAGTTTAGCCACAGCATCTGTCCGGATTGCGCGGAAAAATTATACCCAGATTTTGGGCAAAAGGGTTAATCTTCTCCGTTGGATTGGGGGCGGAAAAAATGAAAATGGATGATGACAACATTTCATATCGCACAGCGAACCAAAGCGATGCTGAAACTATCAAATCAATTTTGCTTAACACATTCGAAGAATACGCAATTGATTTGCCTGACAGCTATTCCTTTTCAGATATCGACGACATCGGCAACTGCTATATTGGACAGGATGGCGAGTTTGTTGTTTTATTGAGGGAGGGTAGGGTTATCGGATTCGTTGGTTTGCTCCCCGTCGATTCGACTCGCATTGAGTTAAAAAGGCTGTATCTTATACGGGGTGAGAGAGGCAAAGGTTTGGGTAGATATCTGCTGTCGATGGCGTTAAATTTTTCGAGGGAGAGGGGCTATCAAACCATTCAGTTGGAAACGTCTTCTAAATTTAAGGAGGCGGTCGCTCTATACGAGAAAAATGGTTTTGTCGACAATGTGAAGGCCGATAAAACAGATGTTCACGATGTTGCCCTTTTCAAACCGCTGTAACGTGGTTTTACGAAATGAAAAGGCAACGGAGAAAATTTATTTGAACGGGTTCAATTTTATTTGATATTTGAAAGCGGTTACCATAGAGCCATAAAAGAGGTGAATCATTGGATATTGGGTGGACAGGGATTCAAGAGAGACGGTTAAAGGAACTGGAGGCACCGGCAGATGAACTTGACAGGCGGTTTAGCAGCCTTCAAGATCGTGAACGGTCTTTTCAGTCCCTGGATAAAAAACTGGTAAAACAGCACCGCCGGCGATTAACGGAATTTAGAGAAATTCATCTCAGACCGGGATTGTGCAGACTCGAAACTCGGCTGGTCGAGGTACTGGGTAAAAAGGGATTTGTTCAAGTCGCCACTCCGATCATCATGTCCAAGGGACATCTTTCAAAAATGACGATTACAAAGGGCCACCCCCTTTTCGACCTAATTTATTGGCTTGATCATAACAAATGCCTACGCCCCATGCTGGCGCCCCACCTGTATTTTGTGCTGAAGGATTTTCTTCGAATATGGGATAAACCGATTCGAATATTTGAAGTCGGTCCATGCTTTCGAAAAGAATCTCAAGGGGCCCGACATTCGAATGAGTTTACCATGCTCAACCTTGTAGAAATGGGTTTGCCGGCGGAGGAGAGAAATGAACGGATTGCCGAACTCGCCGCCGTGGTTGTCGATACAGCAGAGGTGGGTGACTATCGGTTAAAGGCCGAAAGATCTGCGGTTTACGGTGACACCATTGATATTGTGGCCAACGAGGGTGATGTGGAACTGGGATCGGCTGCCATGGGGCCACATCCTCTAGATCGAGCATGGAAGATAACAGACAACTGGGTTGGAATTGGATTTGGAATCGAACGGTTACTCATGGTTGCGAAAAAGAGCCACAACCTTCATAAAATGGGAAGGAGCCTCTCCTATCTTGATGGCCATCGCCTGAACATATAGATATGAAAAGGAGTGCACATTTCGTTCAATTTTAAACACACATGAACTCTTCCACTAAAAAACTTGAAACCATATTGGTCAAGGCAACCGGCGACCAATCGCTTGGAAAGGAAGACCTGATTTTTCTTTTGGGAATCGATGATAGGGATCAACTGGAAACCATTTTTCGTGTTGCCAGAAATTTACGTCATAAATATTTTGGCGATAAGATTTTTTTGTACGGATTCCTTTATATCACTACCTATTGCAAAAACGATTGCCGGTTTTGTTTCTTCCGAAAATCCAATACAGCAAGCAGGCGATATCGGAAAGAGGATCAGGAAATCGTCTCGGTCGCCGTCCGGATGGCTGAATCCGGGGTTCATCTGATTGACCTGACCATGGGAGAAGATCCGGCTTATTTCAACCGGGGAATGAACGGGTTTGAGAAGCTTCTTAATCTGGTAACAACGGTCCGTCACTCCACCGGCTTGCCGGTCATGATCTCACCGGGCGTGATGCAGGATGATCAACTGAAAAAGGTCGCCGAGGCCGGTGCAATCTGGTATGCCTGTTATCAGGAGACCCACTGCCGTTCTCTGTTTCAACGCCTCAGGCCAGGACAAGACTATGATGTTCGAATGGGGGCCAAGCTGGCGGCGCATCAACGGGGATTATTGATCGAGGAAGGACTGCTCTGCGGTGTGGGCGAGACGCCGGCTGATGTGGCTGAGTCGATTTCGATGATGCGATTAATCGATGCCGATCAGGTACGGGTGATGAATTTTATTCCCCAACGCGGCACGCCGATGGAAAACCGAACGCCACCGGATTCGATAAAAGAATTGTTGATCAGCGCGATAATGCGGTTGACTTTTCCGGATAGACTGATACCGGCATCCCTGGATGTGGACGGCCTCATCGGTTTGAGACGGCGGCTCGATGCGGGCGCGAATGTGGTCACATCCCTTGTGCTGCCCGGTGGAGGACTTGCGGGTGTGGCCCAGCATTCGTTGGATATAGAGGAGGGAAATCGAACCAGCACCCGTGTCATGAGTGTTCTTGAGACAATCGGACTTCGTCCGGCTTCTGTGAAAGAATATATAAAGTGGATTCAACACCGCAAGAGATCTGTTGAAGAAAACCGGCCAGTGGAGAAGATCGCTTGCTAGTTGCGGTGGTAGGCGGAAAGCTGCAAGGAATTGAGGCGGCATATCTAGCGCACAAAGCTGGCTGGGGTGTCAAAGTTATCGATAAAGATTCCGGCGTGCCGGCATCGGGGCTGGGCGATCTATTTCTCCAATTAGATGTCACTGCGGAACAGGCGTTGACACCGGTTTTAAATGACGTCGATTTGGTTATTCCCGCGTTGGAAGACGACGAGGCTTTGAGGTGCCTGGATCGATGGACCCGGTCCAGGAATATACCGTTTGCCTTTGATTCGGCCGCATATTCGATATCCTCCTCCAAATTAGCGTCCGAACAAATTTTTTCACGCCTGGGTGTTGCAACGCCAAGGCCTTGGCCCGGCTGCCGTTTTCCTGTAGTGGCCAAGCCGAGCGAGGGTAGCGGGAGTGATGGCGTACAGATCTTTGATCGACCCGACAGCGTGAAACGACATCTCAATGTGTCCACCCGGGATTGGATTATACAGGAATTTATCGATGGACCTTCCTATTCATTGGAAATTATCGGTAAACCCGGCAACTACACCCCCGTTCAGGTGACCGATCTGGGGATGGATAGCCAATATGACTGCAAGCGGATCATTGCGCCGACAGACCTTTCGGACCATTTGATTCTCGACTTTGAAACGCTGGCCATTTCACTGGCCGAGGCCTTGGAATTAAAAGGCCTGATGGATGTCGAGGTCATTTTGTACGATAACAGGTTGAGGGTGTTGGAGATTGATGCCAGACTACCCAGCCAGACGCCAACTGCTGTCTACTGGTCCACCGGCCAAAACCTAGTGCAGATGCTGGGGCGGATTTTTCTCTCAATACCCCAAACAGGTGAAGGAAATAGACAGCCTCCCAGAGGGGTTGTTTATGAGCATATCCATGTGACCCCCTGTTTATTGGAGGTGGTGGGTGAGCATATAATGTCCAACAGCGGTGCGCTTCATGTCTGTCAGGACTTTTTTGGTGCGGATGAGGCGATTACGAATTATGCACCGGGCAGGGAGGAATGGGTGGCTACATTGATCATTTCGGGAAAGGATCGAAAACACGCTTGGGCAAAAAGAGAGCAGGTGATAAAAGAAATACAGGAAAAATACCACCTAAAGAGATATACAGATTCATCGCCAGAACCGATTGAACCGAAACCATGAGGGCATTCCCCGTCCTAGGGGGACTCCAAAAGGATTCCTTGCTTTGACCCGACTGAGAACCGGTGATATTGCAGACATTGCTGAAAACCTGGAAAAATACGATGCCGAACTGGTTCTAAAAACAGGATGCACCTTGCTCGGTGTTGCCTGTGCAGGCGCTGGGGTGGATGAATCTTTGGTTCGACGCATATCAAAGGATGTTCTGGTCGGTATCATTCCAATCACCTCGGGTAAAGGGATCATTGAAGGGTTTTCCCACGCGGTGGAACGCATCGTGAAGCATATCGGTTTTAGCGCGTTTGTCACAGAATCATCGGATGTGGCAGGACTGGTCGAGACATTTGATAAAAAAGCCGATGTCATCATGCTGTCGGATGATGAGCGCTTTGTCGCGATCCATGCCAGATCTCAACGAGTGGTGGATAATGCGGATGCCACAGGAAAAGGATTTGTTTCAGGATTGAGCCTGATGACCCGAAGCTTAACCAATCGTAATGTTCTGGTGATTGGGTGCGGTCCGGTGGGTCAAAGTGCAACGATGGCGCTGATCGGGCTTGGCGCCTTTCCCGGAGTATTTGATATGGTTCTACGTCGGGGTTATGATTTAGCCGAAACGATCCAGCACTCGCAATTCGTAAAAATCCGGGTTGAAAATGATTTGAATTCGGCACTGGCAACATACCGATATATCATCGATGCATCACCTGCGCGGGATATTATCAACCGATCCCATGTGAGAGGCGATACTTATATTTCTGCTCCCGGTATGCCAACCGGTCTGAATGCCGGTGCACTGAAAAAACTATCCGGTCGTTATCTGCACGACCCGCTTCAAATCGGTGTGGCCACGATGATTGTGGAGGCGGCAAGAGAATCAGGGAACTGATCGAATTTGCACGTGGACCCCAAGAAAAAAAGATAACCCATGAATCCGAAGGAAACCGTTAAAAAGCAGGTCAAAAGATACTATCGCAAACGGGTGGAACTTTTTCGGCTTATCGATAAGATAAAGTTATGGCCATCGCGAAAGGGGGTTCTACACGGCATCAAGATCATTGATAAGATGGGAGATAGGGCCCAGGTCACCACCCATTGTAACAAAACCTTTATGGTAACTAATTCAAGGAGCAGCCGTGCAGCCAGATGGCTGAGAAATAAATGGTTTGACGGGGTCTGCAAGCACTGCGCGGTTCCGGAATGGAAATTAGAAAAATATTCTTCAACCCGGTTTAAACGCCACTATGGATCTCTACTCCTTAGCGCAGATGAAAAGAAGGGTTTTGTAGAAAATTAGGTCTATTTCGTAACA
>Ga0255058_10001633_pt1 | contig 12601 bp, 16 predicted proteins | sample Cases_109_9_MG_FD_188637 | JGI IMG/M metagenome (GOLD analysis project Ga0255058, IMG submission 188637) | Seawater microbial communities from Amundsen Gulf, Northwest Territories, Canada - Cases_109_9 | ecosystem: Environmental > Aquatic > Marine > Gulf | place: Canada: Northwest Territories... | reverse complement strand
TGCGAGAAGGATGACGGCACGAAGGTGGTTATCGGTAGTGCCAGCGCGCTAGTGCCGTGAACGGCGGCGTTACGCAGTACCAGCCGGGCTCTTGGGTAGCCGATCGACGATCATGTCGAGCGCCTCGCCCTTGCGCACCCAGTCGAGAAGCTCGGCGCGGAGCAGCTCGCTAACTTTGCTGAGGGCCATTATTCTGTCGGGGTCGCTCTGGCGAGCCATCGCGCTGTGAACTTCGCGTAGTGCGTCCTCGCAGCCAGTAGCCATTCGCCAGGCGAAGAACCAGCGGCCGTTAATGTCCGCCCATGATTCGGTCTTCGGGAGTGCCCCTCGTTCCTTCGTTGCCTGCATATTGGTCAGCCCATCCCTTCGTTAATGATCGCTAAATATTGAGATGCCGAAGGGTGGCCTGACGTTACAGAGATGTTGGCGCTTGCCCGTACTTCTAACACCTGTCAGGTCAGGCACGTCTGATATACTGTCTATACCACTAGCGAGAGGTGATTAGAGCTGCCAAAAAGTAAACGAAGGCGGCGCCGAGGGCCGGTCCAGTACCAGGGTCCGCGACGTTCGAAGCCGCCGTTCCCGATAAACCTCATCTTCAACGTGAAGATGTTTTATGTGGCCTTCATTATGGTCATGATCGCCAGCATGGCGGCGGTGGGGCTCGGCGTTGGGTTCGGTGGCACCAGCCAGCGTGGCGGGGTCACGGAGTTCACGGACGAAATATTGCCTGAAGCGACGCCGTTCGTTGTGACGTTCGCAGGGCCATCGCAGACGATCGATGGTACCCTCCCTCACATCGCGACGATAGAAACGAATCTGGGGCCGATTAAGGTCGAACTGGCCACCGACGCTCCCGACGCCGTTAACAACTTTGCCTTCCTGGCTGGTAAGGGCTTCTATAACGGAACGACGTTCTTCTACGTTGACGAGTACTTCGCGCAAGCCGGCGACCCCACCTGTAATCTGGGAGAGGACGCGGTTTGCTCGGGCGTGGGCGGGCCCGGCTACACGCTGCCGGTAGAGGACAGCGGTGCGACGCACGCACAATGGTCTGTCGTCGCGCCAACCGACCGCCTTGGCGACGTGCATGGAAGCCAGTTCCGAGTTCTGTACCAGGCGGACGGCCGGTTGGACGGCTCTGAGACCGTGTTCGGCAGCGTCACTGAGGGGCGGAACATCCTGGAGGCTCTGGAGAGTTTCCAGCCATGCTCGGTCGCCGAGAGTGACACCTGCAGCGAGGACATGGGTGCCGCTCTAGTGATCGAGTCCATCGAGGTGCGGCCAGTCTAGCAGACAAGGTTTGAGGAACGACTAAGGCCGGCCTATATGGCCGGCCTCTTCATGCTCTCTCCGGAAGGAAGCAAGGACTCTAGGTCTTGCTTTCCTCCTTGTCGGCGGATTCCTTCGTGTCAGCGGAATCCTTGTCGTCCGCGTTCTCGTCTTTGATTTCGCGCCGGAACTCACGTATGCCACGCCCAACGCCCTTGCCTATATCACCGATTCTTGTGGCTCCGAACAGGACAACGACGATGGCGAGGATGATGAGGAGTTCAGGAGCGCCGAGACTTTGAAAAATCAGCATCGAATCACCTCACTCACAAGCATAGCAGGCGTGGAATACCCCCACAACCAACTTGCTATTCCACTAGTCGCTCAATGGCGAACATCAGGAACATAAAGACCACCGTAACGGCCGCTGCCACGCCCCCCCAAAGCCAGATTCCGCCGATCAGGAAGAAGATCGCCAGGGCCGCTGCTATGCCCAACCCGGAGACGATGAGGATTCGTGAGACGACGATCCCCAACGGTATCTCGAGATCCGCTGAGGCGGCTTCCAGTTCCGGGTCGACGGGGGCGTCAGGTTGTTCTACCACGGAAACATCGTACGAGTTAAGACGGCGTAAAGGAATCGCGCTGGATTCGTGCTTGAGGTTAACCGTGGAACAACGGCGAGAGTCCGGCGAGAACGGGTTCCTGACCGGCGAGATAACGGCGAGACGAGTAGGGGATAGTGGTATCAGGCAAGGAGGAAAGCCCTGATGATTAGATTACTCGTAGTACTGGCAATAGCCTTCGCGGTGCTTGCACTCGCCTACGATTCGGGTAGCGACGGACGCGTGCAGGCCGAAGACTCCCGCATCGAGACCGGGTGGAACGATCTGGACACTCTGTTGGAAGACGGCTTGTCGGAAGGCACCCATAGTGCCATATCCAACACTCTGACTGACTCCGCCGGATTCCTGCATGATTGGGGTGACGGCGTCGTTGGCAAAGTCCAAGAGATCGCCGAGCCGTAGGACTACCCCGAGACCCCCTTTCTGCCCCCGCATCGCCCCATCCCCTCCGACCCACTTCCGATCCGGAAGTGGGTCGCCCCCTTTCCTGGCGTCACCCCATGCGTGCGCCAAGGTCTGTCTCGAAAGCTCAGTTAGAGTCCAAAAGCTTTGGTGTAGTAGTTGGACGGCGGGCAGAAATCGATCTCGCAGTCGTCCGGGTTCGTTCCTTCTTCCTCGTCCTCGCACTCCGGGTCGTCATCGTGGACGTCGGTCACCTCGATGGTGAACGTGGTACCCTCCTCAGTCGCCGTCACCACGAAGACCGCTTCGCCTTGCAGCGGATCTGGGAGATCGTCCGACCATGAACCGGCGGGCGCTCCGGGTTCCCCCTCTCGCCACGACGCACGAAGCTCTCCGTTCTCTTCGTATTCGACGCATGCGTACTTGGGGTCGACAACCAGGTGCAGCCGCACCACGCCAAACCGCGGCGGGTCCTCCAGGATCACGGTCCGCCCGCTGATTGGGATCGTATCGGCCCGGGCATCATACCGGATCGTCCCGGTGCCGGTATCTACGACCGCTTCATCCGTCATCGCCCTTACGAAATCGTGGTATAACTCTTCGATACCTCCGAACTGCGCTAGCTTGTTCACCTGATCCGCCGGGCCGCCGGAGGTGGGTAGGCTTCTGACGAGGGCAAAGATGCCGTCGGTTCCGATGATGTTTTCCAGGTACTGAAAAAACACGAAGTTCGTATAGGCACGCTCGAACAAGGTGCTCTGCAGCTCCCACACAGCCAGTGTCCCTAACACATCATGTTCGAGGTCGTTTTTGGGATAGACGAGGTTGCTCATGTGATCCGCCAATCCCTCCTCCCGCCACTTGACGATCTTGTAATCCACCTTGTTCTGTTCGGTGAACGTCTCCTCCTGGAAGCAGTGCGCCAGTTCATGAGCCACCGTTTGTTTGAAGTCGTCATCGGAAATGCTCTGCATCGACGTGTAGATGACGAAGCCGCAGGGCTTCTTAGCCTTCGGCGACGCCGACGCCAAAAAGCCTCCTCCCTCCGCAACTGAAAACACCACGTTGACGACGGGTGGCATCGTCCCCAGCTTCTCGTAGACCTCCCAAGTTTCCGCCACCGCCTTGACGGCCAGATCGTAGTGCCTTTGCACCCAGCCCGCCGTCGGGAGCGGCGGCGCGGGAAAGAAGATGCGAATAGGCTGAGGCCCAGTGGTAAATACCTCCTCGTCAAGCGAGTAGAACTTAAACTCCAGGCACTTGCCCACTCCCGGAGGGACAGGGTAGTTGTGGAAGAGCTTCGTGCAGTCCGTCTCTTGTTCACGGGCGGCGCCGGGAGCGAACCCGCCTGGGTGCGCCGCGGAGGGCTGACTAATACCAGCCATCGCCTCCAACTGCTCGTTGGAGAACACCAGTAGGCCCAGCAGGCGTGTGATCTCCTCTTTGGCCCCGTCGTCCGGCCCGTCGTCTAGATATTCGTTCGCCATCTTGAAGACGCCCGTACCTTCGTGGTTAAGTAGCTCATCATGTCGCAGCACGCTCTCCGCATCGAGTTCGCCGGTGGCGAGCTTGAGCGTAGCCACCAGGCCTTCGCCAAGCGTCCATTCCCCCGCCTCGACCTTCACCAGGAGATTGTCGACGTAGCTCACTTCAGACAGGTCCACCGGCTCCGGTTCGAAGGTGACGATCACTGGTTCCGGCTCCTCGACCTCCACACCAGGAAATCGGGGCAAGGCGGCGAGCGCCAAGGTCGTGGCGATCGCCAGCTGTTCAGCGCTATCGAGATCGGGACGACCAACGAAGACGCGGATGTGAAGCGTGCCCAGTGACGTATCCTGGCGCACACTGAGGGCGCCAACATCACCGGCGGCTTCCGAATCCTCACCGCCGAACCAACGGGCTTCGTCGCCTACGCCGGGCACGGGCTCGCCGGAGACGCCGATCACCGAGGCGCCCGGTCCAAAATCGCCCGGGTCGCCCGGCTGGATCTGGACGAATACGTCCCGGTCGTTGAGTAGCGCGTGGAGGCACACCTCACCTCTTGAGGTCTCGATTGGGTCGCCCCTATCGTCTCCGGGGCTCCAGCCGAGTGCATCATCGACCTCATCAGAGGTGAGGAGGGGGCGACAGTCCACGGAAGGCACGTCGGCGTTTTCGAAGCCGGGTGTAGGCGTAGGCGTGCGCGCCTCCGGCGTTGGCGTCCCTTCGTCGTCACCGCCGCCGCAGGCGGAAAGGAGAACCAGCCCGGCGGCCGCCGCGATGGCCCATCCCACCACTATCTTCACGGGATTCGCTCAACCGCTTTGGCGGCGATATCCTTCGCAGCCTCCAATTGGGCTGCGCTATCTAGTTCGGGGAAGTTCATTCTGAGTTGGAAGTAGAAGTCGCCTTTGCCTACGCTCAGGGTGTCAGAGCCGCCAGCGGCGAAGCCGAACCACGCGGCTTGGTCACCGATGCCCGGCACGTCCTCGCCAAGATCGCCTGTGCGGCTGATGCCTGATTCGAAATCCTCCTGAGATCCTCGCTCGATGTTAAGGCCCCCCGAGGCTGTCGAGTACCCGCAGGAGACGTCCTTAAATTCTGATCCGACGCTAGCAGACTCGCCCAGCGCGTCCTCTACGTCCTCCGCGGTCACCAGGTCGCATAAGGAAGTGATTTCAGGAAGTGCGGTCGCGTCCGTGGGCGACGCGGTGGCTTCCGGCGTGGCCGTCGGCTCCCCGTCGGATGGCGAGTCACCTTCGTCGTCACCGCCGCCGCAGGCGGTCAGCGCCACGAGAGCAGCGATCGTCAAAAGCGCGATGCGAATCATGGGCCAGCTCCTCCTTCTCGAGATGACTGCAACCAAACGGTACGACAGCCTTTAAGACGACGCGATTATAGCGCGACTAGAACGGTCGCTGGAAGAAGCGGCGGGGGACGGTAGGCGGCGGTGCGTCCCTGTTGCACCTGCCGTCTCAGCCCTCCAGTACCCGCACCAGAGTGTGACCAAGGGCGAACGCGGTGAACGCACCCACCAGGCTCAGCACAGCGTATGCGCCCGCTCGCAGTATCTCGCCATCGCGCGTAAACGCCCATCCCTCGTATACGAACGTCGAAAACGTAGTCATGCCGCCCAGAAACCCAACCGTCAGGAACGTCCGCTCCTCCGGCGAAAACGACCCCCGCTCCTCTATCAGCGCTATCACCACGCCCAGCAGCAGACTCCCCAGCACGTTCACGCCCAGCGTCCCCCACGGGAAGTCAATCCCAAGCCAGCCGTACACGCGTACCACCAGTACGTAGCGGGTCAGCGCCCCCAGTGCGCCGCCCACGGCAACAACCGCGAAAGTCATTGTCGCACCATCTCATCCGGCACAGAAAAGGCCTCTACCTCTGCGGTAGAGGCCAGCAGTTTCCCGGTAGCTTCACCCGGCTATCGAGGCCGAGCGAACCTCATTTCTCGGCACCGAGCATATCACCCGTCGATCCTAGAATCGACGGGTGAGCAGTTGCACGCGGCCGTCTCGAATTTCGGCGCTCTTCGCTAAGCGGTTGCTGGCCTCGCGACCCCACACCAGGCGCGCTAGCCTGACGCGTCGGGGCGCGCGCCGATCATGGCGCCGCCGGGGCCGGGGCCTGCGTCGGCGGTGGACTCGAGTTGTCGCCGCCGAGCCCTCGTTGCAGAAGCGTGGACGGATCGATGATCAGACCCTCTCCCGTGGGCAGCAGGGCGAACTCGATCGGGCTGTTCGGTCCGAAGGCGAGCTCGAGCGCCTTGAACTGAATGACATTGGGGGTTAACGACGCGTCGAGAAGGCGGTTGGCTTCCGCTTGTCCTTCGGCGGTTGCGATCAGGGCGCCGGCTTCACCTTCGGCGAGCGCGATCTGCTGCTGCGCCTGGAACTGTGCTTTCTGGACCAGCTCTTCTTCACGCAACGCTTCCTGGGTCGCTACCTGCTTCGCTTCGATCGCGTTCTTGAACTCCGGTTGGAAATCGATGTCGTCGATGAGAAGCGCGACAACATCGATCGAGAACTCTTCCAACTCCTCATCGATCCGTGTCTCGACCGCTTCTCTGATCGCTTCCCGGTTCGGGGCGATGTCGACGGTGGAGAAGCGAACGGTCTCGTCCTTGAAGATCTGCGTGACGCGCTGGGGGACGATCTTGTTCACATAATCCGGGCCCACTCCGCGGTAGAGCCCCTGCACGTCGCGTGGTGACACCTGGATGTCGAGCCGGGCGTTGATGAAGACGTCTTGCGTCTCCGCCGAGAACGAGTCCAGGCCGCTGCCAAGCACCGTGACGTTGCTGGGCACGTTGCCGGGCTCGTCAGTGAAGGCGAAGCTCTGCACCTGTACGGTGGCGTTCTGGAGCGTGCGCCAGGGCGGAATCAGCTGCAAGCCATCGTCTGTCTGGTCGACGATCGCGCCGAACTCGGAGACGACACCGACATGGCCGGCCGGGACCTGGTGGAAGGCGTTGAAAACCGTCCAGAGAGCGATGATCACGACGAGCGCCACGGCTATCCCGCGCGCCACGCTCTTGACCGCCCGAAACGGTGGGGCGGTATACGACGGATCGTACGGGCGCTCGGCCGCCTGGACGGCTTGAGCGATCGCTCCGGCCATGACCCATAAGCCCACGGCGAGGCCTGCCAATATTATTGTCCCAACAATCCAAGCCATTTTGACCTTCCTTCTGAATAATGCGAGGTGCGGCTACATAGAGGGTAACTCGTGGTGAGCGGAAGGGTTAGCGGTGGGGCGTGCCTGGATGAGTAATCGTACGAAGTACGTGGTCGGGGTGGGCGGATTCGAACCGCCGGCCTCCTGGCCCCAAACCAGGCGCTCCAACCTGACTGAGCTACACCCCGAACGCTGATTTCAGGTTACGTCGTGGTTGAGCGAGGGGTCAATTTGTGGGGGCTCAATAGAGGCCCCACAAATAACGCTTGGGTACTTATTCCTCCTTCTGGAGGAGAGACGCTACCTCGTTAGCCAGACCTTCAATCTCCGCCTCCGCAGAAGAGCCCTCGGAGAGAACGGCTAGCACTAGGACGTCCAGTTCGTCCGAATGTCCCCGGCTAAGAACATACTTCGTGCCGTTGCCGATATCGACCACTGGTATGTCTACCTGGATACCTTGAGCTAGTTGCGAGAGCAATTCCGATAGGTTGTTACGCGCTTCGGCCTCGGATAGTGTCATTGCGGTCCCCTTTCGAGTATGAATTCTAGCAAAGCAGCCCGCAGATGCGTCGCTCTTCTTTCCCTGCCATCGTTACGTTGTGGTTGAGCAGGTGGTCAATTGCAGCGGGTCGGAGTCCACGTGCGGCTGCAGAACAGGTAGGCTGTGATTGGTGAGAACGAGCCTCGCCGCGCTTCTTGGGAGACGCGGCCAGAGCTGGCGGGGATTAGTCGCGTCAATTGAAGAGCGACGAGGCTCGCTTCCTTGATAGCACAGCACGGTTAGCGGGAATACCGCGTTTTCCACCTACGATCATCTCGCTTGTTCATTCGTGTTGGGGGCTTCGTCATGGCGCCACCCGTGCGCGGCTCCACCCGTATGGGGTCAATCAACCGTCTCCCCATCCCCATGCCGGTACCACTCCACCTCGTCCGCCGCCAGCGGCTCGTTGCCGAGGATGAGATCCGCTGCCTTTTCGGCGATCATCATCACCGGGGCGTAGATGTTGGCGTTCGTGACGTACGGCATCACCGAGGCGTCGACGACGCGGAGGCCGTCGAGCCCGCGCACCTTCATCGTCAGCGGGTCGACCACCGCCATCGGGTCGACGCCCATCCTAGCGGTGCCGCACGGGTGCAGGGCGGTCTCGCCGTCGCGGGCGACCCAGTCGAGCACGGCTTCGTCGGTCTGTACATTGGGGCCGGGAGACAGCTCGCCGCCGTTGTACTCGGCGAAGGCGGGCTGCGAAAGGATGTGCCGCGCGCAGGCCACCGCCTCGACCCATTCACGGCGGTCCTGATCGGTTGAGAGGTAGTTGAACCGCAGAAGCGGCGGCTGCCGTGGGTCGGCGCTTTTGAGTTTGACGGAACCGCGGGCGTCGGAGTTCATGACGCCGACGTGGAGCTGGTAACCGTGGCCCTTGCTCGGCGCGGAGCCGTCGTAGCGGACGGCGAGCGGCAGGAAGTGGAACATCACGTTCGGGTACTCGACGTCCTCGTTGCTGCGTACGAAGCCGCCGGCCTCGAAGTGGTTCGTGGCGGCGGGGCCGCGGCCGAACAGCCACTGGAGGGCGATCCAGGGCCGGTTGCGCCGCTTGAGGGCGGGCTGCATGGAGACCGGCTTGGTGCAGGCGTGCTGGACGTACACCTCGAGGTGGTCCTGCAGGTTCTCGCCGACGCCCGGGAGATCGTGGACGACCGGGACGCCGACGGTCTCGAGGTCGGCGGCGTTGCCGACGCCGGAAAGCTGGAGGAGCTGCGGCGTGTTGAAGGCGCCGCCGCAGCAGATCACTTCGTGCCCGTAAACTCGGTAGGTTTTGCCGCTGCTCCGATATTCAACGCCGACGGCCGTGCCGCCTTCGATGAGGACCCTCGTCGTCAGCGCGCGGGTCTTGATCGTGAGGTTGCCGCGGTTTCGCACCGGGTGGAGGTAGGCGCGCGCGGCGCTGAAACGGCGGCCGCTGCGAATGTTGCGGTCGAACGGCGCGAAGCCCTCCTGCTTGCGGCCGTTGACGTCGCCGGTCAGCGCGAATCCTGCCTGCTGCGCGGCTTCGAGGAACGCCGCGAACAGAGGCGTGTCCGCCGGACCTCGTTCGAGGACGAGGGGGCCGGAGCCGGCGCGAAAGTCGTCTTCGCTGCCGGGGGAGGCCTCCATGCGCTTGAAATACGGGAGGCAGTGGGCGTAGTCCCAGCTCTCCATCCCGGGATCGCGGCCCCACTTCTCGAAGTCCAGCGGGTTGCCGCGCTGGAAGATCATGCCGTTGATGCTGCTGGAGCCGCCGAGCAGCTTGCCGCGCGGGTGCGTGATGCGACGGCGGTGCATTTCGGGCTCGGGTTCCGATTCGTAACGCCAGTCGTAGAACCTGTTGCCGATGGGGTAGGTGAGCGCGGCCGGCATCTGGACGAAGATGTCCCAGGCGCGGTCCGGTCTTCCCGCTTCCAGCACCAGCACGCGTCGCTGCGGGTCGGTACTGAGGCGGTTGGCGAGAACGCAGCCGGCGGAACCGCCGCCGACGATGATGTAGTCGTAGCGCTTGGGCATGTGGATTCCGGCTCAGGTTAGGGGCACTGTCCAGCGGTGGTCAAGGATCGGTTGATCTACTGGAATCTCTGGACCCAGTCCGGAGCGTAACTTCTATTAGCCGCCAGATCACAGCCCATCCCGCAGCGCAGAGAACAGGGAGGTGGCAGTGACCACTCAATACCGAAACGTTGAGCCCCAATTCACGCTAGACGTAGACGACGAGGTCTGGCAGTCTTTCTTCTCCGCCCCGGAGTCCGCTCCGTCCACCCCCGTCGGCAGCCGCGATCAATGGGACACGGAAGAGCTGCTGTCCGAGATCGTTCGCAGGACGCACGGTGATATCCCGGCGCTGCGGGCTTTGCAGACCGATGTGCTGCAAGCGCTGTTGAACGCCGTCGACCGCCAAGGGGCAGAGGCGGGTGGCGCCTGACTACGACTGACCGGACATGGCGATAGCGAGGACGGCTAGCGCGACGAGCGCCACGAGCGGCGCGAGTATCAAGAGATACTCGGTCATGCTTGCGCCGGACTCATCGATGGGGCGTAAGTGGGGCGTTGACATATGATGTCACCTCCATTCGTTCTCAGTATGCGAGGGGTGACTCGCCGCGCTGTCGCCGCGTCATAGTTGAGCGCCAGTTAAGCGCTGATGCGCCGGTTCACGAGCGGTTGACGTGTGATCGTGACGGGGCCGCCGTCTGTGAATCGGACGACGTTGATCGTCTCCGCGAGGTCCGGCGAGCCACTGTAGTAGCCACGCACTTTGCCGGCGCCGACGGTGGTGGCGCTGGGCCAATGACCGAGCGCTACATAATCGGCATCAGTGGCCGTCAACTGGTCGTCATCGAATAGCCATCCGCGATGGACATCGGCTTCGCCAGCGAGGTAGTGGCCGTGCGCAGTGGCGATCTGCCAGCGGGCCGTGCGTGGTTGCGGGTCGCTGAGGGGCGAGAGGTTTTGGTAGTCGAAGTGGGCCTTCCCCCAGATTTGTAGATCGAGGTCCGGGAAGTCCAAAGATTCGCCGTCGAGACCGATGACGTGGACGCCTTCGACGTCGCCGATGCCCCCGCGGCGGTAGACGGAGTCCGGGGTGATGCAGTCGTGGTTTCCGGGGAGAATGACGACGGTCAGCGATGAGTCGCCGAGCCGCCGGGCGGTCTGGTCCAACACGGATAGCGGGAGCCGGTTGTGGTCGAAAACGTCGCCCGCAAGGACCAGGACGTCCGCGCTCGCCTGTTCGGCGGTGTCGATCACTTTGCAGAGCGGGTGGAATTCGTCGATCACCGCGCCCGCACCGATGTGCAAGTCCGAGCTGTGGGCGACGATCAGTTCTCTGTCGGTCATGTACCGAACGATATCACGCGCTGTCCCGCCACTCATCGAAGAAGGAGCGCGACGCCGCGAACCTGGCCCAGTACCCGTGATCCGGTCGAGTCACGTACACGGCGCACATCTCGAGGAAGAGATCGAGGTCAGAGGCGTCCTTCCACTCACCCTCCGCTACGGGGTCGGTCTCTCGTAGACGGTCGACGGCGACCGCGTCGCTCCAGCGCTGCCAGAAGGCGTCGCCGGCGGGTGGCGCCGCCATGTAAGCCGCGGCTTTCGCGACGAGGAGCTTGGGGTCGTGCTCCCAGTCGATACCGTCTTCGGTCAGGCGGGGCATCAGGCGTGCGGCAGGCCGGCCTTCGATCTCTCCGAAGCTGACGACCTGAGTGCTGGGATCGTCGGGGCTTCGCGCCTCGACGACAAGAGGAAGGTTCTTGGCGCCGATCATCTCCAGGCGCTGGCTGAGCAGCGCGAACATCCACGGCGGCAAGCTACGTAGTGCGGTTAGCACTTGCGCCTGCAGCCGCTCCTTCTGGCGCGGCGATAGGTTGGAGTCGAGGACGTAGACGTTGAGTTGCGACTCGTCGAGCACGTCTAGCCGGAGGTTGAAGTGGTGGCGGCAGGCGCGGGCGCGTCCTCGCCGAGTGCTGCGCCGACAAGGCCGGCCGTGGTCTCGATTTCGTTATCACGCATAAAGGCCTCGACGCCGTCCAGGACATCGAGCGTCGCGCGTGGGTTGGCGAAGGTGGCGGTGCCGACCTGTACGGCGGATGCTCCCGCCATCATGAACTCGATCGCGTCTTCGCCGGTGACGATGCCGCCACAGCCGATGATGGGGACGTCAACGGCGCTCGCGACGTCGTAGACGATCTTGAGCGCGATCGGTTTGAGCGCGGGGCCGGAGAGGCCGCCGGAGCCCCAACCGAGCGCCGGTTTGCGGGCGGAGGTGTCGATACGCATCGCTGGGTAGGTGTTAACTAGCGTGAGGCCGTCCGCGCCTGCGTCGACAACGGCGCGGGCCATGGCAACGATGTCGCCAACGTTCGGGGTGAGCTTGACGATCAGCGGGAGCTGGGTCTGGCGTCGTACGGCGTTCGTGAGCTCGGATGCTGCGCGAGGATCGACGCCGAATTCGAGCCCGCTCTCGACGTTCGGGCAGCTGATATTGACCTCGATGGCGCTGACCCCGTCGACGCCGTCGAGTCTGCGCGCGAGCTTAGCGTAGTCCTGCACGCTCTCGCCGGCGATGTTGGCGATGATCGGGACCTTCCACGTAGCCCAGATGGGAGCGACGTCCCGGATGATGGCGGTGATGCCGATGTTCTGAAGGCCAATGGAGTTGATCATCCCGGAGGCGGTCTCGATGATTCGTGGCTGAACGTTGCCGCGCCGGGGCCTGAGAGTGATCGCCTTGCTTACGATGGCGCCAAGGCTCTGAATATCGATGAGCTTGGCGTACTCGAGGCCGTTACCGAAGGTGCCGGATGCGGGCATCACGGGGTTGGCCAGAACGAGCTCGCGTTTACTGGATCGGATCAGCTCTACGGAGAGGTCCACGGCTCTACCAAGTATACGGTACCGATCACTGGACGCGGGAAGGCCCCGCCATATGGCAGGGCCTTTAAGGGTGCGCTCGGTCGACCGGCTAGTTAAGTGAGGCTGCTCCTCGGGTCACCGTGATCTGGTCGCTGTCGTCAGCGGTCGTCTTGCTCACCGCGCGGGTCCCGCGCCACGGCGAGCCGCCGCCTCCGTCCTTCTCCCAGATGTAGTCCTCGGCGGAGTTGCGGAA
>Ga0255058_10001632_pt1 | contig 12606 bp, 7 predicted proteins | sample Cases_109_9_MG_FD_188637 | JGI IMG/M metagenome (GOLD analysis project Ga0255058, IMG submission 188637) | Seawater microbial communities from Amundsen Gulf, Northwest Territories, Canada - Cases_109_9 | ecosystem: Environmental > Aquatic > Marine > Gulf | place: Canada: Northwest Territories... | reverse complement strand
CGGTGACGAGTTTGTCACAGGGATCTGCCAGAAACGAATGGCGCCACCCGGTCCGCCTGTTAGCAACACGTCCTCATCGCGGCTGAACGCAAGCATGTCATCGGCCGATAGCGCTCTGCCTGCACCGATGGGTGGACCCAGCAGACGACCGCTGGCAGCTTCGTATAACTGAAAGCCGCTGCGCGGCCGGCCGGCCACGAAGCGAGCTCCGGAATCTGAAAATGCCAGCTGCCACTGCCCGTCGCCGTACTCTTCGAGCATCGGCGACGCTGGGTTTTCGACCTCCCAGAGCGAGATACCTGCCGACGCAAATACGGCGCCGAGCATGTTCCCACCGGCGCTAAGCTCAATGGCACTCGGCTGCAAAGGCAGATCGATCTGCGCCAGCATCTCGCCATTTAGAAAGTCCCAGACGCGAACGGCACGATCATAGTCTGCGATCGCAATGCGCTGACCGTTTGCGCTCAGCGCCACGAGCGCCGGTGCTCCTGCGATTAGCAGTTCGCTGTCTTTTTCTGCAACATCGATATCCCAAAGTTCAAGACGCGTTTCAATATCGCCGCGCTGCTGCACAAACAGGTGGCGCCCGTCCGCCGTCAACGACGAGGTCGCGCTCGCGGCGCCGACTGGCAAGGACTCGCTGCGCTTGCCGGTTATGGTGTTCCAAAGATTGACGGTATCCAGCGTCGCGGTCAGCAGTCGCCGCGCGCCGTTGTCGAGGCCGATCACGCGCTCATTCTCGCTGACGGCAATCGTTGAAACGGGCTTCGCGAATGCCAGGTCCCAGAGTCGTGCGCTGTCGCTTTGGGTGGCGCGGGCAATCGCGTAGCGGCCATCGGCGCCAATCCACAATTGCTCTGTTTCGCGTTCTGTCGGATCAGGAATACTGAGGCCACGTTGAAAATCCTCGATCAGCCCCTGCGAGTTCAGCGTCAGGTTCCAACCGACAAGATGTCCCGCTACGCCGGTCGCCTCATCTCGCAGACTCAGGCTCCAGGTTCCGGTAAGCGATTCGCCGAGCAAGCCGCTCAGTTGTGCCGACGAAACGCGTATGTCTTCGTTGCTCGAAGCGCGTTCGCGTTTCAAATCAACCTCGACCGCCCGACCTGAGGGTGCGATCACCTTGACTCGCAAATCGGCAACGCGCGGATGACTAATATTCAGCGTCAGGCCAGCTCGGCCGACCGTACCTGTGCGATCAACAATGACGCGACGAACCAGCGGCGCGACTTCAAGTGCCGTGATCGTCCAATCCTCAATTCTCGACAAGCCTTGCGGGCCGAGGGCCCACTGTGACACGCGTGGACCATCGGTCGTTGTCAGCAACAGGCTGCCGGGGTTGAACACGGCATTGCTCCGCTGCTCGGAGGGCAGGCTTGCGAGCAGCAACGGATAATCGTCAGCCACGAGCATTGCACTGCGGTTGCGCCGCTGCGGTGTCGACAGCACGAGCGATTCCAGCGACGCAAGCAACGCATCATCGCGACGTTCCGCACGCATCGCCAGACGCGCCCGCCGATCCCAGAATCCAGCCACAAAAGTTTGCGGCATCTTGCCTGCATCGGGAAGCTCAGCCGCCCTGGCTGCGATCGCCATTATCTCCTCAGCGGAATCGGCCGCCCCTGCCCGACCGCGCAGGAACGTCCGGTAGAGATTGTCGGCGACGTCAGCGTGACCCGGGAATGATCGCAGGTTGACCCACGCCGTCTCCGCAACGACGAGCTCAGTGTCCATCGCGATCAATACATGTTGATAGGCCCTTGGCAACCACTGCGTGTACCACAACGGAATCGCCGTTATCAGTAACAGTGCACCGATTGCTATTGCGGGCGCTCGCCAGTCAGTCGGCAGGTTCTCATTCGCCCAGCGCGCCGTGAACACACTCTCGTAAATACGATTACGAATTGTCAGATCGCCGGATTCATCAACCTCCAGCAGTCCGACGGCCATCAGGCGTCGCTGTAGGCCTGAACCCAGGTCCGCAGGTACGTCGATGCCTTTGCGAATGCGGCCATATAGATTCAACAATGCTTCGCTTTTTTTGTGGTCATTTGCGATTTGCCGATGAATGTGACTCATGTGCGGTTCGCTGTGCAATGCAGCCCGTCCCGCGAGCTGGTGCATGACAATGCGATCGACATGAGCCGCAATGTCGCCACTCAGGCCTTCGCGGGCGATCGCGCGCGCGAGTTTCTGCGACAGGTATGGCTGTCCCCGCGTCCAGTAGTAAATGCGATCGAGTGCGGGCTCTGCATCGCCAGCATTGAGGTTCAGTTCAGTGGCAAACAGGTCGAGGTCCGCACGCGAAAAATCTCCCAGTGCGATTGATTGTGTGATATTGAACGGTGAAAGTTCAGGTTCTGCGATGAGACTCAGGGGATCGCACTCCCCGAGCAGGACAAACGTCAGGCGCGAAAAATCGGGATCCGTTGTGCGCGCATTGTGCGCCGCGCGAATGCTGGCGAGTAACTGATCTGCGAATGGCAATGCCTCTATGCACTGGATCTCATCAACGAAAATGACGACGCGTTGTTGCAGATTCTGCAGGATGACTTCTGCGTAGAACTCCAGCAGACGCTGCCGGTTGCTGAGTACGGATTTGTCCTGCCACCAGGATTGCAGGTCAAAGCGAATCCGCAACTGTCGCAGCAGGCGGTAAGCCACGCTGTAATACCAGCGGCCCGCATCCGATCCGGCATCGCGGTCGCCAATTTGCTCCAGGTCGAGCACAGCGACGTGGAAACCATTGTGTTCGAGCCGTGCCGACGTCGCAGCAATCAGGCTCGACTTGCCACTGCGATACGGAGCGATTACATGAGCAAAGCGACCCGCGATAATCGCCTCGTACAGCAAATCATCGGCGCGACGGCGAACATAGCCTGCGCGTACGGCATGCAGGGGCGAGCCAACGCTGAAGAACTCACCGGTGGTGTCGGTTCTGACTGATTGTTCGTTCGACTTATCAGACATTCGGGTGTTGTTACTCTCCGGCCGAAGCTGGTTGCGGTATTCTGCGTATCTTATCCGAGTCCGGGCGCCGCATGGCACTTGCCTTGGGGCAGATCATGCTAACGTCTTAATTAATGAGAAAGACATTTTCGGCGAAGTTAGCGATATTTTCGGCGAAAATGGCGACATGATCGTGTATACTGCCGCGGCTGCACACGGCTTCGGCAAATCGGGACAATGCAATGGACTTCTATCATGTACACAACCTCGTCGAACCGGACAAAGCGGGCGTCGACCGCCGTTTCGGTATTCGTGTGACGCTGCCCGACACCGACACATTGCGCAACATACTTGGAGACGACTGGGAGCGATTGCACTGGTATCCAAGCGAGACAGAACGTAATGCGGCGTTCGCGAAGATGGCTACCCGCCACGGTTACTATCGCGACAGCGATACGCCGACGCAGGTTCTCGAAAAAATAGCTCGCTAGCCAGCGTCACCTGGGCGTGGCACCGACGAACAGGTAGAAATTGCTTCGCCCCCCTTCTGCAAACCCGACGGCCAGGTAAACGGGCCCAATCAATGTATCCAGCCCCAGAAATACGCTGCCATTGATCAACATCGAATCAAAGCTAATGTCATCGCGAATCTGCCAGGAGTTGCCACTCTCCAGCGATGCGCCAACGTAGACGGGTACATGCAGGAGGCCGCCGCCTGAGTTACTCACTTGCCGGTAATAGACGAGTCGTAGCAAGGCCGCGTGCGGCCCGCTGATCTGGCCACGCTCGAGTCCCGACAGTCGCAAAAAGCCGCCGAGCGGAAAATAATTTTGCACGGGGCTCAGCGAATCGAGCGCCGTCGCGTAATCCATACCGAATACGAGCGTGTTCTTGCCGCGACTCAATGCGGCCGAAAGATCGAATTCGAGCGTATCGAAGCTCGTGTCCGCTCCCAGTGACGGCTGTGACGAATTCCATTGCAAGGTGCTGCGGAAACCGTGCTTCGGGAACTGTGCGTTGTTGAAGGCGTCGAACCTGAGGCGCGTGAGCACCCCACCCGCATCGAAATCAGCATTCGGGATCGACGGGTCACCGACTTTTACTCTTGCCTCTCCGGTGCCCCGATATGCGCCAACGCGAAACTCGCCCACCCTGCTGATCTCAATACCAACATCCAGCTGCAGCAACGCTTCCGAAATTCGCAGGCGTGCCGCAGCGTCGTCCATGATGAACGCGTTCTGGTTCGTTTGCCTCACGGTCAAACTCGGTGCGACAAACACACGCGAGTGAAATCGAAGCGGCTGGTAGAGCTCTGTTGAAATAAGGGGGTCGGTCCCCAACTGCACATCCGTGAGCAATTCTGCCCCGAGGCTGTTCAGTTCCGCACGACGCCAGCGCGCGGTCAGATTAAAGGCAGTGGAGCCCTCGAAATCGTCCTCGAGTAAGACGCCGAAACGAAGAAAGTTTGGCCCCCAACGCTTGGAACGAGCAGTGAATTCGACACCCGTTTCCTCACCCTCGTCGACAAGACGGTAGCCGACTTTTTCAAACAGTTGAAGCCCGAACAGGAGATCCGCCTCAGCAGCCAATACGTCGGGATCGATCGGGTCACCGACTTCCACTTTCATACGGGCCGCCAGTATTTCCGGTGCCACTTTTGCATCGTGAACGACTCGTACGAATGCCAGATCTCCAACCGGGAGAGCTGCTCCCGTCCGCTCGGCCAGGTACTGCGCATACTCATTCGCATCAACAGACAGCTCCTGCAGCCTGTCTGCAACAGCACGCGTCGCTGCGGCGCCGGGCTCGAAGGTCTCGACCGCGCGCTGAAAATCGGTTGAACCGAAGGTGCCCAGCTCGGGCGTGATCAGGATATCTTGCGGCCCGAGCCGCTCAATCTGGCGCCTCGTCTCCTGGCGAATAAGCAAGGTGAACACTTGCTCCGAGATCGCGATCGCCGAGTCCAGCTCGTCCATCTTGTACAACGGAAACTCTACGTCGACGGCAATAATGACGTCGACGTTCATATCCTGCATGACATTGACGGCAAGATTACCTGTCAGGCCACCATCGACGAGCAAGCGGCCATCGACGAACACCGGCGCGAAAGCGGCGGGCACCGACATGCTCGCGCGAATCGCAAGCGCAAGATCGCCCTCGCCTAAGGTAACCGGCTCGCCGGCGACGATGTCGGACGCGATCGCCCGAAACGGGGTAGACAATTTGTCGAAGTCGTGAATTTCCGAAGCATGCAGTGTCAGTTTTCGCAAAATGAGGCCCAGGTGGTGTCCCTGGATAACACCCTGCGGCAAAGCCAATTCACCGTCCCGGTAGCCGACTTCGAAATTGACCGGAAATTTTGCGTCGTCCTGCTTGCGGCGAAAATTCATGTCCTTGCGCTTCGGTTGATCAGAAAGTGCAGCAGCCCAATCGAGCGTGGTGACGGTCTCCTCGAGCTCTGCGACACTCATTCCCGACGCATACAGCCCACCAACAATGGCGCCCATGCTCGTGCCAACGATTGCATCGATCGGCACGCGCAGGCGCTCAAGCTCTTTGAGAACACCGATGTGAGCAGCACCCCGGGCGCCGCCGCCACCGAGAACCAGGCCGATTCGCAGCCGCCCCGCGGGCGTACCGGTCTCGGCCTGGAGTAATTCTGCCGGCTGTTGTTCGACCGACAGTAGTTCCTGCGCATGCCCCGCGGCTGACAGCGCCCACAGCCATGCGAAGCCGAACAGCGCACGCAGCAGCCGCAGGCTCATCGTTTGAAGTTCTAAAGCCATTGCTACTCCGCGACTCGAAATGAATCGCTGTAACGCTTGAGCGCGTGCAATTCTTCCATCTTGCGCTGCGCGTCCCAGTCAAGCTCAGCGGCTGCAATTGCAGCGATTGCCTCGTAATGTGGCCTGCCCTGGTCCGCATCCAGCCCGAGCATCAGGCGCCGGTAAATGATGTCGGTCAGGGTTCTGGCCATCTCCTCGCGAATGGCAAATACGACTTCCGCAGCAAGTACCGTGCGTTCCGGGTCAATGCATTCGGCCAGCGCCGTGTCGCTGCGACACAACTCCACAAGCTGCGTCGCTCGCCCACCATAAATCGACACAAGTCGGTCGATACCTCGCTCGGACAAGCTGCCGGTCGATTCGAGTCCATCTTTGGCCTCGTCCAGCCCCCAGCCACCGGGAAGCGGCGTATCGTGAGTTCGACACGGCGCCATCCGCCGCCGCAGCATTTTGCCGACACGATCGACAGTTTGCTCTGCAAGGTGTCGATAAGTCGTCAGTTTGCCGCCAATGATGGAAATCAGCCCCTTGGCGATGCCGCTATTTTTCTTGATGACATGCTTGCGTGAAATCGCCGACTCCGGCCCTTTGGTCCGATGCGGCAGCGGCCGAACGCCCGCGTATGCGTAGTGAATATCGCTTGCCTGTAGCCTGGCGGACGGAAATACACGATTGGTCTCTGCCAGCAGGTAATCAACTTCGGCCCGACTAGCGCGAATTTCCTGCAGTGAATCTTCATAGCGAATATCGGTGGTTCCAATCAGCAGCAAATTATTCCATGGAATTATGAAGAGTGGTCTCGCATCGGAATGAGCTTCGACATAAAACGCATCATCGGGAGCACCGTCGAATCGGCCAACGATAATATGGCTGCCCTTGGTACCGCCGATCAGTTGCTTCGCATGCTCCGTGGCAGTGCCGAGCACCTGATCTACCCACGGTCCTGCCGCGTTTACAACGACGCTGGCAGTCAGCGAACCCTGTTCGCCGCTCAAACTATCCTCGTACAGAAGCTTGTCGATTCGTCCTGCACTCACAGCGATTTTCTGCACGCGATGATAGGTCCGGATCGACGCGCCCGCCGCACGTGCGGCCAGCAAATTCTCGAGTACCAGGCGCTCAGCGAACGTTAGCTGCGCATCGAAGTAACGTACACCCGCACGCAAGCCCTCACGACCGAGTCCCGGCGCCGCCGCAAGCAATTCATCTATATCCAGCATTTCATGCCCGGGCATGCGCTTGCCCAACGACAGCAGGTCATACGCCAGCATGCCGATCCGGATCAAAATCGGCCCGCGTTTGGCTGACTTGTAAATCGGTATCGTAATGCGCAGTGGCCTGACAAGATGTGCCGCGATTTGCCGTAAATAGCGGCGTTCGTGCAATGACTCGTACACGAGAGGAATTTCGAAGTATTCGAGATAACGCAGACCGCCGTGAATCAAACGGCTTGATATCGCGGACGTGCCACTGCAAAGATCGTTCTGCTCGAGGACGACAACTCGCAAACCTCGCATTGCCGCATCACGAGCAATCCCGGCGCCATTTATTCCAGCGCCAATAACGGCAAGATCGAATTCCTTGTCCGCAACCATCAGGGTCGCGTCTGACCGCTGCCGCGCACGATATATTTATAAGTCGTCAACTGCTCGGCACCGACGGGCCCGCGCGCATGAATCCGGCCGGTCGCAATTCCGATCTCTGCACCCATTCCGAACTCGCCGCCGTCCGCAAACTGGGTCGACGCATTGTGCAATACGATCGCACTATCGACATGCTTTAGAAAAAATCCGGCAATGGCATTGTCGTCGGTCACGATACTTTCAGTGTGGCCGGAGCCGAATTCGCGTATATGGTCGATGGCAGCCTGCACGTCATCAACGACGCGCAGAGAGACGATGGCATCCAGGTACTCCGTTGACCAGTCATCGTCACCGACGGGCACTACAGCGGCATTTGCCGCTCGGGCAGCCGCGTCGCCACGCACTTCACAACCCGCGGCAAGCAGCGCCGCAAGCAGCGTCGGCAGCAATGCGGGTGGCGCGTCCCGGTCCACGAGAATCGTTTCCGCGGCCCCGCAAATACCGGTACGGCGCATCTTGGCATTCACGACGATGTCGCAGGCCATGTCCACGTCCGCCGCCGCATGCACGTAGACATGGCAAATCCCCTCGAGATGCCCAATGACGGGGATGCGTGCTTCGTCCTGAACCCGCTTGATCAGGCTCTTGCCGCCACGCGGCACGACTACATCGATCCATTCACCCATTGCTGCAAGCATGTAACCAACGGCCGCACGATCGGTTGTCGGCACTATTTGTATGGCATTGGGATCAATACCGGCACTCTCAACGCCGCCACGCAGACACTGATAAATCGAGTGATTACTGTTAACGCTCTCGGAGCCACCGCGCAGGATCGTGGCATTGCCGGATTTGATACACAAAGCGGCCGCATCTGCTGTCACATTCGGCCGGCTCTCGTAAATAATGCCGATGACGCCCAGGGGTACGGCAACTCGCTGAATCACAAGCCCGTTGGGACGCTGCCACTCGTCAAGTACCCGGCCAATCGGATCCGGCAACTCAATGATTGCCTCAAGTCCGACAGCCATTACCTCAACCCGTTCCGGATCCAGCCGCAGTCGATCCAGCAGCGCGTCACTGAGGCCACCAAGCTCGGCATTTTGCATGTCGATCGCATTGGCAGCCAGTATTGCGCCCTGCTGGTCGCGCAGGTTTTTTGCCGAACACTCCAGCGCCCTGTTGCGCTGCGACTCATCTGCAGCAGACAGTGATATTGCCGCCGCACGCGCCGCCGCACCCAGGTCCTGCATGGAAGCGGCAATAGCGATGGAATCGGGATTTTTTACATCACGTGTCATGTGCGAACAATACCAGTTCGTCCCTGTGGACCATGACCGATCGGCCACGATAACCCAGCTTTTGCTCGATGTTCTCCGAGCGGCAGCCAATGATTCGGGCCGCATCGCCACTCGAGTATTCCACGAGCCCGCGACCGAGCTCCACACCTTTTTGATTGGCCAGAGAGACAATATCGCCGCGCTCAAATGTGCCGTGAACGGCGGCAATGCCCACGGGCAGCAAACTATTACCGTCCCGAAGTGCAGCCACCGCGCCCACGTCGATCTCTATGACGCCGCTAACCTCAAGCGCGCCGGCGAGCCATTGTTTGCGCGCCGCAGCGGGCGTGCCTTCGGCGCGGAATACAGTGCAGCGTGCACCGTCAAGCAGCGCTTTAACCGGCCGGTCGATTGCACCACTCGCTACGATGGTGGAGCAACCCGCATGCGTAGCAATACGAGCCGCCTGCAGCTTGGTCGACATGCCACCGCTGCCAACATCTGAACGAGTCTCTTTCGCCATTGACAGCATATCGTCGGTGATTCCGGTCACTTCCGGAATATGCTGCGCAGCGCTGTCAGTTCCCGGGTCGGCCGTGTAGAAGCCGTCCACATCCGACAACAACAGCAATGCATCCGCCATCACGAGCTGCGCAACCCGCGCAGCCAGTCGGTCATTGTCGCCATAGCGGATTTCTTCAGTCGCCACGGTGTCATTCTCATTAATAACGGGAACCACACCGCGCTCGAGCAGGCGACCCAGCGTGCCGCGTGCGTTCAGAAAGCGCCGCCGATTCTCGGTATCGTCGAGCGTAAGCAGGACCTGGGCGGTCGTGATCCCGTGCACCGCAAGGGCTTCGCTGTAGGCGTGTACCAGTTGCACCTGTCCGGCCGCCGCAGCCGCCTGCAAGTCCTCCAGCTTTGCGCGCCGTTTGTTGATGCCGAGGATCATGCTGCCAATCGCGATCGCGCCGGAAGACACAACCAGCACCTCGCAGTCTTTGCTCTGAAGATCTGCAATATCCGCGGCGAGATAAGCGAGCCATTCACGGTTCAGCTCCGCGTCGCCGGCGATCAATAACGAGGATCCGACTTTTATTACGAGCCGGCGATATCCACCTGTGGGAAAACCCGCCACAGCCTAGCCAGACAGGCGGTGGTGTCGATCAAAGCTCGACAGCGTGACCTCGCCTTTGGAAACGGCCACACTGCCGCTTCTTGCAACAGCGGATATCTCTCCGATATCGGCGGCTTCGGCAATAAAATTATCGATCTCCGCGACGCGACCCGTCAGCTGTAATGTGCAGCTAACCTGAGAATCATCCAGCATTTCTGCTTTGTGTTTTTTTGCCAACGTCATCGCAGCAGCAGGGCCACCTGTTGCGAGCTTGAGCTTGATAATGGCGAGTTCACGTTCGAAGTGATCGCCGATTGTCATATCATGAATATTGACGACATCGACAAGCTTCGCCAACTGGGTGTTCAGCTGGGCGATCGCTGCATCGGAGCCCGACACGACGAGCGTCACACGCGATATCGCCGGATCATTCGTCGCCGCGACGTTTAGCGAATCAATATTGTAGCCACGCGACGAAAACATGCCCGTCACGCGTGTTAGCGCACCGACCTCGTTTTCGAGAAGTACTGATATTGCGTGTCGCATCGCTCGTCTGTTCCTGACCTCCGCGGATAGTCGCCCAGTCAGGCGAGTATTGCAATGCAATAAAATTTGGTAAACACTCGCCGGAAAACCAGCAATGAGTACGCAGTGACTACCAACTCCAACGCCGCGAACACGACCCTGCACCCCCTGGCCGGAACCACGATGACCGGGGCCGATATCGTTGTGCAGGTACTCGCCGATGAGGGTGTCGATACGATTTTCGGCTATTCAGGCGGCGCGATTCTGCCGACCTATGACGCCGTATTCCGATACAACGCTGCGAACCGACGCCCGAATGGCGACGCGGCGATGCCCCTGATCGTCCCCGCCAATGAGCAGGGCGCCGGGTTCATGGCCGCAGGCTATGCTCGCGCGAGCGGCAAGGTGGGTGTTGCTATCGTCACCTCCGGGCCCGGCGCAACGAACACTGTTACGCCGGTCAGGGATTGCATGGCGGATTCCATTCCAATCGTAGTCATTTGCGGACAGGTGCCAAGCGGCGCGATCGGCACGGACGCATTCCAGGAAGCGCCGGTCGCCGCGATCATGGGCGCGGTAGCCAAGCACGTTTTCCTGATCACGGATCCGGAGCGCCTCGAGGCAACCATTCGCAGCGCATTCATGCTGGCGCGAAGCGGCCGCCCGGGCCCCGTCGTGGTCGATATTCCCAAAGACATTCAAAACTGGGAAGGCAACTACAAGGGACAGGGTGAGTTACCACTCCCCGGCTATAGGCGACGCCTTGATACCGTCGTCAACAATCACGTCGGCGATGAGTCCTGTGAACGCTTTTTCGAAATGCTTGCGGAATCGGAGCGTCCCCTGATCTACGCCGGCGGCGGCGTAATCAATGCTAATGCAACGAAAGCGATGCGACGTCTTGCGAACGAGTTCGGCATACCGGTTACGACGACCTTGATGGCGCTGGGCGCCAGCGACACGACCCACCGCCTGGCTCTGCACATGCTCGGCATGCACGGCATTGCCTCGGCGAACTACGCCGTCGAAGACTGTGATTTTCTAATCGCCGTCGGCGCACGTTTTGACGATCGGGTCGCCGGCGATCCGATTCACTTCGCTCCGAACGCCAGGAACATTGCTCATTTCGACGTCGATATCGCGGAGATCGGCAAGGTCAAGCGCGTCAACTGGCACCATGTCGGCGTGCTCGGGCGCGACCTGACAGACATGCTCGCGTATGGCAGACGAATCGGCTTCAGCAAGTCATTCTCAGACTGGCACGCAGAGATTGCTGATCTCAAAGAAACCTATTGCCTGAACTACGATCGCGACAGCGAACTGATCCAGCCGTACGCCGTAATAGAGGAAATCAATCGGCTGACCAAGGGAGAAGCGATCATTTCGACGGGTGTCGGCCAGCACCAGATGTGGGCTGCGCAATATTTCGATTTTCGTGAACCGCGCCTTTGGCTGACGTCGGGCAGCATGGGCACGATGGGTTTCGGTTTGCCGGCCGCGATCGGGGCGCAGTTTGCGCAACCGGAGCGTGTGGTTATCGATATTGACGGTGACGCAAGCATTCGAATGAATATTGGTGAACTTGAAACAGCGACCACCTACAAATTACCCATCAAGGTCATCGTGTTGAATAATTACGGCGATGGGATGGTTCGACAGTGGCAAAAACTCTATTACGACAGCCGCATGTCAGGCAGCGACAAATCCCTGCACCGCAAGGATTTTGTGAAGGCAGCCGAGGCAGATGGCTTTGGTTTCGCCAGGAAGCTCGAGCGCAAACAGGATATTGCCACGATCGTCGCAGAGTTCATGGCGTTCGACGGACCGGCATTTCTCGAGGTCATTATCGATACCGATGCCGGCGTTTACCCGATGGTTGGCCCTGGCCTGAGTTATGACAAGATGATTACCGGTGACTTCATCAAACGCCGGGACAAGCCAGCAGATGAGCGACCTGGCAGCAGCGAGATGTTCTAGACGAAACCCTCCATATGTGAGCCGAATCACGCCCTCAAATACGGCCATCCGTACACTCGGAGTGATTATTCCAACACCGGGCACATCGCCGGGTGAGGAGGCCTGCAATGAACCGCTTATCGATACCACTTTTAGTCGCAATGCTTGCAGTAACTGCCTGTAGAAGCGGTGACACTATTGGTGGCTTTGTACCCGCCGAAGCGCCGCCGACACCGAGCGGCTTCACGATAACATCCGCGAACGCGCTTTCCGTCGCACAAGAATCCTGGGGAGCGGTTGTGCAAAGCACTGACCTCGTGGGCCTGTTTGGCAGCTCCGGGGGGTTCGTTGCGAGCGTTCCCGGCACTGTAAATAAAGTACAGGGGATTGTCTCTGCACCCGGCTCAGGC
>Ga0255058_10001631_pt1 | contig 12606 bp, 11 predicted proteins | sample Cases_109_9_MG_FD_188637 | JGI IMG/M metagenome (GOLD analysis project Ga0255058, IMG submission 188637) | Seawater microbial communities from Amundsen Gulf, Northwest Territories, Canada - Cases_109_9 | ecosystem: Environmental > Aquatic > Marine > Gulf | place: Canada: Northwest Territories... | reverse complement strand
CGGTTCCTTATCCCGCCGACATTCAATCGTTGTTCACATGCAACTATAATGGCCCGTGTACGGTATGCTAGGAAATAGGGCTTTTGGAGATGGTTATGCAAAATACATTAATATGGCGTTTGGGCGTCATTCTCGTCATGACATGTATGCTCAGCGCGTCGATACTGCAGCCGGTCATTGCGGCAGTCATTTCGACCGAGGCAGCAATCGAACTGGAGACCCGGCAAACTCGAATACATCATATTAACAATATTCTTGCACAGGAAGATGTGCGCATCATGCTCGTGCGCATGGGTGTCGACCCTGTTCATGCGAGCGCCCGTGTCGAGGCGTTGACCAACGAAGAATTGCAGACCCTGCAGCAAAATCTGAATGAATTGCCGGTTGGTGGCGTGGGTTTCGTTGAGGTCGTGGGCATCGTCGCTATCGTCATCATCGTATTGGAACTGCTGGACGTTACGAACTTCTTTAATCAATTCTAGTTTCGGTCTTTACAATGGTTCCGCGTAGGTTGTTTCGCTGCCTGCTGCTCGGCGCTGCGGCGCTGACGGCCGGATGCAGCTTCAACGGCGGCACGGTCAGGGACGAGCTGCTGCAACAATCCGGCGGCATCACGTATGAACTGACAGATACGTCTTTTTATTCCCAGACAACCGATCAATGCGGCCCGTCCGCGTTGGCAACGGCACTCAACGCCGCCGGTGTACCCGTGACCCCGGACGAACTGGCGCCCAGCGTTTACATCCCGGATCGCAATGGCAGCCTCCAATTCGAATTGTTGGCTGCGACTCGCGGCTATGGTCGCGTCCCCTACCCTATCTCGCCCGATGCGTTGGCGCTGCTTGGTGAAATTCAGGCGGGCCGGCCGGTTCTGGTTTTGCAAAACCTGGCGTTGGGCTTCGCACCCGTCTGGCATTACGCAGTTGTTGTCGGCTACTTGCCTGGCGAAAATAAATTCGTCCTGCGCTCGGGCGAGCACAGACGTCACCTCGTAAAAACGTCCAGGTTTCTTCGCACCTGGCGGCGCGCGGAGTCGTGGGGAATTGTCTTGTTGCCGCCAGGTGAGCTGCCGGCGGGCAATAATGCGGCAGCGTTTGTACAAGCTGTCGCGTCGCTGGAGTCGGTCGGACAATTCGAGGCCGCAGCGGCCGCCTACCTGGCTGCAGTCGCGCAATGGCCGGAACATGCTTTGGCATGGTTGGGCCTGGGGAATTCGTATTATGCGTTGGGAGATCTGGACGACGCCGGCGACGCATACGACGAGTTACTGAGTATCGAGCCCGACAATGTCGTTGCGCTCAATAATTTGTCGATGGTTCTCGCCGATAACGGCCGCATTGATGACGCGATTCGAACCATCAACAGGGCGCTGTCTCTTACCGAGCAAAGCGGTGCCACGCATGAATTGGTCAGTCGAACGCGTGCCGAGCTTCAGCGCCTGCGAATTTCGGACTAAGATTTCTCGCGCACCTCAGCGGCGAAAAGTGGATTTTGCAAAATTCGCACCGCGGCTTGTTGTCCGGTGACCGAGAACGCGACGTATTCATATTTAATGCCTGCTCGCGCGACAAATTCCTGAAACGCCTTGAATTCATGCTGCTGCCAGCGGTGGAAATTAAAGTATTCGTCGAACAGGAGAATTGCCCCAGGCTGCAATCGATCTCCCAGCCCGTCGAAAATCGTGCAAGTCGATGAATAAAGATCGCAGTCGACATGCAGGAACGCGACCGGGCCTGCGTGGGAATCGAGAAATTCAGGCAGCGTCTGGTCAAAGAGGCCAATATGAAATTCAACGTTGTCCGGAACCTTCGGTAATTTCTTTTGTGCGAAAGCGCCGATAGGGTTACCGTTCCAGTATTCCGGAATGCCGTCAAACGAATCAAACCCATGCACTGCCTGATCCGCCTGGGATCCGATCCAACGCATCGATTTGCCGCGACCAACACCGAATTCGAGAAACAGACCCTCCTTTTCAACCAGGTCCACAACATAGCGGACTAGCTGTGGGTGCTTTTCGAAGTATGGCACGTCGGCCATATTGGCCTTGATGTAGTCGAGCGTCTCCCGCTTGGCCTCGAGATTCATATCGACCAGAAGGTTTGACGCATAGTGCTTGAGCATGAAGCGACGAAAAAGGAATTCGCTTAGCGTACGTTTGAAAACAGGCATCGAAATTTCCAGAATTGCGCGGTAGGTATGTGGGCGAAGTTACCACACGGCTGCAGTGTTGGCTCGTTGGCGGCAGCGGCCAGCGCCGAGATCGGAATCAGGCCATGGCAATCGACCGCAGCGCATTCATGTACTTGGAATGACGCCCCAACCGAAATGGTACGTCGGCCAGCAATTCGGCCGCTGCCTGTCTGGCGTCCGGCGTAAATTTGAATTCCACGACCAGTGTATTCTGCATGACCGCCGGTCGACGCAAATTCGGCCTTGCTCCCTGACGCTGATCAAAGGCCTGCTGTTCGGTATCGATCGTAGCGCGAATTCGCCTGTCGGCGGTCACAAGGTACCTGCGCTGGTAGCGGTTCAGCATGATTGGCAATGGGTATTGATCGAACCAGAACCTTGCATGCGGCGGTATTTGCGATCTGAGCGCTGACCGTATGTCCTGCCAGTCCGTGCCGGGCGACCAGATATCCTGTGTTGCCGCATAACGCTGTTTCCAACCCAGCTGGTTGCGTTTTTGCTTGACCTCGAGCGCACCCGTTGTCGGGCCATCGTCATTTCCGTACCAGCGGTATCGCAGCTTGCAGCGTCGACTGACCCCGGCCAGATTTTCGGCGAACGCGCGGTAGTCCCAGGAATCGAAGTAGACATTGTTGACTTGCCTGTCCGGATAGGTCTTCACAAATCCCGACGGATGAATTCGCAGCCAATGACACAAACTGTCGCACTCGGTTGCATAGGCGGCAAACTTGACCTCGTGCCGCAGTTCGGCGTCACCGGCGCCAGTCATTTTGGCAAACCCGGCTTCATGACGGTCTCATAAAGCGTGCCAACGTTGATATCGCGAGTTTCCGCGGCAACGCCATCAACCGAAATCTGATTCCCTGTTTGAGCCAGGACCGGTATGTCTGTCGCATCAATCTGTACATTGTTGGCGAGAATGGTCGCCGAACCGTACTCGGGCTTCTTGATGTAGGCCGTCATCGCAGCGAAGCTCGCTCCCACAATTCTGGAATTGCTGATGCGCAGGACCGAGCCATCTTTCGCCGCCGCGCCAGTACCCGTTTCCTGAATGACAATGTCGGCCACCGTCATTTCGCTGCGTTCGCCGGCTGACAGGGATTTGTCGACTATGCGGACGAACTCCACGCCTTCGACGGTGATATGACTGCCGCTGACATCGATCGCGTCGCCGCCACCAGCTTTGCCAATGTCGATGAACTGGCCACCAACTATACGGCCTGTCGAGAAATCAGCATCAAACGCGTCCGACGCGGTTCCCGAAATGACGATGTTACGGATCTCGAAATTCGAATGCACGATATTGAGCGCGTCTTCGCCGAGGCTGTTTCTGAACTCGCAGTTCACGAGCTCGACGTCACTCATGTAGAAGTTGACGCCACCCGTCAAGGTCCAGCCGGGCAGGACGACGCTGTGCGTATTACTTACAATTACATGTTCGAGCACAGATGGCGCCAATGCATTCATGACAACCATGCCCGGCCAGCTCTTGCCGTTGGCGGACGTGAGATCGACAGGAGCATCAGGTGTGCCGGCGAAACGGACGCTTCCAAAGGCGACCAGCGCAGCATTATTAGCGAACCGCATTGTCGTGCCGGCCGCAATGTGCAGCTCGTATCCCTGTGGCACAACCAGCGATTCATTGACGGCCCAGTCGCCGCTGGGCACGAGTATGTGGTTTTGCGCTTCGTCTAAGGTCAGGAACGCGTGTGTCGCCAGCTGTTCGTCGACAGTGCTGTCCGGTATTGGCAGCCGGGATAGCGCCGGATTTGCACGCTGTGGCCGGGACGTCTTGAACCACGGCCGCCCGGTAATTCCCGAGGACACTTCCAGCACCCATCCCTCGGTTGACGGCGCTGGCAGTAATTCGATCTCAAAACGCTCGCCCGCGGAGCCGACACCGCGGGGCGGGATACCGATTGGCAGCACGGCCGTTACTGCGCTTTCTCGTTCACCGATCGCGTCATTCACCCAGTCGATTGCCGTTACGGCGACGTCCCTGGGGATGGCGTTTTCTACCTCAAGATATTCTCCGGCATTGGATCGCTGGATTCTGAAGTGTGCGAACGTCGGATAGAGCGCGGTCTCCCAAGGTGCAAAGAAATACAGATTAGGATTGTTGGCTGGATCCGCCGCGCTCATTCTCGCAAGCAGGTATTCGCCGCGCGGTAGAAGATAGTCGATCGGGTACTGCCCAAGCATACGGAACTCCGATTGCAGCAACTTGAGAGAACCGGCTTCGACATCACGCAGCAACGTCAGAATTGAGCCGTCCCGCGCAAGATCGACCAAGCGCGCCAGAGTAGCTACGTATTCCTGCCAGACCACAGGATCTTCGAGCATCGCGGTCACGATGGAGTCATCGTTGATCACGGACTGCTCGCCCTGCATGCGATTTTGTAGGGTTGCATCGAACGCGATGGGTTCGAGCTTCAGCGTAATCGGGTTCAGGTAAAAACGCAGGTTGGGCCATCGAATGGCATGCCACGAGCCGATGAAGTCTGAGACAGCGATGAAACGAGCGAGTTGTCGAACGTCGAAAACCTCGGATGTATCGAGGCGACCATCGACGAAGCCCCTCAGCAGGCCCTCTGCAACACGATACTGTTCGGTCAGGACCGGCGATTCCGCTATCCGGCTGGAGCCAATAGCATCGATGTCAGCATTGCGATAATCATCGAATGCGCCAGCCCAGCCAACGATTTCGCCGGCCAGGGAGTCCTTGGCCTGCCATACCAATGATTCGTCAAAGCGAACAATGACACCTTCGCGACGACCGTTGAACTCCAGCAGTTCTTTTGCAAAAAACTCTTCCAGTGCCATGAGACCGACCGGTTCGCCATTCAATGTCACGTTGACAAACTGATAGCGCGGACTCATAACGCCGAAGTTACGCATCAACTCGAAGTACATTAACTCCGCCTGAAAGCCTCGGGTCGCCGGGTTTTGAATGGAGAATCGCCGCATGCCGAACAACTGCTCGCCACCGCGGACGCGAATTCGAAAAGACCACTTGCGCCCGGCCAGGTGATCGTTCCAGTCGCCCTTGAGGCGTAACTTGATCGGCACCGTGCGACCGTCGACGCGGACGCTGCCGTTAACGAAATCGTCCGGGCCCTGGATGAGATTCCCACGCTGCAGCGCGTCATCGCGTTTCTGATAAATCCTGCGCATGCCTTTGAACGGCACGTCGATGTACAGCTCCGGTATGTCGGGGATGCCCTCGATTTGATCGCGCACGTAACTGCCAATAACGAACGACCATTTCTCCGCAAGGCTGCGATCGTAGCTGTAGATCTGCCCGCCCCAGCGCGCTTCGACATCGGTGATTGCACGCACCAGCTTCTCAGGCTGGAACAGGACAAAAATCAGCGTCAGGGCAACAAAGGCCCCCAGCGCTATGGATATCAACCGGAGCAGTCGAATTAGCAGGGAGCGCCCCGGCGTTGCAACAGCCGTTGGCTTGTGCTCTTGGCTGACGCTGACTTTCATCAGATACCGGGCATGCCGCTTTGGTCCAGGAAAGTGATGCCGATCTCCGGAAACTCCGAACGCAGCTCTTCGCTGAGCTCGGACAGGGCTGTAGTCGAGGAAATATCCAGCAAGTAAGTAGCGTCCACGCCGTCGGCGCGATCGTCGAGCCTGCGCAGATCATTCGAACTGACGTGTTTCGCGATAACTTCGTTCAGAGCATCCAGTCGATTAACGCCGGCAGAGCTTCCGTCCAGGCTAACGGACAGGTACAGGTTCTTACCCACGCCCTGTGCCCTGAATTTTTTAACCAAGGTCATCGTGGCCAGGATGAACAGGCTCGCCGAGACTGTTGCTGCGACCTGGTTTGCGCCGAGCCCGAGGCCGATCGCGATAGCAATGAAGAGATAGGCAAGCTCTTCAGGTTCCTTGATGGGGGTCCGGAAGCGCACGATGGACAGGGCGCCGACGAGGCCGAGTGATAGCGCCAATGAAGTCTTGACGACGGTGATGATCAGGACGGTCGTAAGCAGAATGAATGGCAACACACCACCCAGCTCATCTCGATTGGATAGTGTCGAGCCGAAACGCAGGAAATGCCATCGCACGATTAATGCCAGCGCGAGCGCAATCACGAGGTTGATCAGAAGTTCCGTCAGTGACAACGGTGCGTCACCGTTTGCACCAAATAGTTCGAGTTCTTTAGGCATATCAGCACACCACCTTTAGTGGACTACAGATGATCGAGAGGCAAAGCCGTCGTGTATTTGATTTTTTCCATGCTGAAGCTCGAGCTGACATCGTAGAGATCGACGTCGGCGATCATTTTCTTGTACAGCTCGTCATAGCTACGCATGTCCGGCACCACAGCCCGGATCAGGTAATCAATGTCGCCGCTCAGCCGGTGGACCTCCATGACGTTCGGCAGGGCGGACACCATCTTGTGAAAGCCGTCGAACCAGCCCGGCGTATGTTCATGCGTTCGGATTGCGGAGTACACGGTCAAATGCAGCCCCAGTTTTTCCTGCTGCAAGAGCGTGACGCGCGCGCCGATGATGCCCTGCTCTTCAAGCATCTGCACACGCCGCCAGCAGGCGGATTTCGACAAGCCAATGCGTTTCGCCAGCTCCGCCACGGTCAGCGTCGCATCTTCCTGCAGAGCTTTGAGTATTGCCTTGTCCTTGCGATCCACGGCGATGATTATCTGATCTAATAAATGCCGGAATATTAGTTTATTTTCCTGATAAAGTAAATTTTATTCGAATAATTTACTAATATTTTTCCAAAATCGGGAACGGTGGGGCCCTGCGGCCGGTATCGCATGGTGATTTCGAGGGTGGCGCGGGCGTCGTGAATGTGACGGTCTTGCTAATTCCCGCGATGTTGGATGGCTGGAAAGCGTTGTCAGGGGCGCTCCGCGGCAGATCTGGCTAGCGAGTACTGCCCCATTCTCTTTGGTCGCTATGATGCCGGCGCCAATGCCAACCGCCGAACACCGTCACGAGCAGAATCAGACATGTGAAATACGAAACGCCGCCGTACCCACCGCTGGACGAAACCACCGTGGCGACGGATGGGTTTTCCTTGATTCGAATCTCGAATTTGTCGAGTTCAACGGCAAGATTTTCGCTCATCGCATCCATGGCATGGGCGAAACCTGCGCTTCGCGCCTTGCGAAGCTCATCAGAGCTGTCCACCAAGGTCGATCTGGACGTGCTCTTGTCGATACCGGGCGCGCGGAATAGAAGTCGGCGAGTCGGTAAATCGAACACCGCGGTATCGACGAAAGTCTGGACATCGTTCTTGCTGCCTTCGATAAAGTATGCGCCGATGATCGTCCAATAAAGGAACGAAGCCGTCGTATCGTCATAAGCGACAACCTGGTCATACGATACCAACGCCATGATGTCGAGCTTATATAGTCGCGATACCTGCTCAAGACTGGTGAAGCCACGGCCATGGCGCAAATAGGTATCGGGAATCACTTCTATCTCGGCAATGTAGTCCCGATCCAGGAACTGCTTCCGGACGCCCTCGAGCAATTGCGTCTTGGTCGCTTCGCTCAGGACGAGCAATTCAGTTTCGACAGCGCTTGGCACAAACGCCAGCCCGACACGCAGCGGAAGGTTCAGTTGCGGTATCGAATCGATGAATTGCGGTGGCTCCTCACCACCAGGATACAGATACTCGACAAGACTGCTGGATACGCCTCGTCGCTCGCCTCCACTCAAGGCTTGCCACATATTTGTGCATCCCGCCAGCCATGCGGCACATGTGAGAAGCAACAGCAGCGAGCGCAGTAATACCTTCATTAGCTTACGCGAGTCGTGCGGCATACAGCGCCGCAACGATAACCAGGATGACCGTAACAGCGTGAAACCCAACTCGTGCAAACATCAGCTCCACGCTGTGCCGCCGATCAAACTCACCGCCCCTGGCCATGGAAATCACGCCTGCGATCAGAACAACCGTCGTCGCGGCCAAGGCGATCAACACTGGAACCGCAAAAGAGCCCATTTGGCAACTCCACCGAACCATGAACATTTCATCGTGGTGCAAACGAGCTCGGGTTGGTATCAGTAAATAGTCGCATCAGGGTAGGCAACAACCCCTATGCGAGAAGCCGTTCGCGACATTGGTGAAGTGTCGAAGCGGATACGTCAGCGCTGATTCCTGATTCGCGCCACCAGTTCGCCAGTATCGATCTTGCCAGTGTTTTCGTAGGAAATTACGGCGGCTTCGGCCTTTTGCTCGTCCGAAATCGGTTCTGCCGTTGCCAGCTGATTATTGAGAACTGCAAGGCCGGCCTCGGACGTATCGCTTCCGTTTGCTGAGCGCTGCCGGACACGATCCCGCAATATGTTGTTCGGCGCAGTCACTTCAAGCAAAATGCACGGCAATCTCAATTCTGTCGCTACGCCGATCGCCATGGCCCGGTCAGCTGCTTTGAGAAACGTGGCATCCAGTATCACATTGTGTCCGGCTGCAAGAATCATGCGACCGATATCGCACAGCCGTCGATAGACGAGGTGGTTTGCTTCTTGCGTGTAAATTCCTGAATCGATCGCTGACCGGCTGTTACGGATCTCGCTCAGGCCGAACAAACGGCGTCGTTCGATATCCGATCGAATCCGGATCGCTGGCATCGCCGCCATGAGCTGCCCGGACACCCGGGTCTTGCCGGACCCTGATAACCCGGTCATGACCAGGAGCAACGGGCTGCGCTGCCAGGCTTGTCTCTTCGCCATGTCGCAATATCGATGCGCCTCGGCGAGATCGGCCTGCCGCGAATCGTTCGTCTCCCGCTCGCTGCTCCGTATGACGGCGACTTTCGCACGCACCAGGCACCGATAGACAAAGTACACGCTGAGTAGCCTCATGCTTTCGTAGTCGCCCGTGGATTCCAGGTATTGATTCAAGAACTGGGCTGCAAGATCGTGCCGACGTCTTTGCACAAGGTCCATGATGAGGAACGCGATATCACAAACGACATCGATTTCACGAAGTTCATCACTGAACTCGATACAGTCGAATGTCGTGATGCCACGCGGCAGACGCACCAGGTTAGCCAGGTGCAAGTCCCCGTGGCATTCGCGAACGTAACCATCATCAAAGCGCTGCCACAAAAGCGGTTCAAGCACCTGCAATTGTCTCTTTGTCCAGATTTCCAGCCGACGCAGATCGTCATCGTTGACGGCACCATCAAGCGCAGAAAGGTTGTCCCACATGAATTGCCTGGTAAGCGCAATGACACTATCGCGGCGGTCCGCGCCAATGACCGGCGCTGCTTCGTGGCGTGCGGCAATATTTCGCCCGAGCTCATTCATGTCTGCACTGGTCAGCTTGCCGAGATCAAGTTGCACATCCAGTCGCTGCTCCTGTTCAAAGCGACGCATGCGGACGGCATAATCAATCAGTGTGCCACTGCCGTTGAATTTCGGCTGACCCTCGTCGAGGGTAACCGGAACGACATCGAGGTAGATTTCCGGCGCCCAGGGCTGATTGAGCCTTATTTCCTCCTTACAATAGAATTTGCGTCTGTCAAGATCACGGAAATCCAGAAAATCAAGCACGATCGGTTTCTTGATCTTATACACATACTCATCAGTGAGGATAACCCATGAGATGTGCGTTTCGATAAGTTCGATTTTGCCGGCCGGATGCTGAAATGCCGCCGGATCCATCAGTGAATTGACAAGGCCGCTATCCACAAGATGGGCCGATGTGCCACCGATACGATTAGATGTTAATGTCCCGGGCCGCGACCAAGCATGGTATGGCAGTCCGCACACAGGCCCAGAATTTCACCGTACAGTTCGCTGCGAGCGTTAGGCGACCTGGCATCGCTTCCCTGGTCGCCAAGCAGATGAAGACGACCTGCGATTTCATCAAGTACACCTGAATCGACACTACCTGCCGTTTCATCCATCACTTCATCCGAAAGCAGGGGTACGTCGACAAGCATGGCGATTCCGCGGCTCCATGCGACATCCGACGGCCCGATCAGACCTTCCCACAAACGGTCCGCCGCCCACTGGTGGCGTTGCATATGCGAAATCGTGTCTGCCCATTCTGCCGGCATCTGGTCATAGCCAAACTCCAGCTCAACGTGGTTAACCACGTGGCAATTGCCGCAGGTTCTTGCCATCTTGCTGACTGATTTGCCGGCAGAGTTCAGATCGCTTGCATTGAGAACTTCTCGCGCGAAGCCACGCATCAAGTCAACGTATGGCTCAAAGTTAGCAGGGAGGCCGGCCACAGCATCATGATCGGCCAGCCACGCTGCGGGTGCGCGAACGCCATCCAGGTTTCCCATGACGACGTTCGCCTTGATGGCCGTGATTCGAGTGAGATGCTCATGCATGTGATCAGCGACTTCGGTTTGATCGTCGATGTCCACAGCCTGAGCAGGTAATGGCCAGGGCATCGTCGCGGTCAGAGCGAAGCACAAAATGCTCGCCCACCTCGGCAAGGATTTCGCTGTCATGGCTCTTAGTCTCATGGCCCGCTGCTCCATCGCGAGTAATTTGCGCATGTCACAAACTCCTTTCGTGCGACCGACGGCCGCCTGCAATCCCACCCGTAATCCTAGTGTTCGGTGCGACCGAGTCAATACGTAGTCCTGCTCAGGGAACCAGCCCGATATTTCACGAACAACAACGGCGAACCCGTCATTTCCTGAACAATACATGCGTATTGGTATCAAGAAGACGTAGTACTTATACGAATGCCGACGTGGTGGCTTCCTCGGTACATTTGAACCGAAAAAAGAAGCATTTCCGACGAAATTCTCGTCGAGACCTCGTCTGGTGAAATACTTCTCGAAGGGCAAGGACCCCGGATGCTAATTCCGAAATCTCCAGCGTGGGCCATCGCTCGCGCTCTGATATTGACGGCGCTGCTGGCCCCTCTCGCCGGTATCGCCATGGCACAGGGTAACGGCCCGGCCAATGCCGCCTGCCTGGGTTGTCACAGCATCAAAAACTTTGCGGTGCCGACGCCTAATGGTGAAATGCGGCAGCTGCATGTATCGCGGGGCGACTTTGAACAGAGCGTGCATGGCAATCGCTCTTGCGTGGAGTGCCACAAGGACGTCACTGAGATTCCGCACCGTAAAGGCGTGGACAGAAAGGTCGGCTGCGTACTGTGTCACGAGAAGCTCTGGCAGGCCGCCCAGGAGGAAAACAAAACCGAAGAATTAGCAAGATTGGGCGTTGTCGTGGAGCAGATCGACAGTTATATGAAGTCGGTTCACGCGCGACCCAATAAAGAAGACCAGTCGAGAACGAATGCAACCTGTTACAACTGTCATGACGCCCACTATATTGCTCCGATAGACAGCCACGTCGGTGCACAGTCGCGGCTGAAGATTCCCCAAATATGTGGGCAATGCCATGTGCAGATAGCGGAAACATATCTCACATCGGTTCATGGGCAGGAAGTCTCAGTGAATGGCAATGCGAATGCCGCCGTTTGTGTCGACTGCCATACCACGCACGACATCGAATCTCCGAGCGATCCTTCGACCAAACTGGCTATTACGAGAAATTGTGGCGACTGCCATGCAAAAGAACTGGAGTCCTATCTGGGTACGTATCACGGCCAGGTAAGCACTCTGGGTTATACGCACACGGCGAAATGTTACGAGTGCCACGGTCATCACGACATAAAGAGAGTGGCTGACGAAGCGTCGAATATGCACGTGAACAACCGCCTCGCCACCTGTACAAAATGTCACGCGGATGCGACCCAGGGGTATGTTTCTTTCCAGCCACATGGCAATACGCATGACTTCGATCGCTATCCACGCATGTGGATTGCCTCGAAATTCATGTTCGGCCTGCTGGCAGGCGTGTTCATGTTCTTCTGGACGCACGCCGCGCTGTGGTTCTATCGAGAGTACAAGGACCGCGAACAAGGAAAGAACAAGTTGTATGTTCAAACGGCCGAGCTGCCCGAGGAAGAAGGCAAATACTTCAGGCGTTTTCCGGCGCTGTGGAGACTGGCGCATCTCGTTGGCGCGCTGTCCATCATGCTGCTGGTACTGACCGGCATGACCGTGCTCTACGCAGACAGCTACTGGGCGCCGACGGTCATAACGCTGCTTGGCGGGCCGAAATCAGCGGCGATCCTGCACCGGATCGGCGCCGCGGCGTTCATGGTCGTGTTCTTTGGACATCTGATCTATTTCGCCTTGCACATCGGTCGAAACTGGAGAACGTTCAAGTGGTTCGGTCCGGATTCCCTGGTGCCGAACTGGCAGGATTTTAAAGATGCCGCGGCGATGTTCCGGTGGTTCTTCGGCAGAGGCCCGCGCCCGCGTTTCGATCGTTGGACGTACTATGAGAAGTTCGATTACTGGGCGCCGTTTTGGGGTATGTTCATCATCGGTGTCAGCGGATTGATGCTGTGGTTCCCGGCGACGACGGCTTCTGTTTTCCCGGG
>Ga0255058_10001630_pt1 | contig 12608 bp, 9 predicted proteins | sample Cases_109_9_MG_FD_188637 | JGI IMG/M metagenome (GOLD analysis project Ga0255058, IMG submission 188637) | Seawater microbial communities from Amundsen Gulf, Northwest Territories, Canada - Cases_109_9 | ecosystem: Environmental > Aquatic > Marine > Gulf | place: Canada: Northwest Territories... | reverse complement strand
TAAAGGAGGAGACCGGCATCATCCTGACCGGGCCGGTGGACCTCTTCGGGCTTTATGCGAATTTTCGCGTTTTTCCCAGTGATCACGTTGCGCTCTACGTGGTACGGCACTGGGAGCAGCCGCACTCCCCACGCCCGAACCACGAGATCGCCGAACAGGCCTTCTTTGGGCGGGATGCGCTGCCGCCTGACCTCAGCGCGGGCACGCACCGACGCATCCTCGAAGTTCTTGACGGGGAACCGCGCGGCGTCATGTGGTGAGAGACGTAGACCGCGCCGTGAGCCCGTGCTAAATCCGCGCCCCATGATGAGGAGATTTCGAGATCGTGAATATACGCCGCGACGAGGCCGATGCCTCGTCCGCGCCGTTTGCGTTTGACCCACCCGTCACGCCGCCCACCTGTTAGCATGGCGCTATCTCGAAACCTTATCGAAGATCCAAGAATGCCGCCCAACATCGTATATCGGCCCGTAACGCTGGCCGGCCTGCCCCGCGTCTCTCAATTGCATGCCAAGGTCTTCGGACCCGGGCGCTTTACGCGCGCGGCCTACCGCGTGCGCGAAGGCACAGCGCCAATCTCACGCTTCTGCCGGGTGGCATGCCTGAAAGAGCGCATGATCGCTTCTGTGCGCTTTACGCACGTGACGATCGGCGGAGCTGAAGGGGCACTGCTCTTGGGCCCGCTTGCCGTCGATCCGGAGTTCGCGGGAAAGGGATATGCGCAGCAACTCGTGCGCGAGGCCCTTGAGGATGTGAAGGCTGCCGGGTTGCCGCTGGTCGTGCTCGTTGGTGACGAATCCTACTATGGGCGATTCGGTTTTACCCCCGTGCCGCCGGGCCAGATCACGTTGCCGGGCCCGGTGGCGCCGACACGTCTGCTTGCTGTCGAGCTAATCCCCGGAAAGCTCGCCACTTTTCAGGGCCTGATTGTAGGCAAACGTGTGTGATGACCAAAACAAATGCTCGTCGTATGCTCATGTAAGAATGCCGTATTGAATGGCGCGTGCGGGAGGTATCACGATGCATAGACGAACTTTGCTGACCGGGGGTGGCGCAGTGCTCGTTGCCGCCACTTTCGCTCAGGCTGCGAACGCGCGTGCGCAGCCGACCCCCGTCGGAAACCGGGACAGCGAGTTCATGAACTTTGCTTTAGAACAAGCGAAGACGGGAGACCGTCCCTTTGGGGCGGTGATCGTACGCGAGGAAAAGGTGCTGGCACTCGGCCGCGACAGCACGAAGCGCAACAGCGATCCAACCGCACACGCCGTTATGGTTGCAATTCGCGACTTCTTGAAGGGGCATGAGCCTGAGGCCTTCAAGGATACAACGATCTATGCGACGGCCGAGCCCTGCGCGATGTCGATGGGGGCGATCCTTTGGTGCGGGATCCCGCGCCTCGTCTATGGGGCCTCCATTAAAGACCTTTCCAAATTGATGCCGCAGATCAATATCTCGTCGGAGTACGTGGCCGGCCAGGCGAGCTTTGCAGACATTGATATTTCTAGTGGGCTGCTTTCAGGCAATGCGCTGCGGTTGTTTGAGTAGACCGAAGCGAACCTGCGCGCCGGTTCAACGGGCGCGGCGGACATCCTGGATCGCCTGTTCCAATGCTTGCAGGAAGCGCGAGCGGTCCTGGCGGGTGAACGCAGAGTTGGTGCTGTGCACCTGCCCTGTCTCACGCAAGTCCGCCATCAAATCGCGCACGGCCAGCGTCATGCCGATGCTGCTCTCGGTGAAGGGCTTGCCAGTAGGGCCAATGACCTTCGCGCCGGCCTTTATGCAGCGTGCCGCGAGCGGAATATCCGCCGTAACCGCGATGTCGCCGGAACCGATTTGCGCGGCGATCCAGTCGTCCGCTACGTCGGGACCCTCCTCGACGACAACCCGATTGATGAGCGGGCTGTCGGCAATACGCATCCAAGCGTTGGATACCATGTGGACGGCAAGCCCGTGGCGCTCGGCCACGCGTACGACCTCGTCTTTGACGGGGCAAGCGTCGGCATCGACGTAAATTTGCACGGACGTGTGCTTTGCCTCAATCAGAGAACGGGTCTTTCATGAGAATGGTGTCATCGCGCTCAGGCGACGTGGAGAGCAGCGTCACCGGGCACTCGATCAACTCCTCGATGTAGCGCACATACTTGACGGCCTGGGCCGGGAGGTCGGCCCAACTGCGCGCGCCGCGCGTCGACTGCGACCACCCTTCCAGTGTTTTGTATACTGGCTCGATGCGCGCCTGCGCGTTCTGGCCCGCCGGAAACCGGTCAAAATCCTCGCCGTTGAGCTTGTAGCTGACGCCAACCTTGATCTCGTCGAAGCCATCGAGAACGTCAAGTTTGGTCAGAGCAATGCCGTCGATGCCGGCAACCTTGATGGTTTGGCGCACGAGTGTGGCGTCGAACCAGCCGCAGCGGCGTTTGCGCCCAGTCACCGTGCCAAACTCGTGGCCGCGCTCGCCCAGACGATTGCCGATTTCATCGTCAAGCTCCGTTGGGAAGGGGCCCGAACCCACGCGCGTCGTATAAGCCTTGGCGATGCCCAGCACATTGCCAATTGCGCGGGGGCCCAGGCCTGAGCCAGTGGCGGCTTGGGCGGCGATCGTGTTGGACGAGGTGACAAAGGGATAGGTGCCGTGATCGATATCCAGCAACGCCCCCTGCGCGCCTTCAAATAGGATGCGCTTGCCTGAGCGCCGCGCGCGATCAAGGAGATCCCAGGTCACATCCATGAAGGGCAGGATCTTTGGCGCGATCTCGGCCAGCTCGGCCATCAGCTTCTCTTTGGACAGCTCCGGCTGACCCAAGCCACGGCGCAGCGCGTTGTGGTGCACGAGGATGCGATCGACTTTGGGACCCAGAGTGTCGAGGTTGCGCAAATCCTGAACGCGAATGGCGCGACGGCCGACCTTGTCTTCGTATGCCGGACCGATGCCGCGCCCCGTGGTGCCTATCTTTCCCGTACCCGCCGCCGCCTCCCTGAGAACGTCGAGCTCGCGATGCGCAGGCAGGATTAGCGTCGCGTTCTCCGCAATACGCAAATTCTCGCGGCTAACGGCAACACCTTGACTCTTCAGTTGCTCAATCTCCTGGGTTAATGCCCAGGGATCGACGACGACGCCATTGCCGATGACCCCTAGCTTGCCAGGGCGCACGACACCGGAGGGTAGCAGCGACAGCTTATAGGTATTGTCGCCGATGACGAGGGTATGGCCAGCATTGTGACCACCCTGGAAGCGCACGACGATGTCGGCGCGCTCCGATAGCCAATCAACGATCTTGCCTTTTCCTTCGTCGCCCCACTGGGCGCCGACAACTGTAACGTTCGCCATATTGAGCCCATCTCATGACTTGGCCCCGGCAAAGCGGCCGGGGCCATGGCTGGTTATAGCGCAGATTCGCGCAAACCAAGCCCCACCGGCCTGCCGGGCCTTAATATCGCGCCTTTGGCGACAGCAACCAAGACCGTCGCTTCAGGCGGAAGACAAAGATTTGGGTATTGCCCGTATGCTCGCTCAAAAGCTCAGCGCCCATAGATGATGGGGCGTTTGCCAGGCCACGTGACACGATAGCCAAATTCGATGACCCGCTCCTGCTCGGGCTCCAGCTTCGACTCAAAAGCGATGACGCCACGCTTGTCGTCGACGTTGCGCGTTGTCGGCTTCGTCGGCCCGAGGAGGGTGACCTTGATCTCCTCGTTCAGCGAGATGGGAACTTGATCGAGCACGACAAGCTCCACGGCGCGCTCATGCTGGTTCTTTACCGTGATGCGGAATTTACGGCTGTCGGTGCGCAACGATGAGATGAGGCCGGTTTCACCACGGGTCTGCCCGACGATGGCGTGGCGCACGCGCACCTGGTCGTCGGCGCCGAAACCGAGCTCATGCTCCTCGCCAGGCGCCAGGACGGGAAGCTTGCCGGTGCCAACGAAGGCGCCGTCCCGGAACAGAGACACGGCGCCCGGCAACAATGGTGCCCCCTTGGGAAGAATGAACTTTACGTAGAGATAGGCCTTGCGATCGACTTTCGGCACCGTACGGACGGTAAGGGTCGGCTCGATGTTGTTTTCTTGCAGTTGCACGCGCTTGGCTTCGCCCGTCGCCGGAATTGTTAGCCGGCCTGGAACGGCGAACACCGCTTGGAACGGGGCTGCCGCGACGGCTGCATTTGCCGCCACAACGTTGGGCATGACCATGGGCCTCAAGGCATCGGCTTCGGCTTCCTCGCGTGCGACTTTCCCGAGGGCTCGTGTCATCCGATCTGGGGGCGCTGCTGCCAAGCCCGGCTTCAGCTCGGGCTCGAAGTCGACGGTCACTGTATGCAGTTCAGGCGCGGCCGCTTGGGCGGTGGGGCGCGTGGTGGACAACCGCAGAGTGATATTGTCCCAGCTTTCTCCGGTGCTTTGTCTGATCTCGGCACGCCGCGTTAGGTCGAGACGGGACGCAGCGGTCTTAGAGCCGGTATCAAGACGCGCATCATATCGCGGCCGCCAGCTCGCATTACGCACCTGATAGCGCACGGTCAGTTCTGCATCGAGAGGTGCCGCGGCGTTGACAAACACCTTGACCTCGGTCTGCTGGACCCGTGCTGGCACAACCTCAGAAAGCTTCTTCTCCAGCTCCTCGATCTTGCGGTCAAGTTCGCGCTTGGTGACTTCAGCTTCGAGCGCGCTACGCTGCGCTTGCGTCATGCCCGTACCGATGAGAGCAAGGACTTGGGCCCAGTCCGTCTGCGGCACCGGCTGCGAAGACTCTTTGCCTTCAAGCGGACGGCCGGGCATCTGAGCAAGATTGCCGAGAAGAGTCTTTTGTGTTTGTGCCGCGTCTTGTTGGCCTTGCGCCAATCCACGTTCATCGCGCAGCTTCTCGATCTCGTCTTCGAGGCGTTTGCGTTCTGCATGCAGTAGGGACTGGTCGGCACGCGGAATGTAAAGCCGGCGCGCATCCACAGATCGGATGTCGAGCTTGGCCGTTGCCTTTCCGTCGACACGAATGGAGCCGGGAACGGCTTCAGCGGGCAGATCATTGAAGACGATGGTGTGCTCGCCCTCCTCCAACATGATCCGGGCGCTGCGCACCACTTGAGCGCCGGACAAGTAGGCCGTCACAGCATCGATACGTGAGGTTGCAGCAACCTCCGCAGCCGTCACTGACGACGTCAGAAGTACCGCCCAAAAGCCAACAATCGTAATTGCTATTCGCATTCTTTTCCCCAAATCGTTTTCCCCACGAGTGGGGACGTATCGCGTCTGAATTATGACGACGTGCCGGATGCGCCGGCACCCCCGCGCGCCGCCGCATCAAGCGGTTTTGTTCAGAAGCGTGACAGCATGCGTAAAGGCCCAGTCGAGCCAAGGCGTGAGCCGATCTAAATCAGATCGCTCCACGGTCGATCCACACCAGATTCTAAGGCCGGGCGGCGCGGCACGGTATGCGCCGATGTCCTTTGCCACACCCTCCTCATTGAGAAGTGCGGCAATTTGCTTGCAAACTTGGTCCTCCCAAGCGGCGCCACGGGAGGTGACAGCGGGATGGTCTATGCGTAGGCATACCGATGTATTGGATCTCGTGGCGGGATCGACGGCCAGGTTGGCAATCCAAGGACTGTCTTCGATCCAGTCGAAAATTACCGCCGCGTTCGCGTCGGCGCGGGCTTGCAGCGCGGCGAGGCCCCCTATCCCTTCGCCCCAGCGCAGCGCATCCAGATAATCCTCCACGCACAGCATCGAAGGTGTGTTGATCGTCTCACCTTTGAAAAGCCCCTCGATCAACCGATAAGCCTTGGTAAGGCGGAATACTTTTGGCACCGGCCATGGCGGCACATGGCTTTCCAGCCGCTCTACGGCCCGCGGGGACAGGATGATCATGCCGTGCGCGGCTTCACCCCCGAAAACCTTCTGCCAGGAGAAGGTGGCGACATCGACCTTGGCCCAGTCGATGTCTTGCGCGAAGACGGCGGACGTTGCGTCGACGAACGTCAGGCCGCGCCGGTCGTCACGAATCCAATCGCCGCTCGGCACACGCACGCCCGAGGTGGTGCCGTTCCAGGCGAAGACAACGTCGCGATTGAAGTCGACGACGCTCAGATCGGGAAGGCGGCCGTAGTCCGCTTCCAGCACCCGCGTATCTTCGATTGTGAGGTGCCGCACGATGTCGTGCACCCAAAGTTTTCCGAATGCGTCCCAGGAGAGAACGTCAACGCCACGTGCGCCCAACATGGTCCACAACGCCATCTCGAATGCGCCGGTATCGGACCCCGGCACGATGGCAACACGATAGTCTGCCGGGAGCTCCAGGATCCGGTGCGTCTTATCCAGGACGAGCCTCAGCCGCTGCTTACTTTCGCGCGCGCGGTGCGCGCGGCCCACAAGGGCCGAGTTGAGAACATCCAGCGTCCACCCGGGACGCTTGGCGCACGGCCCGCTAGAAAAATTCGGGTTGATGGGGCGTTGTTCAGGCTTAGGATTTGGCTTCATTTCTCGCCATACGGATAGCCTGCAGCGTCAATCGCGCGGCGGCCTCGGCGGTCTAGGCGTTCATGCACGCTGCGTCAAATGACTTGGAAAAAAAACGCAACGAGGCGGGCCAACGCCCGCCCGGCGACCTGGCGCTGCATAGGATTTTCAGTGGACGTTAAAGCGCAATCCGACGCGGACCTGATGCTCGTTGATATCGCCAATCTTAACCGAGGTATTGACGCCATTTATCCTGAGGTTGGCATCGCTGCCGCCGATGTACATGTAGCGATAGTTGAGGTCGATCGCCGTGTAACTTGACCAATCATAAGTGAGACCCACCATGGCCGCGGCGGCAAGACTAATATTGTAGTTCGATTCATTGGCGGTTGTGGTGATACCACCTGCCGGCACACAGGGTGAGACACTAACGCAGATGACATCCGTAGACGTGTGGTTGCGGTGGAGCCGATTTACGGAAAAGCCAATCCCAGCGCCAAGATAGGGGCGAAGGGACTTACCGGCGAGGAAATCGTAGTAGCCGTTGATAAGAAGCGGGACGGAATTCATCTCCGTTTTGTCGGAAACCGTCACTAAGCGATCGGCGCCGCCGGCGTCAGTGTAAAGCTGGCTTCCGTTATATGTGACATCGCCAAGGGAGCGCAGATCGACAGTAAAGTCGGTGCGCAAATGCGGTCCCCATATGTAGCCAATACCCCCAGTAGCCGTGAACATCGCATCGTAATTCGTACTGAGCCAGTTTGCATCGAAGCCGAACGGTGCGGGGACTGCGGGGACAAGGCCTGTGCCGAAGGGAGCGCCCGTTGTGGACACGCTGGGATCTCCACCCATGCCGGCGCCGACGTCGATGCGGAAATACCATTGGGCGTCGTAGACAGGTACCGGAACGGGGGCCGGAACCGGTGTCGCGACACCGTAAGGATTGACACCACTACCGTAGCCCCAATCGCCGCCAGCCCATGCAGGCGCGGCTATTCCGGCGTTGAGTGTGAGAGCAAGTGCTAAGCTCGAAAACATGCGTCTCATGTATCAATCCCTCGATTGGAAGCGGGCGACGCTAAGCCTCACCCGATCGTTCCATGTCTGCTTCGGCAGCCCGCCTTGATGGGGGACACCAGCCGCTGCCCAATAGGAGGCTTCGACCGATACGCGTCTGCCAGACGCTTAAGCGAACCAGAGAATCGAACTGAAAAACACGAGAGCCGCGATAAACGCTCGGCGGCTTGGGTCGTCGCGCCGCGAATTTGCGCGGCATGGAATGCGAACCCGAGATGTTCTTATGCTGACTATCAGTCATAAGACTTAAGGGAGCCTTAACTGCCGTCTCAACGCGGTGCAGACGGGCGGCGACGCTGGCGCGGTTAACATTGTGTTAAGAGCAGGCAAGCCGTGTGCAGCCTTCGCGACGCAATGGCATCGTCCACAAAAATGGAATTGGACCGCACGTTCGTCGTCAAGCGGCGGCGGCAGCCCTGACGGCCTCGACAATGTCGCCAACGACCGATGAGACCAGCCCCTCATCGTCACCTTCGGCCATGACGCGAATGACGGGCTCGGTTCCAGACGGGCGAATGACAAGGCGGCCGGCTTGACCGAGCTTGGCCTTGCCCGAATCGATAGCGCGCATGACACGGGCGTCCTCGAGTGGATGGCCGTTAGCGTAACGCACGTTCCGCAAGATCTGTGGTAGGGACACGAACCGGTTCGTGACCTCGCTCACGGGTTTGCCAGTCGAGACCACGACGGCGAGGATTTGTAGAGCGGTAACAAGCCCGTCGCCCGTGGTGACGAAGTCGGACAGCACAATATGGCCTGACTGCTCGCCGCCAACATTATAACCGTGCTTGCGCATGTGCTCGACGACATAGCGGTCGCCGACGGGCGTGCGCGTGAGCGTGAGCCCAAGGCTCTTCAAGTAGCGCTCAAGGCCAAGGTTGCTCATCACGGTGGCGACCACGCCGCCGGCCGCAAGCTTGCCGCGTCGGTGCCAGGTCTCGGCGATCACGGCCATGAGCTGATCGCCATCGACGATCTCGCCCTGCTCGTTGATGATCACGACGCGGTCGGCGTCACCGTCAAGCGCTATTCCGATGTCGGCGCGAACCTCGCGTACCTTCGCTATAAGCGCGTCCAGTGCTGTCGTCCCGCACTCGTGATTGATGTTTCGACCGTTGGGATCGATGCCAATCTTGATGACCTCGGCGCCAAGCTCCCATAGCGCTTCGGGAGCGACCTTGTAGCCCGCCCCGTTGGCGCAATCGATAACGATCCTAAGACCGTCGAGCCGCAGATTCTTGGGCAGTGTGCGCTTGGCAAACTCAATGTAGCGTTCTTGCGCACTCTCAACGCGCGTCGCATGGCCGATGGCATCTGCTCCAGCGAGGAGCTCGGTCGGGTCGGCGTCGATCAGCTCCTCGATCCGATTTTCCGTTTCGTCGGAGAGTTTGTAGCCGTCGGGATCAAACAGCTTGATGCCGTTGTCGGCGTAAGGATTGTGGGAAGCCGAGATCATGACGCCCAGGTCGGCGCGCAACGATCGGGTGAGCATGGCAACGGCCGGGGCCGGCATCGGACCTAACAGGAATACGTCCATGCCGACCGCGGTGAAGCCCGACATGAGCGCGGCTTCGAGCATGTAGCCAGACAGGCGCGTATCCTTGCCAATAACGACGCGATGACGATATGCACCGTTCTGGAAAATCTTGCCGGCGGCCATGCCGACCTTGAGCGCCACCTCCGACGTCATCGGATGGCGGTTGGCAAGGCCGCGTATCCCGTCAGTTCCAAAATATCGGCGCGACATGCGTCCCCTCGTAACTCGATCCTGTGTAGCCGGGGATGGTACTCATGCCGCCCGGCCTTGTGGTTCTATGATGGTAAATTCCCTCAGGCCACATTTGCAGCCTGAAGGGGCCTTCCGGAAGTAAAAAGGTATGTTGGAACCTTACATCACAGCCCCTAACAAAGGTGAAAACCTTGGCAATAAGGTGTGCGTGCAGGACTTTTCCAACGATTAGCCTGGGACCTTGTCCGGTCCCCTGAGGACGGCCTCCCACACGGCCAGAGCCTGGCGGGTCGCCGCCACGTCATGCACGCGAATGATCTGGACGCCCTGGGCGGCTCCCGCCAGGGCCGCCGCCAGCGAGCCTGGGACCCTATCCTTCGGGTTTGGGACATCGCAGATGCGATCGATGAGCTTTTTGCGCGAAGCGCCGATCAGAACCGGAACCCCCAGTGCGTGATAGAGCGACAGCGCCGACATCACTGCAACGTTGTGATGCAGGTGCTTGCCGAACCCGATTCCGGGATCGGCCACGAGCTTGGATCTATGGATGCCAGCCGCTTCGCAGGCCGCAATGCGCTTTTCCAGGAAGTCGAACACGTCGAGCACCACATCGGCGTACTGCGGGTCGTCATTCATCGTCTTGGGGTCGCCCTGCGCGTGCATCAGGATGACAGGCAAGCCCGTCTCAGCAGCGACTGCGAGGGATTGGGGATCGGAGGTCAGAGCGGAAACGTCATTGAGGATATCTGCACCTGCGGCCGCGGCGTGGCACATCACTTCCGCCTTGCGCGTGTCGATGGAAATAAGCGTCTCCGTTTTGGCGCGCAGTCCTTCGATCACGGGGATGACGCGCCCAAGCTCTTCCTCAAGCGATACAGGATCGGCCCCGGGGCGTGTCGACTCGCCGCCAATATCGAGAATGTCGGCACCTTCCTCCGCAAGCTGCAGGCCGTGATCGATCGCATCTTGGGCAGAGCCCAACATTCCACCGTCGGAGAAGCTATCAGGGGTAGTGTTGACGATGCCCATAATGCGCGGGCGATCGAGCGCCAAACCGGCAAGGCGCGCGCGCGGTGCGCGGATCGCTTCGAGGAGATCAGAGGCAGCAAGTGTGTACCGGCCCCAGTCGCGCTCGAACGCATCTCCAAGCGCTACGATACGCCGGGTGGCGGTCTTTCCTTCGCGCTCGATAATTTCCACCGCTGCAAAGCGCAGAGGCTGGCCCGCGAGCGGCAACCCGCCCCATGCTTGTTCGCCCTCCTCCAATGGCGCGGGGAATAGGCCCACCGGGCGGATGTAGATTGAGCGCTGCATACCCCCAGTCTCCCTAAATATAAAAGGCTACGGCCGCGAGATATCCCGCGGCCGCACCTTATAAGACGTTTATCACCGCCGAAGAACGGCGCAAGTCGTGCTCATCACGATTGCGGTTGGGGCTCCATGCCGCCGGTGTCTGGCTCGTCGCGCGGGCGCGCACGGCTACCCGTTGAGGGAACCGCCGAGCTGACCGTTTCAACCGATCCCTCGTCATCCGGCGTGCGCATGATCTTCTCGCCGCGCATCAAGGCCTTCACCTCTTCGCCGGTCAGGGTCTCGAACTCCATGAGCCCCTGCGTGATCGCTTCGAGCTCGGTGCGGTGCGCGGTCAAGACCTCGCGCGCCTTCGCCTCGCCCTTGGTGACGATGCGGCGAACCTCCTGGTCGATGAGCTTTGCTGTGTCTTCCGACATGTTCTGGCGCTGCGTAATGGCATGGCCGAGGAAGACCTCTTGCTGGTTCTCATTGTAACGCAAGGGGCCAAGCTTCTCGCTCATGCCCCATTCGGTGACCATGCTCCTAGCAAGTTGCGTTGCCTGCGTGATGTCGCTAGATGCCCCGGTGTTGAGGTGGTCCTTGCCATAGATGAGCTGCTCGGCGATGCGGCCGCCGAAGGACATCGCGATGCGCGCCTCACACCACTGCTTGGAGTAGCTGAGCTTGTCGCGCTCGGGCAGGTTCATGGTGATGCCCAGCGCGCGGCCGCGCGGGATGATGGTGACCTTATGGAGAGGATCGCCGCCGGGGACCTTGATACTGACGAGCGCGTGCCCGGCCTCGTGGTAAGCGGTGGCAAGCTTCTCCTCCTCGGTCATGACCATGGAGCGCCGCTCCGCGCCCATCATGACCTTGTCCTTGGCATCCTCGAACTCGTTCTGCGTCACGAGCCGCCTGTTGCGGCGCGCGGCCAACAATGCGGCCTCGTTGACGAGGTTGGCCAAGTCGGCACCGGAGAAGCCGGGCGTGCCGCGCGCAATGACCTTGGGGTCGACATCGGGCGCAACGGGAACCTTGCGCATGTGCACGCGCAGGATCTTTTCGCGGCCCGCAATGTCCGGGTTGGGCACTGTTATTTGGCGGTCAAAGCGGCCGGGACGCAGAAGCGCCGGATCCAACACATCAGGACGGTTGGTGGCCGCAATGAGAATAACGCCTTCGTTCGACTCAAATCCATCCATCTCGACGAGGAGTTGATTGAGCGTCTGTTCGCGCTCGTCGTTGCCGCCGCCGAGGCCCGCGCCACGATGGCGGCCAACAGCATCAATTTCGTCAATGAAGATGATGCAGGGGGCATTCTTCTTTGCCTGCTCGAACATGTCGCGCACGCGCGATGCGCCAACGCCCACGAACATCTCCACGAAGTCAGAACCTGAGATCGTGAAGAAGGGCACGTTGGCTTCACCCGCAATAGCACGCGCAAGCAGCGTTTTCCCGGTACCGGGCGGGCCAACGAGCAGCGCACCGCGCGGGATGCGCCCACCCAGGCGCTGGAACTTCTGTGGATCACGCAGAAACTCGACGATCTCTTGCAGCTCGTCCTTGGCCTCATCGACGCCGGCCACATCCTCAAACGTCACGCGGCCCTGGCGCTCAGTGAGTAGCTTGGCCTTGGACTTGCCAAAGCCCATGGCGCGGCCCGAGCCTGACTGCATCTGACGCATGAAGAAGATCCACACCGCAATCAGGAGCAGCATGGGGAACCAGCTGAGCAGCATGCTCATGATCGAGGGCACGTCCTCATCTGAGGGACGCGCACGGAAATTAATGTTCTTCTTTTGCAGGCGCTCGACCAGCGTGGGATCTTGCGGAGCGTAAGTGGAAAACGCAGCGGCGCCATCGCGCATCGTGCCTTGAATGCGGCTGCCCGCAAGCGTCACCTCGGCGACCTTGCCCTCGTCGACCGCATTTAAAAATTCTGAGTAGGTGATTTCTTTGCCGCGCTGGCTCTGGGCGGGATTATTGAAAAGGTTAAAGAGCGCAGCCAGCAGAACCAGGATCGCAACCCAGATTGCAAGCTTTTGGAAGTTTGAGTTCA
>Ga0255058_10001629_pt1 | contig 12609 bp, 14 predicted proteins | sample Cases_109_9_MG_FD_188637 | JGI IMG/M metagenome (GOLD analysis project Ga0255058, IMG submission 188637) | Seawater microbial communities from Amundsen Gulf, Northwest Territories, Canada - Cases_109_9 | ecosystem: Environmental > Aquatic > Marine > Gulf | place: Canada: Northwest Territories... | reverse complement strand
AAACTCTGGAACAAAGACCGGTTCACGGCGGCCCAACTCGCGGCGATCCGGAAGCGTGGAAATATCGCCATCCATATGCGCTTGAAGGGTGAGATGTCCGAGGCCTGTATCGGATTGGAACCGAAGGGCTGGGCCTATGTCGCTTCGTTGATCAAGGAAGGGCGCGCCACGGGCGTCAACGCCTATGTGGATGAGCCCTATCCGCAGATCGCCGAAGCCCCGCCCATCGTCGTCGGCTCGTCGTTCTCTCTCACCTCGCTGTTCAAGTAGCGCACGCACGGCGCTGGCCGCAGGCCGCGGAGTGAAGTCAGCGCGCAACGCCAAGCGGACAAGATTCCGCACCCGGCGTCTTTGTCAGGTCGGCAATACGGAGCGGAGCTGCTTCTCGTACTGCTTCACCGCCTGCAGCGCGCGCGCCTTCATGACGGCATCATGCGGCCTGGATTCCTCCGGCTTGAAACCCTCAATGGCCTTCTCCGCATTGGTGATAATTTTCGTGGCTGCCCCTTGCGGGTTGAGCTCACTCAAGCAGATCTTCTGCAGGAGCTGAGTGAGGATCACGCCCGTGGCGAGGGCCAAGCCGCTCAGCTCGGAATTCTCGCGCGCGATACGATCCAGGGCTTCATTGACGTCTTGAGGGTCGGACATTGCATGAGCTCCGTATGCGGATTTGTTTGAATGCCCCACTATCTAGCAATAGAGACTGATCAATGGAACTCGCTTGCCGCAGTCCTGATCTTTGCGATTCTCGGCTCGTTGCCCGGCGCAGCGCCTATGGTGAAACGCAGACGCCCTACCCGCCCAGCGCCTCGCGCTCCTTCCAAAGTGCGGCAAGCTTGGCCTCCTGATCGGCGATGCGGTCGGCGTTGCGTGCCTCGTCCGCCGCGCCGGAATAGGCCGCCGCCTGCTCGACGAGTTCACGAAGGTTGTCGCGCACGATGGCGATACGCTGGTCGAGTTCGGCGAGTGCTTCCGGGTCGGCCATAATGCCCCTCATTCGTCTCTGCTAACTTGAGTGATGCTCCGCTTCGATCGCTTCACCGGCGCCGGCGGCGCTTCGCACGATACCCGCCGCTATTGGCACCGTGCCTGATACGCTTGCAGTACGCGCTCCGCGACCCGCTCAGGCAACCCCACCGATCCAGCAGCTCCGCATCGAACGCACTGACCGGGCCGCCAGCACGTGCGTTGGCACGAGCATTCTCCACTTCCCAAATCGTGTCTGCATGAACCGATACTGGGACCAAGGCCACCAACACGCTGAATCCGGCCGCCGCCAATCTCTCGGTACGCATGGTCCTGCCTCCGCTCATCACTATATCCTGCCATCCTATAAGAGATTTCGGATAACTTTCCGCTAAATGAAAGAACTGAGAGCCTCCACAATCGGCAGGTATTGAGGTAGGTTCTCAGCGTACGGTGATATTTTCGTTTGGTAAGGTGGGATCATCATCGGAACCGTCGCAATCGTGTTTCCAACGCCATAACATTTGCAGAGGGGGGCGCCATGCCTACTTTATCGATCGGCGAATGCATCCGGTTCGGTTGGGAGACATTCAAGAAGCGCCCCGGCATCCTCATCGGCGCCTTCGTCCTCACGATGTTAATTCCGTCTATTCCCGGCATCCTGGTTCCGTCACCCGAAGTCGCGCCCGGGGTCCCGCCGCCACCCCCCACGACCGCAGAACTGGTCGCGACGTTGACCAGCTTGGTGCTCGGAATATTCGCTGCGATCGGGATGACCACGTTGGCCCTGCGCGCGCACGACGATATCGCTACCGTGAAGATCGGTGACCTCTGGAATCCTCAGCCGTTCTGGCGCTATCTGGGCGCACAGTTTCTTGTCGCTATCATCATATTCGTTGGTTTGCTCTTGCTCATTGTGCCGGGGATCATCGCCGCGTTGGGACTGCTCTTCGTGCTGTACGTCGTCATCGACCGCGGGGCCGGCCCGATCAACGCCTTGAAAGAGAGCTGGCGCATAACGAACGGCAACAAGTGGCAGTTGTTCCTGTTCGGCCTCGTGTTGAGTGGCCTCAATCTGGTGGGTGTTCTGCTGCTCGTGGTCGGTCTTCTCGTTACCGTTCCGGTCACCTGGATCGCGGTGACGCACGCCTATCGGACACTTGCATCCCAAGCCGAGGCTTAGACCTCGGATCAGCTATGTCGCGAATGTCGAAACGACTGATCGTCGGAGTGCGTCGGTCGTCCATGTGTAATGCCTCATCTTTCTCGCGCCCTTCACGCTTGCGCGATAGGGGGTGCTGCGCAGGCCATTTGAACCGGCCATCCTCGCACTGCACCTCACAGGCATTCGAGGAATAGCTTGCCAATCTCAAATTGCGAGCAATACAAAACATCAGTAATCAGAATCGTTCCCCGACCCTCTTCTCCTTCCGCACGCGAAACGCTCATGCTAATTTTTTGCGGCAACAGCGTATCGTTGGGGGGAGTTGATCATGCGAGTTTGCGCTTGGCTGTTCGCCGCGTTAGCTGCGATCACGCTGCCCGGCTGCCAGATAAATCCTGCGCCCTCTGAAGAGATTACGTTGCACGACGACGAGTTTCGCCCCTTCGTCGAATATGCGACGAGGAAGATACGCTTATCATCTTACCCGGATCTCATCTTCCTCAGGCTCGTTGCCCGTATCGACCGCAAGACAGGAAAAACGACGACACTCGTAAGCTTAGTGGTCGGATACCCGGCACGCCACATGAGAAAGTACCAAAGCGCCCGCAATGCTCGCGCCGAAGTCTTGCGCTTTTACAAGCCTTCGCGTCACCGATCGTGTGAGAAGCGTGCGTGCGCAGTGGATGAGGCATTGATGATCGAAATTCCTGAGACCGAGCTGCGTCGAGCCCCACCGGACGGCTACAAACTCAAGGTCTTCGCTCGCGACGGCAGTGATATGCTGATCGCCATTCCACGGGGCGCGATCGAGCGGCTGTTTGCGAAGATCGACAAGCAGCCGCGCCCTCCTTACGCCGCCCGCAAGCACGCCGCGGAGTGAGTGCTAAATGAGCACCGCATGTGATGACGACACGGAGCTGACCCGTGCACACCACCTCACCCTCGAAGCTCCTGGCCCTCGGCTTCATCGCCGGCTTTGCCGCGACGCTCATCTTCCACCAAAGCGTCTGGTATCTGCTCATTCAGGCCGACATCATCCCCGCCGGCCGGACTGCCTGGCCTATGGACCCCACAGCACCGCTCGGCGTGCCAAACATCATATCGAAAGCGTTCTGGGGCGGTCTTTGGGGCGCGGCGCTCAATCTCGCATTAGGTCACTTGCGCGGGCCGGCCTATTGGCTCGCGTGGAATGCCGTCGGCGCGCTCGCGCTAACGCTCGTTGCTTTTTTCGTGGTTCCCCATCTTAAGGCGCAGCCCATCCCGGTGCTCTGGCCGCCCTTCGCCATCGGCTGCCTCCTCAATGGCGCATGGGGTTTCGGCACGGCATTATTCTTGCGAGCGATGGGAGTTGGCCGGGAGTGACACTTAGAAAGCGCCACTTGCCCTGCTTGCCCTAGGTAGAGAGTCGTCAGGCTATGCGTGCCCGCGCACGGCGACCTTCACCGTTTGCGCAGCACCTGAGGTGGCGCCGGCCTTGTCGGCCACCACCACGTCGAAGCTCGCATCCGGCGTATCGGTCCCGTCATGCAGGAATAGGACGCTACCTTTTTCGAGATCGGCCTGCGTGAAGGTCTCGACTGCACGCTCCGGCTCATTGGTCAGCGTCACGCGCCCATTGCGCGCACCCGAAACCGCGAAGGTGAGGTTGTGCGCTTTGTCATCGGGGTCGAGCGCGTTGAGATCCTGAAGTGTAATACGCACGGACCGGCCCTTGGCGACAGCGAGGTCGAGATCGCCACCGATCGTAGGTGGAATGTTGCGCAACTCCGCAGTCAGGTCTCCGCCAAACTCCATAGCAAGGCGCCCGTACTGGACGTTCCCGCTAACAGAGCCCGTGCTGCGCACGCTCATAAGCTGCCGCACGGCGATTTCGCCCTGCAGCGTGCCGTAGATCTCGGCACTTTGGACATCTATCGTCCCATAGCAGCGCCCGCCCGGTCGAACGATGAGATTGTCGCCGACGATAGTGCCTTCGACGTATCCGCAAATCTCGATGCGGCCGCCGTTGGTGATTTCACCCTTAAGGATAGTGTCCTCATTGATGAGGAGTACGCGGTTACTATCGTCCACTGGATTTCCCCGTTTAGAAGCGGATAGAGCGGTTAAGATGGGCGATGAATAAGCCGGCTTCTGGGCAACGGGGCGGACATAGCCGCGCTAAGGATGGTTAACTGCGGCCGCCCATCTCAGGTGCCGGCCGGGCATCCCACATGCCTGGCAAGCAAAGCGCCATTTGCCAGACACACTGTTGCAGCAATCATCACGCCCCCTGGCACCTTGCCAGAAGCCACCGGCAGGGGCCTTGCGGGCAACTTCGCCCATGGACGGCTTTCGCGCATTGCCTTTTAGGAGGTTGAGATGACTGGCTTGGTGAGATTTTGTGCGGTGGCGATCGCGGCCGCCGGGTTCGCCACCCTCACGTCAGGGGGCCTACGGGCCGAAGAGTGCAAGACATTTGGTTCGGTTGGCAGCGGCCTGAGCAAAAGCATCGCAACACTCATGGCAAAGCAAGGCGCCATAAACATCTCCGAAGCGCGAGGCTTCAAGCCTCAAGGCGAGGCTAAGCTGATTTCCTGCGAGGACGCTGGGATCTTTGGGACCGAGTGCAAGGCTAGCGTGCGCGGTTGCAAGGGGCGCAACTAAAAGGACTCCGCGCGGGTCCGTTTGGCAACGCAGGCGGTGCCTCCGCTGCCTCGCTCAACAAGCATTTGAAGGCAAAAAGCATCGCGGCCGCCGCCTCAATCGACGCTGCGGCGGGAGAATTTCGTTACTCTGCGACACAATTTTCACAACGCCGGCCGCGGGCGGGCTTGCCGCACAACCCATTGATTATCCGACCCAAGACTGATCTCGCCTTCTCGAAAACGGCCATTCTGTCCGGTTTGCAATTAGAATATCCACAAGAATGCCCTTGAATGTGGCTGGGCCGCCACATAGTTTGTGCGGACAGTTGGTATGAGTCGAGTATCTGCCGTGCTTCATGTAATTGAGCTGCGTACTGCAAAAACGGCCTCCAAGACCTCCGAGGCGCCAGAGGCTCCGCCTCTGGATGCCGCAGAGGCTGGGCGGGACGTACGCACCCTTTCGGCCGGTGACTTTCTCTTCCAAGAAGGCGAACCGCGCACGCACGCCTTCCGCATCGAAAGCGGAGGCATTTGCGTTTACAAGACCTTGCCTGACGGCGGCCGGGATGTGCTCGAGTTCGCTTTTTCAGGCGATCTCGTCGGGCTTGGCTATCACGACAACCACGTGGCCACCGCGCAAGCTACAACGCAAACGAGCGTAAGCTGCCTTCCAAGTACCGCGCAGGAGCCTGTCACCGAGAAGAGTCGGCCGGCAAAGGCAGAGGTCAGTACGGCAATTGAGCGCGAGACCGCTTTGATACGCGAAGCGGTCGTCTCTGCATGCAAGACGCGGCCCATTGAGCGTGTTGCCGCGCTGTTCGTCACGCTTTCGCACTTCAATAGCTATGAAGGCCGCGTACCGGACATCATTACCGACTCGCTGAAATGTGGCGTCGTGGCCGGGTATCTGAATATGAGCCTCGATCTGCTCACGGCCCAGCTCACCGAGCTGGAGGCCCAAGGCCTTATCGAGCCCGCCGCCAACGGTTTGCGCCTAAAGGACCTGCCGGCGCTGGAGAAGCTCGCCGACGGCGCGGCCTAAAACCGCGATTCGCGGCACGTCCGCCTTTCCAGATCCAAGCAAGCTCTTGCCCTTCGCACGCGCAGGCGGCAGGTTTGTCGACATTCACGAGCCAATGACTGTTGGATCGACCCGAATCGCCATGCACGACCTTAAGCGTTTGAAGCCCGGTCTCGTCGGCACAGCCTCGATGCAGGTCGGCGACGAGCACACGGCAGCGAGTCTGGGAAGCGGCCGCGCGCCCGTGCTCGCAAGCCCCATGATGATCGCGCTGATGGAGGCCGCCGCTGTCGACTGCGTGGAGCGCTACTTACCCGAAGGGCTGGAAAGCTTAGGTATTCGTGTCGAGGTCGAACACTTGGCTGCTACGCCGCCGGGGTTCACGGTCACTGCCACCGCGGAGCTCTTGGAGGTGAGCGGCCGTAAGCTCATTTTCCGAATCGAGGCGCGTGACGCCCGCGAAATCGTGGGCAAGGGCACGCATACCCGCGCCGTTGTTGACGCACATAGTTTCCGGAGCAAGGCCGAAGCGAAATTGCCGCTCCATTAGTTTCCGCCACTCTGCGGCAGGACACACGAGTCATCAAAATTGCCCGAGATTTAGCCATCGCGCTTGCGCCTTAGGGGCAAAACTCCGCACACTCGGTAAGAATCAAGGGACAGGCCGGATCAAGGCAATCTCGGAGATGAACAATGCGTGCAATACTGGCAACAGCTCTGATCGGCGCCGTCATCTTCGGCGCCCCACACGCTCTTAACGCCGCTCCCAAGGCGAAGAACCCTGAAGCGCAGCAGACAGGAATGGGCCCGGCCGCACCTGCGGTTGCGAAGCAGTCCTGTCCGGGCAACGATGACGCGCTTGGCGTGGCACGCGTGGTGGAAATCGACACCACGGGCGGACCCGGCTTCGGCTTTCAGAACTACAAGGCATATGACTTCCTCAATCCGAAGGAGGTCGTGCTCACCTTCGACGATGGGCCGCTTCCCACACACACCAGAACCATCTTGGCCGCGCTCGCCGCCGAGTGCACCAAGGCCACATTTTTCTCGGTAGGCAAGCTCGCAGCCGGGTACCCCGAAGTGTTACGCGAGGTCGTCAAGAGCGGTCACACAGTCGGCGCACACACGGTGACGCATCCCAACCTTGCAAAGATGCCAATGGACAAGGCGAAGGCCGAAATCGAGAAATCAGTCAGCATCATCAGCCGTGCTGCCGGTGCACCCATGGCGCCCTTTTTCCGCTTCCCGTACCTCAGGGATTCGCGCGAGCTGCTGCAGTATCTCGGCAGCCGCAACATTGCCGTCTTCTCGACCGATATGGACAGCTTCGATTTCAAACGCCGAAGCCCCAAGAGGCTCATCAAGAACATCATGGCGAACCTCGACAAGAGGGGCAAAGGCATCCTTCTGATGCACGACATCCAGCCCAATACGGCCAAGGCGATGCCCCAGCTTTTGAAAGAGCTCAAAGCCAAGGGCTACAAGATTGTTCACCTTACGCCCAAGGCCCCCGTGGTCACGCTCGTCGAATATGACAAGCTGATCGAGAAGGACGTCAGGGGCTTGGCGGCTGGGCACCAGCGTCCGCTCTCCAGCGTCGTGCGCACGATCAGCGGTGACCAATGAGGCATTGCGGCGCAGCCGCACCGCCTCGGCCCGTAATGTGGCAGACTCGCAAGAGTTCGCAGCATGCAACTGGTCGAGATCGTTCCAATGTCAAAAACCAATCGGTTGGCACTTCTCGCAGCACTTGCTGGGCTTGGGCTTTCCATCAATAGCGCTGCGTTGGGGGCACCGTGCACAAACGACGACTTCGCCGCCGCGATCGATTCTTCGGGCGCGGCCTTGAGATCCTTCAACGCGGGAGCATTGCCCACACTCAAGGACAAGCTGCGCCAGCTCAAAGACAAGAAGGGCTGGGCCGACGCGGGCTACGAGGAGAAAGTGCTGCAAAGCGTGCGCGATAAGCGCACCGCCGAGTACGATGCGAAAGCCAAGGATCTGATCGTCAAGATCGATACGCTTGGAAGTCCACCTTCAGAACAGATCCCCGATTGCTCAAAACTTGCAGAGCTTAATGCTGCGGGTCTGGAGTTGCTCGCGGTCATGAAGGCGAAGTCGGCCTACACACTGGCCAAGCTTGATGCTGCAATCGCCGAACATGACAAGCCGATAGTGCCAGCTTCCAAGACGGCGGAGACGCCATCTGCAACAAAACCACCGAGCGGAAATTCCGCCAAACCTGACGTCGCGACGGCAAACCCACCTCCTCCTCGCGCCACGGCGGCCCCAGCAAAGGTCCCAGCAAGACGCCAATCGGAATCGTGGAGCACGAAAACAAAACCGCAGTCTGCCACCGAGGTCGACACAGCCTGGGCTCCAGTGCCGCCGCCTCTGTCCCAAACCACCGGGAAAGCCGCGCAAGGCTATTCCATCGACGAGGTCCGCAAGATCACGCACGGATTCTTTGGCACCATCTCCACAAACCTGGCCAGCGTCATCGAATACGCCTTCAGCAAGTCTGGCCGGCCATCGGCGTATGTGCTCGGCAAGGAAGGTGGCGGCGCGTTCCTCGCCGGCGTACGTTATGGCTCTGGAACGCTTTTTATGCGCTCAGGCGGCAAGGAAAAGATTTACTGGCACGGACCATCGCTCGGCACGGATTTCGGTGCGGCGGGGTCGCGCACAATGTTTCTAATTTACCGGTTGAATGAGCCCGAAGACCTCTATCGCCAATTTACGGGCGTCGATGGCTCGGCCTATTTCGTTGGCGGGGTCGGTATCACGTTCTTGAAGGGCGGAAAGGTAATCATGGCGCCTATCCGCTCTGGCATTGGACTGCGACTTGGCGCGAACTTCGGATATATCCGCTTCACGCCCCGGCCGACTTGGAATCCGTTTTAAATGCGGTTTAGCAAGAGCTACCGCCCTCACTCGTGAGGGCGGCGGCGTGATCACTCGCTTCGATTAATAACCACTACTATAGCGGCGGCGACGATAGCGGCGCCTGCGCGGCGGCTGGTAGCTATAGGCCGAAAAGAACCCAAAGGGTTGATAGCTCGGTGATGCCTGATAGCGGCGGCGCGGCCGGTGGTCGCGCACCATTGGCGAAGATGGCGGCGTGCCACGAACCGTGATCTTCGTCAGCCCCTTCCCATGCTTGTTCACGAGGTTATAGAATTTCTTCGCATTCGCAGTCCGCAACCGCACGCACCCGTGCGACGCCGGACGGCCAAGCCGCCCCACCGCACTCGTCCCATGCACGGCGTAGCCCTTGTGGAAGAACACCGAATAGGGCATCGGCGAGTTATAGTACTGCTTCGAATAGTGCATGCGCTCGGTCCACTGGGGTTTGTAATTCCCAACCGGCGTGACATACCCGCCGCCTGCCGACGAGATCTTCCACTTGTAAAGAACACCCGCCTTGTCGGTCAGAGTCAGCCTTTGAGTCGTCAAATCGATGTCTGCAAACAACGTTGGTTCGGGCGGGGCAAGGGGCGCAGCCTGCGCCACTTCCTCAGCCGTCCCCATCTCAACGGCTGCCATGAGTGTGGCGTCAGCCGCCTGGTGACCCTTCAGCTCAACAGCTTCTTCCTCGATGGGCGCGATAACCGACACGTCGGTCGACAGCGAATCCAACTCGGACACCGAGGGTTGCAACACTGGAGCAGATGAATCAGTTGCAGCTAGTACTAACGGTGACTCTGCAACTGCTGATGTTACGAAAAAACCAGCGACAATCGCCGCACACAACACACGAAAGAAGCCCATAAGATTTAGTCTCCACCCCAGCTGTGGTCCCAATCATTGGCCCCACCATACAAGTGCGACGTCTGACGAAAGCTTAACGCCTATGCTGTTTTAGTTCAACGAATTACGAGGTGCTCACAACCGACCTTCGACCAAAGCGCAAGTTGTGTTACCCGCCAAATACAAATGACACGTTTGTATCCTCATTGCCGTGTTTTGCGCCGCAAACTCATATATGCGTCTAGTGCCTGCGCCTGCCGATGATCGACAATCGGGCCGCAGTAACTTTTTCTCAACTTGTGACTTGCCGCTTTGAGAGCCTCGGCTGCTAGCATCCAGGGCTTGTGAATGTCTGGAGCAGAAAGCGCGGCGATCTCTGGAACCCAGCGCCTAGAGCAAGATCGTTCTTGATGGAATCACTTGGCCTTCGCCCGGGAGGTCTCCAGCAAGAACGTGAATCTTGCACTAAATCAAAAGTGTAGAGACTGATTCACGTTTCACTTGGACGCAATTAGCGCCTCCAAGTGAAACGATCAGGCTCTAGGTGGCTCCACATCGAGAACGTAGATCGGCAACACTGGCGCACCGCTCTTGGCCGCCAAATCCCGACAAGCGAACCCGCACCGCCGAATGGATCGCTCAGGAGCTCGCAACGCCAAATTATTGGAATAAGAGCTGGAACAACGTCTTGGGCTTTCTACGACGGCGCTTGGGCCGAGAATGCTCCGACTGCGCGTCGTACTGTGCCCAGGGTCCACCCCACGGACTGCCAAATCCAAACGAGCCCGAATTGCGGCGCCGGTCCCTTGCCCGAACGGTGCGCAGGACGAACTCGTCAGTTGCCCCGTCGACACTCGCCACCACAACGCGATCGTGTTGCCAAGTCCATGTTGAAACTCTTTGGCCCTGACGATGCGGCTCGATCGCGATCACGTTGTTTTTGTGAAGATCTAGGATCGCAACCTGCTCAACCTTTTCGGGCCCCTTGGGACCCGCCACGACGCCGGCACTGAAGCGCAACGTCCCGACGCCCGAAAGAGGACGCCGTCTAATTTCCCATTCGAGCAGCCGCGGCTGCCCTTCACCGGCCATCTCCAATGGGACGCGCAGGCGCCGGTACCGTTTGCTCACGGCGTAGTATCGGGACCCGCGCGTAACAACTTTCCAATCCTTTATGCCCAGACCGTCGATCACACGGTCCTCTTGGTCACCAAGATCCGCGCCCAGCCGCTTCAGCCCATTGACCGCGAGCGTGAGGCTCGGCTTGGCCGCGATCGCCCGCTTGTAGTCTGCGATCGCATCCTCAATTCGTCCCTGTGCTTCCGCAATCTCGCCTCTGGCCCAAAGTGTTTCTGCACCTTCCGGATCGAGCTTCACCGCGGTCTCCGCGTCCCTCAGCCCGACGTCGGCCTGCCCACTCTGTTTGTAGACAACCGCCCGGTAAGCGAAGGCAACGCCTGAACGTGGATTAAGCTCAATTGCACGATTGAGATCAGCGAACGATTTTTCGAACTTGCCAACTAACCCGTTTGCCAGCCCGCGCGCCGCATAGTTGCCGGCCATGCTCGGATTGAGCTCAACGGCGCGCGAAAAGTCCTTCAGCGACGACGCCACATTGTCCATCGCCAGGTAGGCTTGCCCGCGCAAAAGATAGAGCTCGGCGTTGCCGACATCGAAAGCGATAGCGCGTGATAGATCCTCGATCGCATCCTGATGCTGGCCGATATCGAGCTTCGCTTCCGCACGGTTGCGGTAGGCTGCCGCAAAACGCGCATCCGCGTTCACCGCGCGCGTGAAGTCGCGAATGGCGGCATGAGGCCGGCCTACAGCCAGATGCACCTGCCCTCGTCCCGAAAGCGGTGCCGCCGATTGCGGCATGAGCTTGATAGCGCGGGTGAAGTCCTTGATGGCCTGATTATTGTCACCCAACTTCGCGTACGCGCCGCCACGGTTGCTAAACGCGGCCGCATATCCTGGCGCCAGCGTGATCGCGCGGTTGAAATCTTTGACGGCTTCGTTTGGAATGCCTAGCGCCAACAACAAGCTGCCGCGATTGTTGTAAATGGCGGCGTACTCCGGAAAGAGCTTCACCGCCCGGTTGAAGTCGTCTATGGCGAGCTTGGTCTGTCCAAGCCGTGCATAAGCGACAGCGCGATCATTCAGGATCGTGGCACGACGGTCATTCGTAAGGCTGGTATCGTTCAAGGCATCGGTGTAGCTGACCACGGCCTGAGACGTGTCGCCGCGCACGAGTGCGCTCGCGGCCAACTGCGCGCTGCTCGCCGAGCCCGCCCCGACGGCGCCCGACAGCGGGACGATCAAAAGCAGAGCCGTTATGGCGATCCTTTGGACCATCGCTCCTCTCTTGCGCATCAGCTAAACGCACTCAAGGCGGTAAATGATGCGTTTCGAATCCAGCATAAGGCAATATGCACTGATTGTGACCCCGCAACGATGACGGTTGCATTGCAACAGGTCCTTTAGGATTTGCATGATTTGATGTTTTCCTCGCGGCGCGCGGCGTGATGGAGCCGGGTCAAAATCGGCGGCAACTGCTCGGGTAGGTCCTCAGCAATGAGACCTGGACCGACCGCGTCTGCCGCCTCGCCATGCAGCCAGACGCCAGCACATGCCGCCTCGAAAACCGGCATCCTTTGCGCCAAGAGCCCAGTGATGATGCCACCCAGGACATCGCCGGCACCGGCGGTGGCCAGCCAGGGCGTGGCATTCTCGTTTATCGCGGCACGGCCATCGGGGGCCGCGATGACCGTGTCGGCGCCCTTTAGCAGAACAATCGCACCGCTCCTCTTGGCCGCTGCTCGTGCACGCTCAAGTTTGGAGCCATCCTTTAGGTCGGGGAACAGCCGCTCGAACTCGCCGTCATGCGGCGTCAGCACAACAGGCCGGCTTTTGTGCTCCGCAATTGCCGCCCAGAGAGCGTCGCTGTCTGAGGCAAACGACGTAATCACGTCCGCATCGAGAACCGCGGCCGCACCAGACGTCAATACCACATGGGCTAGCTGCCGCGTTTCCTCCCCTATGCCTACAGCCGGACCGATCAGAACCGCATTCTTGCGCTGATC
>Ga0255058_10001628_pt1 | contig 12617 bp, 12 predicted proteins | sample Cases_109_9_MG_FD_188637 | JGI IMG/M metagenome (GOLD analysis project Ga0255058, IMG submission 188637) | Seawater microbial communities from Amundsen Gulf, Northwest Territories, Canada - Cases_109_9 | ecosystem: Environmental > Aquatic > Marine > Gulf | place: Canada: Northwest Territories... | reverse complement strand
CGGCCTCGATCAGCGCCATCACGAGGGGGCGGCTATTCTCCTCCTTATTCGCCAGAACGAGGTCCGGCTCCAGATCGAGAACCGCTTGAACGTCGAACCCCTTTGTTCCCCCCACCGTCGGCACCGATTCAATGGCGCCCGTCGGCTCGATGCAATAGTCGGTCCGACCGACGAGCCGCCCTAGCCCCACGAGATCGACGACGGACACCGTCTCGCTTGGCACGAGCGACACGACCCGCGTGGGTGCTTTGGCGAGCTTCAGGTGCTGGCCGATCGCGTCTTCGACTTCGATCATGGGGTCTTTTCTAGCACTTCCAGGTCGATCATTTGCGCGCATGGTGTGGGGGGTGGTAGGTTCCTCGACCCGAAGCGTAAGTTTTCCGTGAGTGGGTTGGAGGAAACGCTGACGATTCAGGACATTCAGCAGGCATTTGCCAACGCCGGTGTAGAAATCTACGGGTCCGCGGACGAAGAGCTCCGGATCGCGGAACGCGTGCGCCTTCACATCATGGATTCTGGAGTACGGGTGGTCATCAACGGCGGCCTGGCCGTCCAGTTCACGGCCCGGACACAGCGCTCCGACGCCCCATCGGCGCCCTCAGAAGAACTTTTTCAACGCGTCCGTCAAGAAGTGGGAGAGCGAGCCGGAAACCGGGGCTACGAGGAGTCCGGCGCGGAGATCGTCGAGGTCAAAGACCCGGTCGATCAGGCCCGTGTGCTCGACGTGTGGCACGAGGTGACCTACCGCAAATCCCTCGACGACATCGGCGAAGCCATCGAAGAGGTCCGATGGGCCCTCGAGCTCGACAAGTACGTGCGCCCCCTTTGAATACGTACCAGGTCTAGTTAGCCGCTAGGCTGCGCTCGCCTTCTGCGAGAACGTTCTCTGCGAACCGCCCCCGTGGCCCTAGACGGAGATCGTATGCGACGTGCTGCCCCGGCCGCAACGTTCGGTACCCGTCACCGTTGATCTGCGAATAGTGCACGAAGACATCGGACCCATCTTCACCGCTGATGAACCCCCAGCCTTTCGCGTTGTTGAACCACTTGACCATTCCTGTTTGCATGACCCCTCGTCTCGATGCGAGACCACCGGCTGCCCCCGGTCACGACCAAAACATCTACACCGGCGACGGGTTCGTCAAGTGCATTCGTTAGACGTGCTAGGGATACAGCCGCACGCAGCTCCAACCATCGCCGCTTCTTCTGTAGAGCCACCGATCATGCAGTCGGTCGTCCCGGTTCTCCCAAAACTCGATGGCATCGGGTGTGATTCGAAAGCCTCCCCAGAACGGGGGTCTTTCGACGGAAACATCTTCGAAACGCTTTGTCGCTTGGGCGACTTCGGTTTCAAGCGTCTTCGGGTCATCGAGCTCGGCGCTTTGCCTCGACGCCCAGGCCCCGAGTTGACTTCCACGGTCGCGGCTCGCGAAATACGCGTCGGCCTCTTCGTCGGATGCTCTGCCCACCGGGCCGCGCACGCATACCTGCACGCCGGTCGTGTGCCAATGAAACGCTAACGCAGCACGGGGGTTCTCTTCGAGATCGCGCGCCTTTTGGCTCTCGAAGTTGGTGTAGAACACGAAGCCGCGCGCATCGAAGCCCCTGAGCAAGACGAACCGAACCGAGGGGTGCCCCTGTGCGTCCGCCGTTGCGAGCGCGCATCGACCCGCCTCGAAAGACTCGCTTTCAGAGGCACGGGCATACTCACGAGAGAAGCGCTCGATCGGATCGTCCTCTTTCACGGACGCGGACCTTCGTCGAGGTGCTTCTGCGCGATGTCCGCCCAGGATCCTGTGGGTTCGAGGGCAAGATAGTGCTCCCAGTGGGGTCGGGCGGAGCTCCAGTCTCCGCGCTCTTCGAGGGCCATCGCGAGGTTGAAGTGAGCGTCAGCGAACGAGGGGTCGCTCCTCAAGGCCTTCCGGAAAAGCGTGATGGCGGGGTCTACTTCGTCACGCTCGAAACGCAGAAACCCGAGGTTGTAGAGCGCTTCGGGCTGCTCAGGGTCGCGTTCGAGTGCGCGCCGGTAGTAGCGCTCCGCGTCGTCGAGCTGGTCGCGCCGGTAGTTCAAGTTGCCGAGGTTGGTGAGCGCGTTCGAGAGCGCCGGATCCAACGAGAGCGCTTTTTGGTACGCCTCCTCCGCTTGCTCGAAAGTACTGGCCTGCTCATCGAGCTTGCACCCTTCCAGGTAATATTCGTAGGCCTTCGACCGGTCGTCGCTCTCGGCACTCAGCAAGCGCACTACGTCCGACTCGAGGCCATCGATCCTGAAATCGAGCACGGCTTGCCCGGTGGTGGGCTCGTAGGTCCCGGCGTCGTCTTGGACGAGCACGGTCCGGCCGTCGGCAAGCACGCGAACTTCGGAGAGCGGCCGCGTCGTCTTGGGGAGTGTGTTGCGCAGAGACTCCACCGTTCGCCGCACCTGTTGCAAGGGTATCCCCCGTTCTAGGAGACCCTTGGCCGCGCGGACACCGATCAGGTCTTCAAAGGTGTAATAGTTGCGGCCGCCTATCCGCGCAGAGGGCTCGAGGAGGCCAGATCGATGCCAGTAACGCAATCTGGACGGGGTGTATGCGAAAAGGCGGGCTACCTCGGTCACTGTGTACAGGCCTGCGGCGGGATTGGGGCGAGGCTGTGTTGGCTGCGAAGGCGCGGGAACCGGTTCGTGAGTCACCGTGCGCGTCAGCTTTCCATCCGCCCCGAAACCAACGCGGATCACGTTGTCTCGATCGCCGCCTTCGTTCAACTCACTCTCCCCGCGTGAGAATAGGCCGTGCCTGTTTGGGTGCAAGGGCTAGAGTCCGACCATGGCGCACCCCCCGGCAAGCGGTCCCATCGCCTTCCTTTCGGACCTACACGGGAATCTAGCAGCCTTCGAGGCGGTCCTGAGCGAGCTCGATCGGCTGGAAGTGAAGCGCATTCATGTCGCGGGCGACCTGCTCCTCGGGGGCGATGAACCGCTGGCAGTTTGGCACCGGCTCCAGGAGCTCGGGGCGATCTGCACCCGTGGCCTCTCGGACATGGCCCTCAGCTCGGTCGACCCGGGCAGCTTGTTGCCACTCGATGAAGAGCAGCGGCGCCAGGCGCGACTCTTCGCAAAGACCCGTGCGGCGATCGGGGATCTTGTCGCCGAACGCTTGCGACGCCTTCCCGAGCACCTGCGGATTCCCCTCCTCGATGGGCGTGAGGTCCTGATGGTGCACGGGTCACCAGCCGACAACGGCCGAGAGATCAGCCACGACCTGACCGACGAGGAGATCTTCCCACTGCTCGCGGAAGACCCGGCTGACATCATCGTGTGCGGCTCTACTCACGTCCCTTTTCAGCGCACGGTGGGCGAGTATCACGTCGTCAACGTCGGCTCGGTTGGTGCGGCGCCAGAATCCGGAGTCGCTCACTACACCGTGCTCACACCCCGAATGAGCGGCGCCGACGTCCTACAGGATTGGGTCAAGTACGACCACCCCGAAGCGTCGTAAGGTGCCCGGTCTAAACGACAGCCGCCGTGGATCGCTCATCGGGTTCCATGTCCACCTTGAGCATCTCGACCCGGCGCACGTGGCGCGCGTCCGCCTCGAGGACCACGATCCGATACGAGCCGGTGAGCAAGGTTTCACCGATTTCGGGCACCCGCCCCGCTAGGTGCACCAAGAGGCCGCCGAGCGAGTCGAACTCCGACTTGTCCTCGCAAATCGATTCGCCCAAGTGCTCTTCTAGATCGTACACAGAGATTCCGGCGTCAACGAAGTAGTGGCCAGGCGAACGTTTGAAGACCAAGGGTGGCTCTTCGTCGTGTTCGTCTTGAATCTCTCCGACGATCTCCTCGACGATGTCCTCGAGGGTTACGATGCCAGCTGCACCACCGAACTCGTCGACCACCAGCGCAAGATGCGAACGGCGTCGCTGCATCTCTTGCAGGAGCACCCCGATCTTCTGATTCTCCGCCACGAAAAACGCCGGCTTTCGGATGAGGTCTTCCAGGACGAGCCTCGACATCTCGGCCGGCTTGCGGACGACTTGAAAGAGGTCCTTCGCGTAAAGGATACCCTCGACGTGGTCGATTCGCCCACGGTAGACCGGATACCGGCTGTGGCCGGATTCGATGACGCTGGCGAGCGCTTCGTCGACGCTGATGTCGATCTCGAAAGCAACGACTTGGGTGCGCGGCACCATGATCTCACGGGCCACGGTGTTCTTGAACTCGAGGACACTGCGGAGCATCCGTGCATGGTCTTCGGCGATCGAACCCGTCTCTTCCCCCTGTTCGATGACGTGCTCCACCGTGAGATCCGTCAACCGTGCCGGGTCGAGCACCCGAACCTCCGGAACGAGACGGGTCACCGAGGCGCCTACCCAATCCAAGGGCTTCGCCAGTGGAACCAGCAGCAGCTCGACCGGGCGTAGCCACTTCCAGACTTTGAGTGTGGCTTCGCCGGAACGACGACGGATGACAGTGCTCGCAACGGTGGCAATAGCAGCATACATGACCGAAACCACGATCACCCCGATCAGCGCATCGAGCGGCGTCCCCACCTGTAAGAGCGAGTAGCCAACCAACGCGGCTGCAACGGCGACGCAAAGGACCCGTCCCATGAGAAGACGGGCCTGTACCGCGCCGAGCTCGCGCGAGATTCGCTCGGCCACCCCAGCATTACGTCCTTCGGCTTCGGCAAGAGCCTGAAGACCTGCTTCGCCAAGAGAGTGGAGACCCGCACTGACGCCGGCTAGCAATGCGCCCAAACCCACGCCGCCGATCACCGCGGCGGCCAACTCTATACTGGGAACGTCCAAACCTTTGAGACTCTTTAGATTACCGAGGACCCGCTCCAACCGCAACAAGCGTTCATGGCCTAGCCGCGCTGGTCACGAAGCGCCCGAATTCTCAGGCGAAGCGCGTTGAGCCGTATGAAACCGGTCGCGTCCTGCTGATCGTAGACCTCGTCCTCTTCGAAGGTCGCGTAGCCCGGGTCATAGAGCGTGTTTGGGCTCCGTCGGCCAACCACGCCGGCATTCCCCTTGAAAAGCTTGATTCGAGCTTCGCCGGTCACGTCTTTTTGCGAGTCGTCGATCAAGGTCTGGAGCATCTCGCGCTCCGGCGCAAACCAGAAGCCACGGTACACCAGGGAAGCGTATTCGGGGATCAAGCTATCGCGGATCCGGAGCACCTCACGGTCCACCGTAATCGACTCTACCGCCCGGTGCGCCCTTTGGAGAATCGTGCCACCGGGGGTCTCGTAAACCCCTCGGGACTTCATCCCAACGAATCGGTTCTCGACGATGTCGACCCGGCCGACTCCGTGCTTGGCGCCGAGCTCGTTCAGCCGGCCGATCAACGCGGCAGGGCCGAGTCGCTCGCCATCGACGCTAACGGGATCGCCCTTCTCGTAGCCGATCACGACGTACTCCGCCTCGTTGGGTGCGTCCTCTGGAGCGGTTGTCCAGCGGAACATGTCCTCGAGCGGCTCGTTCCACGGGTCCTCGAGAACGCCGCCCTCATAGCTCGTGTGAAACAGGTTAGCGTCGATCGAGTAAGGCTTCTCGGCTGTCACGTCGATCGGAATCTTGCGCTCCTTGCAATAGGCAATGCAATCGCTGCGCGAGCGCAACGACCACGTCCGCCAAGGTGCGATCACCTGGATTCGAGGATCGATCGCCATCGCCGTGAGCTCGAAGCGGACTTGGTCGTTTCCCTTGCCCGTCGCGCCGTGGGCAATAGCGTCTGCGCCCTCTTCGCGCGCGACCTCCATCATCGCCTTGGCGATCACGGGGCGAGCGATCGAGGTGCCGAGCAGGTACTCCCCCTCATAGACGGCGTTGGCGCGCAGTATGGGGAAGCAAAAGTCGCGGGCGAACTCCTCCTTGAGGTCGGCGATCACGCACTTCGACGCGCCGGTCGCTCGCGCCTTCTCGTCCAGCCCTCCGAGCTCTTCACCCTGCCCTACGTCCGCACAGAAAGCGACGACCTCAGCTCCATAGGTCTCATTGAGCCAGGTCAGAATCACGGATGTATCGAGCCCGCCACTGTAGGCGAGCACAATCTTCTTGGGAGAAGCGGCCATGGCCCAGGATGGTAGTGTTCCGCCGACCCGGTGCAAGCGGGCTCCCGGACGGCCTGCGGCCTCGGTTTGTCCCGCCCCACCGCCCCCACACTATCGCCTACGCCACGCGCTCGATGGCCTTGGCGTCGAGAAGCTCGGTAAAGACGCGGAGCGCCTCGAGCTTGCCCATCTGGCAGAGGTCGAGGACCTCATCCACGGTCGTCTGGCCGTCCACCAAGGACAACAGAAACGCGGCCTGCGGGTCGAGCCCGAGCCATTTAACCTTCGCGGCGGGCACCGAAACGTTGAAAATGTAGTCGAGCGATCCAATACGGGTCGCGTATCGAACTTCGAGCCGTTCTCGACTGCTCTCGGCGTACCGCCGGACCTCGTCATCGTCCGGCTCCCGCCCGAGCTGGAGCTCGGCAACACTCAAGGCTGCCGCATAGTCTCCGAGCGCAAAGCGATCCGCGATCTCACGATGGGCTTCGTCTCGGGTTGTGGTTGAGCTTTCGTCATGGGCCGGAGACGATGGGTCCGGTGACGAGGACTGAGCGGCAGGGGGAGGTAGAAGGCTCCGTCGATCGCGATCGATGATCCAGGCATCAGCCGATGGGCGGACCGTAGGACGCTCGTCTTCCGCGGGGGACGCGAGTCCACCGGTCAGATCGATGTCGCCATCGTCACCTAAAACACCGAAAGCGCCCGGGAAAAAGGAACCACTCGATTCGCGACCGCCCGAGCTCATCGCTTACGCCGACTTGCCGACCACGCCCTTGAACATGCGCTGCGTGCGGCCGAGCGACTCCAGCTCGTCCTTGAGCCCCGCGATGTCGCCTCGCTCTAGCAGCGTACGCGCGTTGTCGACCACCCCTTTGGCCTTGTCGATCGCATCTCTCCCGAAATCGCTCCCGGCGACGATCTGCTCCACGTCCGGGAACAAACGCTCGATCTCGGCTATGATAGTTTCGGCTTCCTGTCGAACTTGCTCCGTCGCTTCGTCTTCGCGCCGAGTCACCGCGTAATCAGTCGCGTCGACCATCATGTCGCTGATCTCGTCCTCGGTGAGGCCACTGGTTGCCGTCACTGTAATCGACTGTTCCTTGCCCGTCTCCACGTCTTTCGCATGCACGCTGACGATACCGTCTGCGTTGATCTCGAAGGTCACCTCGACCTCCACCTCGCCTACGGGCGCTCGGCGGAGACCGGTGAGAATGAACTCGCCGAGAAGCTCGTTGTCCTCGGCGCGGCGCGACTCGCCCTGCAACACGAGGATCTTCACGGCAGTCTGATTGTCGCGCACCGTCGTGAACGGCTTGCTGCGCGATGTCGGGACGGTGGTGTTCTGCGGAATGAGCTCTTCGAAGTAGCCGCCGACAACCATGATTCCGAGCGTGTGCGGGGTGACGTCGAGGAGCACCATGTCCATCTCGGGCGACTCGTCGACGAGTGCGGAGCCCTGGATGGAGGCGCCGAGGCCAACAACCTCGTCCGGATGCACGCCCTTGCACGGGTCGCGCTCGAAAAAATTCGAGACCCGCTCCTGAACCTTAGGCATGCGGGTCATTCCTCCCACGAGGATGATGTCTTCGAGCTCGTCCTTGTCGAGACCAGCCTCACCAAGCGTTAGCTCGCAGATCTGAACTGTGCGATCGATCAAGTCCGCCGTGAGCTCCTCAAGCGTCGCACGCGTGAGCAGACGCTGAAGGTGCAACGCTTCGTTTCTAGCGCTCGAGATGATGAACGGCAGATTGACTTCGGTTTCGGTCACGGCTGACAGCTCGCATTTGGCCTTTTCGGCGGCATCTTTCATGCGCTGGAGCGCCATGCGGTCCTGCCGAAGGTCGATGCCGTGCTCGTGCTGAAACCCTTCGACCAGCCAATTGATGACCCGTTGGTCGAAGTCCTCGCCGCCGAGGAAGGTATCGCCCGCCGTGCTGATGACCTTGAACACGCCGGAGCTCGAGATCTCGAGGATCGAAATGTCGAACGTCCCACCACCGAGGTCGAAGACGGCGACCGTACGGTCGATGTTCTTGCCGAAGCCGTAGGCAAGTGCAGCAGAGGTCGGCTCGTTGATGATGCGAATGACATCGAGACCAGCGATGGCCCCAGCGTCTTTCGTCGCCTGCCGTTGGTTGTCGTTGAAATACGCTGGGACGGTCACGACGACTTTTTGGATTTCTTCGCCCAGGTAGTCCTCCGCAACCATCTTCATCTCTTGAAGCACCATCGCGCTGACCTCGGGAATACTGTAGACCTTGTCGCGCATCTTGATGCGGCAGTCCCCGTGTGGACCCTCAACGATGTGGAACGGACAGGTCTGAATCGCGTTCTTCACCTGTGGCGTATCCCATTTGCGACCGATCAGTCGCTTCGCAGCGAACACGGTGTTCTCTGCGTTGGTCACGGCTTGCCGTTTCGCGATGTGGCCCACCAACCGCTTACCGCCTTCGGTGACAGCGACCATCGACGGAGTCACCTTGTAGCCTCCCCGATTGGCGATGACGACGGGCGTGCCGCTTTCGACGACGGCTACGCACGAGTTGAACGTTCCTAGGTCAATCCCTATGACTCTTTCCATGCCCCAATTTCCAAGCGCTCGACTGTAGTACCCACATCACCCCGCGAGCTGCCTTTTAAGATTTTTCACCATCTCGTGGCCCGGGTCCAGCTTTGCGGCCTCTTCTAGCTCTTTTACTGCGCTGTGCTCCATCCCGGCATCGATGTAGATCCGGGCCAAAAGCAGCCGCGTATCGAGCGAATCCGGCTTGAGGTCGAGGCTTCGTTGGCCGAAGTCGCGAGCCTTTCGGAGATCTCCTCCGGCGGCCAGGAGCGCCTTGGCAGCATACCTTGGAGCGTCGGGATCATCCGGCGCCGCCTCGGCCACCTTCGCCCAAGAGATGCTTGCCGCGGCCCAGAGGTTGTTCTCTTCCTCGTACTTGGCCTGCTGGCGATGGATGTCGAGTAACTCGACACGCAGGTTCGAGTTCACACGGCGATACTGGTCCTGAAGCTCTCGGCTGTTCGAATCTAGGGCGATCGCCATGCGCAGGGCCGTCGCGGCTGCGGCCAAATCGCCTTCGGCTTCGGCAATGTGCGCGTTTTCGATGTGGTGCTGTGCCCGATCCACTCCGCCGGTCAGCGCTGCCGTGTGTTTGAGCGATCGCGTGAGGTCCCTGAGCGCGGCTTTCTTTCCGACACGCGCGGTCGGCGCTGGAATCGATCTTGCCGGCGCCTTCGGCTGCCGCTTGGCCCTGCCCATGAGCCGCCGCTCTAGAAGCTCGCGCTTGCGCTGCATGCGCGCATGTTCGGAAGACCCTGGAACGACGGAGCTAGCGGGCGCCGCACTCTCGTGGATCGAGATCGGATCTGGGACCTGGGATGACGTCCACTCGCCTGACACGAGCCCGGAATGCACGTCGGCAACCGGCGCTTGCGAGAGTGCCCTAGTCATGGCTTCGGCCCGTTGCTCGACACGGTTCATTCGCTTTTCCGTCGCGTCCACCACCATCTGTTGCTGCAGATACCGGTCGTAGGCCCCACGCTTCTTTGGGCGCCCGATCGCGTCGTATGAGTCGGTGATCTTGCGAAAAACGACCTCCATCTTGGATTGGAACGATCCGAGTCGCTTTCCGTAGTAAGCGTCCGGGTGGAAGGTTTTCGAAAGCGCAAAGTAGGCCTTGCGGATTTCCTTCGTATCAGCGCCCCTCGCCACGCCGAGGCGCTCGTAGTGATTGAGCTTGTCGACCTTATGCAAGGTCTCGATGATCTGCTCCCGAATGTCGTCGGGAAGCTGGACATCCTGCTCGACGTCGCTCTCGGGAGGGGCGCTCGATCCCTTGGCCTCCACCCACTCGGCAAGGTCGAGCGAGATCAAGTGCTCGATCACTTGAAACACGTCTTCGAGCGCCAGCACGGTAACGTCGGCGATGTCGTCTACGTTGAGGACTCCGTCGATGCACGAATGGATGAAGCCCTCCTTCGCGCTGATGTCGTGAGCCCTCGCATCGGCCCCTTCGACGAGTCGTGGGATCTTCTCCTCTTGCATCGACTGTCTAGTGCTCTCCCCCGGTCACAGTCTAACGCGCACCTCACGTAATCAGCCACTCTAGGAGTGCCTTCTGTGTGTGAAGACGGTTCTCGGCCTGGTCCCAAACCCGGGACTGAACACCGTCGATGACCGACGCGCTCACTTCTTCGCCGCGGTGAGCGGGCAAGCAATGAAGGAAAATCGCGTCCGGGTGGGCGCGCTTCATGATCGTGTCGTCGACGAGGAAACCCGAAAAGGCGTCCCGCCGCTCGTCGGCCTCCCCCTCCTGTCCCATGCTCGCCCAAACGTCCGTCGTAACGACCGTGACGCCCTCGACCGCCTCTTCGGGGCGCTCGACGAGGCGAATGTTGGCACCGCGCTCGCGAGCGTCGGCGAGGATCTCCGCGTCGGGTTGATAGCCAGCCGGACACGCGAGCACAAGCTCGAAACCCGCGACAGCAGCCGAGGCGATCCACGAATGCGCCATGTTGTTCCCATCGCCGATCCACGCCACCTGAACATCTTTGAGCGATGGTCCAAAGCTCTGCCGAACCGTCATGAGGTCAGCAAGCAACTGACAAGGATGAAAGCGATCGGAAAGCCCATTGACAACGGGGATGGTCGAGCTCTGGGCGAGCTTCTCCAGTCGATCGTGACCAAAGGTTCGGTAGACGACGCCATGCACGTAGCCGCTCAGCATTCGAGCGGTATCTTCGATCGGCTCACCCCGGCCAAGCTGAGTATCCGTGGAAATCAACGTCACGGGACACGCACCGAGCTCGTGAATCCCGACTTCGAAAGACAAGCGAGTTCGGGTGGACGCCTTCTCGAAAACGACCGCGACGGACTTCCCCTCGAGCGGCCTGGGATGCTCGGGTGCGCCGCGGAGCGACTTGAGCGTGGATGCGCGGTCGAGCAGCCGGATCAGCTCTTCCTCGGAGAGGTCCGAGATCGTGAGGAAGTGCCGCAGAGTCATGTCTTCCTCGGAGCGTCCGCGAGGATCGACTCCAGAATTGCAAGGCCCTCGTCGAGCTCTTCCTGGGTCACATTCAACGACGGCGAAATTCGAACAACATTGCCGCCGGCCAAGGTCACGAGCAGCCCCGCGGAGAAAATCGCGGCCAGCGTTGCTGCGGGGTCGACGTCCTCGGCGAGCACCAGCCCTTGCAAGAGGCCAAGCCCTCGCGTTCCGGCCGTACTGTGCAGCCGTTCGTTGATTTCGTGAAGCTGGCTTGCGAGATATTCACCCAATCGGTTGGCGTTCTCGACCAAGCCCTCTTCCTCAATGATGTAGAGGACTGCAAGGCCGGCCGCGCATGCCAGTGGGTTGCCGCCGAAAGTGCTTGCATGGCTGCCCGGGGGAAGTCCCCCCGCAAGGCGTTCGGTCACTGCCGCCGCACCCAGCGGAAAACCACCGCCGATGCCTTTGGCGAGCGAGCATGCATCGGGCACGACGTCGAGCCATTCCTGGGCGAGGAACGTGCCAGTGCGCGCGTAGCCAGTCTGGATCTCGTCGAGAAAGAGCAACGCCCCACGTTCATCGCAAATGCGCCGCGCGCCTTGGACGAACTCCTGCGTTGCGAGGATGATCCCGCCTTCGGCCTGCACGGGCTCGAAAATGACGGCCGCAGTCTCGTTGGTCACCGCCGCATCGAGCGCAGAAAGGTCGTTGAACTCGACGAAGCGCACACCCTCGAGTAGCGGCGCCATCCCTTGGTGGTACTTGGTCTGCCCGGTCAGCGACAACGAACCCATCGTTCGGCCGTGAAAACTGTTGTTGGTCGAAACGAACTGCACCCGCTTCTCATCCCCGCGGTCGTAGTGGTAGCGCCGCGCGAGCTTCAGCAGCGCCTCGTTGGCTTCGGAGCCACTGTTGCAGAAGTACACCTTGTCGAACGGAGTGCGTGCGCAGATCGCCTGAGCAAGCTCGATGGCGCGATCGTTGTAGAAGAGGTTCGACACGTGCATCAGGCGCGTGGCCTGCTCTCCGATCGCCGCCGCAAGCACGGGGTGACTGTGGCCCACCGAAAGCACCGAAATGCCCCCGGAGAGGTCCAGGTACTCGCGGCCCGACGCATCGGTCACACGACGCCCACGTCCGTGTGTCAAAACGAATGGCGCCGGCACGTAATTGCCGAGTTGAACCTCTTTCGCGGTGCGAAGCATGTCGTCCTGCCTGGTCATGATGTGCTCTGGGGAAGCTCGCGACATACCACCATTGCAGAAGGGCGTCGACCCCGGCCGACGCCCGCTCAGCGCGTGATCTCGGTGCCGATGCCTCGATCGGTGAAGATCTCGAGCAGCACCGAGTGCTGTACACGGCCGTCGATGATGTGCGCCTTGCGAACGCCGCCGGACAGGGCGTGGAGGGCGCACTCGACCTTGGGAACCATCCCCCCTTGGATGACGCCGTCGAGCTTCATGGCATCGATCTCACGAGAGCTCAGGGAGCTCACCACCTCGCCGTCTGCTCCCCGCACGCCCTCGATGTCGGTGAGGATGACGAACTTCCGCGCATGAAGCGCTTCGGCGACTTTTCCAGCAAC
>Ga0255058_10001627_pt1 | contig 12623 bp, 8 predicted proteins | sample Cases_109_9_MG_FD_188637 | JGI IMG/M metagenome (GOLD analysis project Ga0255058, IMG submission 188637) | Seawater microbial communities from Amundsen Gulf, Northwest Territories, Canada - Cases_109_9 | ecosystem: Environmental > Aquatic > Marine > Gulf | place: Canada: Northwest Territories... | reverse complement strand
GACGCGCTCTATATCATGCGTGTGGACAACGAGAACATCGTTGCCTCCCATCGCTTCGATCTTGACGGGATAGAGACACCCTCCTGGTCACCCGACGGACAAGAGCTCGTTTTCACCGGACAGAAAGGCGGGACCAGCGATCTGTACATCGTTCGCCGTGACGGGACCGATCTGCGAAGACTTACCAACGACCGCTACGCCCAGCGCGATCCAGTATTGTCGCCGGATGGCAATCGGATCGCCTTTACCACTGAGTTCGGTGAGGGGACTGACTTCGACCTCCTTTCATACGACGAGTATCAAATCGGTGTGTATGACCTGAGCACTGGCGACGTGAGGTTCTTGTCAGATGTGTCGGCTCACGAAGGCAAGAGTATCAACCCGCAATGGGGCCCGGATGGAAAGACGATCGCGTTTCTTTCTGACCGTACCGGGATCACGAACATCTTTCTATACGATCTAGAGAAGCGCGAGACGTATCAGTTGACCAGCATGCTGACCGGCGTCAGCGGAATCATCGAATCGAGCCCGGCAATGGCTTGGTCACGCGACGGCAGCCGGATGGTATTCAGCGCGTTCTCCGACGCGGGCTGGGACCTGTACCGGTTGGACGATCCGTTGTCGCTGGCGACCAAGCCGTACCTGGCGGCTGATCGGGCCGAGTTTGACTTGGCGGACCGCGCGTTCGTCGAACCCGCTCCGCCGGTAGCTCCGCCGCTCCCGGTGACCCGAGAGCCAGCGGGCGACGCGGAGGAGTTGGCCGATGATGAGGTGACGGACGAGGCAGCGGAGGTCCCTGCCGAGCCGCTCGACGGGGAAGCGTTGCCCGAGCCCGAAGTGGCCGATGGCGCTGACGACGAGACAGAGGATCAAGCTGACCAGCCGGCCGATGGCGAAGCGGAGGAGGCGGAAGAACCGGCTCAGCCGGATGCAGTGTCGTACTACCTCGGTGAGCAACCCGATCAGGGAGCGCGCCGTCGCCCGGTTGCGGGTGCGCCCGGCCGTCGGTTGCCTTCGTTCAACGAGCCGGTAGATATCGCGACGTTGCTCAAGGATCCCACGATCGGTCTCCCACAGGACACGACCGCGTTCAAGTCTCGCAAGTACAAGGTCAAGTTCCAGCCTGACCTAATCGCGCAGCCATCCGTAGGATTCGCCAGCGGAGTGGGTGCGTTCGGAGCGTCCCAGCTGGCGTTCAGCGATCTGATGGGCGATCACAACCTGTACATAGCGGCGTCCGTATTCGGCTCGATTACGGACAGCGATCTCTTCTTTACGTACCTGAATCGAAAGGGCCGTTGGAATTGGGCCGCTTCCGCGTTTCAGTTCCGAAGCGATTTTGCCTCGTTGTCAACGTCGACCGGTCGAAGCGACGACCTCTTGTTCCGAAGCGACATCTACCGCGGCGGGCAGCTGACCGCCTCCTATCCGTTCAGCCGCTTCCGGCGGTTGGAGCTATCCGTCAACGCGACGCACATCACGCGTCGTGAAGCGCGGTTCGACTTCTTCGATCCTACGCCCGAGATCGTCGATGAGCTGGGGAGTGAGAACTACCTCGCGCCGTCGATGGGCTACGCGTTCGACACGAGCTTCTTTGGATCCACCGGGCCGGTCGGTGGGGCACGGCGGCGTTTCGACATCCAGAAGGCTTTTGGAGATCGTGATTTCACACAGTTCTACGGCGATGTTCGGAACTACTGGATGCTCGGCCGCCGATATACGATCGCCTCGCGGTTACTGTACCTGGGCACGTTTGGCGAGCAGGAGGATCAGCTCCGATTCCAGGGCATTGGTGGTCCGACTCTACTGCGTGGTTTCGACTTCGATGACGACGACTTCCTGGTTGGGACAGGTGTCGGGCTCTTCAACCTCGAGTTCCGATTCCCGATTATTGAGCGCCCGCGGCTTGGAACCTCGCTGTTTCCACCGATTCGCGGCGCTATATGGTACGATCTCGGTTTCGCGAGTTGCGGAAACGAGCTCTGCCAACACCAGCAAAGGGAAGTGTTGGCCGAGACCGGCGAATTGCGCGAGTCGTTCAAGTTCTCGACGGGCCAAGACGGTGGCCCGTTCGGTTTCCGACTGGTTGACGCGAGGGCCGCGTTTGGTGCCGGTGTCCGGATGAACATGTTCGGGTTCGCCGTCATCCGGGTCGACTACGCGCAGCAGACCGACATGGCCGAGCTCAAGACCGGCCGCTGGGTGTTCACTCTGGCGCCTGAGTTCTAGAGCCGGTTGATCCTCGAGGCCTGAGGCGCTACTGTTCGTTTGGTTAGCGCCTCTGGCCACCCCATCCGCAGCCAGAAAGCCCCGTCCAAAACAGCTAATTCGGGCCGCCGGTTAGCCGCTTTGTATCGATGTGCTTGGGTCGACACGACACACAACCCCTTGTGCCACGATCGCGGTGTGACCCCGGATATTGTGGTTTCCGATTGACTCGAAACGACCCGCCAGGGTATCTTTGGGACTAATATGCGCGACTTTGAGCTAGACGATCGATTCTGGCGCGAGGCGCTGACCGCGGTCCGTGAAGGGTCGCGCGCATCAGCGCTCTCGGGCAGCTATCCCGACTACGCCCAACTCCTCACCGAGATCGAGGCCGACGCCAGCCGCGACGCGATGTTGGTCGGTGCCCGACTCGCCGGGGGCGGCCACAACCCGCAGCTGCTGTCCTTCGTATCCGCGGCCTTTTTGGCCCGGGCTGGATTGCGCACGCTGCTGATCGACTTGAGCCCCGAGTTTCGATGGCTTGAGCGATTGTTGGGCCAGGATCTCAAGGAGGGGATGATCGATCACCTCCAATATGGTGTGCCGCTCGAGCAGTGCGTGCGAAACACGGCGATCCCCGATATGCACGTGCTGACTGGCGGAGCCAGCTTGCTGGGTGGTTCAGCGCTCGACGACGGGCCCGCGTTTCGAGCCGCTCTCGACCGATTGCGTCAACATTACAAAGTCCTCGTCGTGACGTTGCCAGGAACCAATGGTGACGCTAACGCGGCCGGAGTGCTCGCGATTTGTGATGCCGTTTTCGCAATCGAAGCCGAGGAGTCGAGCACCGATTTGGTGGGCAGCGAACGCTGGATCGTGCGTCTTGGCGGGGACCCACATGCGGCGGACGAGCTCGGCCAGCTGACGCACCGTTTTCTGGGGCCGCTGCCCGAGGTACTTGTCGGCGCGAAACGCGGCGCGGATACACTGCCGTCGGCCGGCCCATCGGGTCATGTCTTTGCCTTGGCCAACGATCGGTTGCCCAACAACGATTCGTTGCCGGTCGACGATGGGTGGCTCGATGACGTCGAATTACACGATGACGATCCAGTGACGGGCAACGATCGGCCGGTGGATGACGGCCCCACGTCCGAGGCCGACGATCTGACTTTCTTAAGTACGCTGGGAGGCGATCGGCTGCTGGAAGAGCCCGAACCCGAGCCGCAGATCGACCATCGACTGGCAGCGGTGCGAGCGAAGATGGCTCGCAGTCGGATCCTACCCGCGGTCAGGGTGTCGCCGCCACAGCGCCGGTGGTTGGGGGTGGCCGCGGCCAGCGGTCTAGTGGTTCTGGTTGGAGTTCTAGCCGGTCGGTTGCTGGCGCCGGTCTTCAGTGACTGGCTTGGAGACGGTGGGGAGACCGGCGATCAGTTGGTGGCGCGGCTCGACGTCGAGGAGAGTTCGACCCAGGGAACCGAACAAGCAGAGCCAGGCGAGGTTGTGCCGCTCGTCGATCCGGCTGCGCCGAGCGGCTCGACCGAAGAGCCGGCAGCCGAGGAAGTCCCCGCCGAGCCGCCGGCTAAGCCACCGACCGCAGCTCCGTCGCCGACACCATTCTCGATCCACGCCGGCTCGTATCAGGACAATCGCTCGGCCCGTCGAGTTGCCGGTCGCATCGAAGCCGCCGGCTTTACGGCGTTTGTTGCACCGGTGGACATCCCCGACCGGGGCCGATGGTATCGCGTCTTTGCGGGAACCTTTGCAGATTCGGTCAGCGCGCGCACCGCGCGTGAAACATTACTACGGCGTGGTGTAGTCGATGACGCCCTCGTTCAATCGACGCCATGGGCGTTCGATCTCGGGGTTTTCGAATCACGCGATCAGGCCAATGCTCGGAAACGCGACCTCGCAGGCCGGGGGATCTCCGCCTATGTCGTGGGTGCAGGTCCGTACCGTGTCTACGCTGGTGCGTTCCGCAACAAGGATGATGGGGGAGTTCTTCGGCGCGCACTTGAGGAGGCGGCCGAACCCATTTCGATGATCAAACGCCAGTAATCGGAGGTCTTGCCCGTGAAACTCCAGCGCCTGGAACTCTTTGGCTTCAAGTCGTTCGCCGATCGCGTCGCGATCGAGTTTAATCCGGGCATCACCGCGATCGTGGGTCCGAACGGCTGCGGCAAGAGCAACATCTCAGACGCTATCCGCTGGGTGCTGGGAGAGCAGCGACCGACGCTCGTCCGCGGCTCGCGAATGGACGAGGTGATCTTCAGCGGTAGTCGGCATCGCAAGCCGATCAATCTGGCGGAGGTGGCGCTTCACTTCTCAAACGAAGATGGCTTGCTTCCGATCGAGTACACCGAAGTCGCCATCGCCCGGCGTGTGTTTCGGGATGGTGATAGCGACTACCTGCTGAACCGCCATCCGTGTCGGCTCAAAGACATTCAGGATTTGTTGATGGGAACCGGCATCGGTACTCACTCGTACACCCTGATCCAACAGGGGATGGTCGATAGTCTGCTGTCCGATAGCCCTGAAGAACGCCGGACGATCTTCGAGGAAGCAGCCGGCGTTACGCGTTACAAGAATCGGCGTCGGGCCACACAACGGAAGCTCGAGGCGACCGCGATCGACCTCGACCGAGTCGAGGATGTCGTGTCGGAAGTCGATCGGAATGTCGCCTCGCTCAAGCGCCAAGTCGGCAAGGCACGGCGGTTCCTCAAGTATCAAGCCGAGGAAACGCGGCTCGATGTGCACTTGGCGGCGTGCGAGCTGGAGTCGGCGGAGCAACGGCGGGCACCATTGGCTGAGGAGCTTCGCGAGCTGCAAGAGAAGGAGTCGGAGCTGGCGGCCGGCTTGGCCGATCGCGAGGCCGGTGTCGAGACGATGGAAGTCGAGCTGATCGAGCTGCGTCAGCAGGAGCACACCGCGCGCGCCGCAGTCGAAGCTGTGCGCAGCCGTATAGCGCGGCACGAAGAAGTTCGTTTGGTAAACGGCGAGACCCTCAAACATCACCGGCAACGATTAGAGGAGCTGGAGACCGAGTCGGAGCAAGCCCGCGTCCGATCGGATGACCTAGCCGAACGGCGAGCGAACCTGGAGGCGGATCTGGCCGCCGCACGTGAACAAGTGGCACGGATCGCCGAGCGAATGGCCCCATCCGAAACCGCCGATGAGGAGCAACGCCGCGCAGAGCTCAAGGTTGAGCAGCGACGGCTTACCGAGCGGCTTGAGTCGCTTCGGGAGCGGTTGGCAGAGGTCGATCAGGCCCGGGCCCGTCAGGCCACGGCGGCCGAGAGCGCGGAAGAGCGCTTGTCGGCGTTGAGTGCCGAACTCGAGTCGCGGGAGCGCGAAGCGAGTGAATCAGGGACCGCCGTTGATCGGGCCCGGGCCGCAGTCGAAGCCGCTGAAGCCCAACGGGCGGACGCGGATAAAGCCCGTGACGTCGCGAAGTCGGCGGCGAATGTGCTGTCGTCAACCGTCGACGCGATCCGCGAACGATTGGAGACCGCTCGGGCCGCCGAACAGACGACGGCCGGTCGCAGGAGCGCGCTAACTGATCTTGAGGCACGGTTTGAAGGGTACGCCTCGGGCGCTCGTTCGTTGCTCGGTGGGTCGAAACAGGTGCGCGGAGTGTACGGCGCGCTGCCGCAGGTGCTGGAGTCCGTTGATCGGCGCTTTGAAAAAGCCCTCGACCGTTACCTGGAGAGCCTCGGCTATGGACTGCTGGCGAAGGACCAGAAATCGGCGTTGGCGGCGGCCGAGCAGCTCGACGGAAACAATGCCGGCAGGGCCGATTTCCTAATCCCGGAGCTCATCAGTGCGGCGGATCCGCCATCTATCCCCGACGCCGCCGCAGCGCTCGTGTTGGCGCGTGGCTCGGATGTCGTCCGTTGGACCGGTCATCGCAAGCTACCCGAACGATTCGAGCCGCTGTTCCACCGACTGTTGATCGTCGCTAATGCGGCAGCGTGTTTTGGTTGTCGCTCAGCGCTCCACGGTCACCCACGGGCGGCTGGCTATTACACGATCGCCGGATTGGACGGCACCCTGTTGGAGCCGATTGGCCGTTGGCGTACGGCCGGGTCCGAAAACGGTCACGGGTTGTTGTCCCGCCGTCGGCAGTTGGCGGAAGCCGAAACCGAGTTTGAGGCGCGGCGGGTGGATGTCGCTGAGCTGACCGAAGAACTCGGGCAGGCTGATCGCGGGCTGGTGGAAAACAAAGCTGCCATAAGCGCAGCCGGCGATCAGTGGCGCCAGGCAGATGGGTTGTTCTGGGCTGGGCGCGAAGCGTTGGCGGCAGCCGAGGAAGCTGCTACGCACGCCGCCCGTCGGCGGGCCGAGCTCGAAGCCGAGAGCGGCGAGCAGAAAGCGGCCCGCGATCGCGCCAATCAGGCACAGGAGGTGGTGGCGAAAACCCACGCCGAGCTAACTGTCGATACACAGCGCGCGACTGAGCGGCTGACTGCCGTTCGCACAGCGCTCGAGCGGTACGATGAAGTTCGCACCGAACGGCTTTCGGCGCGGCATGCAGTCGAACTCGAGCGAACCGCCTCGGAAGCCGATCTGAGGGTCGTCGAGAGGGAGCTCGAGCACCTAAGTGCGGCCGAATCGGCGGTCGAGGAAGCGCGCGGCGGTCGAGCCGGCGAACGCTCCCGGCTCGAGGAGGAGTGCACACGCCTCGGAGCAGAGGCTGAGACCGCGGGCGCGGAGATCGAGGGACTTTACGTCGAGCTCGAGACGGTCGAGATCGCGTCGCGTGGACATCGCGAAACACTGGCGGCGATCGAGGAACAACGGTCGGGGCACGACAACGAGCTGAGAGGTCTGCGGCGTGAGCACGACGCGGCAATCGAGCGGCGTCACCAATGTGAGTTGACGCTTCAAGAGATCGAGCACCGTCGGCAGACGATAACGGGTCATATCCAGAAGATGTACGAGACCGACTTGGCGCCGCTTGTCGCGAAGCACCCGCTCGAAGACGACGAGAAGACGGTGGAGCTGGACGAGTTGAAGCCCCGGCTCGAGGAGGTTCGTCGCAAGCGCGCCAACCTGGGCCCAGTCAACATGTTGGCGGTCGAGGAGTTCGAACGGGAGTCCGAGCGGCTCGAGTTTCTGGTCAAGCAAAGGGACGACCTGTTGGTCGCGCGGCGCCAGCTCGATGAGGCGATCCGCAAGATAAATCGCACCGCCCGTGAACTGTTCGTGGAAACGTTCAGCAAGGTCAAGGACAGCTTCGACTACACGTTTCAGACGTTGTTCGAGGGTGGGTTTGCGGAAATCCACTTGGAGGATCCCGACGATCCACTCGAGACGCCGATTCAGATCGTCGCCAGCCCGCGCGGCAAGCGCGTCCACTCGATCAATTTGCTGTCTGGTGGCGAGCGCGCGCTCACCGCTCTGGCGCTGCTGTTCGCTATCTATCGAGTCAAACCGAGTCCGTTCTGCATACTGGACGAGGTCGATGCTCCGCTCGACGATGCCAACGTGAGCCGCTTCCTACAGATGATCCGCCATTTCAGCGACGAAAGTCAGTTCATCATCATCACCCACAACAAGCGAACAATGGAGGCGGCGGACTATCTGTACGGCGTGACGATGGAAGAGCCGGGAATCTCGGCGCTCGTTTCGGTATCGCTGGACGGTGCGAGGCAGACTGTCGATGAACCGCTCGAGGAACCCGCGCCCGAAGAGGCGCTGTTAGCGGCCGGCTAGCTGACTAGCTCGAACCCGACGACGATGAGCCCGCGTCGGAGGGTACCCGTTCGTCCGCGATGTCGCCGAACAGTGGCAATGCCGACCAGTGACCCCGCAGGGCCCGCCATGTCAAGAACAGCGTCGTGATTATCCACAACCCAACGACGCCCAGAGCTAGTATGAAACCGATGATCGGAACCTGCTCCAGCGCGAGGATCGCGAGCACCAGGGTGACGCCGAGCAGAATCGACTGCCAGGCGTGGAAGCGGACGAACGGTTGGCGCCAACCAACTACCAGGCAGACTACGCCGCTGACGGCGCTGAACGGATAGGCTAGCGCCGCCGTCCGGTTAGCGGGTGAGGAATCGGTTTCGGTCATTGGGCCTCTGGGTTGCTGTATCCCGGGTCCCTCCGGTTGACGACCACATGAGCGGCGGTCAGATTCGGGTCCGACGCAGCCAAAATCACTGTTCTCGGCAACCTCGACAAGGCGCATGAACGAAGAGTCGATCACCGAAACGAGCTCTGACGAAGAGACGCTCGCCCAGTTAGCGAGAATCGTCCAGCTAAAGGACCGACAGCGGTTGGAGAGCGTCTATGTGTTCGACCCGGTCGTGAGGCGTGAGACCGCGTTCTCGCTGGCGCTGGTCACCAAGCGCCTCGACGATGAGCGGCTCGAGATGGTCGCCATCGGTGAGCGCGCTGTTGGTGCGGCCACACCGGCGAGGGACTTCATCCGACGGGCCCGCTTTCCAGCTGATATCCTGCCGCTGATTCTGGAGGAGTTTATCGATCGGTGCGGTGTCGAGGGTGCGTCGTACAGGGAGGTGCATATCGAGAACAAGAACCCGTCCGAACAGCTCTCGGAGCTGGCAGCGCTGGTATTGCCCCGTCCGGATGTCGAACCGTCTCCTGCCCCGTGAGCTCGCACACCGGACGCCCCCCCGCAGTTGATCGTTTTCGCGAGTTTCTACACGAGTGCAACCATCCGGTCACCCCGCAGCGTTTACGGGTCGCCGAGATCCTGTTCGGGACCCATGACCACATATCGGCGGACGAGATCGTCCAGCGGTTGAGGGTTGGCAGGGATACGGTCGGAAAGGCAACGGTATACCGAACGCTCGACCTGCTGTTGAAGGCCGGGCTGATTCGAGAGCATGACTTTGGGGAAGGGTTCCGTCGCTATGAGCCGTGTCCGGCACGTCCGCATCACGAGCACTTAGTGTGCACTCGCTGCGGTAAGGTGATCGAGTTCGAGTCGGCGGAGTTCGAGCAGCTGCAAGCGGACGTTGCCAGCCTACACCGATTCCAGCCTTCCAATCACAAAGTGGAGATCTACGGTCGGTGCGAAGAATGCCACAACTGAGCAGGATCGCGATCCTCTGTGCGCTGCTGTCCACAGTCCCAGCCACCGTCGGGGCCCAGAAGCTCACCATGTCGACCAGCTCGCTGATCGCACACGACGCGAATGGGGTTTTTCTCAGAGTATCCAACCGCGGCGGGTTTGGGCTCGCCCTGGGTGACGCCGACGCCGGCAACTTTCCGACGGGCACTCTCAACCGGTACATCTTCGGCGCCGGTCTGTGGATCGGCGGCATCGGCGACGTGGATGACAACGGGCAGCCAGATCAGATAACGACGCTTGGCTACAATCCATCCAACCTGGCGGACATCGAGTGGATCGAAGGGGCGATAGGGTTTGGACGCAACGACCCCCGGTTCCGCGTGCTCGATTCGACGAATCCCGATGATCAGGATGACTTTCCCACTACGTCGGTTGCCACCGAGGAGCTGTTCACCGTGTACAGCGATCGATTCAGCACGTTTGGAAGCGGCCAGTCGTCCGTGCCGCTCGGCGTCGAGGTGCGGCAACGATCGTTCACGTTCATTGAAGCCGACCTCAACACAGCGGTGATCTTCCAATGGGATTTCTTGAACATCTCGGATCAGATTCGGAACACCGGCTACACGATCGAAGATTTGTGGACCGGGATCATGCTCGACCCCGATGTTCAGGTTTCGCCGTTCGGTAGCGTGCTCGACGACACGGCGGCGCCGCTGGCGGTCGACGGGGAAGAGGTCTTGCTCATCTGGGATAGCGACTTTTCCGAGCCCGGTTTCGAGGGGGCGCCCGGGTTCATGGCCGTGGTGCCGCTCGTAAATCCGGGCGGGCAGACAACGATTACTCAGCTGACATCACAATTTGGTGCCAACGTGCTGATCGTGCCGACGACCGATGCCAACCAGTATGAGACGCTGGCGGGTATCGCTCCCCGTGAACCGACGATCGCCGAGCCGGGTTTCGATCTGCGAGCGTTGATCGGCTGGGGCGCGATCGATCTCGCGCCAGGTGCGGTTCACCGCACGGCGGCGGCTTTCGTATGGGCCGACGCGAGCGGGGATCCGCCATCGTTCTTGTCACCGCTCGACCCGGGACTCGACCAAGATCTGCCGTTGCTCGCTGGTCTGGTTGCGGGGGTCCGATCGGTGCGGCAGGCCTACGATCAGCGATTAGCGGGGCTGCCGGCGCTGCTCGACTTTCCGGGACAGCCGACGCCCGGCCCCGGTCCAGGGTCCGGCGAGCCCGGCGTGGTGCTCCAAAACTTTCCCAACCCGTTCACCGATCAGACGACGATCCAATATTCGATCATCGACGCGGGAGACGTGGAGCTCAAGGTGTTCGATATCACCGGTCGCGAGGTCACGACGTTGGCCAGCGGCTTCCTTGATGCCGGCGAGTTCAGCGCCCTTTGGGACGGTCGATCAGCGCTGGGTGTAGACGTTCCGGCCGGGGTCTACGTGATCCAGCTCGTCACGCCGGGAGGCACATCATCCGTGCGGGCCCTCAAGTCACGATGATCCTTGCAACGTCCACCGGAGGCGGAGAGATTCGGGGGTCAATGCGAACAGCAACCCTTTTATCCATGACAGCCCTTGTTCTCGTGGCGCTGGTAGCTCCGGCACCCGCGCTGGGCCAGGACCTGAGCGACGAGAACGGCGGTCTGATCGGGCTGACGCTCCCACTCGGCGCGCGGCCGCTCGGTCAAGGTCGTGCCATCGCGGCGCTTCGGGGGGAGCTCCAGGGGGTCCCGTACAACCCAGCCACCCAGAGCGGAATCGAGGTCGGCGCCCTCACCTACAGCCGGTTCGAGGGCGCGGATCTGGCTGATCTCAACAGCAACTACATCGCCGGTGCTTACGCTGCGACCTGGGGGACGATCGGCGGCCACTTCGTGTATCACGATTTCGGGAACGTGCCGCTGACCGACACGTCGCCGACGCCGGTCGGTAACGTCGATCTCAGCGAGTCGGTGATCGGCGTCACTTACGCCAATCGCTGGCGGGATGAGCTCGACTACGGGGTCACGCTCAAGTGGTACAGCTCGGACCTGGGGGTCGTCGAGGCGAGCGGTCCGGCGTTCGATTTTGGCGTCTTGTACGCGCCGCAAGAAGTGGCGGTGCAGCTCGCCGCGGCGGTGAGAAACGTGGGACCGAACCTCGATCTCGAGGACGGCAGCGTCTCCGCTCCGGGCGGTGGTTCGTCGAGCGGCAATCGCGAGGAGAAGCTCCCCACGCGGATTCGGGTCGGGGTCGCCGTGAATCTCAACGATATGTTCAACCTGCCGGCGAGCTATGTGGCCCGCTTGCTGTTTGACGTCGAGACCGACGCCCGGGAGATCTCGACGGCCAGCCAACACTTCGGAGGAGCGGTGACGTTCAGCGACGTCGTGACCGTGCGCGGCGGAGTCGTCTCGATCGACAATCCGTTTGTCGACAACGGGGACGGTAATCGCCAGATCGGCGGGACTTTCGGGATCGGTATCTACTATCAGGGTTTCGAAGCCGACATCGCTCGCGAGGTATCGGTGAGCGAGCTGGGCGACGAAACCCACTTCGCCGTCGGTTGGCGCTTCTAGGCTGACCGGGCGATGTCGTTCGTCGCCAGGGAGATGTTTCTCACCAGCGGTGTGGGGCGTCACCGAGAAAAGCTGGCCTCTTTCGAGCTCGCGCTGCGGAGCGCGGGTATCGCCGAGTTCAACGTCGTTCGGGTCTCCAGCATCTTCCCGCCACAGTGCAAGCTGATCTCTCGCAAAAGCGGATTGGCGAAGTTGACGGCCGGGCAGATCGTGTTCTCGGTACTGGCCGAATGCGCGACCAACGAGCCGCATCGACTGATCGCCTCGTCGATCGGAGTTGCCATTCCGCGTGATCGCAGCCACTACGGCTTTCTTTCGGAGCACCACGCGCACGGTCAGAAAGAGCAGCGGGCCGGCGATTACGCCGAAGATCTGGCAGCTGAGATGCTGGCCACCGTGCTCGGGGTCGAGTTCGATCCGGAGGCGGCGTGGGACGAGCGGAAGGAGTTCTGGCGTATCTCCGGCGAGATCGTCACTACACGCAACAAGACACAGTCGGCGGTCGGGGGGACGGATGGGAAGTGGACCACCGTCATCTCCGCCGCTGTTCTTCTAGAGTAGGGCGATGCCGAACTTCCTCGGGTTGAGTGACGCCGACTCCAACTACGACGACAGCGAGGCGGTGATCGTGCCGGTGCCGTACGAGCGGACGGTGTCGTGGGGGGCGGGGACGGCGAACGGACCGGCGGCGATCCTGACCGCGTCAGACTACGTCGAGCTGTACGACGAGATCCTGAACGAGCAGCCCTATCGGAAGGGTATCCACACCGCCCCTCCCGTGGCCGTCGATCAACCCGACATCGA
>Ga0255058_10001626_pt1 | contig 12623 bp, 9 predicted proteins | sample Cases_109_9_MG_FD_188637 | JGI IMG/M metagenome (GOLD analysis project Ga0255058, IMG submission 188637) | Seawater microbial communities from Amundsen Gulf, Northwest Territories, Canada - Cases_109_9 | ecosystem: Environmental > Aquatic > Marine > Gulf | place: Canada: Northwest Territories... | reverse complement strand
TTTGGAGATGTTTACAACTACTTTTTCATGTCGTACCCGCTCTTTAATATCCATAACCAGGCTGAAGACTGCAGGGACTAGAATTAGCGTAAATATAGTAGACACTATAAGACCGCCTAATACTACGCTGCCAAGACCGCGATAAAGTTCACTCCCTGCTCCCGGGAATACAACTAACGGCAACATGGCAAACACGGTTGTCGCTACACTCATAAATATTGGCCGGATACGTGTCCTCACGCTCTCTATGAGTGCCTGACGGGATTCCATATTCCCTTCCCGCATGTTATTAAGAGTCTGGTGTACAATCAGGATAGCATTGTTTATCACGGTCCCTATTAGAATAACAAAACCTAGCATGGTAAGTACATCCATTGCCTGCAAGGTAAACAGATTCAAGAATGCAAGCCCTGCAAAACCTCCAACAGCGGCTAAAGGGACGCTAAACATTATAACTATTGGATAGAGGAATGACTCAAAGAGTGCGGCCATTAATAGATAAGCAATCGCAATAGCCAGAATAAAGTTCCATTGCAATGACTTGCGCGCCTCTTGAAGTTTATCGGCTGTACCTGCAAGATTGGCCTTATAAAGACCGCCAAGCAAGCCTTTCTCCCTCATCGGTTTAATTATTTGCATATCTATTGTGTCAAGCGCTCTTTCCAGCGGCATTGTACGCGGTGGTATTACCTGTATTACTATAGAGCGTTCCCTTTCAATGTGATATATCGCTTCCGGCCCTACACCTAACCGTATATCTGCTACTGTACTTAAAGGCACATAATCACCTGATGGTGTATAAATGAATATATGCTCCAGATCCTGAGTTCGTTCGATATATTTACTCTGGCCAAAAATAACAAGGTCTATTTTGTCACCATGGTGCCAGTAATCTCCGGCATATGCTCCATCCACAAGGACATCAGTAATATATCCTATGTCAGAAGACGTTAATCCCAACTCGGTCGCATGTTCTAATCGCGGCCTGATCTGTAATTCCGGACTCCCAAGCTCAAGGCTGGGGATGGGACGAGCCTGCGTACCGGGAGGAAACACCTGTATCACCTGTCCAAAGACCTGCGCACCATAATATACCAGACGATTCAAATCAGGTCCGGTAAGTTCAATGTCTATTGCACGCCCCCCGCTTAATGCCCGCTCAAACAGACTTGCCTGCTGGGCGATTGTTATCATTCCCGGAATCTTACCGCATACCCGCCTGATAACAGGTATAAGTTCTGCAACCCTTTCAGGCTCAGCCGATATCATGCCCATAAAGACAGACCTTCCACGAGAAACATAAAATCCATGCTTAATAGGAGGCCCATCCAGCATCTCCGCTTCCTTAGTCCCCTTTTTGGCAAGCCAATAAGGACTAAGCTCCTTTTCCAAAACCAACCCGATAGCCTTTTGTTCTTCAAGACTATATCCAGGTGGAGGCAGCATAATGGCCAGAACCATATTACGATTACCCTCCGGTAAATACTCCATCTCAGGTATCATCCACCAGGTAAGAAATATTGACATAAATATCAATGCAAAAATCGTTATTAGACGTCTTTTTAAAGTGCTCGTCAAATAATCTACAACTCCAACAATTTTATCGGTTAAATTGCGTCCGATTATAACAAGCTTGCTGCCACTACTTAATGACTGTTCATTGTGTGCAGTTTCACTCTTTTTTCTGCGTGAAAAAATCCTGGCAGCCGTAGTTGGTATTACTGTAATAGCAACAATAAGTGACAGGCCTACGGCAAAACTTATGGCCAATGCTATGTCCCTGAATAATTGTCCGACTTCCTGTTCAACGAGAATTACGGGAATGAAGACTCCTATGGTAGTCAGCGTAGAAGCTAAGACAGCCCCCCATACTTCAGTAGTTCCTTTGTATGCCGCCGCAAATGGATCCTCCCCGGACTGCCAGTGGCGATAAATGTTTTCCAGGACGACAATGGCACTGTCGACCACCATCCCGACAGCAAAAGCTATCCCTGCCAGACTAACCACATTAAGTGAACGCCCCAGAAGTGTAACCATTAGAAACGTGCCTACGGCACTGATAGGTATCGCCAGGCCGATTACAAGTGTACTTCGCCAGCTTCTGAGGAATAACAGGAGTATCATGACCGCCAGAAGACCACCAACTACAATATTCTGTCTCACAAGTCCTATTGATGATTTTATATATTCAGTCTCGTCATAAACCTGTTCCAGCACAAGTCCCCTGTCTCTCAACAGGTTCTCATTTAACTCACGGTTTGCCTCCCTTAAACCTTTCATAACCGTCAGGACATTAGCACCTACCTCTCTCTGTGCATTTACGGCAATGGACTGTTCATTTTTCTGCCTGACAAATGCCTCGAGTTTCTTGTATCCGAGCTTTACTTCTGCTATGTCCCTGACATAAACAGGAATATCATCCCGCTTTGTAATTACCAGATTCTCTATTTCCTCAACGGACTTAAACTGTCCCAACGTTCTCACTACAAACCTGTTCTTACCCTCATCTATATCTCCACCACTTATATTTACGTTAGTAGAAATGAGAGCCCTGCGTACGTCTAAAATCGTCAGCTGGGAACTGGCTAATGCATGAGGGTCTATGATAACCTTCATTTCTCTTTCTGCTCCTCCATGAATATTACTGTTAGCAACTCCCGGCACCCTCTCAAACCTTGATTCAATATGATCTTCAGCAAAATCTCTCAAGTCAGTAACATCAATATTTGTTCCCGGAAGTGCTCGCAGCGTAAACCAGGCAATAGGTCTATCGCCGGTATTTACTGTGCTTATAACCGGCTCATCAACATTCTCCGGATACTCCTGCACCTGATCCAGTTTATTCGCCACGTCCAGAAGGGCAGTGCTTTTGTCCACCCCAACCACAAACTCCAGCAATATTTCCCCACGTCCGTTGAAACTCTTGGAGGTTAATTTTCTCAGGTTTTCAACACTTTTCAGCATTTCCTCCTGTTCATGAATTATCTCCTGCTCAACTTCTTGAGGACTTGCCCCGATCCAGCGGGTTTCTACCGTAATCTGTGGTTTTTCAACGTCAGGAACAAGCTGAACGGGAATGCGAAACAAGGCAAGAAGGCCAAATAGTAATACAAATATCGCCCCTACTGCTACTTTTACTGGATTGTTTGTTGAATATTCTATAATCTTCATATTTTTAACAGGACGCAGATCTTCATAGATACATACAGATAAAAACTTTTCTAAATCGTAATTCTGAAACCTCGCTGAGCGGGGAAATCCTCAATCATCAATCTCATCAGGATCCATCCTTCCGGTTACCTGGATATCCTGGCCATTACGTACACGCTCATTACCTCTTACAATCACATCAATTCCCGGCTTTACATCGCCCATAATCTGGATTAAATTCTTGTGGGCAATACCGGTCTTAACCGGGACTTCTGCAACCTTTCCATCTACTGCCAGATAAATAAACTCCATGCCTCCACGCCTTACTACACCATCCTTCAAGATCATAGTTGCGGATAACAAGGAACCTGTTTCAAAGGTTGCCTCTGCAAACATGCCACTTTTAATTACCTCATCCTTATTATCTATTTTGACAAAAACCGGAAATGTTCTTGCACGTTTTCCTGCCTGAGGTACTATGTGAACAATATGACCGGTTCTTTTTATACTCCCCAGTGCTGGAAAGCTGACTTCACTTTCATCACCCACCTTCATATTCTGAATGTATTTCTCCGGAACAGGGACTCTTACCTTCACATAGTCCAATTGCAACATGGAAACAACGCTGTCTCCCTTTTTAAGCCACTGACCTACCTCAGTAAATTCTTCAGTAACCCTTCCATCAAATGGCACCTTAATTGTGCACTTTCCGATGTCATCCTCAACGCTTTCTACATTTGCTTCTTGTGCGATTAACTTAGTCTCAAACTCATCTAATTCCGAATGGGAAATTGCATCACCTTCATAGAGTTCCTTGGCACGCTCATATTGTATAAAGGCGAGATGTTTATCTGCCTTCGCACCTTTAAGTCGTATTTCCAGGGATGTTGTATTGAGTTCTGCCAATACCTGCCCCTTTTTAACATAATCACCCCTTTTAACAGGAAACTCCACTACCAATCCCTCTATTGCGCAAGCAACAATACTCTCCCTGAGCGGAAAGACAGTTCCCACCATTTTAACCGGCTGGCGCACATCCATTTCAACGATGCGTGACACAACCACAGGCGCTTTGAACGTTTGTTCCTGTGCCAGACTCCTGTCACATATAAAGAACAAAGCAATGATGTGAAAGGCCAGGATTCCGGTACACAAAAATAAATATTGTCGTTTCTTATTGTGACTACACAGAGTTCTCAGTCCCGAATTGTCCATTCAGATTCTCCCTTATTTTTCCCAAAAGTCTTTGCAAATTTGCAACATCTTTAGACGAAATACCTTTAACTGCTCCGCTTCTTACCCCATGAGCACATTCAGTCATCTTCCTCCATACACCTTCTACCTTCTTTGTCGGAGAGATTAATTTTTGACGACGGTCGCGAGAAGATACCTTTCGCTTGATCCAGCCCTTCTGCTCCATCCTGTCAAGTATCCTGACCAGTGTAGGGCCTTCTACACCAATCAGTTCAGCCAGCTTAACCTGTGAAACTTCACCCTCCAGGGCCAGGCTTGCAAGGACTTGCCATTGGACGAATGTAATCCCGTAGTGTCGCAGTTCAGCATCTAATGCCTTTCTCAAGGCTCGATTTGCCATTGCAACGGAATAACCAATACTTTCCTTAAAATCGTATTCTAACATTTTGATAGCCTGCTATTTAATAGTACGCTATTATTCTATCTGTTTAATACCAGAAATCAAGACATAATTATTTCTTGCAGACGGTAGAGATGGATTTCAAAGTAATTAATGAAAAAGCGATTAATGATATGTATGTATTATGAGGTAGTCTTAAAATAAAAAAGGAACCTGTTATTTTCAATATATAAACAACAGGTTCCTTTTTTAATATTAAACTTCTTACCTTACTTCTAAAACTAAAGATTATCAACCATCATGTTCTATATAAGTGTCAGTACTGGCAGTTGAATTATCTGTATAGATGTTATCTCTCGTAGTACCATCACTATAGTACCAACCGGCAAGTGGAGAGATAATAAATTCTACATGACCATCAACGTAGACTATATTTTGCCCCCTGGCATTATGGTTTGCTGAATTTGCTGTCGCGCTGGGTGTAGCTGGTGGTCGGTCGGCAGCAAGTGCAACATCTGCATCGTCTGCCTGTCTATGTGCTCTATCATAACCATAACTGCACTGGGTTGAGGTAAAAGCTTCTGTGCCACCAATAGTTGAAACTGACATCCCTGCATTTGTAGCGCTGGTTACCGTAGCATCACTGGGACAATTGAAGACCTTATTATCACTTATATATGTATCGTAAAGTATATTTAACCCCCTCATTGCCGGACTACCAGCTGAATATGCAGTGTCAGATGGGAAATCCTCATTATTCTCATTCGCATACATTATCAAGCCCATACCAATCTGTTTTATATTACTCATGCATTGAGTCTTACGTGCTGATTCTCTGGCCCTGCTCAATACCGGAAGCAGAATTCCAGCAAGGATACCAATTATAGCAATCACAACCAGTAATTCGATAAGAGTAAAACCTTTATTATACCCTGGTATTCTCATATGCGCCATCCCCCCCTCTTCCATATTTATAAAGTCATGAGTTTCTGAAAACAGAATTTATGAAACTGTAAGATCATTAAAAGGTATTGCACGTAGATACTTACATTACTACTGAGTCAGCAGATTATATCCCTGTTGATGTTTGTGTCAAGAATTTAATGTATAGTATTTATGCATAGTAGAGCAAGAATTATACCATTGTTCTTCTTGAAAACAAAAAACCTAAGGATAATTGATTAAAAAATACACAGGAAATTGTTGCTAAATATTGAATTTGACGTATGCAATTCAGTAACTATAATAATAAAAACACCTTACTTCCCAAGTAAAGCAATTAATACCTGTAGATTTTTATCCTGGTTCCTCATAATTGACAAAACCTTATTTATTTAGATTCTCCTTAAACGGCACAATAGTTTAGCATTTTGTGGATTTGTTAAACATGTTTAGTAAAAAGATCCAAGCTGCGACTACAAAAGGATTTAGACCGCTCCCATTCTGTGATCAAATAATAATAGCCATCCTGTTAGTCATTATTATCGCAGTTCCTCTCTATTTTGATGTCCATATTCACAGCGTATTCGACCTGAGCAAGATTACTATTCTATATGTATTGACACTTGCCATGCTGGCTATCTGGTCCATAAGAACCATAATCAACTGCCTGCAGGTTCAACCTTCTCTAACTGTCGAAGGCAAAGATACTCAAGTTCAACAGCTCTTAAGTCAACCATTAAGCATGCCGATAGTGGCTTTCCTGTTTGTCAGTGGGCTTTCAACGATCTTTTCCATAAATCCTTATGTAAGTTTAGTAGGCACTTACAAAAGATACGGAGGATTTATATCAACAATTGTATATGTCTCATTATTCTTTGTCATTGTAAACTTCATCGACAAGAGAAGGTTAAGCTCACTTCTGAACGTAATTATCTTAACTGCCGTCGCTGCATCCATATATGGTGTCTTACAACATTTCGGATTAGACCTGTATCATTGGAGCACGTCTTTTGGTTACAGAGTTGCCAGTACCTTCGGACATCCCGCATTCTTTTCTGCATTTCTTATTATGGTTATACCTCTTGTACTTATAAAAATCTTCTCCTGTAAAGAGAGGTTTAAGGCTTATCTTTATATAGGAATCCTGGCATTGATTTTAGTAGCATTTTATTACACAAAGACACGCTCCTCCTTTCTGGGTCTTATTATTTCAAATTTGTTTTTCTTTTATTTTATTGGGAGAAAAAATCTTCTTGCAGACAAGACAAAAACTGTTGCTACGATAACTATCATAATCGGCATTTCAGTTTTCTTTAATGTAAATAATGAGACGTCCATTGTCGGAAGATTTGCAGCAGACATGAACCCTGCTATTTTAGATATTGAGCAATCCACAGCTTTGGACAGGAAATACAATTCCCAGTCTACACCTGTTGATACTGACTGGCACGTTGGTATTGCACGTCAAATAAAAGGTACAACCCTTACAAGATTCTTACAATATCTGACAAGTCTCAGGATTATTTATGATTTTCCCATTCTTGGAATTGGACCAGACACATTAGGTATGATATATCCTCAGTATGTAGCAAAGCTTCATCGGGAAATGAACGAACACAGGGGTTTTGAAAATCAAAACAGGATACACAGTGACTTAATAAATATAACAGTCTCAACCGGCCTGTTGGGTCTGGGAGTATATGTGTGGCTCGCCGTTGCTTATGCAAGGATGGTATGGAAAATATGTAAGAAAGCCGAGAGATTTGACAAAATACTCATAATAGGCCTTTGTTCCGGCAGCCTGGCTTATTTTGTTCAAAATCTGTTTAGCTTTGGACATGTACCCATAATCACACTCTTCTGGTTTCTTATTGCCATGTCGGTTATTGCCTGCCCACCATCCGGCGAGACTCAAAATCCTGCAACACACAAAACAAACCTGATCATGCGGGTTGACAGTCTCACTGTTGGAAAGTTCTGGAGATACACATTCTGCGGCATTACCGTATGTTTAGTGATCCTGCTTACCACCCTTAGTTTGTACCGGTACAAAGCAGACGTATACTTTGAACACGGACGAAGATCACTCAATAAAAATGAAGTATCGAAGGCAATCCATAGTTATGGAATGGCAGTAAAATATAATCCTTTATCTTTGAATTATAATAACGTGCTCAATGGTATCTATCTGAAAATGGCAGCAATTGGTGTCAGTAAAGAGAGCGAAAGAGACACGGAAGGCATGCCAGACATCTTTTCGCATGAACAAACAACAATGTGGTTTGCAAATGCAATTGAAGGTGCAGAGCAAGTACAAAATTTTTATCCCAGAGATTACCATTCAGCTTTTACCCTTGGCCAGGCTTACCACCTCCTTGATAAGATATCTGACGAGGACACGAGCAAGAACGCAATCAAATACTATAAAAGAGCGGTAATGCTGCATCCGTTTAAGCTTGAATTTCGGAATAAACTGGCACGGCTTTATGCTGAAAAAGGCCGGTACGAGGATGCCATTCATGAGTTAAAAGAGGCAAAGCGTATTGCACCCTCCAACCAGGCGCCCTACTTAAACCTCGCGAAAGTATTTATGAATGACAGGGAACGATATGAAGAAGCAGAAGCTACCCTTCTTGAATTCATCAAAAGAAATCCTGACAGTAAAATATCAGATATTTACAGACTTCTGAGTTACATCTATTTGAAGACAGAAAGATGGAATGAGGTCTTGATTCAATCAGAAAGGATAATTCAACTCGAGCAGAGAGATTTAGTGGCACATAAATATGCAGTTATGGCCAACTCCAGGCTTGGAAAATTTGAAGATGCACGAAATCTGTGTAATCGTATCCTGGAATTAACAGGATCACGGAATAACACATACAGCAAATATGCCAAAGAGATGCTGGAGGTTTTATCAGAAAAGTAAATTATGTACTACCTAAATCGTGCGATTTTGTAGCCGCAACCTTGAGGTTGCGTAACCGGCACGATCCCTTCAAATGTTGCGAAGCGCAGGCTAAAGCCTTCGGCTACTAGATTCCTCTACTCCGCTCGGAATGATGTCACACTGAGTGGAGTCGAAGTGTTATCAACATTGGGACCCTATGCATGTCCGAAAATACTATCTATTATAAAGCAATTATTGCGATTTTATACTTGTCTGCCAGTTTAGCGGTATCTTCTTTATCAAGGATCAAAGTTTTCTTCGCCTCTATCGCTAATGTGGATACGCCTGCCTCTTTCAGGTAATCAACAGTTTCTGTGCCGATAGTCGGCACATCAAAACGCGGATCCTGATCCTTCTTGCTTAACTTGATTACCACAACTTTACCGCGGCCAAGTTTACCGCCACGTTTGATTGTTTCATTTGTACCCTCAATCGCTTCGACTGCCAGGACTATTTTATCCTTTACCACAATGCATTGCCCTATCTCCATCCCTGCAATCTCCTTTGCAATCTTCCATCCGAACTCTATATCTGACGCCTCTCTATCCGACGGTTCTCGCTTTGTCAAACAGCCCTTTTCTGCCATTAAGTGGCTCACGTAATCTATTGAACTGATAAGTTCTATACCGTCTTCGGCCAGTTCGTTTGCAACGGCTTCAAGGATAGAATGATCGTGCTTACTCCTGAGTTTCTTGTACCACATGTTGATAGCTCTCAGGTCAGGCCTTAATTCTAAGTGTTTAAATTTTGAATGTATATGTGACTTTGTCAACCCCCCTGCCATCACAACCTTTTCAATATGTTCGTCCTTCAATGTCTTTATCAATTTGCCAATCTTTGCAACACCGACCCAGTATAATTTCTCAACGTATTGCTCAATTTCAGGAGATGCTTCCCCCTCAATAGCAACTGCGATTAAACTTATACCCCTGACCTTTGCGCTCTGTGCAAAGAGTATCGGGAATCTGCCATTACCTGCAATCAATCCTAATCTTTTCATTTCTCTAACTTCTCTTCCAACTGTTTTATCTTCCGCTGTAAATCCTTTACAGTCTCTCTCATCTCCGGCAGTTTTTGTATAATCATATAACATTTTCTCATTCTTTCGATCTCTATTGCAGGTGTACCCAGAAATGTGCCGCCTGAAGGCAGATCATTTGTAACGCCTGTCCAGCCACCCACTTTCACATTATCTCCCACCTTGATATGGCCAGCAATACCTGACCCGCCGGCCAGGATAACATTATTTCCAATCTGAACACTGCCCGCAATACCAACCTGTGAGGTTACCAGAACATCTTCGCCAATTTCAACATTGTGAGCAATCATTACCTCGCTGTCTATCTTTGTACCTCTCCTGATTCTGGTCTCCCCCAGTACGGCACGGTTGATTGTGGTATTGGCGCCTATATCAACATCATCTTCTATTACGGTAATTCCGATCTGTGGTATTTTAAAGTAAGTACTTCCATCCGGAGCGTATCCATACCCACTGCAGCCAATAACTGAATTACTATGGATTACTACACGTTCTCCAATTATCGTTCCTTTGTGGAGTACGGTATTTGGATGGATTATTGTATCCTTTCCTATCTGACAATTATCCCCTACATAAACACCGGGATACAAAACTACATTATTGCCTACATTAGTGTTTCCACCAATGAAAACAAACGGGTAAACGGTTACATTAGAGGCTATTTCGGCTGAATCACTTACTCTGGCCGAATCATCCACTGTACCGGGATATACTTCCTCCGGGTTCATCATCAGATCAACGACCTTTGCAAATGCCAGGTAAGGGTTTTTGGTTATCAACAGGTTTTTGTTTTCAGTAACTATATCCGGTGATGTTATGATTGCCGACGCCCCGGTCTGATCGAGTTTTTTAATATATTTCTTATTAGACACAAAGGTGATGTAACCTTCCACCGCCTCATCAATCGTCATTACACCCTTTATCTTAATATTCCAGTCGCCAATTACCTCTCCACCTACATAATCGGCAAGCTCTTTTAATGTCTTTTCCATTTATATTTTCCCGTAATTGTATGAATCGCTATAGATTTTTCTGATTACTATTAATATACATATTAAGAAAAACCATATGAGGACTCCTGTTATTAACTTGCTATCACCACCAAACAGCCACCCCAGCTTTTCCCTGATACGCGAGAGGAACATGCTGTCTGCCTTCACCATAAACACCATTCCTGAATGCAGGCCGATGGAGAGGTACAGTGACTTCGTTCGAATAAATGCATAAGATAGCACTACGCCAACCAGAAAGAGCCCTATAATTGCAGGCAGGTGTTTAACTAAATGAAAAAACAGAGGCTTAAAAAATTGCGCCATGGTTACAAAACCAACAGACGGCTGAAAACCTGTTGACACAAAAACGTCGGCACTGAAAAAATGAAGAACCGAGTAAATCAAACTGCACACACATACGGCCATCGGCACTGACATATTTTCCATAAAAGATTGTAACAAGAACCCCCTGAAAAATATCTCCTCCATCACACCTATGAGACAGGCTATCAAGGCATATTCGACTATTTTTAATATTATAACACCTGCCGAATCATAATCCAGATGAATAACCCATGCACCGGAAATCAGTCCAATACCATAATAGATGAGTATTGACAATACCGCCATTGAAAGACCCAATAGAAACTGCCTGAAGAAACCCGGCCTTATCTTCAAAGCTGAAGAAATCAGTGTGCCGAATCTCAGCGATTTCCTGAAGACTATAAACACTATCAGGGCAACTACCATCATAATCCGCCTCATCACCTTGCCAAAATCATACACACCATTCTCATAGTCCACTGTCTCCGCCATGAAACCCGTCTTCTCCAACATAAAGTCCAGAGGTACCTTCTTGATGGGAGCAATGATACAGCTGATAAAGACTATTAACAAAAACATCAGGATTAATTTTTTATATTGTTTCATTACGAGTTTCGGGTTACGGGCTGCAAGTTACGAGTAAAATAGATTTAATCGAATATTTTGACAGAAAGGTATTGATATTTCAAAGGATACAGGGAATCAGGTAATTTTTAATGACCTACAAGTGGGTGTATGTGAACTGATAAACTGGACTAGAAATCTATCACAATACCCGTAAACAGTCAAGTCAAAAGGTATTAGTTACAAAGACAAAAGACATTCACCGCAAAGCTCCCCGGACAAAAGGCGCCGAGGACAAGCGCAAGGATCACAGAGAAAAGCGAATATCGAATGTAGAACAAGGAATTTCGAATTACGAAGTGGGCCAGCGAGTAAAACCAATTGACAAAAGACTGGCAAAGTATAAGATTATTCTAATGATTACAATATTATCGGAAGAATTTTATAATTGAACCATGATTAGAAACAAGAAAGATATTTTATTAGCTATCAAAAGGAACCAAAATAAGATCGAATCATTTGGAGTAAAAAGACTCGGACTTTTTGGTTCTTATGTCCGCAACGAGCATAATTCACAAAGTGATATTGATATTTTAGTAGAATTCGTCCACGATCTGAAAACGTTTGATAATTTTATGCACCTCTCCTTTCTATTAGAGGATATCCTCGAACGTCACATCGAATTAGTTACCATCGAGTCATTAAGCCCTTATATCAAACCCAATATTATAAAAGAGGTTGAATATGTCATTTCCGGGAATTGAGTATCTATCCCACATTATGGATGAAATCAATTATCTTAAGTCTCATACTGAAGGATTGAATCGTGATAAATTCTTAAAAGACGAAACCCTTCAAAGAGCATTTGTACGCAGTATCGAGATTATTGGTGAAGCGACAAAAAAACTTCCCGAAGAATTAAAATAAAATTATCCAAATATTGAATGGAAAGCCATTACAGGAATGCGTGATAGACTAATTCATGACTACTTTGGAATTGACTATGATATTGTATGGGATGTTGTCATAAATAAGATTCCTCAACTCCACAAAGAAATCAAACAAATT
>Ga0255058_10001624_pt1 | contig 12627 bp, 10 predicted proteins | sample Cases_109_9_MG_FD_188637 | JGI IMG/M metagenome (GOLD analysis project Ga0255058, IMG submission 188637) | Seawater microbial communities from Amundsen Gulf, Northwest Territories, Canada - Cases_109_9 | ecosystem: Environmental > Aquatic > Marine > Gulf | place: Canada: Northwest Territories... | reverse complement strand
CGGGACGCCGGATACAGCGAAGAAAAGCCGCTGCAAATAGAGCTGCGATACAACACCTCGGACTCACACCGGCGCATAGCGGTGGCCATCGAATCAATGTGGCGCGAGGTGCTCGGCGTAGAAACGAAGTTGATCAACGAAGAGTTCCAGGTATTGCTCTCGCACATCCGCGCACAGGAAATCACCGAGGTATACGTGTCTTCGTGGCTGGGTGACTATAACGACGCACATACGTTCCTGCACCTGCTGGAATCGGACAGTCCGTCAAACATGTTCGGCTACCGCAACGACGAATACGATTCACTGATGCGTCGTGCGGCGGCGCAAACGGACCCGCAGCGCAGACAGCTGTATCTCGAAGAGGCCGAGCGAGTGCTGCTGGCGGACCACCCGGTGATGCCGATCTACTTTCGCGTCAGCAAACACCTGGTCAACCCGCGGATTCAGGGGTGGGGAGACAACGTACTGGATTATCATTACAGTCAGCATTTGAGTATCTCCGGGCCCGACTGAGCCAGGTGTGAAAGGGTAACAATGCTGCGCTACGTTTCGATGCGCATGGTAGGCGCCATCCCGACCCTGCTGTTGGTGATCGTCATTGCTTTTCTCATGGTGCACGCGGCGCCGGGCGGCCCGTTCGACGCAGAGCGGGTTTTGCCGCCGGAGATTGAAAGCAACATAACGCGCGCTTATCACCTCGATGAATCACTGCCGCAGCAATTCCTGCGCTATGTCGGCGGCTTGCTACACGGGGACCTCGGACCGTCATACCGCTACCGCGATTACAGCGTGTCCGAATTGATCGGCAGCGCTTTCCCCGTGTCATTGCGGCTCGGCCTGACCGCCATGGCAGTCGCACTGCTGCTCGGTATCAGTGCCGGCCTGGTCGCCGCGCTGCGAAAGAATACTTTCCTTGACCGGCTGCTGACCGGAATTGCAATGACCGGTATCTCAGTGCCGATTTTCGTCGTTGCGCCGTTACTGGTGCTGGGTTTCGCGGTGCATCTCAACTGGCTGCCGGCCGGCTGGAGCAGCAGCAGCGGTATATCGCGTTACCTGTTGCCGGTATTCGCGCTGGCCCTGCCGCAGATCGCCTTTATCACCCGCATTACGCGCGGCGGCATGATCGAGGTCATGACCAGTGACTTCGTGCGTACCGCCAGGGCGCAGGGGCTCGATACCCTGACGATCGTTCGTTACCATGCATTGAAGCCCGCGATGTTGCCGTTGCTGTCCTACATGGGTCCGGCTGTTGTCGGCATCCTGACCGGCTCCGTCGTCGTCGAACAGATTTTCGGCATTCCGGGACTGGGGCAGCTGTTCGTGCGCGCCGCGCTCAACCGCGATTACACGCTGGTGCTCGGCATCGTCATCCTGTACGCCGTGCTCATCATTCTGTTCAATCTGCTGGTCGATATACTGTACGGCCTGCTGGAACCGCGGATGCGCAAGCGATGAGCGCGCTTGCCGCCGTAGCCCGGTTAAGCGGACAGTTGCGTGGCAGCCGGTTGGTGCTGGTCTGTGCAGGCATGCTGCTGGCGATGACCGTCGTCGCCCTGCTGGGGCCGGTGCTCAGTCCTCACAGCTATCTCGCCACCGATCTGGACCGGCGCCTGCTTGCGCCGACGCTCTCGAACGGACAGCTCTTCGGTACCGACGATCTCGGCAGGGACTTGTTCGTGCGCACGATGATGGGCGCGCAGGTAACGCTGCTGGTCGCGGTTGTCGCAAGTATTGTGAGCCTGGTGATCGGGGTTTTGTACGGCGCCATAGCGGGATTTATCGGCGGCAAACTCGACGCGGTCATGATGCGCGCGGTCGATGTTCTGTATGCGCTGCCGTTCATCTTCCTGGTGATCCTGTTGATGGTTGTGTTCGAAAGAAGTTTCTTCCTGATTTTCGTCGCGATCGGCGCGATCAACTGGCTCGACATGGCGCGCATCGTCAGGGGACAGACACTGAGCCTCAGGGAACGGGAGTTCGTCGATGCCGCGCGGCTCATCGGCGTGTCGTCTTTCGGCATCATATTCCGACACATAACGCCGAACTTGCTGGGCCTGGTGGTCGTGTATATGACGTTGACAATCCCACAGGCGATCCTGATGGAGTCATTCCTGAGTTTCCTCGGGCTCGGCATTCAGGAGCCGCAGACCTCGCTGGGTGCGTTGGTCAATCGCGGCGTCGGTCAGATGGAGCAGGCACCATGGGTGTTGCTGATTCCGGCGGGCCTGCTTGCGATCGTTCTGCTCTGTTTCAATTTTCTCGGTGATGGGCTGCGCGATCTCGCGGATCCGCGGGACAAGGCACAATGACGCTGTTGCAGGTAAGCGGATTGAGTGTCAGCTACCCTGGCGCCAGCAAGCCAGCGGTCAATGAGCTGGGCTTGACAGTCAACGACGGTGAGTCGGTTGGCATCGTCGGCGAATCGGGGTCCGGTAAAACGCAAACGGCATTGGCGGTGATGGGCCTGTTACCGGCGAACGCCGAGGTCAGTGGCAGCGTCCGCCTGCACGGCGAAGAGTTACTGGGGGCGTCGCTTGCGAGGCTCAATCAACTGCGGCCGCAAAAAATCGCAATGGTGTTCCAGGATCCAATGGCAGCACTGAACCCGTACCTGACCATTGGGGAACAACTCAAAAGGATACTGATTGCACATCGTATTGCGCTGGGTAAAAACGCTAAGCAACGTTCACTGGCGATGCTGCGCCAGGTCGGTTTACCGGACCCCGAGCGGCAGTATTGCGCCTATTCGCATCAGCTTTCCGGTGGCATGCGACAGCGCGCGCTGATTGCCTCGGCCTTGATCGCAGAGCCGGATTTGTTGATCGCGGATGAACCGACAACGGCGCTCGATGTGACAATTCAGGCACAGATACTGAGCTTGCTGCAGGAATTGCGGCAGGCATCCAACACGGCATTACTGCTGATTACACACGATTTGGGCGTGATCGCCGAAAACTGCGAGCGCACCCTGGTGCTCGATAATGGCTGCCTGCTGGAAGCGGGAACAACACGGCAAATATTTGTGTCGCCGGCACACGCTGGCAGCAAAGCGCTGATAGCCGCGGCGTCTGGTCTTGACAACGCGGCGGCGGTGGCGCCCCTGTCAGCCGGCGCATTGCCGCTGCTCGAAGTGGACGACGTCTCCGTGAGTTTTCGTGAGCGCCGGCGTGGCGGCGGCAAAGAACTGCATGCGGTGCTGCCGGTCAGTTTCAGTGTCAGGCCGGGCGAAACCATGGCGATCGTCGGTGAGTCAGGGTCCGGCAAGACCACGCTGGTACGCGCCGTGCTGGGACTGCTGACAAAGAAAACCGGCAGCATCGGCCTCCTCGGCATGGCGCTTCCTGATGCGCTCAGAAAACGATCGAATGAAACGCGTCGCCAGATGCAGATGGTTTTCCAGGATCCGGTCGCATCGCTCGATCCAGCGATGCGGGTTGGCAGCATCATTGCCGAACCGATCGGTGTACATGAGCCCGGCGGCACGGCAGCGCACAGAAGGCGGCGGGTAGACGAAATACTCGATCGGGTCGGCCTCGATCCTGAGCTCAAAGCACGATTTCCGCATGAGCTGTCAGGAGGGCAGGCGCAGCGAGTGGCGATCGCGAGAGCGCTGGTCATGCAACCGAAGGTCCTGATCTGTGACGAAGCCGTTGCCGCGCTTGACGGAACCGTAAGACGCGACATTCTGGACCTGCTGCTCGCCGAGCAACGCCGCTCGTCGTTGTCACTGATCATTATCACGCACGATCTCGCGGTGGTGCGGCAAATGAGTCACCGCGTACTGGTAATGTACCTGGGCCGGGTCTGCGAGCTGGCGTCGAATGACAGGCTGTTCCGGCAACCGCGCCATCCCTATACGCGGGCGCTGCTCGATTCCGTACCGGTGCCGGATCCGACCGCCGCCCGGAAGCCCCGTGCTGTTAGCGGAGAAGCCGCATCGATACTGCGGCCGCCGCCCGGCTGCGTTTTTCATCCGCGTTGTTCGCATGCAGTCGAACGCTGCAGCAAGGACACGCCGCTACTCGATGAAACAGCAGCTGGAAAAGTCGCCTGCCACCGGGCCGCTGAACTGGATCTGTCCTGAAATCGGGAATTCGGGGACAGTCCCCTTTTCAAAAGGGGACTGTCCCCGTTGTTCTCACATGCCGGGCATCGGTATAGGCATCGGCACACCATTGATACTCAGCAAACCGCTGGCGAACTGCGCCCGCATCTCATAGTTGTCACCATTTTGCTTCAGCAGACCCATCTGCACTATCGATCCGGCCTGCGGATTCATAGCGCTTGCCATTTCAACCAGCGCCGCCGGTACGGTGATGTCGGCACTGGCATCGAGCGCCAGCAGCATGCCGGCCCAGGAAAACGCAGCGCTCACATCCGATTCCGGCAGCTTGAAGCTGATCCTTGACGAGATATCACCCTGCGGCATTGAAACGTCCAGTTGATCGAAACGCAGCTCCATCCCGGCGCTGAGAAAGCGTTGCAAATCTGCTTCTATTGCCGGGTAGACGCCGGCCATCGCCTGCCCCGGAGCCACTGTGGCCTGCGCTTCTTCCAGCGCCCGGGTAATCTTGCCGAGCGACGCCGCGTCCAGACCGTTGGCAACGAGGTCGAGGTTCAGGTCGACATCGCCGTAATCAGGAAACCGTAACGCCTCGAGTTGCATCCGGGAACGCCCGTAGACCCGCTCAGCATCCAGGCGGACGTTGGTGTCGAACTTTACTTTGCCAATGCCGGTCACTGCGCCCACCGGCGTGCGAACCTTGACTTTGCCCATTTCAATACTCAACGAGCCCACGTTAAAGCCGAATTGAGTCCTGGACTGGTCGGCGGAAAAGGTAATTTCACCGAATTCAGCCGACTCTGAATCCGAGATCATGGAAAAAGGCTGGATCTTACCGGTGGCGGTAACGAATGCCTTTGCAGGGTCCAGCACGAATTCGATATCAGCGCCGGTCCACTCGATGGTGACGTCGCCACTTTTGAATGTCCCTGCCTCGAGCTGATAACGGCCCGTGGTTTGCCCGGACAGGCCGATCTCGCTGACGACTTTTCCCGGAATCGCGATGAGTTGCCCGTCGCCGGGATCGAGCTGCAGGGTGGCAACGGCGCGCGCCAGACTGGGTTTCAGCGAGCCGCTGTCGCCGCGGAGCGAGGTAAATGGCACGATGCCATGATCGACTCGCGTCTCGATGATGAGCGAGGGCATCGCGTGATCCTCATCGCCGTCCAATAAGCCCTGGAGCTGGCCACCCATGAGGACCACGCGGTGGCGGCCGGCGGAACTGAACCAACCGCGATCAAAGCTTTCCGTGGTGACCGCAACCTCGACGGTTTCGTCATCGGCCCACTGTATGTTTTGCCGTACCTGTTGTTCCGCCAGCCGACCGATGATGCCCGGCGACAGCAGCAGGACCACGGCTGCGAGCACCAGCAGTGCTACAAGCCATTTTTTCACTTCCCTACCTCATGCGATGTTGAAGATTCGCCTGATGCTAGCATGCCGATCCGCGGGCCGACCGGACGCAGGTAGAAATTCGCCGGAAGTGCCACTACCATAGCGCCCTCTATTGATTGCGAGCGCGGATCCCGACCCGACAACAACCGGCATCTCATGTGAACACACTATCTTCCAGAGCCGCACGAACGGCAGCGTTGCTGCTGATCGGCGCATTGACGGCGCAACCCGCACTGGCTGAGGGCGAATACGAACAGGGCAAACTGCTGGCCTATACCTGTTTGGGATGTCACGGCATCGAGGGCTACCGGAATGCTTATCCGTCCTACCGCGTACCCAGGCTCGGCGGCCAGAGGGCGGCTTACATCGAGGCGGCTCTCTACGCCTACCGTAACGGCAACAGGCCGCACCCGACCATGCAGGCCCACGGCGGCAGCCTGTCGGATAAGGACATTCAACAACTCGCGGTGTACTTCGAGTCGCTCGGAGCGGCCGCGGATGAAATCGATGTGGAAATGGTCGCCGGCGTCGGCGCGGCGGCGATCTGCGTCACCTGTCACGGCGTTGACGGTGCCGGCGTCGTGCCGCAGCCGCCGGTTCTGTCCGGGCAGCAAAAGGATTACCTGGTACACGCCCTGCAACAATACCGGGACGGCAGCCGCAGCGGCACAGTCATGTCGGCTTTTGCGGCGCCGCTTTCCGATGCCGACATCACGATGTTGGCCGGCTTTTATGCATCAAGGGACGGGCTGCAGACGCCTGTCGATGCCAAATAAGGAGCAACCGTCCCAGTGCCTGATCGGGCCGTCCGTACAACCGAGCTCGACCATGGCATTGTCGCCATCGACACGGACTATATGCGACCGCTGCTCGATGCGAGCCACCTGATCATAGAGAAAGGTCACGCCGCCTTCGTCGACACCGGCGTCAACGATAGCGTGCCGCTCTTGTTATCAGCATTACACCTGACGGATATCGATCCGGCAGACGTCGACTATGTTTTCCTGACGCACGTGCACCTGGATCACGCGGGTGGTGCCGGGCAGCTCATGCAAGCTTTGCCGAACGCGCAAGCCGTGCTGCACCCGCGTGCTGCGCCGCATATGATCGATCCGGAAAAGCTGATCAGGGGGGCACAGGCCGTTTACGGCAAGAACCGGTATTTCGAGATGTACGGTGACCTCGTGCCGATCGCCGCGGACCGGGTTATCGTAGTCGATGACGAGCAGGAGCTGTCGCTCGCAGGCAGGTCGCTGCAATGCCTGTTTACCGAGGGCCATGCCCGGCATCATTATTGCCTGACAGATCCAGCTTCCGACGGCGTATTTACCGGCGACAGTTTCGGCATCTCTTACCGCGAGTTCGACACGCCGGCCGGCGAGTTTATTTATCCGACCACCACACCGGTACATTTCGACCCGCAGGAAGCGCACAAGGCAATCGATCTGATCATGGCGCAGCAGCCAGCGCAGCTTTACCTGACCCATTACAGCCGCGTGAGCAACCTGTCGCGGCTGGCGGATGACCTGCATCGGCGCATCGATGACTTTGTCGACCTGGTCAAGCGACACGAAAACGATGAACAACGCACGGCTGCCGTACAGGGGAGCATGCTCGACTATTTCCGGCAAGAGCTGGCCGAGCACGGATTCACGGGTGACGAAGATCGCCTGCACGCGTTGCTGGATGTCGATATCGAACTGAATACGATGGGTCTCGAACACTGGCTCGAACATCGCGGACACTGAGAACTTTTTTGCAAGGAGCCCCTATGGAAAGCTTTCGCGCTTATCAAATCGATCAGCAGGACAAAAACGTCGTGGCGGATTTTACTTCGTTGAACCTGAGCGATCTCTCGGAAGGCGATGTCGTCATCAAAGTCAGTCATTCGACGATCAATTACAAGGATGCGCTGGCCGCGACCGGCAAGGGCAGAATTCTGCGCAAGTATCCGCTGGTCGGCGGCATCGACCTGGCGGGCACGGTGGTGAGCTCCGAAAACGAACAACTCAAAGCAGATGATGCGGTACTGGTGAATGGTTGCGGCCTCAGCGAAACGCGCGACGGCGGTTACGCGGAATATGCGCGCGTACCGGCCGGCAGCGTCGTGCCGATACCGGATGGTATGGATACGGCACAAGCGATGCAGATCGGCACGGCCGGGTACACTGCGGCGCTTGCGATTCATCGCATGGAGGAGAACGGGCAGCTGCCGGAGAACGGACCGATCCTTGTCACCGGCGCGACGGGTGGGGTTGGCAGTATCGCAATTGACATGCTGGATGCGCGCGGCTACGAAGTCGTCGCCCTGACCGGGAAGGCGCAGCAGGTAGAATATCTGCAGAGCATCGGCGCGCGTCGCGTGCTGTTACGCGATGAGCTCGATTTTGGCAGGAAACCGATGGAACAGGCCGAATGGGCTGGTGCGATCGACAATCTTGGCGGTGACTTTCTCACCTGGCTGACGCGCACCATGCAATACGGCGGCAACATTGCGAGCATCGGCCTGGCCGCCAGTCATGAACTCCATACAACGGTATTGCCGTTTATCCTGCGGGCAGTGTGCCTGCTGGGTATTAATTCCGTGGATACGCCGCGTGATTTGAGATTGCAGGTATGGCGCCGGATAGGCCATGACCTTCGCCCACGCCATCTCGACGCGATCAGCGGCAAGACCATCGGCTTCGATGAATTGCCATCGGCATTCGGCGCGTATATCGATGGCAAGGTGACCGGGCGCATCGTGGTCGAGATTAGCTAACGAGCGGTGATGGATAGGTACTACCCCGAATTGGATTCGACGCTGAATCTGCCACGCTAATTACCGCAAGTATTGTTGGCGGACCGTGCGACTAACTAACCCAGCGGGAGGCTTAACGATGAATGGCAAGTCAGGTATGGCGCTGCAGCGCATCGTTGCAGTATTGATCGCGGTAATGCTCGCTGGCTGCGCGAGCGGCCCGACCATTATCCGCAACAGTGACCCCGGGACCGAGTTCATGGACATCCGGACATTCGATTACATGCGACCGTTGTCGACCGACCTGGGCACCACGACCAGCCTGATCAGTACCCACCTGGTGACGGCAACGACAGCACAACTGGAAAGGCTGGGTATGCGGCGCGTGGAGGGCAACCCGGACGTTCTGATTAATTTCCATCTGGCAACCCAGGAGAAAATCCGCACACGCAACACGACAACGAGTGTACATATGTCCCGCGGCTATCCGGGCTGGAGCGGATATGCTGTTGGGGTATCGACACCGACGATAGACCAGGTCACGGAAGGCACGCTGTCGATCGACATGATCAATGTGTCACGCAATCAGCTTGTCTGGGAAGGCGTCGCCATTGGCCGTATCACTGACAAGGTGCGGAAAAACCAGGAAGCGGCAATCAACAGCGCGGTACAGGACATCTTTGCCGAGTTTCCCTAGTACTCCTTCAAGGTAATATTGACGGGTTCAAGGGCCTGATTTTCTCTGATTAATAACTAGCCCAAACGGGCTATTTGGGAATGCGCCCCGCGGTGGTTTAGAATCGCCGCCCCGGTGAATCTCCTGCCCGATTGCTCTGCCGGCATGACCAGAGCACGCAGGAAGATCGCGTAGATTTTGATCTGGATCAAGACTCGGAGAAGGACATGGCTATGACTGCCGGCGACAGATTCTGGCAAGCCCTCGAAGCAGAACGACCGCTGCAGGTGGTCGGGACAATCAACGCCTACGCCGCACTGCTGGCGGAAAAAGCCGGCTTCCGTGCCCTCTACCTGTCCGGCGCCGGTGTGGCCAATGCGTCATTCGGTCTGCCCGACCTGGCGATGACCACACTGAGCGATGTCTGCGAGGATATTCGCCGCATTACTTATGCAACGGAGTTGCCGCTGCTGGTCGATGCAGACACGGGTTGGGGCAGCGCATTCATGATCGGCCGCACGATCAGAGAGATGATTCGCGCCGGCGCGGCAGCCTGCCACATCGAAGACCAGGTTGCGGTGAAGCGCTGCGGGCATCGGCCTGGTAAAGCGCTGGTGGAAACCGCGGAAATGAGCGACCGTATCAAGGCCGCCGTTGACGGGCGTACGGATGACCGCTTCGCCATCATGGCGCGCACCGACGCATACGCGGTCGAGGGACAGCAAGCGGCACTCGACCGGGCGGTGGCTTACGTCGAAGCCGGCGCCGACATGATTTTTGCCGAGGCACTGACGACGCTCGATGAGTATCAACAGTTCACGAGTGCGATCAAGGTGCCGGTACTCGCCAACCTGACCGAGTTTGGCAAGACGCCGCTTTTCACGACCGGGGATCTGGCGACAGTCGGCGTGCGCTTGAGCCTGTATCCACTTTCGGCGTATCGCGCAATGGCGGCAGCGGCGGAGCAGGTATACCGCACGCTGCGTGCAGACGGCACACAGCAGGCGGTTGTCGATACGATGCAGACCCGGGATCGGTTGTATGAGGTGCTGGGGTATCACGCTTACGAAGACAAACTGGATGAACTATTCGCCGACAAGAGCCAGACTGGTAAGTCGTCGTAACAGACTGGAGCAGCACATGACAAACAAAAAGAAAACGGGAGGCCTTGCAGGCGTAAGCGCCGGTGCAACCGCCTTATGTACGGTAGGCCAGGAAGGTGCAGGTCTGACCTACCGCGGCTACGATATTTACGATCTCGCCGACAACGCTAGTTTCGAAGAAGTTGCCTACCTGCTGATGCACGATAAGTTGCCGAATCAGGCGGAGCTTGATAGCTATATTACCAAACTGAAAACGCTGCGCGGCTTGCCGGAGCAACTCAGGCAGGTGCTGGAAATGATACCGGGTGATACCCATCCTATGGACGTACTGCGCAGCGCTGTGTCGATTCTCGGCAATATCGAGCCCGAAGGCGAATTTTCCAACCAAAGCCAGGTGGCCGACCGGCTGCTCGCCTGTTTGCCATCCATGCTGCTGTACTGGCACCGCTTCCACAGCGACGGCAAGCGCATCGATGTGGAAACAGACGACGACGGCGTGTCCGCCCACTTCCTGCACATGCTGCATGACAAGGCGCCAAGCGAGCTGCACCGGAAAACACTCGACACCACACTCATACTTTACGCGGAGCACGAGTTCAACGCGTCCACATTTGCAGCGCGTGTGATCACGGGCACCTTGTCGGATTTCCATTCCGCGGTAACCGGTGCTATCGGTGCGCTGCGCGGGCCGCTGCACGGCGGCGCCAACGAAGCGGCGATGGAACTTATCCAGAAATTCAGCACGCCCGAAGAAGCGACCGCAGGCGTGCTGGAAATGCTCGCGCGCAAAGACAAGATCATGGGCTTCGGTCATCGTGTGTACACGACTTCTGATCCGCGCAATAGTGTCAACAAGAGAATGTCGAAGGTGTTATCCGACGAAGTCGGCGATACACAGCTGTATGCCGTCTCCGAAGCGGTTGAAAAAGTCATGTGGGACGAAAAGAAACTGTTCGCCAATGCCGACTTTTTCGCAGCGAGTGTGTACCATTTCATGGGCATTCCCACTTACCTGTTCACGCCGATATTCGTGTGCTCACGCATCACCGGCTGGGCTGCGCATATCATGGAGCAGCGATCGGACAACAAGCTGATACGTCCCGCGGCAGACTACATCGGACCGGGTTTGCAAAAGTGGGTGGGCATTGAGGAAAGAACCTGAGGGCGCTCCTGTGGCGGTGTATCCTGCTCGCTCGAAAAGGCTCTAACTCGCTCACAGGACACACCGCCACAGAAGCGCCTCGAAACTTCGTGGCGCGTAGCGGAAAGCCCCCGTAGGTCCGGCTCAAAGACAATCGAGTTATGGGAGACAAAATGTCCGGAATCGATATTCGCGCGGCGAACAGGCCTGATCCCGATCAGGTACTCGTTGATATTGCTGACTATGTCTGCGAGGCAGCAATCAGCTCCGAACTTGCGTACGAGACCGCGCATTACTGCCTGATGGATACCCTTGCCTGTGGTTTCCAGGCCCTCGACTATCCGGCCTGCACCAAGCTCCTCGGACCGGTGGTGCCCGGCGCCACCTTGCCTGGCGGCGCGCGCGTGCCGGGTACCTCATATGAACTCGATCCGGTCGCCGGCGCGTTCAATATCGGCGCCATGATTCGCTGGCTGGACTTTAATGACACCTGGCTGGCCGCGGAGTGGGGGCATCCCTCGGATAACCTGGGCGGCATCCTGGCGACGGCTGATTATCTGAGCCGACAGGCACGCGCCGAAGGCAGGCAGCCACTCTGCATGCACGATGTCCTGACCGCGATGATCAAGGCACATGAGATCCAGGGTGTGCTGGCACTGGAAAACAGCTATAACCGCGTTGGTCTCGATCATGTGCTGCTGGTGCGGGTCGCGTCCGCCGCTGTGGTAACCCGCCTGCTGGGTGGCGATCGGCAACAGGTGATCAACGCCGTATCCCACGCCTGGATCGATGGCGGCGCTTTACGTACCTACCGTCATGCACCCAACACCGGTTCACGCAAAAGCTGGGCAGCCGGGGATGCAACGAGCCGCGCGGTGAGGCTGGCATTGATAGCGATGACCGGCGAAATGGGATACCCGTCGGCGTTGACGGCGAAAACCTGGGGTTACTACGACGTACTGTTCAATGGCAAACCGTTCAGCATCCCGCAGGGCTATGGCAGCTACGTGATGGAGAACATCCTGTTCAAGATCTCCTACCCGGCGGAGTTCCACGCCCAGACGGCAGTGGAAGCCGGCATGACGCTGCACCCGCAAGTACAGGATCGGCTGGACGACATTGAGAAAGTCGTCATCGAGACCCAGGAGCCCGGTGTGCGCATCATCGACAAGACCGGTCCACTGGATAACCCGGCGGACCGCGACCACTGCATTCAGTACATGGTGGCGGTGCCAATGATCCTCGGTCGGCTGACCGCGGCCGATTACGAGGACGGTGTCGCTGGCGACCCGCGAATCGATGTTTTGCGCGAGAAGATGCAGGTCGTGGAAAATGAACAATTCACGAAGGATTACTTCGACGCCGACAAACGCTATATCGGTAACGCGATCCAGGTGTTTTTCAAGGACGGGTCCAGCACGGACCATGTTGCAGTTGACTACCCGATCGGCCACCGCCAACGTCGCGACGAAGGCATTCCTCAGTTGAAACAGAAATTCAAAAGCA
>Ga0255058_10001623_pt1 | contig 12630 bp, 12 predicted proteins | sample Cases_109_9_MG_FD_188637 | JGI IMG/M metagenome (GOLD analysis project Ga0255058, IMG submission 188637) | Seawater microbial communities from Amundsen Gulf, Northwest Territories, Canada - Cases_109_9 | ecosystem: Environmental > Aquatic > Marine > Gulf | place: Canada: Northwest Territories... | reverse complement strand
CACGCCGCTGGCCGCGCCGCAAGCGGCCCTGATGGGCGACCTCGCCACGGGCATTTTCGGTGCGGGCATCAACTGGCGGTTCATCTTCATCGGATTCGCCCTGGCGGTGGCACTCATCATTCTCGACAAGATTCAAGAGAGTCGCGGCTCGAGTTTCCGTCTCCCGGTACTCGCCGTCGCGGTCGGCGTCTACCTGCCACTCGGGCTGTCGGTTCCGATCTTCATCGGTGGCCTGATCGCGTACTACACCGGAAGGAAGTCCGCTGCCTCGTCGCCCGAGGTCAGGCAAACCCGCGAGAACGTCGGCCTGCTCGTTGCGTCCGGCTTGATCACCGGCGAAGCGTTGATGGGCGTCCTGATTTCCGTCGCCGCGGTTCTGCTCGCCAACTCCGGCTCCGGACTCCCCGGTGCGATCGGGATCGCTCCGATACTGGGACTGGTGGGGCTCGTGCTTGTGATCGTCTATCAGTACCGGCGCACGATCAGCGCCGCCTAGATTCCGCGTTGGCAACCCTCAGTCGCCTCGTCCGGGACGCCCGCCCTCGCGAAGGCGGCGCATGCGCTCGGCCCCGGCCTGCGCCTCGCCGGCGTCGATCGATCCGTCTCCGTTCTCGTCCATGCGGTCGAAGCGTTGGCGCATCCGCTCGGGTAGCTCGTCGCGGGTAACACGGCCGTCGCCGTCCGCGTCGAAGCTCATGATCCGGGCCACCAGATCGAAACCGCCGGGCTCGCCGGGACCGCGGCCCATTCGCGGCCCGCCGAAACCTCCACGGCCACCACGCGCCCTGACTCGCCCGCCGTGCGGATCGGGCTGGAGATGGACGCGGTAGCGCTGCTTCACCGGGACACAGAACGTGTTGGCGTCGTCGCAGGCGAAGTAGCGCACCCTCAGCTCGAGCGGCGCCTTGCGGTTCCGGGCCCCCTTCACCTCGACCAGGAACTCGCGCGGGTCGGCGTCGGCCGGTTCCTCGACCTTCGTCGCGCTGCCCTTCTTCGGTGAGACCCGGACGCCCTTCGGGGCGACCACTTCGAACTCGAGCGGCTTGGTCCGGTTGTTCCAGTGCACGTGGTAGAGCGGATCCAGATGAAAGCCCAGGTAGAGCTTCCCCTTACCCCGGCTCAGCAGAGCCTCGTCCGCCTCGGCGCGCAGCTTCGCGTAGAAGGGGACTTCCCCGGTCTCGATCAACGGCTCGATCCTCAGCGCCCGCATCGGACCGGGAACCTCGACACGCGAAACCACGCCCGTGGCGACCCTGTCGGACGGCGGTTCGGCCTTCAGATCGAGATCGGCTACCCGCGTGGGCTGCTCCACGGGACCGACGAGGTCTTCCAGGTCCCGCCGCAGCTCATCCGGATCGCTCCACGCCCGGCGGCGCGCGACGCGGCCCTCGGGATCGATCACCAGCTCGGCGTTCTGCACTCCTCCCAGCGCGCTCTTCAGATCGTTCGATATGCCGTCGCAGAGCCACGGGATGCGTGAGCCGAGCCGGCGCTCGGCCTCCCGGACGTGCATCAGCCGCTCCTTCAGGGTGAAGGCCTTCACGTAGCCGTCGTGCTCGGGGTGGGCCAGCGCCTTGTAGACGTAGTAGAAGCGCACTCCCCGCGGTGCGTAATCTCGCTCGACCGTCTCCAGACTGGGGACGTTGCGCAGGAACGGCGGTCAGGTCAGGCAGCCGAGGACGATGACGGTGTAGTGCCCTTGCAGCAGCTCGCCCAGCCGCCGCTCCTCGCCACGGGCGTCGTAGATCGCCAGATCGGGCAGCGGCTCACCGACGGCGGGCGCCGTGGCCTCGAAGCGGCCGGTCGCCTGTTGTCTCGGATCGAACTGGGCCTGAGTGGAGCCGGCAAGTCCCAGCGCCGCAAGCAGTCCCAGCGTCCACACGGCGCGATCTTCCTTCGCTCTCATCCTTCACTCCTCGCATCGTGCTCCGATTCTAGCTCACGGAGCCCATGCTGGAGCCCTGGTGTCCGGCGTCGGACCAGGTAGAATCCCGACACCATCAGGGCCAGCACCAACGCGAGCAGTCCCACCCCCTTTAGCGCTGGAACCACTCGGGCGGGTCGGAAGAGAAACTCCTGGATGATCGTGAAGGAGCCCGCCCCGCGGGCCAGGCTGGCGATGTCGGCGGCCTGCAGCTCGAGCCGCTGGAGGCGACCCATGGGGACGGAGGGATTCTCGGGCTCGAGTCGCAGCTCGTCACCGACGACCGTTCCGGCGCCCGGAACCGTGATGTTCCGAGGCGCATCCCATGTCACGCCGTAATCCCTGTTGGTGAAGGAGTAGCCCGTCGGGAACTCGTCAACCGTGATGGCCAGGCTCTGTCCCGGCACGTCCACGACGGCCGGCGGCACACCGCCGTTGAACACACGAATCCTGAACGTGCTCGCGCCGATCGGCGCAAAGTCGGGGCTGATCTGGATCTCCTGCGAATTCGGAGCATCGGCCGTCTGGGTGTGCGTGACCACGATCCTCTGGCCCGTGCGCAGAACACCGGTCGCCTCGAACAACGCACCGGTCGTGCACAGGTCGCCTCCGCCGGCGCGATCACAGAACCTCTTGACTTCCGTTCTGGCGAACTCTTCCCAGTCTTCGTGCGCGGTCCTCGCGGGATCGAGAAACGTGATGCTGACACCGTCCTGACCGGTCGATCCGATGCCGCTGACGACCAGTTCCCCGCTCGCGTTGAGGGACAGCAAGGCGTTGCCCAGCCGTGTGTTCAGCAGCGTCTGGAAGACGCACTGCGTTGCCGGAACATCCGTTGGGCACGTCTGCGCGTAGGCGCTCCCGTCCGCGGCAACCCCGAGAACGACAGCCGCCGCGACGAGCACTCCGAACTTCTTGTTCATGGGGCCTCCTAATACGGGCGTCCCCACATCGGGACTGCGGGATCGCCGCTCGATGTCGGACCGGGGTGAAGCAACTCTACCGCGCGTCGATCCGCGATGGAAGTGGCGTGTTGAACCCGCACGTACTCTTGATGTTGCGCAGGATCGGTACCATCCGCCGCGACTCGCGTTGGGGCGCCGGGCCCATGCTCCCCACCGAAGCGGGGTATGCTAGGCCGTACCCGGAGACGCCCGACAAGTGAGCGTCGTCCGTCGAGTCGCGCGACCTGCTCGAACGGGCGAGGAGCTCGGAGTCGGGTGAAGCTGCGACCTGGGAGATTCCATGAACCTGGTCGTGGGCGCGACCCTCGTCGTCGGGGCCACCGGGCTTCTCGGCCGCGAGATCTGCCGCGGTCTGGAGAAGTGGGGTGAGCCGGTCCGGGCACTCGTCCGGCCGGGGTCGCCGCGGCGGCGGGAGGTGCCGGGCGGCCGGATCGAGATCGTGCACGGTGATCTGAGGCAACCTGCGACTCTGGAGGCGGCGTGCCGTGGAGTCACGGCGGTGATCTCCACGGCTACGTGCACGACCTTTCGGCGCAAGGGCGATACCCTCGAGACGGTCGATCGCGACGGTCAGATCACGCTCGTCAACGCCGCGTGCGGATCGGGTGTGGCGCGTTTCGTCTATGTTTCCCTGGACCCTGGCCTGCCGGACAGCATTCCCTTCGTGGGCTACAAGCGTCAGGTGGAGCGGGCCGTCCGCGAAAGCGGCATGACCTGGACGATCCTCCAGCCCGGTCCGTTCATGGAGATCCACCTGGGGCCGGCGCTCGGTTGGAACGTCGAGAAGGGAACCGCGCGGATGGTGGGCAAGGGCGACGTTCCTACGAGCTACATCTCCCTGCACGACGTCGTCGCGTTCGCCTTGCGGGCCCTCTACGAGCCGGGGTTCGAGAACCGCAACCTGCCCCTCGCTGGGCCGGCTCCGGTCAGTCCGAACGAAGCGCTGGCGATCTTCGAGGAGCTCACGGGGCGGCGCTTCCGCGTGCAGCGGATGCCGATCCTGATGCTGCGCGGGCTGAGTGCCGCCATGCGACCGTTCAACCCCGTCCTGTCCTCGCTGATGGGGCTGGGCGCGGCAGCGACGGGGGTTCCGGCAATCGATATGAGGCCGGTGCTCGAGGAGTTTCCCGCCGAATTGGTCTCCGTGCGCGACTATGTTGAGCGGGTGGCGGGCACAGCGAACGGTTAGGCCGACGCACTCCGGCGGGCGCACAGCGCCGCCGGTTCAGACGACCGTGCCGATCGTTGGCTCACCGACGTGGACAGTGCGGGACTCCTCAGGACGGGACGCGAGCTCACTCCTCGTCTCCTCCGGACTCAGGGTATCGCTGTCACCCGTCAGAATGGACCGCGTCGGGGCGCCGAGCCCATGTTCCCGACCGAATCGGGGTATTCTATCCACGGATCCGATCGCTTGCCCCGGAGATTCGAGCTGACGTAGTCACAAGCTATCGGGCGTATCTGGACTCCACGGTCAATCGACCTCGAGATCCGAGAGTCGGAATCCGGCACAGCGGACACGGGCATGAAGGGACACCGGCATGACTGTTGAATCTTCGCGAAACGTACCGTGACCGGGTGACCGTGGTGCTGAAACGTGCGGCGGTTGCGTCGTGACGGCCGCTCGCGACCGTGAACCTCGGCAAGCCCCCGGCCCGTCGTCGGCACGGGCGACACGGGCCGTCTATCAGCTGCTGGTCTCGATCGCCCGCTCCGACTCGACGATCACGAGCGCCGAGCGGGCGATTCTCGATCGATACCGAAGCGCCCTGGAGATCCAGTCCGAGATCGTGTCGTTTCGGGAGACCGACGCCCCGCCGGAAATCGACCTGTCGGTGATCCCCCAGGAAGAGGGGGTCCAGGTGCTGCGCATGATGTTCCGCGTGGCCTACGCCGACGGGAGTTGCAACCAGATGGAGATGGCTCTGCTGGAGCGTATCGCGTCGGCCATGGGGCTGTCGCGGGTCCAGTTCGCCGGCGTGCGGGTTTCCATCGAGCGACGGGTGCGCCACCGCAAACGAACGCGCCGTTTCACCGTCGCGGCCGGCGTGGTCGTGATCGCCTCCGTCATCCTGGCCGTTGTTCTCTGGCGACCCGACAGGACGACGCTGAACGAGGAGACCGAGGCGCGCCTCGACGAGACGACTCGGGTCGTGCAGAACCTCGAGCAGCGGATCGGCCAGGTTGGCGTCGAACGCGCAGAGCAGGACGCCGAGCTGATCCGGCAGACGTCGGCCCGCCTGGACCTGCTGGAACAGGAGTTGAGATCGCGGGTGGACGAGCTCCAGCAGCCGGTCGCCACGCCGCCCGCGGGTGACGCCGTGGCTCGCTTGACCAGGGAGCTGGGCGACCTCAAGCAGCAGCTCGCGGAGCTGGAGGCCCGTCAGGTCGCGTTCAAGGAGATCGAGAAACGCTACGCCGGCTCGGTGCTGCTGCTGCTGACGCGCTACGATCTGACTTCCGCATCGCGGCGGGAAGAGAAGGCCGGCTTCGGCACCGGGTTCTTCGTCACCCCCGGCGGGCTGATCGTCACCAACAAGCACGTGGTCCAGCCGTGGAAGTTCGACGCCAGCGCCGTCCGCCTGCTGGAGAGCGGCTACACGCTGGACCAGGACTCGATACGGCTGACGGCCTGGGTCGGCGGTGCGCTGATCTCCGATCCCGCCACGGATCCGTTCGAGGGGCTCGACAGCGACCGGCGAACGTTGAGGCTGGTCGCCATCCCGCAGGACCGGATGGCGCAGCGCCCCGAGATGCTGCCCGACGGAAGCGTGTACGTCGGGCGGCTCCACGAGCAGAACGACGCCGACCTGGCGCTCCTCGGCGCGACCGTGGAGCGACCGGTCACAGCCTTGCCGTTGCTGCTTGACGGCACCGGCGTGGAGAAGCTCGACCCGGTGATGGTGCTGGGGTTTCCCAGCGGACCGGGGATTCTCGAGTCCGGCAGGGCGGAAAGCTCGCCGTCCCGCGGCGACGTCCGCAAGGTCGAGGATACGATCTACATCTCGGCGCCGATCGTGCCCGGCAACAGCGGAGGCCCCGTGATCGACCAGCAAGGCCGGGTCATCGCTTTGGCCACTCGGACGGCGGCCGGCGAGGCGACGCTGGGAAGCTGCATCCAGAGCAGCCACATCCTGCCGCTGCTCCCCGCGGCGACCGAGCTCGTGTCCGAGGCCGCACGACTGATCGACGGCGGACACGTCGACGACGGCCGGATGCTTCTCGACCTCGCGGAGGCGCGCGACCCGAGTGCCGCCGACCGATCGAGAATCCAGAAGCTGCGAGGGCGCTGACTTGTGAACGGCTTCGCGCTTTTTGGCCTCGTGCTCGGCGTGACCGCGCTGCTGGCCTGGATCAACGAGCGCTGGCTCAAGTTGCCCACGGCGATCGGCGTGATGGCCGGGGCGCTCGTGCTGTCGCTTTCGTTGTTCGGTCTGGAAGCCGCGGGAGTGCTCGGCGACGCCTGGGCGGGCCGCATCATCGAACAGGTCGACTTCGGCGACGTACTGATGAAGGGCATGCTCAGCTTCCTGCTGTTCGCCGGCGCGCTGCACGTCGATCTCGGTGATCTCCTCAATCGCAAATGGTCGATCGGGATCCTGGCCACGGTCGGTGTGGTGCTGTCGACGTTCCTCGTGGGAACGTTGTTCTGGCTGATGGTCGGCGCGTTCGGGTTCGAGTTGCCGTGGATCTGGGCGCTCGCGTTCGGAGCGCTGATCTCGCCGACCGATCCGGTTGCCGTGCTCGGCGTGATGAAAGGCGCCAGGGCGCCACAGAGCCTGAGCTCGATGGTGGCGGGGGAGTCCTTGTTCAACGACGGCGTCGGCGTGGTCGTGTTTACGATCATCGCGGGACTGCTCACGGGGAACGGGCACCTCGACGCCGCGCATGTCGGTGAACTGTTTGCCGTCGAGGCGCTGGGCGGCGTGGTCTTCGGCCTGTTCATCGGTTGGATCGCCTACCGCATGCTCAAGACGATCGACAAGCACTCCGTCGAGATCCTGATCACGCTGGGGCTGGTCGGCGGCGGCTATGCCCTGGCGGGCCTGTTGCACACGTCGGGTCCGATCGCGATGGTCGTCGCCGGGTTGTTCATGGGCAACCACGGTCGCTTCTTTGGCATGTCCGACGACACGCGCGAGGCGTTGGACGGATTCTGGGAGGTCGTGGACGAGATCCTCAACGCGGTCCTGTTCGTGATGATCGGGTTGGAACTCCTGGTACTCGTGTTCAATGGGCAACGACTGCTGCTGGGGCTCGCGACGATCCCCCTGGTGTTGGTCGTACGGTTCGTTTCCGTGGGCGTCCCGATCGCGATCCTGCGCAAGTTCCGCGAATACCTCCCGCACACCGTCAAGCTGATGACATGGTGCGGCGTGCGGGGTGGCATTTCGATCGCGTTGGCCTTGGCCCTTCCGGCGTCGCCGCATCGCGACGTGGTTCTTTCCGTCACCTACGCCGTGGTCGTGTTCTCGGTACTGGTGCAGGGATTGACCGTCGGCAAGGCGGTCCGAAGCGCGCTCGGCTGATCGAATCGTCTACCGCCCCGAGGGCAACGTATTCGTCATCGATTCTCCTTCCGTGGTAGACTCCGTGCAGACTCGAGAATCGCTTTGAAGTGGGGTGAGTGAGTACGGCTCTTACGGAGGAAATCCCTTGCGAACGAGAAACATTGCGATTGCTGTCCTGTGTGTCGGCGTGTGCGCGGCGGTCTTGGGTGGCATCCAGCCAAATCAGAGCGATGACTTCGAGAATGGCACCGCGCAGGGTTGGAGCCATGGTCCCCTGTCTCCGAACCCGCCGACCAACGTGGCCGACGGTGGCCCGTTGGGCGCCGGCGACAACTTTCTGCAGAACGTCTCCTCGGGTGTCTTCGGGTCCGGAGGCCGCATGGTGATGTTCAACGTGTTTCAGTGGTCGGGCGATTACCTTGCCTCCAACATCGGTCAGATCGAATTCGACGCGCGCAATCTGGGCAATACGAGCTTGCACCTGCGCGTCGCGTTCGAGGGCGGTATCGGCACGCGCTGGTCGTCGACCAACGCGGTGACGCTCCCCGCGCAAGGCCCTTGGACTCCAGTCGTGTTCGAGGTCTCCGAGGCCGCAATGACTCGTGTCGGCGGAGTTCAGACCTTCGACGTCGCATTCGCCGCGGTCGGCCAGCTACGTATCCTCAGCTTCCAGGGCGGTCCGTCCTGGATGGGCCAACTCGTTGCTGCGACGCTCGGCGTGGACAACATAACCACCTCACTGGTGCCGGTCGAGCTCCAGCAGTTCACGGTGGAGTAGGCTCGTGCGTGGCCAACGCCGCGAGCGCCTAGCGCCACCTGCTAAAAAGGTCCCCCGGTCGCCAGCCACCTGGCACATTCGGGTCCGAGTTCCTCGAGGCAACGGCGCTCGTATCTCTGCACCTGGTCCTGATCGAGCGTGTCGCGCCAGCGATCGTTCTTGCCCTTGTGGATGAAGGTCGTGCTCCGCCGTCCCAGAACGCCCCCCCCGAGGGGCACGCTCTTCGTGGCGTTGGCCTTCATGTAGTCGAAGCTGCAGTGGAGCAGGATGGACTCCCACTTATCCTCGTCGATCGGTGTTTCGAGGAACGCCGCCACGCGACGGATCTCTCCGGGCATGTCGCGCTTGAGATCGGAGAAACGGATGAAAAGGACGTTGGGCAGATGTCGGATCGCCCACCACGGATGCCCGTCATTGTCCAACCACTCGTTGAAGTACTGCTTGATCGAGGCCGGCGGCTTTTCGATCGGCGGGCCGACGCGCCCGGGCGTATCGTTGAGCGCCTCGTACCAGGCCTCGTTGGCATTGGCGTGGTGGTTGTACATGCTCCAGACGACGTCTCGCCCGTCGCGGCCGATATAGATGTACTTGGCCTGTTCCGCGAAGACCAGCGCGTCGACCGGTAGGTGCGTTTTCACGAATGCGTCTGCTTGGCGACCTCCTCGAGCTTGACCTCCTTGGGCGGCACGCGGAGATCCATCCAGGGCGACATCTCGGCTACTTCGAGGTCATCCGCAGCCTCGAACAGGAGCTGGGCGATGATCTGTTGGAGCCAGGTCGTACCCGACTTGGCGTAGGTGGCGATGATGATGTCGTCGTTCCGGAATTCGAAATCGTTCCAGATCGTCGAATCGAAGTGATGGTTGTGCAGCTCTCGAGTTTTGCGCGGTAACTCGTGACTCATCAGCCTCTCCCTCTTCGTCAGTCGGGTCTCTGATCCAACATCCGTTGCCGGATGCCCTCGAACTCGTCGCCGGGTTTCCATCCCGGCAAACGGTCCGTGTTGGCGACGTGCAGCCCGACCCAGAAAGCCAACCGCGCGTCCTCGACCATGCCGGCGAAGTCCCACTCGTCGTAGATCTCGTCAGCGGGCTGGTGGTAGCGCTCGTCGCGCCAGCGATCCTCGATCGCGCGCCCCCACTCGCTGCCGTGTTCGATCGAGTCGGTGCCGGCCTTGAAGTACAGCGCGGGCACGCCGATCTTGGCGAAGTTGAACTGGTCCGAACGGTAGTAATAGCCCTTGTCGGGGAACGGTTCGTCGACGACGACACGGTTCTGTTTCGCGGCCGCCAGCACGAGCAGGTCCTCGAGCTCGGATTTCCCGGAGCCGATCACTCCAACGTCGCGCGTCGCGCCAAAGATCGCCGCGCTGTCGACGTTGATGTTGGCGGCGATCCTTCCCGGATGCACCGTTGGGTCTTCGGCGTACAACTTCGAGCCGAGCAACCCTTGTTCCTCGGCGCCCACCAGAAGAAACAAGATGCTCCGCCGCGGCGGCGTCGGCAGTGCTGCGAACGCGTTGGCCACTGCCAGGACCGTTGCACAACCGGAGGCATTGTCGCGCGCGCCGTTGTAGATGCCGTCGCCGTCGGCGTCGGCCTTGCCGATCCCCAGATGATCGTGGTGGGCCGTGTACACCACGACTTCGTCGGCGACTTCGGGATCGCTGCCCTGGATCAGACCGAGCACGTTCGCCGACAAAGAATTGCGGTTGATATCGTTGGTGAACTCGAGCGACGTCGTGATCCCCAACGGCACAGGCTCGAACTCGCGCGACCTGGCCTGAGCGACCAGCGCATCCAGATCGTGTCCGCCGAGCAAGACCAGCCGTCTGGCAGCGTCTTCGGTGGCCCAGCCCTCGAATCCGATGCTCGGGCCGTCCCCGGCCGGGAGTTGGAACTGCGTCCCCGACCAACCGTTCTGGACCACCTGGAACCCATACCCCGCCGACGCCGTGGTGTGGATGATGATCACACCCGCGGCTCCCTGCCGTGCGGCGCTCTCGTACTTGTAGGTCCAGCGACCGTAGTAGAGACGCCGCTCCCCGGCAAACATCTCCGGGTCCCAATCGGGGTCGTTGTTCAGCATCACCAGCACCTTGCCACCGAGGTCGGAGCCCTTGAAGTCGTCCCAGTTCTCCTCCGGCGCGGTGATGCCGTACCCGACGAAGACCAGTTCCGCGTCCTCCACCGAAACCGAATCGTCCTGGACACCACTCGATGCGACGTAATCGTCCCACCAGGCCAGTTCGACGGTCTCGTCGCCCGCACGGAACGACCACATCGCGGGCATTGCCGCCGTCACCGAGACCAATCCGAGTGGTTGCTCCCAGCCCCCGTCCGCCGCACCCGGCTGAGCGCCGATCCCTGCCAGGAAGTCGCGGATGTAGGTGCGGGCCGTGACGTCCCCGTCCGTCGCCGGACCCCGACCGGACATTTCGTCGGAGGAGAGCGCCTCGACGATCGACTTCAACGTGTCCGCATCGATCGCCTGCGTCGCCTCGTCGGCCCCCGCGGGCAAGACCAGTTCGAGATGGCCGTTCCCGCCGGAGCAAGCCAGACCGAGAAGGAGGAAGCCCCCTAGAGCGATGTTCACGAAAAACTTCATCCCACGGTATACGTGATCATTCATCAATTGCTCCATTCCGATCCATCGAGGGGATTCCTCGATCGCCTGAAAGCTCGTGCGTTCTCACAAGGCATGAGGGAACGATTCTACCCCGTGGTCGTGCTACGGGACGCGGTAGAGCCGGCGCCGCTGAGCTCGTCAGCGCGGCGTTGCAGCAGGATCATCTTCTCCTCGAGGCCGGCGCGGAGCGCTTCGAATTGAGCGGGAGTGAGCTTCGCCGGCACATCGATCGGCTCGCCGTAGACGATGTCGACCCGCGCGAAGGGCCACGGCAAGAGCGAGTGATCCCATGTCTTGCGCAAGATGTACGCGGGACGTGCGGAGGCGGTGATCGGCAAAACCTGGCCGCCGGTACGCTGGGCCAGGGCAATGACGCCACCCAGCACGTGCCCGCGGGGCCCGCGCGAACCATCGACGGCCACGCACGACCCCAGCCCGGGGTTGGCGCGCACCTGCCGGATCATCTCGACGATGGCCTGCAGGCCGTCCCTTCCCGACGATCCGCGGACGACCACGAGACCGAGCGCCTCTTCGACCTTGGCCATCGCATCCCCGTCGAGGCTCTTCGAGCACATCGAAAGCCAACGTCCGTTGCGACGGCGGCTCATGAACCGAAGCAGGGTGAAGGTGCGTCCGTGAGGGAAACCCAGCACCGTCGGCCTGGACGAGGTCAGCGAACGATCCAGGTGCTCGCGGCCGGTTTCGCGATAACGCCAGGTGGCGTCAAGGGTTCGGATCACGGCCAACACCAGGGCCGGTACGATCCGTCGCATCAGGAATGTCTTCACGGGCCCTGGCTGGGCGGCTTTTCAAGGTACGTGACGAGGTCGCCGGCGGTCTTCATGGCGAGCATGTCCTCGGTCTCGATCGACGTGCCGAAGGAATCCTCCAGATCGAAGATCAGATCGAGCACGGCCAGCGAATCGAATCCGAAGGACTCCAGCGTGGTGTCCTCGGTAACGCCGCTCCAGTCGATCTCCGTGGCCGACGAGTCCACGATCACCTCACCCAGCTTCCTCAGGATCTCCGCACGATTCATCAATCACTCCTCGATGTCCCGGTTCACGAGAATCGACGGAAGACTAGCACTCCGTTGCCGCCGCCGAAACCGAAGCTGTTCTTCAGCGCGACTTCGACCGGGAGCTCCATCGGTTCACCGCCGGCGAGCCGGACGTCGCATTCCGGGTCGGGCTCGTCGAGGTTCAGGTTGGGCGGTACGACGCCCGATTCCAGGGCAAGCAGGGTGACGATGGACTCGATGGCCCCCGAGGCTCCCAGCGTGTGACCGAAGAACGACTTGCTGGCGCCGACGATCGCTTCATCCGCCGCCGGACCGAGCGCCTCACGGATCGTGAGGGCCTCGGTCACGTCGTTTGTGATCGTCGCCGTGCCGTGACTGTTGACGTAACCGATCGACTCGGGACTGACGCCGGCGGAACGCATCGCGTTGCGGACCGCCAGCACCTGGCCGGACACCGCGGGGTTGGTGATGTGGCTCGCGTCGGACGACTCACCGTAGCCGATGAGCTCGCCTCGAATACGTGCCCCCCGTTTCTTGGCGCTCGCGAGCGACTCGAGCACCAGGGCGCCAGCCCCTTCGCCGAGCAGCGTGCCGTCGCGCCCCGCGTCGAACGGCCGCAACGCCCGCTCCGGATCCGGGATCTTCGAGAGTACGCCCAGGTTGTTCCATGCGCCGTAGTAGAAAGGCTCGAAGAACGCATCGCTCCCGCCGCACAGCACGGCGTCGGCGTAGCCGTGGTGGACCGTGCGGAAGCCCTGGCCGATCGCGTTGGTCGCCGAGGTGCAGGCCGATACGATCACCTG